>Ga0163215_100383_pt1 | contig 82734 bp, 75 predicted proteins | sample SynspAceP_FD_185934 | JGI IMG/M metagenome (GOLD analysis project Ga0163215, IMG submission 185934) | Saline lake microbial communities from Ace Lake in Antarctica - Synechococcus sp. Ace-P (Hybrid Assembly) | ecosystem: Environmental > Aquatic > Non-marine Saline and Alkaline > Saline | place... | reverse complement strand
CACCGCATTTTACAAATATTTCCCCACAGATCGCATCAAGCAGCTGCGGCCTGACCACTCAGACGCGCCTCAAACATAGCTAAATCCTGTGGTGGATTTGGTACCTTTATGCAGATGGACCCCATGCTGCGCTTTTAGCCGACTTCCTATGCCATGATTGTCACATAAATTTTCAAGCTCTGACGCTTGGAAAATGATGGCTTATGGCAAGGCGCGGACAGTTCCGATCTCTATCGGTGTCCCGGTGTGAGCTGATTTTATGGCTGCGAATGTAAGTGCGAGGCTTTGCAGATTTTCGCCGGCGCCATTTTCCGGTTCCCGGTTTTGTTCGATGGCGCTCAAAAGCTCGCCCATGGTGCCGGCAAACCCATCATTGAACCATGTTCCGACAAGCTCGGGACGCGCTTCTCCGCTCTCGGTGGTCAGCGTCACACTCTGTGCGTTCAGATCTTTTCCAACGCTGTAAAGGCTGCCTTTTGTGCCGCCGATGAAGGAACTGTCCAGCGCGCCATGTTTGACACTGCCGTCAAAGACAAGAGACGACTGCCCGCCCTCAAACTGGATCAGGGCCTGATTCAAAAGAGGTGGCTTTGCACTTTGATCTTTAGCGCGGGCCTGTGTTGCAAATACAGTTTGCATCCGGTCACCCAGAAGGCTGGACATGAAATCGAACCAATGGACCCCAAAATCGTATAAAATCAGATCGTGAATATCGTTAAAAGGCGTGTGTGCGATCCAACCGTGATCCCAGTGCATGTGAACATGACCGCTTGTCACCTCACCGATGAGCCCGGTGCGAACCGCCTCACGCATATAGGCCATATGGGGTGCCCAACGGCCGTTTTGATTGACTGCTAGCCGCACACCATTTTCACGCGCCAATTTTATCAATGTTTCGCCTGCATCGAGGTCCGTAACAAAGGGCTTTTGCGACAACACATGTTTGCCTGCGGCCAGCGCTTTCTCAATCATACCAAAGCGCACATCCGGGTGTGGCGTGATGTCAAAGACGGCAATGGATGTGTCATTGAGCAAGCCGTCATATCTGTCTGTCACGACTGCGTTGGGGAAAAATTCTGCGCGCAAAGCCTCTGCTTTTGAAAGCGTGCGGTTGCATATGGCGGCAATATCAAAGCCCGCTTTGCGGTATGCATCAAGATGCGCGGATGCAATCCCGCCTGCGCCAATGAGCGCAATGCGCGGCCGATAGGATTGCGGCATGGGCGGCAGGTAATTTAATGTCGGCGCGTCAATAATTGGCAAATCGTAAGTGCGCAACGCATAGGTATCGGCATCCGGTGTTTCGCCACTCATGACACAAGCGCCAATGTTTTTTTCTGCTGAGCGGACAGGTAAGCAGTGTCCACAATGCGCTGCGCTGTGAGGCACAAATCTGGCGACAGAGGCCCATCAATGGGTGCGTCATTTTCAATGCAGTTCAAAATGTATTCGATGGGATTGGTGTGTCCAGGCTTCAGCACATCGACCGGAACTTTCTTCTGGTTCGGTTCGGCGGCTGTCTGCACCGTAACAAAGTCATCATAATCATAGCTGGAGATTGTGCCACCGGTGCCAACAACAACAAAGCCGCATTGCGGTTGTGGCTGCGTAACCCAGGGGTCGGTAAACGTGCCCCAACGTGTCTCCATCTTGGAAAGGCCCTGTTCATAACGGCAGATGGTGATGGAATGTTGGTCGACCTCGATTCCGGCTGTCTGGTCCACCACGCAAGTCACTTCGAGCGGCGCACGACCGTTCATGAACCATGTGCCAAGCGTGGCACCATAACCAAGATAATCCAGCAGGCTGCCTCCCCCGGACGCTTTCTTGTACCACCATGAATCAGATTTTTGTTGCTCAACCTGCTCTGCCGAGACCTCTACCTTGTCGGCCAAATGATAGAGCGGTCCGCGGTTGCCGCCATAGTGATGAACTTCAATCAATTCGCCAATAACGCCATCATCGATCAACCGCTTGCATGTGTTGTGGCTGGGGTACCATGCCAATGGCCAATTGATCGCCATCAGCTTTCCAGTCGGGGCCATTGCCGCCATCATGCGCTTCGCTTCCGCTGCGGAAGCGGCAAATGGTTTTTCCACATGGATGTGAACCCTATGCTTTGCCAAGGCTTCGACATGATCTGCGTGTTCGGCGGTGGCCGCACACAGGATCGCCAAATCCGGCTTCGTTTGCGCTACGCACGTGTCAAGATCCGTAAATACAGCATCCTCGGGAATGGCAAAATCCGCGATAGCCTGCGCCATCTTATCCGGTGATTTATCGTAGATTCCAACAATTTCAGCATTCGGATGCTCATGTACCAACCGCAACAAATCGCCCATATGCATGTGATCAAAATTTATGCCAGTTACCCGAAACTTGCTCATAGAACCCTCCCCCTTTTTCGCCGATTTTTCTCGACCTTATTTCTTTTCAAGCGTCTCTAAAATCGCTTTTTGCACATCATGGTCGAGTGGGACCAATTCATCCGCGACAGGAAATGCACCTGAAGCCACATCTGACGCGTAGTCTTGAAAGGCCTTGATGCGCATGGCTTGCAGCTTCTGATATTCCGATTGCAGATCGGCATATCGCCTTGCATGGCGTGGATAATGCCCGTCATGGGCGCCCAGTACATCACACGCGAACAGATATTGCGCATCACATCCCATGCCCGCACCCATCGATATCATCAACATCGCGGTTTGTGCTGAAATGGCTTTGGCGACAGCGGCCGGCACGACTTCGATCTCGGCAGCAAAAGCGCCTGCTTCTTCTAGCGCTTTTGTCTCCTCCAGTATCCAAAGCGCACTTGCCGGTGTCTTGCCCACAGCCTTGAACCCACCAGTCCATGTTCGGCGCGACGGGATGAGACCAACATGGCCCACAACAGGAATACCCTCGTCGCGCAGCCGCCGGACAATGGGAAGACTTGCCCCGCAATAGACCGCATTTGCCCCCGCATTCAGCAGCTTGAAGGCAATCCGCAAATAGTCTTCTTCAGTCACAAACAGACCAGGCTCCAAGCCACCCACGACAAATGGGCTGGGGCACATCTGCCGGAATTCTGGCAAGAGTAAAAGCTCTGGTGGGACCGACAGCATATCGATGCCTGCAGCGTTCGCCGCTGCCGCATCATCCATTGTCTCCACGCGCAATTTCGTCAGTTGCCGAACACCCTTCAGCGCTAACAGTTCAGCAACACTCAGGGGATAGTTGGCCATATTTACTCCTCCAGATTATGGCAGAAAGACACGTCAGACTGCGGTCTGGCCGCGTCTCGGCATCAATCCAGTTTGAAAAACAAACGTCCGCCCCGAATGTCCGTCTCATAGGTTTTCAGATTGACGCACACCGGCGCGCCCTTTGCTTCACCTGTGGTGAAATCAAAACGGCCATTATGTTTTGGGCATTCAATTATATTGCCCATGACCAGACCATTGGCGAGCGGCACCCGCTCATGCGTACACAGGCCATCGGTCACAAAATATTGGTCATCTTCCGTCCGGTAGAGCGCATAATACCCACCATCATGCTTGAACGTGATCGCATCTTCCTCGTCGATATCGTCTAGCGCACATGCATCAATCCAATTACTCATTCTTGTATTCCTTGCCCTCTATCTTGAAGTTTGAAAGACCGCACCGGGATTATGTGGCATTGGCTCTGCGCCATTGGGTAAAGTTCTGCGCACGAAAAAACCCGGCTCTTTTAGCTGGCGCAAAAGTGTCGGAATTATCTCGCGATATGCGGCGATGGAACTTGGATAAGGTTCAGGACAATCATGCTTGATGGCCTCATGCAATTGCGGCAGCGCATGAAACGGAACCATCGGGAACATGTGATGTTCGATATGATAGTTCATGTTCCAATACAAAAAGCGGAAGACCGGGTTCATATAAACAGTACGGGAATTCAATCGGTGGTCGAGTACATCCTCAGCTAATCCAGAATGCTGCGTCAGACCAAAATAGATTGCCATGAACCCGCCATAGAGGGACGGCAGACCGACCAGCATCGCCGGTAAAATCGACCCCGTGGCAATGCACGCCAAGACAACACCGAGCAGAATTGCGATGTAAAGACGGGCGATCCAATAGACTTTGGATCGTTCGCTCTCCGGCACAAACGTCGCTTCATTTGGCGTCAGTTTCCCGCCTGCGTGCAGGAAGAGTGCTTTTATGGTTTTCCATGTGCTGACAAGGGCGAAGATATTTAACAGCATCGCCTTGATATCAGGCGGTCGCGGCGTTGCAATCTCAGGATCACGCCCGACAATGATGGTATCGGTATGGTGGCGCGTATGGCTCCAGAGCCAGATAGTGGGTTCACGTAAAATCATGAAGCTGGAAAAATAGTACAGCGCGCTGTTCATCCAACGGGTTTTAAATGCGGTTCAGTGGCCGGATTCATGCCAGCGACTGTCTGACGACGAGCCATAAAGAACGCCATAGACCAGAAAAAACGGGACGCACCACCACGTGCCCCAGAAATAAGCGCCGCCTGCACCAGAGGCCAGCAAGAGCCCGAGCCAAATCAAAGTGTCTCGAATGGCTGGAGAATCCGATCGCCGCATGAGGCGTTTGATTTCCTTGCGATCAATATCCACCGAATACCAATCGGCAGCCACAAGGCCGTTTTGCTCGGCAAGTTCTGAATCGCGGCCCACAAGGCTATAATCGCGTGTTGTTGGTGTCATGACAATAACCCATCAAATTGATGTATGTTGTGGTCATGGTCCGTGCAGAAAACACCTTGGTCAAGCAATTTTCATGTGAATCTCCATCAAAACAGTCGCTTTCTGACAATTTTTCTTGATAACACCTCAAATTGAGGTCTTATTGCGTAGCATGAAGGATGAAATGTTGACAAAGCCCGGTCAATCCAAAACCACAGTAGCTGAAATCGCCAAACGCGCCGGCGTGTCAAAAGCCACCGTGGACCGGGTGCTCAACGGCCGGGACGGCGTGCAGATACACACAAGACAGCACGTTTTGTCTGCTATGCGCCAACTAAACGGCGACGGACCAATAGCTCCGACAGGCCTTCTTGAAACTATAGAACTCGACTTTGTTATCCCTGATTATCGCAACGCATTTTTGGCCGAGCAGGCATATCATATTGAGCGCTATTGTCGTTCAATTGAAGGTGTGTCCTCGACCATTCACCACCTAAGCAGCGCCAATGAAGAGGCTGTTCTGCAAGCGATAGGCGAGATAAGCGATGCGTCTGACGGCGTTGGCATTATTGGCGTGGACACGGCCAAAGTGCGCCATGCGCTTCGCGGTCTCAACGCACACAACATTCCAGTTGTCACACTTGCCTCCGATATCCGCCAGATTAACCGCCGCGCCTATATCGGCATAGACAATTACGCTGCTGGCCGCCTTGCCGGCTATTTGATGGGCAAGCTTATCGCCGCGCCGCGCGCCAAAACGGCTATCATTTTGGGGCTTCGTGCATATCTGGGCCATGAGGAGCGTGAGATGGGTTTCAGAAGCGTTCTGCGCGATCAATTTCCGCACCTAAAAATCGTAGCAGAACATGAAGTCGCCGAAGACAATATTTGTGCGCGTGACACGCTGCTTGATCTTCTCAAAGTCCAACCTGATCTCAATGGCATCTATTGCATTGGGTCTGGTCAAACCGGCATCATCGATGCGCTGAACATCACTGGTAAGGCGCAGAGTGTGACCGTCATCGGTCATGGCCTTACCGATGATACGCGGCAATATCTCATAGATGGCGCCATGGATGCGATCATCAACGAAAATGCCAAAGAGGAGGCGCGCGCCGCCGTTGATCATTTGGTTGCTGCCGCACGTGGCCATGCGCAACCGGCGCTGCACCCCATCGCTATTCAAGCAATTTTCCCGGAAAACATACCACTATGACCGAGACCAACTTCACCGACCACATCAGCAATGAGGCGACGACAAACGCACCTGTGTCTTTTGACTTTGACCGTCACGGTGGCATGATCAAAAACTTCACTGTGACATCACAAACAAACACCGCGATAAAGCCGCTGCACACGGCGCCATGGGCGTTAGACCCGGTTGAGATTTTTGACGATATCTCTTTGGTCGAACAAAAGCTTTCAGGCGATTTTTTCTGCGCGCCATTCGGTGGCGGTGGTGACGACCCGATCCACGGCCACACGGCTAACGGCCATTGGAACCCGTTGCCTCTGACCGATGATAGCGCTTCCGATGCTGCAATATCCGCTACATATCAACTGCGTGAAAAGGTGAAGGGCGCGCTTGTCACAAAGCAATTTGAACTTCATTCCGGCGATCCACTGCTCTATCAACGCCATAAGTTTCAAGGCGGCGAAGGCCATTTGCCCATTGGTCACCATGCCATGATTTGTGTGCCTGGCGGCGCAAGTTTGAGTTTCTCTGAAAAGCAGTTTGCAGCAACTCCGGCGCAGGCACCCGAGCCAGATGAATCGAGGGGCACCTCTCTGCTAAAATACCCGCAGAAGATCGACGGATTTGGACCCCTGGAAAGGCAATCTGGCGAACGGGTCGACATCAGCAATTATCCCTTTGCCGAAAACCATGAGGATCTGGTCATCATGGCAGAACGCCCCTCAGCACGGCTCGGCTGGTCAGCGGCCTTGGCGCAGCGGGATGGTTTTCTGTTTTTTTCAATCAAAGACGCAACATTATTGCCTGAAACGTTACTGTGGATGAGCAATGGTGGGCGCACCTATGCGCCCTGGCTGGGCAGGCACAGGCATGTGCTTGGCATTGAAGAAGTCTCTACCAGTTGCCACAGCAACGGCACCCTCGCCAGTGCAGTTGAGCGGTCGCGCTATGGACTGCCACAAGGCTTGGCATTGTCAACAGATAGTGTGGCCACCATCAATTATGCATTTGGCGCGATTGCGCCGCCAAGTGGATGGACCAAAATTAGTGATATCCAGATCAACGCCGATCATCTTGTTCTCGTGGACGTCGGTGGCGATACCCGTTCTGTGACATTTCATGGCGCGCATTTCGGCCTGTGATCAACGGTCCTGTGTGAGCCGCACATAGATCGCGGTAACACCCAAAATGATGAGGCCGAAGAAGATGCGGCGTGTGCCTTCAGGTATCTGCATGACCGTGAGCATGGTTGCCAAGACGGTTAGGATCAACGCGCCAACAATTGTACCCGAATAGCCGCCACGGCCACCAAAAATCGATGTCCCGCCGATAACGGCTGCAGCGACCGAAGGCAAAACCCGCGGTTCAACAAGCGACAGCGACGGCGCTTTGATTAACCCGAGATAAAGCAGGCCCGTAATGCCGGCGATCAAACCTGAGATAACATACAGCGTAATAAGCACTTGCCATGTTCGCACACCGGCCAAACGGGCTGCCTCTTCATTTTCACCCACAGCGTAAAGCAGCCGTCCAAAACCGGTTCGGCGTAGTCCTACAATGATGATAACCGCCAGAGGCACGAAAATGATCAGCGAGTTTGGAACGCCATAACTCAACCCGGTTCCCAGCCAAGACAGGACATCGGGAACTGATGAACCAGAGGCAATAACTGTGCGTTGGTAAACGAGCAAACAACCCGTGCCGATCAGGCCTGTCCCCAAGGTCATGATCAACGGATGCACCCGAAACAGTGCAACCCCGACCCCATTGACCAGGCCAATGAGCAGCGGTGGAACAAGCGCGACAAGAATGGCCCCTGTTGGTCCAAGGAACGTCAATTGGCTTGCTGCCACAAAAGCACTGATGGTCGCTGCCACTCCAACGGACAGATCAATGCCACCTGTGAGCATCGTCAGGGTTTGACAGGCCGCAAGCATCGCAAGCGGAATTGCAAACTTGATGGTGTTCGCCATCCAGCGTTCGTTGATAATACCAGGTCGCATCACCTCAAGGGCCACCACAAGGCCTAACAACAGAATGATCAACGGGATAATGGGATAGTCCCGCACGAGCGTACGCAGGGCTTTCAGCCAATTATTTGATTTACTGGATACAGCCGTCATCTTGTCTTCCGCCTGGCTGCCATAAATCCACCTGCCATCACCACAACAACCATGATCGTGCCTTCAACAATGGTTGTAATGTTGGGATCAACCGACATGAGTGTGAGGTCGGTTCGGATCAAACGCAGTATCAATACTGCAATAATGGGTCCGAGCAGACCGCCCACGCCGCCGCCCAAAGTTACGCCGCCTAGCACGACAGCTGCAACGCTGGCCAACAGATATGGACCAGGAATGGGTGCTCCAATGCCAGTGCTGGCCGTCAGTACCAAACCGCCCATCGCCGCAAACAATCCGCAGATTGCATAGGCAGCAATCTTGGTTCGGTTGACATTCACGCCGGACCGGAACGCCGCCATGTCAGATGAACCGATTGCATAAACCGAAAGGCCGAAATTCGACCTGCGCAGTGGTACCCACACAATACACAAACATATCACCATCACGATGAACGCTTTGGGTACCCATTGCGTCACGACATCGGGAATGAACCCCAGCACAATCGAGCCGATAAGCATTCCTTGGACCCACTCCGCAGAACCGCCACCGGGCGAATTCAAAATCATCAGGGCGACACCTTCCCACACAAACAACATGGCAAGCGTCACCACAATGTCCGGGACACGGGTGATGACGATCAAAAACCCGTTAATAGCCCCCATGGCCGCGCCGACCAGCAGTACGATGGGGATAACAAGAAATGCGAATTGCTCGCTCGCGCCATCCATCAAGACAGCAGCAGTGACACTGGAAACCGCCATCATCGATGCAATTGACAGGTCAATACCGCCTGCAATCACGACAATCGCCTGTGCTGCCGTTGCAAAAGCAAAAGGCAAAGCGGCCCGTGTCAGTGCTTCCAATCCAAATGTGCCGAAATTGGGTTGGATCACGCGGGTGAAAACCAACAAGGCGATCAAGATCAGCAGCAGGCCGAAAGTCCAATAATGTTTACGCAAAAAACGGAACATCAGATAACCGGCCCCGCCGCACTAATTTGTGCGGCCTCAGGCAGAGTATCATCTGCAGTTAATCCATATGCTGCGCGCATCAATGTTGGTTCATCTGCGTGCTCGGCGTCCATCTGGTCCACCACCCGGCCGTTGAAAATAACAACGACCCGGTCACAGGCCTGTTGCACTTCAGCCAATTCAGAAGTGTAAAACAAGACCGATGAGCCTTGCTCGGCAAGTTCGCGCAACAGCGGGTAAATCTGATGTTTTGTCCGCACATCAATCCCGCGCGTTGGGTCAAAACACAGGATCGTCTGAAACCCCATCGCTAACCAGCGGGCAATCGTCACTTTTTGCTGATTGCCACCAGACAACCGCTGCACTTCTCCCTGCGCGCGGGTATCTATCTGCAGTCGCTCTATCGCAGCGTCCACTTTCGCCTTTTCCGCTGCCATATCAATCAAGCCCCATTGTGAGGGCTTGGTGTGAAATGGAACGGCTATATTTTCGCGCACCGAGCGTTGCATCAGCAGTGCCTCGGCGCGGTCGCCCGGCACATAGACATGGCCTGCTGCAATCGCATCGGCCGGATGTTTAAATCGGCAGGGCGTGCCATCAATTGAAAACCCGCCGCCGTCTGGTTGGGCCATACCAGCCAAAACTTCGAACAGCTCATCTTGCCCCTGTCCCTCAAGGGCGACTACGCCGAGCACCTCGCCAGCACGTAGATCAAATGAAACATCGGTCAGTTTTGAACCAGCGGATAATTGCGATACTTCCAGTCGCGGTTCGAGCACCTCTTTCACTGATGCGGTGGCATAGGCTCTCTTCTTGGCTTTGATGGCATCACCCAGCATCAACTCCACGATTTCCTCTTCAACCCCATCAGTGATGGCCAGGTCGCCCACGGTTTTACCATCACGCAGCACCATCGCTCGGTCGCAAACGGCCGCAATTTCGGGAAACCGGTGGGAAATATAAATGACCGACCGTTCCAGAGGTTTTTGCTGCTTCACGACATCAAGTACGCGGTCGACGAGATTGGCCGGCAGCGCGGCTGTCATCTCATCGAGTAATAAAATAGCGGGCTCGCTGGCAAGCGCACGGGCCAAGTCAATCACGCGCTGCACCGCCAATGGCTGATGCCGGGCCAGCTCATTCAAATCCACATCAGGCACGCCCAATTCGTCAAGCCAATGGCGAAAAGGATCAACGGGCGTGCCGCCTAGTTTCAAATTGTCCAGAATATTCAAATCGGGAATGAGAGACGGTTCCTGGTAGACCGGTACGAGCCCTGCACGGCGTGCATCCGCTGGAGAGCTGACTTTGAAACGGTTCCCACGGATGGTGATTTCCCCATCGCTTGGACTGATAGCGCCGGTCAGAATTTTTACGAGAGTGGATTTTCCCGCACCATTTGCGCCCATAAGCGCGATGACTTCACCGGGTGCGACATCGAGTGAAGCATCCTTGAGCGCAGCAACCGCACCATAGTTTTTAGCCACGTGCCGCGCGCTCAAAATAGGGCTTAGCGCCATATGTCAAAGTCCCCTCAGACCGAAAAAAAGCGTGCGGGTCGCTGGCGCCAAGCGCCAGCGACCCGCAGCCGGGCGATTGTTACTCGCCAGGACCTTTACAAGCGATGATCTGCGCTTTGGTGTAGTTTGTCCATTCAGGGATCATGATGGAGACGGGCCATTCCGGATCCAGGGATGGATCGGCTGCAGCTTGCAACTTGGCCTTTCCTGCCTCAGTGGCATTTTCCCACAATTCAGGATCAACCAAGACCACGCGGTCAGCTGGTTTTTCACCTTCCAGCAACCTGATTGCGAGTGCAACACCTGCACCACCAACAGAACCGGGGTTTGTGACGGCAGCACCGATCAGCCCATCCACGGAGTTGAGTTGGCCGACAAAACCGGCATTATCCGCGCCGACGATTGGCACGAGCGGCGTATCGGATTCAACAAACGCATCGACAATCACGTTATCGATACCCGACGTCCAAACTCCATCAAACGGAATTCCTGTCGCAATGTAATCAAGGATCTGCTGTTTTCCCTGATCTTGTTGCCAACCGGTGAAAACTTCCAATGCAACGCTGACATCAGGAAATTCTGCCAACGCTTTTTTGAAGCCTTTATCGCGGTCATCATCGGCAGATGCTCCAGCAGCGCCGCGCATATAGACAACTGTTCCCTTTCCTTCGATTTGCTCGAACAACCATTTTGCGCCCAAATAGGCATATTGCTCCTGGTTGTTCGACAGCACATAGGCGGAATCTTCATTCACCGTTTGATCAACGGCCACCACCACGATGCCACGATCGGTCGCAGCTTTCACAGCAGATTTGATACCATCAGGGTTGGAAGGGTTGACCACGATCGCGTCTACACCAGCTTGGATGAGGTTGTTGATATCCTCAATTTGGCCGGCTGCATCGGTATTGCGGTGCGCAATGTTGAGCGATTTCACTTTGCCGGAAGCCAGCGCTTCAGCTTTCATGGCGCAAACCATCTCTTCACGCCAGCCATTGCCTTGCACCGTATTGGATATGCCGATGGTATAATCAGCGGCCATCGCTGTTGACATCAAGCCAAGCGTGAACGCACCCAAAAGTGCGCCTTTAAACAATCTATTGCTCATATTCATTTCTCCCATTTTGATTTCTCCTCACTTCCAGTCCACTCCGGGCGGTTAGCCCCGAATTCAAATCCCAATCGTCGCATCCCAATCATCGCACTTCAGCCATCGCATCAATGAATGTATGGCAGCAATGTATCACGGGCCAACAAAAAGCCACGCTTTATGCCAGCGTCGTCAGCTTCAAAATCACGATCTTCATGTTCAATGATGACAGGGCCATTATAGCCTGCACGGTACAGGTCGGCGAAAAAATGACCCCAGTTAACATCGCCGAGACCTGGCATACGAGGCACCTGCCAGCCCATTCCACCAGACATGATGCCGCGCTCATAAAGCCCGTCATGGTCAATCATTAAATCCTTGGCATGAACATGAAGCATATGCGCACCAAATTCACGCACAAATCGACGTTGGTCTATCATCTGCCAAACCAAATGGCTTGGATCGAAATTCATGCCTACATCGCCACCCCAAGCTTCCAGGATGCGCCGCCAGATATAGGGCGCATAGGCAATATTATGTCCGCCTGGCCACTCATCATCGCTGAAGATCATAGGACAGTTTTCAAATGCGATCTTCACGCCCTTGTCGCGGGCATAGCTGATAATATCTGGCCAAATGGTCTGAGCGCGTGCCCAATTTTCATCAATGTTAACCGATGCATCCCCGCCGCAAAACGTGTTGACCACCGGAACACTCATCTTGGACGCACCATCAATCACCGATTTCAAATGCGCCAACACCACGTCGCGATGCGCAGCGTCCGGGTGCAATGGGTTTGGATAGTAGCCAAGCCCAGATATGGAGATCCCCTTGCTCGATAATTCAGCAACCGTGTCAGCGCCCTGTGCAGCCGTGATGTTGGCCACATCAATATGCGTTGTACCCGCATAACGTCTGACCGGCCCATCGGCCACCGGCCAACACGCCACTTCGAGCGCCGTAAAGCCTGAAGATGCGGCCCAATCTGCCACGTCCATCAAATCCGTTTCGGGAAACGGTGCGGTCAATATTCCAAGCTGCATGTCACCTCTCTTTGTTTCAAGAACCTGCTTCTGATTTGAGGCCTACCCAACGCCCAAGCCGCGCACTTTCCAAAACGGCATCACATACATACATTTCATAACAGCCATCTGCAAAGCTGGCGTAACACGGCTTTTCTGGCGGCTGCCCAGCCTCAATTGCTCCATAGATCTCTCGAAACAATGCGAAAAAGGAGTCTGCGAAACCCTCGACGTGCCCTCCTGGCAAAGCAGTTGCGGCAGCACCCGCTGCATTCATCAAAGCTGCATCACGTTGCAATGTTTCATTTGGCTTGTCACGATGACCGATAGATAAGTGATCCGGTTTTTCAGAATCCCAGTCTGCTGACGATTTTGACCCGTCGATTTGCCAGCACAGAGAATTTTTCTTACCCGGGCTCACTTGGCTGACAACCACAGAACCGCGCGCACCATTTTCGTACCGCAGCAGCAACAAAGCACTGTCTTCGGTTGTAATGTTCCTGGCAACGGTTTCACCCGAACGATCTTGCGAGAAAGTTTCAACTGGTCCAACAGGCTGTTGGCGAGTTTTCACAAAAGTCGACAATTCTGCCATTACAGATGTGACTTTAAGACCGCTGACAAAACTGGTGAGATCAATCCAATGCGTCCCAATGTCACCAAAGGCGCGCAGGAGTCCACCCTTGTCAGCCTCCAGCCGCCAGTTCCAGTCCGTGTCGTACAACAACCAGTCCTGCATGTAGTGGCCTGTAATCAAACGCACATCACCCAAGTCACCAGCTGCTACCATGGCGCGACTGTGCTGGTTCAGTGGATAATAACGGATGTTATAATTCACAGCCGTGATGAGATTGCTGGCTTTCGCAAGTGCGACCAGTTCAATCGCCTCAGCGGAGGTCATCGTCAGCGGTTTTTCACACACTACATGCCGTCCGGCAGCCAAAATTTGCTTCACTTGTGAGAAGTGAAACTGATTGGGCGAAGTGACATGTACGACTTTCACGCCATCGTCAGCGAGTAATTCGTCCAGAGAAGCATAGGCTTTTGAAACACCTATCGTTTGCGCTGCCTCAGCGCCGCGCGCAGCACTTGATCCCAATACGCCCAGGACATTGACGCCCAGCCGTCGAAGCGCCTGAACGTGGACGGTGCCGATGAAACCCGTGCCGATAACTGCCGCACCAATTGACCTACCGCTAACCATTCACGCGCTCCTTTTTGCCAATGGCATAACGATCTCTAAACAACTGAATAACCTCCATCGACGTTCAAACATGTGCCGGTCATGAAAGCAGATGCGGGCGATGCAAGAAACAGTGTGGGTCCCGCCAAATCCTCCGGCTGCCCCCAACGTTTCATTGGTGTGCGCGCATTGACCGCTTCGACATGTGCCGGATTTGTTCGGCTTTTGGCTGATTGTTCCGTAATAATGAAACCGGGTGCAATGCAGTTGACACGAATATCGTGCTCAGCCCAGGCGATTGCCAACGACTTGGTGAGTTGTTTAACGGCAGCTTTGGAAGCGCCATAAGCCGGGTTCATCGGGCTGCCAAACGAGCCATACATCGATGAGATATTAATCACTTTGCCTTTCGATCTTTTCAAGTGATCGAGCAGCGCAGTGCTTACACGAAATGTACCTTCCAGATTGACCTCAATGACCTTGGAGAAAAAGTCAGGGTTCATCTCCTCGCCACGCGAGGTGATCGAGGCGCAATTGACCAGAATGTCCAAGGCACCGATTTCGCCAGTCAATTTATCGATCGATGCCCCATCTGTTACATCAAATTGCTTGTATGAATAGATACCCCGGTCTAGCGGTGCGGGCTCTGGCTCGACGCCGGTTATAATCACTTCGGCAGAGGCGGCTTTGAACGCAGCTGCGATGGCTGATCCGATGCCGCCACGACTAGCGCCAACGACAAGAACTCTCTGATTTGAAAAGTCAAAAAACCCTGATGGTTCCATATAATTTTGCTCCCCGGCGGACACAGTCTTCCATGAGGTTTCGCAAAACGCAAGGCGATTTTCATTATTTAGATTTTAGAAATATCCGTCCAAAATTGGCGTGAAGCAGTCTGCGAAACGCTCAACTGACCCCATCTTGCTGCTGGCCAACACTTACAATGATCGATTGGCAAAGGACAAGCGCTGGTACCTGTGATCTGAAATGGCCCAGGCGTGCCTCTTTGACATAAAGGACGTGTTTGGCCAGCTTGACCACGGGGCTTAGCTCATTATCGGTAATGGCGATGACGGTCTTGTTTTGCTGGACCGCCATCGTGGCAACATCGACGGTTTCGGCCGAGTAGTCATCAAAGGTCAGCACCAATACCACTTCATCATGGCGGATGGCACCAACCTGCTGCTCGCGCATCGCGCCCAGATTATCAATCATATGCGCGCGTTTTCCGGTTTTGGAAAACCCATAAAAGCAATAGGCGCCCACGCCATATGCACCGCGCGCTGCGGCAATATGAACGGCAGACGCACCAGCCAAACAATCAATAAAAGCTTCCAAAGGCTGTTCTTGAACATCGTCGCGAAGCCGTAAAAGCGAGTCCACTCCGGTTTGAAAAAACGTATCTAAAATTGCTCGTGGATGTTCAAGATCAACATTGACCCCGTCCCGTTGCGCGCTCGCATCGCCCAGGGCTTTAATGCGGTCAGCATAGGTCATGCGCGGGCCAATCAGGCGCTGACGAAACACCGCCTGCAACTCTGTAAAGCCGGCAAATCCCATTTCCTTGGCAAAGCGGGTTATGGTCGCGGCGGGCACACCTGCCAATTGTGACAGGCTCACAATATTATACATCGCGATATCTTCAGGATTGTTCAGACAAAATTGAGCAAACTCACGAAGCCGTTTGGGCAGGCTCGATTGACGCTCAACCAGGATATCCACCAGCTTGGCAAAATCTATCGCAAGTTCTGTAGCCTGAGCCTCGACCTTTTTGGAAGACATGTCAGTTGAGCACCTTGTTGCGACTTGATGCGGAGGAATTTTCGCCGGTCAACAGTACGCTTTTAACACGATATTGGAATGTAAGCAGAAGATGTTCCAATTTATGCATCAAGCCCCCCTGCGACCGATTGCTCCTGATCGATAATTGTACCGGTCATGGGCGATGAGCTTTCGCTGATAAGATAGACGGCCAATCGGGCGATATCGTCCGCATGAAGCAATCTGCCGAACGGTTGCTTTGCCTCTGCCTCCTCTAACCACCCATCGCCGTGCCCAAGTGTTTGCGCCTGCATGACCCGCTCTCCCGGCGTGTCTGCCCAGCCCACATTTATCCCATTTGCTCGAATGCGATCCCATCTATGATGCTGCGCGACGTTCTTGGTGATCAAGGCCAGCGCCGCTTTGGTGGCTGAATAGACGGTCAGGTCCTTTCTGCCTCCATGCATGTTTATGGATAGAATATTGACGATGGATCCGCCGCGCTTTTCAGCTTTCAAGTGCTGTATCATCCTCTGCATCAGAAAGAATGGTTCTTCGGTATTTACTTTGAACAAGGCCTGCCATGTGCCCCGATCCGCATCTTCTGCCCCTGCTCGGGTCGTCAGTCCTGCAGAATTAACCAACGCGTCCACCCGGCCGAATGCGGATAGAGCATGATCAAAAATGCGTTCGCCTGCCTGCTCAGCCAGCAAGTCTACTGCCACCATGGTTGCCTTCACGCCAAGCTTCTCGATCTCTTCAACGACCGCTTTACCGGCATCGGCTCTACGCCCGGTGATGACAATGCCTGCAGCTCCGCTCCGCGCGCATTCCATTGCAACCGCGTGGCCAATACCTTGTGTCGCCCCTGTTATCAGGACCACTTTGCCATTCACATTTATGTCCACTATCGTCCCTTTACATTCGTGCAGTTCATATCGGCATTATGCCGGATTTTAGGGCAGAACAGCGCCCTTGGCTAAAATCACCTCGTGCCCCATGCGGATGCTTTCGTCAGCTGCAAGGCATATTTCAAGCGACTGTACCGCATCGCGCATATGGCGGGATAAATCCAGATCATCTTTAATTGCCTTGAGCATGAATGCCTGCTGCCGGTCACACAAACCCTGGTGGCCTGGTTCGCTTTCCATAGCGATCACATGATCAGCTTTAGCGAAGTTCCCGTCCTTATCCAAAGCAGCTCGGTGGAGCTGGATGTGGCTTGCCTTGGTATGATTATCGATGGATTGAGAGTCGGCAGAGGGATCTGGAACAATGGACACAGCACCATTCGGCGACACAATGTCTTTTACGAAGTGTGCGGTTTCAGACATCATCGGGCCCCAACCCGCCTCGTACCAGCCCACGGACCCATCGTCGAAGACCACCTGAAAATGGCCATAATTATACATGTCTGCGGCGATTTCCTGGGACAGACGCACGCCCATACCGCGCACGCTAACAGGTTTGGCGTCCGTAATCTGGCACATCACATCCACATAATGCACACCGCAATCCACGATGGGTGACAAAGAGCGCATGAGATTCTTGTGCGCCTCCCATGTCTCCGCAAAAGACTGCTGATTGAGATTCAGGCGAAACACATATGGGCCGCCAAGTGCCCTCGCCTCATCAATCAACCGCACCCATGACGGATGATGCCGCAGGATATATCCCACAACCAATTTCCGACTATATCGCTCTGCCGCCTCGACAACACGGTTTGCGTCTAGCGCAGTGGTCGCTATGGGTTTTTCCAGGAAGACGTGAGCGCCTGCTTCCATGGCGGATATTGCATAGGACGCATGGGTATCTGGATAGGTCGCGATAGCCACAAGGTCAGGCTCTACGGTAGACAATGCTGTTTCGAAATCAGTGAAAAGCGGATAATTTGATAACACTGCCGACGGCGCACCACCCCTGCGATTGACCAAGCCGACAATCTCAAAGCCTGGATTTGCGTGATAGGCCAGCGCATGGCTTTCCCCCATGGTGCCAAGCCCCACCACCAATACCCGCACTGTTCTCGCCTGATCAGTCACAAGGCGCCCTCCTTCGCTTGCTATCACTTGGTACGCAGTGCCACCGGATTGCGCCAAATTTCACAGGGAAACATCCGCTACGTAAACACGTCAGCTTTTCTCCACCGGCTTTGAACGCATCATGCCAACTGTCTCACGTTCAGCGCGCTTGCACCGCATTGGAGGTAAGCCGCGATCCATCAATGCCATATCTTCAAGAACCATATCACCCATGCGCTTGAACGCGACGTCCATAGCGCCCGCGCGGTGCGCCGAGCGAATGAAGTTTTTGGTCTTGCGCACTCTATGGTTTTGCGACAGTGGCTCTTCGGGAAACACATCGCTGGCCGCAACAATATGGCCAGATTCCACAGCGTCAATTAAATCATCGAAATTGACCACCGCGGCACGACTGACCAAAATGAGCGCCGCGCCGGCGCGCATTGACGCAAACTCTTTCGCACTTAGAAAACCTTCATTCTCGTTTGTGACGGACGCCACCACAAACACAAAGTCACTGCTTTTCAGCACGGTGTCCAGGCTGGCGGGGCTCACACCCTGCTGCTTCAACACAGACGCGGGGAGCCATGGATCGTAAGCAATGACATTGGGTTGAAAACCAACTAGCAGCTTGTTAATCGCCTTGCCCAACTCGCCGAAACCGACAAAGCCAACATCCGCTCCCGACAACAATTTTGTATTATGGTTGCCTTCCAGCCCCCATTTTTCATCCCCTGTATTAAACGCCTGATCGGCATCAATAATGCCGCGCGCCAAATTCAAAGCCATGGCAAGACCAAGTTCCGCGACGGGCTCTGCAAACACCGCCATGGTGGTCAGCACATGAATGCCGCGCGCAAACAAAGTGTCATAAGGCATGTTGTCAAACAGATTGCCCTCGACATTGAGCACCGCCCGCAAGGATGTGAGTTTGCCAAGCAATTCGTCCGAAATTGGGGGCTGACCCAACACGTAGCTTGCTTCGCTCAAAATGGCTGGGTCAAGCTCGTCCAGTTCATCCGCTTCGCATTCCACAATGCGGTAGTTGTCGAACAAGGCTTGGCGTGCGTCTTTTGTGAAGATCAAATCAAGGTCGCGCGGGTCCGGCGCACTGATGATAAGGGGGCGTAAGTCGCTCATTCAGGCCTCTTAACTGTCCATTCCGGTTATGATGCGCTCAACCGCATCGACCGTTGTCGTTTTGGGATCAATGTCATCGGCTACAATCGCGCCGCGCCGCATGACAACAATGCGGTCGACCACCTGGAAAACGTGATGGATGTTGTGAGCGATGAAAATGCAAGAATGGCCGGACGCTTTGGCATTGCGAACAAATTGCAAAACACCTTGCGTTTCAGCAACGCCAAGATTATTGGTCGGCTCATCCAGGATAATCAAATCACTTTCAAAGTGCATGGCGCGGGCGATTGCCACCGCCTGTCGCTCACCACCAGACAACGCACTGATTGGAGTTGTCGGCGGAATATCTTTCGAAATACCAACTTCTTTCAAAAGCTCAGAGGCGACTGCCTCCATCTTCGCCTCATCCATCCGGCCGAAAAATTTCGAGCCTTTGATCGGCTCGCGACCGAGAAAAAGATTTCGTGCGATCGAAAGCTGGGTTACCAGCGCGGAGTCCTGATAAATGGTCTCAATGCCATTGTCGATCGCATCGGTGGTGCTTTTCATTTCCACCTGTTTGCCTTTGATCGAGATCGTTCCACCTGTTGCCCTGACAGCGCCGGAAAGCACCTTGATCAAAGTGGACTTTCCTGCACCATTGTCACCCAACAAGCCAACCACTTCGCCGCGATAGACCGACAGATTAACGCCGCCGAGAGCATTTATCGGTCCATAGCTTTTGGACACATTATCCATCTGTACAAGTAATTCCGACATCAGCCTACCCTCCCGAATGATTGCGGCGATCAAGCCATGAATGAAGAGCCATCATTGCTAGAATAATTGCACCGATAAAAATGTTGTAGGCCAGACCCGGCACCCCAATCATCACAATGCCATTGCGCATCAAACGCAGGATAAAGATACCGATGACTGTGCCGACAATCGTGCCGCGACCGCCCATAAGAGCTGTGCCGCCGATGACGACCATGGCGATCACTTCCAATTCATAGCCTGTACCGCTGTTCGGGTTGGCGGCCGACGTACGTATTGAGCTGATGACGCCAGCAAAACCGGCCAAAGCAGAACTTAAGACGAAAAGTTTGATCTTTGTTGCATCCACCCTCACGCCGCGTGCGCGGGCCGCATGGGCATTGCCGCCGGACGCTTGAATCCAATTGCCAAATTTTGTCTTTTGCAGCGTGTAATGCAACAGGACAGCGGCCAAAACGAACCAGAAAAGTGACATATAGAGCCGCAGCGCGCCGATCTGGATATCGCCGACTAACACTGCAGACAACCATTCGTCGCTTGCGTTCCAGGTCCGCTGAGGAAAACCATCCGTGATGTAAAGCGCGGTGCCGCGCGCCACCAGCAACATACCGAGCGTAACCAAAAAGGACGGGATTTTAAGATATGTGACAAACCATCCATTGATCAGACCAATGCAGATCGCAATTGCCATCGCGAACAGAAAGGCAAACTCCAGCGGAATATCTGTCCCGTTGAAAAGCGCCCACATGATAACCGGCGTCAGACCGAACACTGAACCCACGGACAAATCAAACTCACCCGATGTCATCAGGAGGGTCATCGCCAACGCGATCAAACCAAGCTCAACCGTGAACGCGAGTGTATTGCTGATATTCAAAATGGATAGGAATTTTGGATTGATAGAGGTGAATATAACGATCAGCAAAACCAGCAATACGGCTGGTCCCACCTCTGGTCTGACACTCAAAAGCTTAGACAACTTTCCCATGAGCTCATGACTACTTTCAAAAAGAGGCTTTAAGAGATTCAGGATAAGTGGCGCTGGGTATTTCGCCAAAATGCAAATGCCAGCGCCCAATTTTATGGGCGCTGACGTTCTGTTTTAGTTTCCGCTCAGGACGTCATCATAGACCTGTGCTGTGTCTTTCTCGTACAGCGCACCTGTGATGATATCGAAGCCGGGAGGAATGCCACTGGCGGCCATCGCTGCCAATGAAAGTGCAACATAACTCGTCGCCTGTGGATCCTGCCATTGTGCGGCATTCACATATCCAGCAAGCACAGACTTCGTGGTATCAAGCGAATTGCCCCAGCCAACAACTGGAATGTCGCCAGCCGTGACACCAACCTGGTCAAAGACGCGGCGCACTGATCCTGTCACCAAGTCGCCAAGACCGATGATCGCATCAATTTTGTCGCCATTGGCTGTCATGTAGTCAGTCATGCGCGTGATGATTTCGCCTTGGTCAAGCGTCGCGTCGGTAACTTCCCAAGTGATGTTCATAGGCTCAAAGACGCTGGCAATGCCTTCTTCTTCCTGAACACCATAGGTGGCACCAGGCACTTCAACAGGCATCCAGACAAAATCGCCTTCTTTGACCAAATCATTGTCAACGAGGTATTGAGCCCAGCTGCGTCCGTAAACCACCAGATCGCCGCCAACATAAGCGTCAAAACTGGCTGATGGATCAGGTGTATTCATATTGATGATGGGGATACCAGCATCGTTAGCTTCTTTTGCCACTTCTACCAGACTGCCTGGATCAGGGCTTGACGTCACAATGCCGTCTGCGCCACTTGCGATTGCCGCACGGATTGCTTCTTGGTGAGATGGCACATCGCCGCTGTGGAACGAGGTATTAACATTGTTGCCAGTGTCCTCACCCCATTGCTTGGCGCCATCCAGAAAATAAGTCCATACCGGATCAGCCGGTGAGCCATGCGAAACCCAGAAAAAGGTTTTCTCGGCCTGAGCTGCACCAACAGGCATGGCTACGGCCAACAAAGCCGTTGCGGCCAGAACCTTCAATTTATTTAGCATCATAATTTCTCCCATGTGAAAGCGGCAATGGAAAAGTGTTTGTTTCTCTAAATGTACGTCTTTCAAATTGCGAACACATTCACCGCCCCATCGACTATGGAAAAGAAAAATCAAAAATGCAATCTTGGAAATTACTAACCATTCATCGCCCTCAGCATCTACAGTCAACTCATGCGGGTAAATCCCAACGAGACAGCTTTAGCTGATTAATCTGGAAATGTCGGTTGTGTATCAGCGCCAATTTGCCCGACCAAGGCCAGCAATTGGTAGCAAAAGCGTCGCCCTTGGCATCCCACAACGCCTGGAATTCAACCTGCCCAAGGTCCTTTTCTATCACACCTTATGATTGTTTCTATGTTCTGACACGCGCAGACTCGAGTGGAGAGAGTGCGGCCAACAATATCCCCTTCCAATTGCTGCGCGCTGAAGTGACAGACACATGTCGACGAGATTTGCCTTGCGTGATTGAAGTTGCACTCTTATGCTCATTTATGTTCATATCTGCTTAAACATGCAAATCAGTGACAGAATTCTCCTCGTTTCAGAGGAGTATGCGATGAGGTGAAAATGTCAGAACACTTAGATTTGGCAGCGGTCCGACGGCAGAAAATTGCCGTGGTTGTCCGCGCTCGTGGATCGATGGGCATTCGGGATCTCAGCGATCAGTTTGGTGTCTCTGAAGCCACTATCCGTCGCGATCTGAAGGCGCTCGACGACGGAGGTGTCGTTGTCCGAACTCATGGCGGTGTTTTGGTAAACTCAAACGTCATGGTCGATCTTCCGAACGAAGAACGAAAGTCGGTCGGCGCTGCGGAAAAGCGTCGTATCGGGGAAGCCGCCATAGAAATGCTTTCTGGCGACGAGGTGGTTTTTCTGGATGCCGGAACGACTGCCCATGCGGTTGCAGCCTATGCCCACAAAAAGCCTGGGTGCAATTATGTCACCACGTCCCTCGGTGTTGCCAATCAGTTGCAAGCTCAAGGAATTTCAAATTTTTACATGATCGGGGGTGCCTACCAGCCGGTGAACGACTCTTTTACCGGCACGCTCGCGATTACTGCACTAAGAGGGCTTTCATTCGACATAGCCTTTTTGTGCTGTTCAGCGGTCGACGTGCATAAGAGCTCGATCAGTGTCGCGAGCGAAGCCTATTCCCAGGTTCAGAAAGAGGTGATCTTGAACAGCCGAAGGCGTTTTGTGGTGGCTGACAGCAGCAAGTTTAAATCCAATGCTTTCATGCGCACCGCGCGGTTCGATCAAATTTCCGGGATCATCACCAATGTCGAATTGGATGAGGACACGGCTGCCCAGGTCACGGAAGCAAATCTGGAGCTCCTGTTAGTATGACAAATACAGGCGTTTCATTGAATGTTCTGAACCTGAGGAAGCACTGGGGCCAAACCGAAGTTCTTACGGGAATTGATTTCCAGATTGCACCCGGTGGGTTTCTGACTCTCCTCGGCCCGTCAGGATGCGGCAAAAGTACAGCGTTGCGGTTGATTTCCGGTCTTGATGAGATGAGCGACGGCAAAATCCTGATCGACGGAAAAGACGTATCGCGCCTTCCGGCGGATCAACGAAACATCGGAATGGTCTTTCAGAACTATGCGTTGTTTCCGCATATGACCGTGGCCGACAACATCGCCTACGGCCTCAAAGTTCGAAAGGTAGCGAAGCAGACCCGAGAAAAATCAGTTGATCGCGTGGCTGACCTTATGGCGCTTGGTCCGCTTCTGGACCGAAAGCCGGCACAACTCTCTGGAGGTCAGCAGCAGCGTGTCGCGCTCGCGCGGGTTCTGGTTTCTGAACGGCCCTTGGTGCTTATGGACGAACCACTTTCCAACCTTGATGCAAAGCTGCGTACGGAAATTCGAAGCGAGATCAGGGCGCTGAACAAGGAACTGGGGATCACAATTGTCTATGTGACCCACGATCAAAGCGAAGCACTGTCGATGTCGGATACCGTGGTTTTGATGAATTCAGGACAGGCGGAACAAATTGGCACGCCAAAAGAGCTCTATGACAATCCGGCCTCGGTTTTTGCCGCCGGTTTCATCGGAACGCCGCCGATGAACCTGTTAAAGGCGCCAGACGTCACCATGCCCCCAGAATTTGTAGCAATCATCTCTGCAAATACATCCGACTTTCTTATCGGCGTACGGCCAGAAAGCCTCACGTTTCCGGGACAGGACATGGGCTTTTCTGCAACATGCCGTGTCGCAAGCGTTGAATACGAAGGCAGCGTGTTCCTTGTCCATCTGGTTTCACCATCCGGGTCAAAGTTCATTTTATCACATACAGGCGAAGACGTGCCGGCACAGGGCACAGAAATCGTTGTGGGTTGGGACAGATCGGCAACGCATCTGTTTTCAAAGTCTACCGGGAAACGTGTCCCGCTCGAAACATAATAGATCGGCGGAAAAACCGCTGACCATTCACAAAAAGAAGAGGAAACAACAATGAAATTCCGGAATTCCCATGCAATAACTTTCGGCATCGCCGGCCTTATGGGGGTTAGTTCTACAGCCCTTTCTGCAGCCGACCTTGAATTCTACTTTCCAGTTGGCGTGAACGCGCCCGCGGTTGCTACCATTCAGGAATTGACCGACGAATGGGCGGCGATGAACCCCCAGCACACGGTGAAGGCGGTTTATGCCGGCAACTATGAAGAGACCACGACCAAAGCATTGACTGCCGCGAATGCAGGACAACCGCCACAGGTTGCCGTATTGCTTTCCATCGATCTTTTCACACTGATTGAGGAAGATGTGATCCTTCCGATTTCTGATATTGCGAATTCGGACGCAGACAAGGAATGGATTGCCGGATTCTACCCGGGCTTCATGAAAGATGCCCAGTTCGAGGGCAAGACCTACGCAATCCCGTTTCAGCGCTCAACACCCGTGTTTTACTATAACAAGGATGCATTCCGCGAAGCAGGCCTGGACCCAGAGGCACCTCCTGCTACATGGGACGAGATGATTGAGGCCGGCAAGGCACTGACAGTCAAAGACGACAATGGAAACGTGACCCGTTGGGGCACACGCATTCCAACCTTGGGCCTTGGTGGCGCATGGCTCTTTGGCGGTTTGGTGGTATCCAAAGGTGATGTCCTGACGACAGAGACAGGAACAGAAGCCCGCATCGACACACCGGCAACAGTCGCATCATTAGAATTCCTGCTGGAGTTGGCGAAACAAGAAGTCATGGCTCCGGGCGGCATCACCTGGGGTGACACACCAAAAGCGTTCCTGGAAGGGCAAACAGCCTCCATGTGGACGTCGACCGGCAACCTTGCCTTCATTGAGGAAAACGCTGAGTTTGACTGGGGTGTTGGCTTTCTTCCAGGTGGAGATGGACCTGGCGCACCAATCGGCGGCGGTAATTTCTACATCTTCCAGGAAACGACGGACGAAGAGCGCGTAGCGGCAATGGACTTTATCCGGTTCATGACATCGCCTGAAAGTGCTGCTCGCTGGAGCATCGCAACTGGTTATGTAGCCCCGCGGCCTGACACTTGGGAAACGCCTGCGATGAAAGCATATACCGAACGCTTGCCACAGGCGTTGGTCGCGTTGGACCAACTTGCGTATGCTGAACGTGAGTTCGCAACCTTCCAGCGCGCCAAGGTTACGCAGTATCTGGTCGATGCAATCGAGAGTGCCGTCACTGGCAACGCTGAACCAGCGGCTGCATTGGCGGAAGCCCAAAAAGGTGCCGACAAGGTGCTTGGCGAATATCAATAAGGCTGACATCTGACGAAACAGGCTCCGCGCATTCAAAGCGTGCGCGGAGCACTTCTTTCATCATGCAACTGAGTAGAAATTCGAGGCACATTTTATGATTATTGAACCATTTCATGATGACTCAACAATCATAAAATCTGCACCAGGCGGGGCATCATGAATAAGCGACTGCCCATCGGACTGGCAATCATCATGCTGGGCGTTCCTTGCTCCCTTCTGGTGGCGTTCACGCATTACCCTGCCATTCAGGCCTTGATCAATTCTTTCTGGAACAACGCCAGTTCGCGCCGCCCGTCGCGTTTCGTCGGGGTAGAAAACTACCAGGCGCTTTTTGAAGACGACAGGCTTGCACAAGTGCTGATAAACAGCACGATCTATGCGCTGGGAACAATACCACTGGCTATTGGTTTGGCGATCGGGATGGCATTGCTGGTGAATTCAAGGCTTCCGGGGACGACCCTGATGCGCTTGTCGTTCTTCATGCCAACCATGTTGCCAATGATTGCTGTCGCAAATATCTGGCTCTTCTTCTACGCGCCAGGAATTGGTCTTGCCTCCCAGATATTGGGGATCTTCGGCTTGCCATCCATCAACTTTCTCGGCAGCACCGATACGTCTTTGGCTTCGATGATGTTTGTGGCCGTCTGGAAAGAGGCAGGCCTGTTCATGATATTCTATCTGGCAGCTTTGCAGTCGGTACCCACAAACCTGAAGGACGCGGCCAAACTTGAAGGCGCTGGCTCGGTCCGGGTTTTCATAGATGTTGTTCTGCCATTGCTTCGGCCGACTACGATTTTCGTAGCGGTTAATGCGCTCATCAATGCCTTCCGGCTTGTGGACCACGTCATTGTCATGACAGAGGGCGGCCCCAACAACTCAAGTGCGCTGCTGCTTTACTATATTTACGAAGTCACATTCCGCCAACGAGACTTTGCTTATGGCGCCACTTTGACGGTGCTGATGGTCATCATGCTTGGAATTCTAGCGATTTTCCAATTCTGGGTTTTGAACAGGAAGGCGCATTATCAATGAGCAATGGTTTGAACAAAATCCTGCTGTCGACATTTGCAGCAGTCATCGCCGCGCTCTGGGCGCTGCCGTTCATTTATTCAGTCTGGACAGCGTTTCATGATGAAAAATACTCGGCTAATTTTCAGTGGGATGCGCCATGGACCATTGCGAATTTCCTGGAGGCTTGGCAGGCAGCACCTTTTTCAGTGTATTTCTTCAATACGCTTATCCTGATAACCATCATTCTGATTGCCAATCTGGTTCTGTGTACACTCGTCGCCTACGCTTTCGTGCGCTATAAATTCAGATGGGCAGGCTTTCTGTTTGCTCTGATCATGGTTCAACTGCTGATCTCACCTGAAATCCTGATCGTGGAAAACTATCTGACATTGTCGCGCGTGGGACTGACTGACACGATCATTGGTATCGCCCTGCCCTACCTTACGTCAGCGTTCGGCATTTTCCTGCTACGACAAACGTTCCTCACCGTGCCTAAATCTCTGGACGAAGCTGCCCAGATCGAAGGCGCTGGGGCGTGGCGCGTATTGTGGAACATCTACGTCCCCTTGGCCTGGCCCATTTATCTTGCCTATTCTTTGGTTTCGATCAGTTTTCACTGGAACAATTTTCTCTGGCCGCTGATCGTCACGAATTCGCCTGAAGTACGGCCTCTGACAGTCGGACTCAGCGTTTTCGCAACCGTGGACAGTGGTGTGGAATGGTCACTGGTCAATGCGGCCACGCTGATGACGACCGCGCCTTTGATCATCGCCTTCATAATCTTCCAACGCCAATTCGTGGCTAATTTCATGCGCGCAGGTATCAAATAGGCGTTCCATGCACCGCTTGTCACGCGCCTAAACAAACAACCAGGATCACGGGATGCTCATTGCACATATCTCAGATTTCCATGTCTTCGCGCATGCTGCAGAAACATCAATCGTTCGCGCGGATGCGGCTGACGCCGCGCGCAAGGTCATCGCTGATATTGCAACCTTCACACCGAAGATCGAAGCGATCATGTTTACTGGCGACCTGACTGATGGTGGCTCTAGTGAAGATTATGCGCTTTTGGGCGACATCCTGGCGCCGATCAATGTTCCGATTTTCGTTGTTCCTGGCAACCACGACAAACGCGCTGGCTTTCGCGCTATGTTCGACGACAAGCTGCCCTTTGAACCCGGCCACTTTTTGAATTACGAGGCACGCTTCAAAGACATTCGTATCCTTGCACTCGATACGCTTTTGGACGGTCAGGTCCATGGTGCGCTGAGCGAGGTACAGCTTTCCTGGCTTGAGGAAAAACTGGTTGCCCCCTCAAAAGACCTGACTCTGATTTTGATGCACCACCCCGCATTTCCTTCGACCATCGCCCCACTTGATCACATGGCGTTGCAGGACGGGCGCGACACGTTCGAACGTCTGATCGTGAACCATCAAGGGCCACTACGCATCCTATCAGGGCATATTCATCGACCGTTTCAAACGCTGTGGAATGGCATTTTCTGCGCGGTCAGTGGCGGCCCTGCTTTCCAGCATGCTTTGACGCTCGACCCTGCCGCAGCCGAGCCCACGACAGTAACTGAGCCCTACGCCTACTTCATTCATCGGATATCGGATGAAAGAAACGTTTCCATTCACACAAGGTATGTTGAACTTTGACCCAAACTTCAGTGCAAGATCACGCCATGATCGTTGAAACTCTGGCCCGCGAGGCTGGGGCAATTGCAATGTCCCATTTTGAGACACTGGCAACTGTACCCGTTGAATCCAAGGGCCATCTCGATTTGGTAACTGCAGCCGATCAGGAGGTAGAACACTTTTTGACCGAACGTCTTGGGCAGGCATTCCCCGACGATGGCATATTCGGCGAAGAGGGAGCGGCGCGTCAGGGCACCACGGGCCGCATCTGGGTGGTAGATCCCATTGATGGCACATTCAACTTTGTTCGCGGAGGCGATCAATGGGCAGTCTCGATAGGCCTTTATGAGAATAGTTGCCCCACCTTCGGCGTAATACACGCGCCTGTACGCGCTCAGACATTGATTGGCGGCGTTGGACACCCCAGCACGCTCAACGGTGTCAGGATGGCACAGCGAGCCGGGCTGGACGAAAACCGCGCGGCATGCGGCGTAGGCTTTCATCCAACGATTGCTGTCGAACAACGGCTGCAAACACTCCGTTATGTGCTGGAAGACGCGCGCATGTCGTTCCGTTGCTGCGGCTCGGCAACTGTGTCGCTGATTGAGGTGGCGCTTGGACAGGTCGATGGATATCTCGGCATCGGCGAGTCGACCTGGGATTTGATGGCGGCTGTACCAATTCTTGAACAAATTGGCATTCAGAGCACTGTGGACTGGAGTAAGACAGATCTGACGTCCAAACTTCGTTTTGCATGTGGGACGCCCGAGTTTCTTCAAGCGGTTTCCACCATCGTGCCATATGGAACAACACTCGAATAATCCAGTGAATGGCGCCTATTTCCCAGCTCCAAGACTGTCGGCTGCGTGTTTGGTGACACGGCTCGTGGACATGCCGCTACAGTTTCAAACCACATGATTTCAGGTACGTTGCAGCTTGTGACTGCTGAAACATGCTTGTCATAAATGCGCCCTGTTTTGTTTTGACAGTTTAAGTCCAATATGGTGATTGTTTCGGTGTGATGCACGAAACCATGAAGGGAGCCGAAGTTGATTAGTGGTTCGCCAAATCTTCTGGAACACATCTCCCGTTCGTTGGACAAGCTTCGCAAATCAGACCGAAAAGTTGCGGAAAAAATTCTGGAAGATCCGAACAGCGCGACCGAGTTGAAACTGGCTGAATTGGCGAAATTGGCAGAAGTCAGCGAACCTACTGTGATAAGATTCTGCAGTGCCATCGGTTGCGACGGATTTCAGGATATGAAGATCAAGCTGGCGCGATCTCTGGCTTTTGGTTTGTCCACGTCACAAGCGGAGATATCTGATGATGACGAAGTTGAAACTGTTGTGGGGAAAATATTCGATTTCAACCTAACCAGTTTGAATTGGGTACGAAGCAGGCTGGATTTGAAGGCGTTGGGTGCAGCCGTGGACATTCTGCACAATGCAAAAAACATACATTTTATAGGTTTGGGCGCGTCCTCCATCGTCGCTATGGATGCCCAGCAGAAATTCCCTCTTTTTGGCGTTCCGTGTAGTGCAATCGTCGATGCACATCAGATGCTGATTGCCGCTTCCATGATGGGTGACGGCGATGTTTTGGTTGCCATATCCAACTCCGGCTCAACCAAAGAGGTTGCTCAAACCATGCGTGCGGCCAAGGCGCACGGTGCAAAGACAATTGGAATAACCGGATCGAACAGCCCTTTATTGCGTTTTTGTGATGTTGGATTACTTGTCGAAACGCTCGAAAACACAGATCAGTACACACCTCAAATATCGCGCGTAGCTGCATTGGTCATTGTCGATATTCTATCAACGATCGTTGCTTTCAAGAAGTCGCCCGACCACAGACAGCGGATCGCCGATATGAAGCGCTTTCTCGCTGATGTCCGATCAACCGACATACTGTAAAGCCGCAGCGGATCCATTGCTCACGTCTGGCTCCCGGAACCGTCCACAGAGACCCTGAGCCGGTTTTCCGCATCTGCTGGGTGTATGCGCAGCAACTTGCCACAAACCGGAAGCACAATCTGTGACGTTGTGCATTCATTTGCTGCCGCTACGATCAATTCCGGATCAATGGTGTTGAAGGAAAACATACCCCAGTGGTGTGGGATGATTACCGGGATGTTCCGACCAAGGTCAATTGCTTCCGCAAGGCTCATATTGCCGGGAATTCCTTGCTCCAGCCTTGTCTTGTTCCGGCCATTGACAGGAAGCAGGGCGATATCAGGTGCAAATTTCCTGATGCGTTCGAAAAGTCCTGGAAATGGAATGGTATCGCCTGGGTGAAGTATCCTGAGCCCAGCCGATTCAATGCCGAAACCCAAAAAGACATCGTGCCCGTTATTGTCATATGTGCGGTCTTCGTGGGCAGCGGGAAAGACCGTTAGTGTCAGCCCGTCAATGGGTGTGATCGTTTCATCTGCACCAGAGCCGATAATTTTGGCGCTCTTCCCAATTCTGCTTTGTGCTTCTTCAAGCTTGGATATCGGCACCACAAATGGGACGTCAGGGTACCGTGCGTATAATGGTGCCAGCGTGTCGGGATCCATGTGATCTGTATGTGCATGTGTGATGAGTATGATATCCGGGCGCGGCACGTCCTCAATCCTGCATGGGGCCGGCATCATCCGATGATAATCATTTAGTCCCCCCTTATATTTTTGTTCCAGGCTGTCGGATAAATAGGGATCAACAAGGATTCTGTGCTGCCCGGTTTCAATCCAGAAACCTGCCTGGCCAAGCCAGACAAGCCCGGCAGAACTGGCGCTTGGCCAACAAACATCGTTCTCGATCCGCATTTGCTTTCAGTCCTTTGAGCGCGTTTTGGCCAGAGAGTTTGTTTCAGATGTTCAACATCGATTACTTCAGTAGCAATCGATCATGACTACCGTCCGCTCGCTGCTGATGCAATTCCAGCGATTTGGTCAAACTCCGGCCCTGACGTCGGTATCGAAATATGGAAGACTTCGCCAATCACCTGGGTCCACCCGTGAATAAAATACGTCCATCCATCTTCAATTGACAATTGATTTGCAGATGCTTGAGCCCGTGCCTGATCCAGAAACACCAATTCGCCACGGTAGTTGAGATCCCAAACTATGGAGTTTTCGGGAAACCGAGCAGCGTTGGACAAAGGTGAGCCAGGGGCGTCTTTCCCCAGGCCGGTCGCATTGATCACCAGACTTCCAGGTTTTAAACCTTTCAGAACCTCATCATTATGTTCCGGACTGGTCGCCAAAATGTACTCAACGGGAATGTCGTGTCCCAGTTGTTCATGAATATTACGAACGTGATCGAGTCTCGGTTGCGATCTGTTTGAAATCACGACCCGGGATGGCCGGTCAGCCCCTCTTGAGGCCTGCGTGAGATGCCATGTCAAAGCGATCGTAGAGCCGCCTGCCCCCATCGAAAAAACCTCTGCCCCTGTTTTGGAAAAATGATTTTCCGGAAGGAAGCCATCAAGAGACAGACCGGACGAAATAGGATCTTTTGCGTGACAAACCAACTCGCCGTCCTGTTTTGACAGACAACTTGTTTCCGCCATGAGATCAGCGTGATCGTCGACTTTGTCGAACATGTCCTGGCAGGCAGCATAAAGGTCAAGTTTGTGAGTTGTGACAAGCGCTCCTAAAGAGAGCGGATCTGATTTGATGAACGAGACTGCATCTCTGTAGTTTTGGGGATTGTCATGAGGTGGGAAATCAATGCCTTTGATTTCCACTTCACCCAGACCCAGATGGGCGGCCCATTTTGGAAAGACCTTCATGATCGATGAGTGCTGCGTTGTAACTCCGATAAAATAAAATGTAGGAACCATTGCCGGGGTATAGCTCATAGCGCGCCTCTCAAATTGACGACCTGATCAACAGTGGCTTTAGAGTTGATCTCCAGTGGCTCTCGGGCAACCATTTTCTTCAGTGCTGTTTCAGTCACCGGCAATACTCCTGTCGGACAAAGCATTGGCAAGGGGCACGGCATTGCCTGGATCATCAATCACAATGACTGAGATAACATCGTGGATTGTCAGTGTTTCAAACTTGATCATTTGTCAGTCCCGGGTGGCGTGGATTGCCTCGATCTGTTCTTCTGTTCGAGGCCTGTAGTCTGTATTGTCAATCGCTTTCCATCCGCTTCCATCTGCGACAATACGAACTGCCATGCCTTCGGACTGGGCGATAATTTCGTAATCCTGTCCAGAATCAACCGGGTAACAAAAGCTCATGACCAGTGGCGTATCGCCGACATTGACTGAGCGGTGAATCCACATGGGTGGAACATAAATGAGGGCCTTTGGTTTGACTTCCATAATCCGAATGTCGCCGCGTGGCGATTCCAGCAGCATGAGCCCATTCCCACTTTCACCATAATATGTTTCTGGCCGATTTGCGCGCGCGTGAATGTGTCCTCTTGTGACAAAGAACTCATCGCCGACCCTTCCGGGTTCCATGTGGGTTGTGCCGAAAATCAAATCTCCACTCTCGGCTTGTGGGCGCACGTCGCAAACCTCATAAACAATCCTGTCAGGATCATCAGCACACATGCGGGCGAACATGATTTTGTGCGCATATATCCCATAAAGATCAGATATTTTCTTTTGATACCGCCCTGTGGAATTGGACAGACTACCCGTCATGGTGTCGACGGTTTGAGTGGTCGGTTCAATGTACATAGCGTCTCCAATTTTCCGTAGTGTTACTACATTTATTTTCAAAAATATTCAACGCGCATCCTATTCAGGCATATGAGAGTAGTTGAACTACAGATCCAGATTGATTTGTCGGAAACCTTGAGTCATGGTCGACTTCACATTTGAGGGAGAATGCCATGACAATGGCCGAGTTTCCGAGCCAGACAGATGATCAGAAAATTTCACTCATGTCTTTGATGCCCATACCAGCAAAGGCTGTGAGTGATGCATGATCTGTATCTTGCAATTGATGTTGGCACCGGCAGCATTCGCGCTGCATTGGTAGATCTGACCGGTAAGATTATTGCGATTTGCCACAAGGAACATGAGCAAATCGTGCCCCAACACGGCTGGTCTGAACAACGTCCCCAGGATTGGTGGGATGGCACAATTGCAAGTGTTCAGGATGTCCTGACGAAAGTTGAAAACGCTGCAGATCGTGTTGCATGCATATGTTCATGTGGGCAAATGCACGGTTCAGTTCTGATTGATGATGATGGCAACCTGACCCGGGCGGAGGCACTCCTTTGGAATGACAAAAGAACGCAACCTCAAGTTGATAAATTTGCAACCCGGATAAACTCAACTGATCTGCTTCCAATCACAGCAAATATGCCCGCGACCGCCTGGCCAGCTTTTAAATTACTCTGGTTGCAGGAAAACGACCCGGTTGCCATTGAATCGGCGAGCACGATTTTGATGCCGAAAGACTGGATCAATTACAAACTCACAGGTGAAAGAGCGCAGGACTTTACCGAAGGCTCGTTGAGTTATCTCATGGATAGCAAAACCAAGACTTGGTCAGAGCAACTCATCAAACTTACAGGCATTCCGAAACGACTGCTTCCTGAGATCAAAAATCCAGGAGACATGCTTGGAACACTGTCACAAAAAACCGCATCGCTCCTGGGATTACCCGGAGGGATTCCAGTTCTGGTCGGTGCCGGGGATTATCCGATGGCTTTACTGGGGTCAGGTGTATCAAAACCCGGCCTTGGCTCTGATGTCACAGGCACATCATCGATTATTACCCTTATCCATGAATCGCCCGTGATAAATGACGAAGTTTCAAACCTGGCAACGGTTGAGGGAAATTGGGGAAGCTTTACGCTTCTTGATGCGGGCGGTGATGCTGTGCGATGGGCCAGACGCGCCTTTCATGGCAATCGCAGAGACTATGCAGAGGTCGCAGAATTGGCCACGCAAGCAGAAGCAGGTTCTAACGGTCTGTTCTTTCTACCTTACCTGTCAGGAGAGAGGTTTGGAAATCATAGCAATTCGCGCGCCCAGTTTTTTGGATTGACCGCGACCCATGACCTTCCGGATTTACATAGAGCCGTTATGGAAGGCGTTGCCTTTTCGGTCCGGCAGAAGCTCGATGCAGTTGAAGGCGGCGCAGGACGACCGGATCGCATTGTCGCCGCTTCCGGAGGAGCAAAATCTGAGCTTTGGCTCAGCATAAAGGCCAGTATGTATGGCGTACCGTATCTGGTTCCAGAAGAACTGGAATGTGGTGTTGTTGGAGCGGCAATACTGATGGCAGTCGCATCAGGGAACAAGTCTGACATCGATGACGCGACGCGCGGAATGGTACGTTACGGACAGCAATTTGATCCGATACCGGCATGGGCCGAACTCTACGACGAAATGATGCCTGTTTACACAGACCTCTATCAATCCTCTCAACAATTCTACGACAGAATTGATGCACTGCCCCTCATCGGGAAACCTTGAGCAGATCGCTGTTGCATTTCAATTGCAACCAGGTTTGGCTCTTTCAGCATCTTCTTGAAAAGAAAGACAGAATGGGCTGCATCTTCAGCTGATTGATCTTTGCACTCTTCTGAGCTTTCCACTAAGACCAACACATATTTCCTGATCAAAAGAGAGAACTTATGACCGTCGTATTGACGCTAACGTGCGCGGACAGGCCCGGAATCGTGGCTGGATTGTCTGAAATTCTGGCGGACAAGGAATGCAACATTCTCCAAAGCTCGCAGTTCTTTCAACCCGCGCCTGGAACCACACGAGCGGACGGTAATGGGCAGTTCTTTTTGCGTGTTGAATTTTCTGCACCGGCCTCTGTTTCGTTAGAAGGCCTGCAAAAAGCCGTCGTTGGTTTCTCCAATAAATTCGATGCGGAAACACATCTGTTTACGGACGGAACGCCGATCAAATGTATCGTCATGGTGTCCAAATTTGACCATTGCCTTCAGGATATCTTTTACCGCACAAAAACGGGTGTCTTACCTATCGAGATTGTTGCGGTTGTTTCCAATCATGACGTGACGCGCGCCGATGTCGAACGCCTTGGAATTCCGTTTCATTTGCTGCAAGTCACGCCGGATACCAAAGCGGAGCAGGAAATGCGGTTAGATGAAATTGTCAGCCGCACCGGGGCGGAACTGGTGGTTCTAGCGCGATATATGCAAGTCCTGTCCGATACGTTCAGTTCCAAACATTTTGGCAAAATTATCAATATTCACCACTCGTTTCTGCCCGCATTCAAAGGCGCAAAACCCTATCACCGGGCCTATGATCGGGGTGTGAAAATGATTGGCGCAACGGCGCATTACGTAACGCCAGACCTTGATGAAGGCCCCATTATCGAACAGGATGCGGAGCGTGTTACGCACGCCTTGAATGCAGATGATCTGGTGGCCAAAGGCCGCGCAATTGAAGCACGCGTCCTGTCGAAAGCCATTCAGCTACATGCGGAGCGGCGTGTCTTCATAAATGAGCATCGCACTGTTGTATTCGAACGGTAGATTGGAGATGCAAGCTGTCACCTGGAGCCACGCAAATTCTATACCGCAGCCTTAGATGATAGATGGTCGACCGATGATTGTTCGGTGCCCAATACCTGATTCCAGCAGGTTTTGTGCGATGTCCGCTCTCGCTTTGGCACCTTTTCTGCGGATAAGGTCTGTCTCACGGCCCGTCAAAAGTGTGAGTGACACGAGTTCGATATCCCCTAAGGGACCATCAACATAAAACGTTTCAAAGTCTGCCTTTGGGCCGCCGAGCAAAATCCCGGCGCTGCCATCTGACGTGAGATGAGTTGCCGGTAAATCACTTTCAGGAATTTCCATCGAAATCAGGCCGTATTCATCCAGGAGGTCCTCGACCCCTCCCCGCGCAACCGTGTTGTAAGCAATGGTCATGAGGGTTTCGACGGCAATATGACGCGACTGTTCTGATAAAGGTCGTTCGGTGATGTCCATAAAGAACTCGACGCGGAAGCCCTGATTACCGCCGTTTCGATCCTCAAATGGGTCAGACAATCCATCTGTGGCCATTATGGTTGAGGCTTCCCGTTCGACGGTCAGAAACGCAAGCCGATCCGAGGGCCATGCCGGTACATTTTTGTAAATGGAATTGACCTGCGGGGCGATCAAATCGGGTGCGAGATCGCCAAGCGTGTTCCAATAAGTCCAACGGGCGCGAATGCTTTCCGTAAGAGCACCGTCAAAAGCTTCTTCTGCCGCAATGTCGGTGATGTCATCAGCTTCGCGAACACGCCTTCTCGAGCCACTACGTTTGGAGGGCACAACCGGCTCAATTTCAGGCCGCCGCCCCATCATTCGCTTCCAAAGACTCATCAAGTCCACCCCCGCCCAAAGATGCGTTGCCACAATGAATTCTTAGAGCGTTTCGTAAGAATTGTCACCGCTTTGTGTCGGCTTATCGCCAAATCGCAAGAAGCCGGCCACGTGGCCGGCTCCCAGAGTTTCGAATAGGTCAGACGCTTATTGCGGGAGATCCCCATCAACGCCTTTTACGTAGAAGTTCATACCAAGCAGCGTGCCATCATCAACAATCTCTCCCTCGCCCACCAGCAAGGAACCGTCCTGTTTGTAGATCGGCCCGGTGAAGGGGTGAAACGCGCCGCTATGGATTGATTCCTGAGTTACAACAGCTGCTGCAGCGACGTCATCTGGAAGATTGGTATATGCCGCCATTTCAACCATATCTGCATCCAGGCCGCCCCAGGTGTCGGTTGATTCCCATGTGCCATCCATGACTGCCTGAACGCGGGATATGTAATAGGCATCCCAAACGTCCACGATGGAAGTCAACTGGGCTTCCGGTGCAAATCTGATCATGTCTGATGCCTGACCAAATCCCTTGATGCCACGTTCCGCTGCCACTTGCAGCGGCGCTGGTGAATCAGTGTGCTGGGAAATGACGTCAACGCCCTGATCGATCAGAGCCTTGGCAGCGTCAGCTTCCTTGCCCGGATCAAACCATGTGTTGACCCAAACAACTTTCAACTTGAAATCCGGATCAACAGATTGCGCGCCCAGCATGAACGCGTTGATGCCGCGTACCACTTCAGGAATCGGGAACGAGGCGATGTAACCGGCTGTTCCGGTTTCAGAAACCTTTGCAGCAATCTGACCGATGATGTAACGGCCTTCATAAAAGCGGGACGAATAGGTGGAAACATTGTCGGCACGCTTATAACCAGTGGCGTGTTCGAAATGGATGTCCGGGAATTTTGCGGCCACTTTCACAGTCGGGTTCATGAACCCGAATGAAGTGGTAAAAATCATGTCGACCCCTTCACGGGCGAGACGTTCAATGGTGCGCTCCGCGTCGGGACCTTCCGACACATTTTCCACATATGTGGTTTCGACTTTGTCGCCAAAGGCTTCTTCAATGGCAAGGCGTCCCTGATTGTGCTGGTAGGACCAACCATGATCACCAATGGGTCCGACATAGATAAAGCCGACTTTGGTTTTTCCGTGGCTTGCCGCAAGTGCCGGTCCGGCCAGTGCAAGCGCAGAGAGCGCGATGACACCTGCAAGTATTTTTACAATACGATTCATAGAGAAATTTCCCTGATTAACTGAGTAATTGGCTCGCCCATCCGACATTAGACATCAGGCACGAAGGGTTTGCCAAGGCATGCGGGTGAATTCTTTTTTACGAGAGTACGATTCCTGGAAATCAAAACAAGCACGATTATCGTTGCGAGATAGGGCAAACTGGACAGGAACTGCGATGGAATATTGACCCCTGCAGCCTGCGCATGCAGTTGAAGGATCAGCACGGCCCCAAACAGGTAGGCACCGGCCAAAAGCCGTCCAGGCATCCACGTTGCAAAAACAACCAGAACAACAGCGATCCAGCCACGGCCAGCGGTCATGCCTTCTGTCCATTGCGGCGTATAGACCAGCGACAGATAGGCCCCGGCCAGTCCGGCACAGGCACCGCCAAATATAACGGCCAGATAGCGCACTTTGCGTACGGAAACGCCTAATGCGTGGGCGGAAGAATGGCTGTCGCCAACCGCCCTCAGCGATAATCCCGCGCGGGTTTTAAAGAGAAAGTACCAGACAATCAGCAACAGGAAGATCGAGGCATAGACAATCACATCCTGAGAAAACAGGATTTTGCCAACATAAGGAAGATCAGATAGTCCCTCGATGCTGATTGGCGGCAGTTTGACGCCGGGTTGCCCGATATAGGCATCGCCGATCATGCCAGACAGGCCAAGCCCCAGTATGGTAAGCGCAAGCCCCGTCGCCACCTGATTGGTGACCATTGATATGGTCAGGAAAGCAAAGGGGAGCGATGCAGCAGCGCCCGCTGCAATGCCCGCAGCGATCCCCAAATAGGGCGATCCGGTTGAGAATGCGACGGCAAAGGCACCCACGGCACCCATGATCATCATGCCTTCAACACCCAGATTCAGGACACCGGCGCGCTCTGCAACCAATTCTCCGCACGCTGCCAACAGCAATGGCGTTGCAGCAGTGATGATGGTTAGAATTATGGCTTCATACATTTCCATCAGCTTGCCTCCCTGGCAACGCCAACGCGGCGGAAGGTGTAGACAATGAATGTGTCACAGGCCAGCACGTAAAACAGCAACAGCCCCTGGAAAACCCGGGCGATCTTATCTGAAATTCCCAGCGTAACCTGTGCCGCCTCGCCGCCCAGATAAGACAGCGCAAGAACAAAGCCCGCGATTACGATCCCGATCGGGTTCAACCTGCCCAGAAAGGCAACGATAATGGCTGTAAAGCCATAGCCCGGTGAAATTGTCGGTCGTAACTGGCCAATCGGGCCTGCCACTTCCAGAATACCTGCCAGACCGGCCAAAGCACCGGAGACAGCAAAGGCAAAAATGATCATTTTGCTCTGGCTGAAACCGGCAAATCGAGCCGCACGAGGCGACTCACCTATTACCTGAATCTGAAAGCCGTGAATGGTTCGGGTCAGATAAAAGGCCGCCAGCAGAGCAATTATGAGCGCAATCGGAAAACCGATATGCATCCGACCTCCCTCGATGATCAGAGGCGTTACCGCATCACTGGGAAACAGACGGCTTTCCGGAAAGTTAAACCCTTCGGGATCCCGCCATGGGCCGCGCACCAGCCAATCCAGGAAAAACTGGGCCACATAAACCAACAAAAGACTGGTGAGAATCTCATTTGCACCGAAACGAATTTTCAAAGCCGCGGGTATAAGCGCAAACAAAGCGCCACCCGCCATGCCAGCTGCAATCATTGCGGGGAAGACAAATGGGCCTTCCCAACCAACCATCATGATCGGAAAATAGGAGCCAGCCAGAGCACCGGCAACAAATTGACCTTCGGCACCAATGTTCCAGATATTGGCGCGATAACAGATCGACAGGCCGATACCAATCAGGATCAAAGGCGTGGCCTTGACCACAAGTTCCTGAAGCGACCAGGCGCTTTGCAGCGGCTCCAGAAAATAGACGCTCAGTCCTTTGACAGGATCGATGCCCAGACTTGCGAACAACACGGCGCCGGTTGCCAGCATCAATGCGACAGCGATTAGAGGTGAAAACAGCGCCATCCACGCTGAATGCTCTTCTCTGCGTTGTAGTTTAAACGGCATCTTCCGCCTCCCTGTCACGCATCAGCGACTGCGCCATGGCTTCCGCTGTGACTTCAGGTGGACCGTTGGGGTCCATGCCGCCCATCAACAATCCGATCTGTTCCCGTGTCACTTCATCAATCGGGTACATGTCCGACAGGTGGCCTTCAGAGATGACCGCAACCTGATCAGCGATTTCAAAAATCTCATCCAGATCCTGGCTGATGACGACAATCGTTGTGCCACCTCGAGACAAATCCACCAGTTTTTGCCGGATCAGACTGGCCGCACCCGCATCCACACCCCAAGTCGGCTGGGAAACAATCAGCAATTTCGGTCTGCGTTTGACTTCGCGGCCCATGACAAACTTTTGTAGATTGCCGCCGGACAGAGCCCCAGCCTCCACATCTGCATGCGCCATGCGCACATCAAATGCCTCGGTAATTGCCCCTTCCAGACGTGCCAGCGCCATGCGGTCAATGATACCCTTTCTAGTGGTGCCATCATTGGCATTGTTCCACGACAGAAGAATATTCTTGCTAAGCTTCAAGCTGGCCAGCGCGCCGTGACCATTGCGTTCTTCAGGCACAAATGCCGCGCCGCGCCTGCGGCGTTCCGCTATGCCATCAGCGCCACACGGCCATCCTTCAAAGACAATCGCACCGACATCCGAGACAGGTGTTTCGCCCGATAAAGCGCCAAACAATTCGGCCTGGCCGTTGCCGGCAATGCCAGCAATGCAGAGGATTTCGCCCTTTGCTACATCGAAGGACACATCAACGAGACTGGTTCCGGTATTGAGTTCAGGTTCCAAATTCAGCGCTCTGACCACCAGACACTTTTTAGCGTCGTGCAAATCCTGCGGTACGCGTTTGACATCGGCAACTTCACTGCCAACCATCATTGCAGCCAGTGTTTTTGCGTTCTCTTGCTGTGGGTCACATTCAGAAATGAGTTTGCCATGACGCAAAATAGTGGCGCGGTGACACAGCCGCTTCACCTCATCCAGCCTGTGGCTGATATACAAAATGCTTTTATGCTCGGACGCCAGTTTTTCGAGGACCAGAAACAACTCGTCCGCTTCTTGTGGGGTCAGAACCGATGTTGGCTCATCCATGATAATGAGATCCGGCTCCTGAAGCAGGCATCTCACGATCTCAACTCGCTGCCTTTCGCCAACCGAAAGGTCCGCAATTGTTGCTGTTGGATCAAGCGGCAGGCCATAATCAGCCGATACTGTTTTAATACGTTGTCGCAGGTTCTTTCCCTGTTGCGGCGGCAGCGCCAACAGAATGTTCTCTTCCACGGTGAGCGCTTCAAACAGAGAGAAATGCTGGAACACCATTCCAATGCCCAATTGCCGAGCCATAGCGGGATTCTTGATGGAAACCTCGGCCCCCTTCCAGCTCAACGTGCCTTCATCCGGTCGCAAACTGCCATAAAGCATTTTTACGAAAGTGGATTTACCGGCACCGTTTTCCCCCAGGAGGGCATGAATTTCACCGGGAAAAAGAGAAAGGTCGATGTAATCATTTGCCGTCAGGGATCCGAAACGTTTTACGATACCTCTGGCCTGCAACAACGGTGTTGCACTATGCGATTGTTCATCTGTCAAGTTCGTTCACCCCACTATCCAGAGATGTATTAGGGCGCGTTGCCTTACAAAAAACAAGTTCCGTTTTAGATTTTGGCGGGTTTTCCCATAAAAAGCTGCGCAGAAACGGAGGCAGCGATTACGCTCGGCTCCTTGTTTTCAAGACCTGGAATACCGATTGGACAATGAAAACTTCTGGCTAAATCCTCATCAAGCCCGGCTTTGATCAGCATTGATTCGAACCTTGCCCGTTTGGTCTTGCTGCCAATTACACCAACAAAGGAAAAGTCCGCTTTCAACGCCGCCTCCAGTATGGCCAGATCCTGTGCGTGGCTGTGCGTGAGGATGATGATGGATGTTTCAGAACTCAGATCAACGAGAATGGAGCGCGGATCAGACAGCGCATGCATGCTGACATTGTCCGGCGCAAGGCCAGGAAACATGTCTGCACGGCTGTCGACCCAGATGATTCGCGCAGGCAGCAGTGACAGTGACCTCATCAATGCTTTTCCAACGTGCCCTGCCCCGAATATGGCAACGGGAACCGAGTTGATGCCGAAGCGTTCGGTACCTTCGGATTCAACAATTGTGCGGTGAATGAGATCGGTGTCCGTACGTGATTTTGTAGTCTCAAAGCGTCCGATGCTTTCCGCCCTAGCCAGAACATCCGCTTCTTTCAGGCGCTCCGAGTTCCATGCTTCATACGTGAGAGAAACATGCCCCCCGCAACACTGTCCCAGATTTGGGCCAAGAGGAACATTCAGTTGCTCGAACACTTTGCCCGCCTCGGCAAATTTTGTGGCATGGCTCAGCGCTTCCCATTCGAGTGCGCCACCACCAATCGTTCCATAGAACTCGCCATTGGGAAGCACGACCAGCCCCGCGCCAGCACCGCGTGGCACCGAACCGCGCGCTTCCTGAACAAGCACAAGAACAACCGACTGATGGTCAGACAGGCATTTTGCAAGGGGTTGCCACAACTTCATGGGTGACAAATCATGACCGTTACGACGGCTCCAATGATGAAATTGCGGACAGGATGGCCTCAGGTGTCGCCGGCGCGTCCAATTGCGGTTTGGTGCCCGGCTTTATGCTGGCAATCGCGTGATAGATGGCACTAAACACAGATATGCCATGCATCAGTGGTGGTTCACCCACCGCCTTGGAGCGATAGATTGTGTCTTCCTGATTGCCGGAACTTTCATAGAGATTGGTTACAAAATGCTCCGGCACATCGGACGCGCAAGGGATTTTGTAGGTTGATGGCGCGTGCGTGCGCAATCGGCCCTGATCATCCCACACCAGTTCTTCTGTGGTCAGCCAACCCATGCCCTGCACGAAGCCGCCCTCAATCTGGCCAATATCGACAGCCGGATTAAGAGATTTCCCCACATCATGCAGAAGATCGACCGCAGTAACTTTCATCTCGCCGGTCATTGTATCGATCTGCACTTCCGAGCAGGCAGCCCCATAGGAAAAATAGAAAAATGGACGGCCTTTGACCTCATCCCGATTCCAGGAGACTTTTGGTGTGCGATAGAACCCGGAGGCCGACAACGAAATCCGATCAAGATGCATCTCTTGTGCAAGATCACTGAATTTCATGCTGCTATCGCCGACAGTTACTTTGTTATCAGCAAAGACCACGTCGTCTGGCTGGGCTTGAAAGCGTTCCGCCACAAAGGTTCGCATGCGGGCTTTTATCTGATCTGCAGCCGCCTTTGCCGCCATACCATTCAAATCTGACCCGGAAGAGGCGGCTGTTGGACCCGTATTTGGCACCTTGTCTGTGACAGTTGCACCAATTTTGACCTGATCGAGATCAATGCCGAATTCCTCGGCCACGACTTGCGCTACCTTAATGTAGAGGCCCTGCCCCATTTCGGTCCCGGCATGGGTGAGATAAACTGAGCCGTCCGTATAGACATGTACCAGCGCCCCGGCCTGATTGAGATGGTTCAGTGTAAAGGCAATGCCGAATTTTACCGGCGTCAGCGCTATCCCCTTTTTCAGGAAGCGGCTGGTTTTGTTAAATGCATCAATTTCCGCGCGTCTGTGCCGATAATGACTGGTCTTTTCCAACTGAGTGACCAGATCATCGATAATATTGTCTTCAATGACCATGCCAAAAGGTGTGACGTTGCGGCTGTCATGACCATAAAAATTGGCCTTTCGCACATCCAGCGGGTCCAGGCCCGTTTCGATGGCGATTTCATCCATCATACGCTCGGCAAACAGAACCCCCTGAGGCCCACCGAAGCCCCGAAAAGCGGTCGCAGAGACGGTGTTGGTGCGCAACCGGTGTGACTTGATGCGCACATCAGGATAGAAATAGGCGTTGTCAGAATGGAACATGGCGCGGTCGTTGACGCCCAACGACAAATCCGCCGAATGGCCGCAGCGGCTGGCCAGATCCGTATCAACAGCGATCAATCGGCCGTTTTCTTCAAACCCGGCTTCAAAGCCGACTTCAAAATCATGACGTTTGCCGGTCATGATCATATCATCATCACGATCAAGCCGGAGTTTGCAGGCTTTGCCGGTGACCTGTGCCGCGAGCGCAGAAATGGCTGCCCATTGCGAGGCTTGACTTTCCTTGCCGCCAAAACCGCCGCCCATCCGTCTCGTTTCGACCGTCACTGCATGCTGAGGCACGTGCAGCACATGAGCCACAACATGCTGAACTTCTGTCGGGTGCTGGGTGGAGGACAAGACGGTCATATCTCCGTCCTCTCCCGGAATGGCCATGGCAATCTGGCCTTCCAGATAAAAATGTTCCTGACCGCCAATTTTCATACCTGATTTCAGGCGATGCGGTGCAGTCTTGATTGCTTCGACAGGCTCTCCGCGCAAAAACTGATAGGTTTCAAGTACCTCTGAACCGACTTTCCGCGCATCTGCAACTGAGACAAGAGGTTCTTCATCAGCTTCATAGATCACCTTGGCAAGGCGCGCAGCTTTGCGCGCAGCCAAACGATTGGTTGCGACAACTGCAAACAAAGCCTGCCCATGAAAGGTCACGATATTCTCGGCAAAAACCGGGTCGTCGCCAGTCCCTGCCGGGCTGGTGTCATTGGCGCCCCGTATATGGTCCAGTGTTAAAACAGCCACCACGCCGGGTGCCTGCTTCACGGGGTCCAAATCGATGCTTTTGATCTGACCACTTGCGATGGTGGCAAGACCGGGAACCACATGCAGAGTTCCTGCAGGTTCCGGGACATCATCAATGTATCGGGCCCGGCCGCTGACATGTTTAATGCCGCTGTCATGTTTTTTGGCTTTGTGAACTGTGGCTGTGGTGCTGGTCATTCGGCAGCCTCCAGATCATCTGGCCGTGTCGCCGTTACCCGTGTTGCGCTGCTGGATGTTCCACCGATTTCCAGCAAAGCCTTGCGCAGCAGGTTTTGGGCTGCTGTCATCCTGTAGGACGCACTTGCACGCATATCACTCATGGGCGCAAAATCATCACTCAAAGCGGCGATTGCTGGTGACCACCCGGCCTCATCTGATATGGAAACGCCCTGCAGCAATTGCTCGGCGCTGTCTGCACGTTTTGGCGTGCCGGCCATGCCGCCATAGGCTATCCGCGCCGCAGTAATTCGGTCGCCCTCCAATGTGATCTTGAAAGCAGCCATGACGGCCGAAATATCCTGATCGAAACGCTTGGTGATTTTACCGCACCGCAAATGTTCTTCTGGCTTCAGTGCTGGAATCTGGATTGACGTCAGCAGTTCGCTGGCTTTGCGGTCCTGCTTGCCATACTCAATGAAAAACTCTTCGATGGGCATGGAGCGTTTGTTGTCCACGCTCTGCAGATCGACGGCAGCCTCGAGCACAATCAACAAGGGCGGCGTATCGCCGATAGGAGATCCGTTCGCTATGTTGCCACCAATGGTGCCACTTGCCCGGACTTGACGAGACCCGATGCGTAAAATCAGCTCTGCAATATCTGGATCAATGTCTGCCAGATGCGACAGAGCGGCCTCATAGGTCACACCTGCGCCCATTGTTAAGCCGTTGGTGTTGACCGCTATATCCGAAAAGCCCTGAATACGGCCCAAATGCAGGATTTTGGGAAGCTCATCCAGTCGTTTGGTGACCCATAGCCCGACATCGGTCGCCCCAGCAACAGGCGTTGCATCAGGATATTTTGCGTATAAATCCAGCGCATCCTTCAATGTGGCAGGCGCTGCGAAAAACGCGTCATCATTCCCAACAAACAGCGATTGTGATGAGTCCATTGCTCCCATCTCACCAGTGGGATGCTCTGCAGGAACAATAGGTCCAAAACAGCTTTCCATTGCGGCATCAATAATCGGCCGGTAACCGGTACACCGACACAGATTGCCCGCCAGCCAAGTGTTGACCGTCTCACGTGTCGGCGGGTCCTTGCGGTCCTCATGCAGACAGTACAGCGACATCACAATGCCTGGTGTGCAGAAGCCGCATTGCGAGCCATGGTGACGTGCCATGGCGTTCTGCACGGGATGCAGAGCCTCGCCCTCTTTTGAAAGGTGGTCCACGGTAATCACGTGCCTGCCATGAGCCATGCCGAGTAATTGGATACAGGCATTGACTGGACGGTAGACCAATTCGCCATTTTCCAATTCGCCCATGGCGATTGTACAGGCGCCGCAATCACCTTCATTACAGCCTTCTTTTGTGCCGGGCAGATTCTTGCGCTCGCGAATGAAGTCGAGCAGCGTATCTGTAGGACCAAAATCAGTCAGAGTGACGGTTTCATCATTCAGCCGAAAGCAAAGCTCATGCAGCATATCAACTCCCGCGATAGGTGGAATAGCCGAAAGGTGAGAGCAGCAACGGCACATGGTGGTGGGGACGCCCGGCGCTGTAGCGGAAGCGGATGCTTATGACATCAAAGAATGGCGGCTCATTGGGAAAGGTCTTCAGATAGTCCTCGACGAAGAAACGAATTTCGTAGAATCCATCCTCTGCGTCGTTTGCGGTAACCAATGGCGTATCCGTGCGGCCATCGGTATTTGTGACCCGCTCAGCCAAACGGTTTTGTCCGTCAGCAGACCATAATTCGATCTTGAGGCCAGACACCGGAAGGCCTGTGGCCGTATCCAGCACATGTGTTGTCAATCCTGCCATACTTCTCTTTCAGATTTGGCCCATGCAATCTGCATCAGGTCCATTTGTCGCCGAGTTATTCTATACCGTCAGAATACTGGCACCTGTCGTCCGACGACTTTCGAGTGCTTCATGAGCGGCTCCCGCATCTGCCAGTGCATATTCCTGATGGATTGGAATTTTGACACGGCCAGACGAAACAACGTTGAACAGATCATTCGCACTTTGCTCCAGGTCTGACCGCTCCGCAATATAATTGAATATGGTCGGACGCGTTGCAAATAGCGACCCTTTCAAGGCCAGATCGGCCAGGTTGAAATTGGTGATAGGGCCTGATGCCTGGCCAAATGAGACCCACATGCCAAGCGGCTTCAAACTATCAAGCGATCCCGGATACGTATCCTGCCCAATGGAATCATAGACAACATCAACGCCCTTGCCACCTGTGATTTCCTGAACACGGGCAACAAAATCCTCGGTCCGATAGTTGATGGTGTGATGCGCCCCATGTGCTTTTGCCAATTCAGCTTTTTCAGCTGAACCGACAGTTCCAATGATTGTTGCACCAAGTGCTTTGGCCCACTGACAGGCGATCAGACCAACCCCGCCGGAAGCTGCATGAAAGAGGATTGTGTGCCCTTCGGCAACCTTGAATGTGCGGCACAATAGATATTGCGCTGTAATGCCTTTCAGCATCATGGCTGCAGCAGTCTTGTCTGAAATGTCGTCGGGCAGCGCCACAAGCCGATCTGCCGGTACAATTCGGCTTTCAGCATAAGAACCGATGGGGCCCACATAGGCAACGCGATCTCCAGCTTTCACATGTGAGACGCCCAGCCCAACTGCTTCCACAATTCCTGCGCCCTCATTCCCCGGAATGAATGGCATTCCAGTTGGTGAGGGATAAAGCCCAGAGCGGAAATAAACATCGATGAAATTGACACCAATTGCGGCATGGCGAACAAGCGCTTCGCCTTCCTTCGGATCGGCCAAATCGATGGTCTCGTATTTCAGAACCTCGGGGCCTCCGGTTTCGCGGACCACAATTGCCTTTGTCATCAAGTCTCCTTCAAAATCATTTTGGTTTTAGGGATGGTGCCAAAAAATACCCAAGAATGCAAAATGGAAGCAGCGCCATCAATCCGTTTTGCAGCCCAACCAACTTGGAAACGAAACCGATAAGAGGCGGGCCAATGACAAATGCCGTGAAAGCGACCAGAAACACGCTCGCCACGTTCACTGCCGCGGGTCGGTCATCGCGCTCTGCTGCAGCCGTCACAGCCAGAGGAAAAGCCATAGATGCGCCAAGCCCCACAAGACCCCAAGCCAAAATCGAACCAATGGCCGTTTCCGTAAGTCCCAGGATAAGTAAGCCCAAACAACCGATTAGTGTTGTGATCCGCGCAAGCCTGACTGGGCCCAAAACCGTACGGAAGTGGTCTCCAAAAAACCGTCCAATGGCCATAGGAAGTGTGAAGGAAAAATAGGCCATGCCAATGAAAGTCGCGTTGGCACCCACAACTTCCTTCATGTAGATACCACTCCAGTCGAAAGCCGCCCCTTCTGACATCTGCAAACCAACTGCAAATACGGCAACACCCAGCAATGCTCTGGTTGGTAAGGCAAATGTTGGAGCCAATTGGGTCGATGGCGGTGGCACCGGGATGGGCGTGCGTAATTGGATAATCAGAATTCCCGCTATTCCGAAAATCGGGGAGATAATCATGATTTGATGCAGTGGCGAAATACCCATGCCAGCGCACAATGCGCCCAGCCCGGTTCCAATGAGAGCGCCAACGCTCCAAAAGCCGTGACAGGAACTCATAATGGGCTTCGACACCCATTTCTCAACGCGGTCGGCATCTACATTCATACCGATCTCGATGAGGGCCAAAGATAACCCAACCACAAACAATGCGACGAACAGAGCCATCATGGATACTGCCAGCGTCGGCAGAATCATGGAAATTGCCACCAGGCTTATGCCGATCAACGATGCCTTCCGTGTTCCCAACCGATCCACCAGGCCACCCGCCAAAACAAGTGAAAGAAGTGTCCCCAATGGCAAGCCCAGAAGGCTTAGGCCCAGTTGGGCATGGTCCAGAGCGAGCGTTTCTTTCAGATCAGGAAAGCGCGGAAAGATTGATGTCAGAACAACGGCTTCGCACAAAAACAAAGCCCTTATGTTCCAAACTGATGCAGATTTTGCTGAAGGTGAAAGTACGGTGGTCATGCGTAATGCCTTAAACCAAGAGGTGAATTGATTGAAGCCATTTTTTGACCGTTTGGTTTAGGGGCCAGAGTTAATTAAGCTGCACATACCCATCTGGCCCATCTGGAGTGAAATTTCCAGCCACCTGTTGCAGACATATCGCCAGACCCCACCTATTACCCTATATGTATGCAAAGGGTTATGTGCGGGAACGTGTCTTCGCATGAGTGTCGGGATCAATAGGGTATATGGATCAACCGGAAATCAACAATCAAACACGTGCCATCATCATAGGCGGCGGTCCTGTGGGCTGGTTGTCTGCGCTGGCTTTGGCCCGAACGGGCTTGGACACAGTGCTGGTCGCGGGCGATAACCCCCTGCAGGATCAGCGCACAATCGCCCTGATGCAAGGCTCACTCGCCTTTCTGGACGAAGTTGGCGTTGATCCGTCATCGATCGATGATGCCACACCTTTGGAGACAATGCGACTGATTGACGGAACTTCACGGCTGATACGCGCACCGGAAGTCAGCTTTCAAGCCGGCGAAATCGGGCATTCGTTCTTCGCGCTCAACATTCCCGTTGGTAATCTTGTCAAACAGATTCAGGATGTCGCCTCAACCCACTCTAATTTTAAGTATAAACCGGGTCTCGCTCAGGAGATTTCCTTTGATGATAAGGTGACTGTCACACTGGAAAGTGGCGAAATCATCAAGGCTGACTTTGTGGTCGGTGCCGACGGCCGGCAGTCGAAAGTTCGACAAGCTGCTGGCATCACAGTTCGGCAATGGGACTACCCACAAACAGCGGTGGTGACTCACTTTCACCATGAAAAGTCACATCAGAACATTTCAACCGAGTTCCACACTGAAACAGGACCCTTTACCTTGGTGCCACTTCAAGGAAAAAGATCCAGTCTGGTCTGTGTTGTGCCGCCGGATGAAGCAAAGCGATTGATGGCGTTAAGTGATGCAGAGCTGTCGCGCTACATCGAACAACGTGGTCGTCACCTGGTTGGCCGGGTAAGCGATCTGGGTCCGCGGCAGAGCTTTCCAATGTCTTCTCAGATCGCTGACAAAATGGCTGACAACCGAACGTTTCTTGTCGGTGAAAGCGGTCACGCCTTTCCACCTATCGGTGCTCAAGGGTTGAACCTTGGCATTCGGGATGTCGAAGAACTGGCTCAGCAGATTTCACACCTGTCCCACGCGTCGATTTCCGAGATGGCGGCCGGATACAATCAGAAACGGCAGATAGACGTTAAAAGCCGAACCTTTGGTGTCGATATGCTGAATCGCTCATTGCTGACCGGGTTCCTGCCGGTTCAGTTTGCCAGGGGCCTTGGTATCTATGCCGCAAAATCATTTGCCCCGTTGCGTCGAACATTGATGCGTCACGGGCTGGGTGCCTATTCCACCTGAATCTGACACCAACTTCCTGTCACATACCCCCTTTGAAAGTTCTTCATGACCAAACCTTTGCTTGTCTTTGATCTCGACGGTACCCTTTTGGAAACAGCGCCAGACCTTGTTGGTACGCTCAATGAAATCCTGACCGAGCAAGGGCTGAAACCGATTCCAATTTCAACTGCCAAGACCTATATTGGTCAAGGTGCAAAGATGATGATTGAAAACGGATTTTTGGCCAATAACGAAACTGTTTCAGCAGAGAGACTAGACGGTCTCATGGCTACGTTTTTGCAGAAGTATGAGGTCCGGATTGCCCGAGAAACACATCCATTCCCTGGATTGCTCGATGCACTGGATCGATTGCATCAGGAAGGATGGGATCTTGCTGTTTGTACAAACAAACATGAGCGCCTGGCGCGGTTACTGTTGGGAGAGCTGAACCTTACGGAGCGGTTTGTCGCTATTACCGGTGGCGACACTTTCGACCATAAAAAGCCACATCCGGAACATTTGTTGAAAACAGTGGAGCTTGCTGGCGCAAAGCCAGAGCAGTCCATTATGGTTGGTGACAGTCGCAGCGACATCGATGCCGCTAAGGCTGCATCAATTCCTGTTATCGCTGTTGATTTCGGTTACACACCCGTGCCAGTGAGCGAGCTTGATCCTGATTTGATCATTTCCCATTTCGATCAGATTCACGATGCCATCAAGACCATAACGGACCGTTAGAATGGCCTACTGATTGGAATAGCCAGTCGGATTGCGTTGTTGCCAGTTCCAGGCGTCCCGACACATCTGCGTCAGATCACGCTTGGCTTCAAATCCAATCAGTTCGCGGGCCTTTGAGGGATCAGCGTAGCTTGTCCCCACATCACCTGGACGGCGGTCAGTGATTTCATAAGGCACGGAGCGCCCAGAGGTTGCTTCAAACGCCTTGATGATTTCCAGAACACTGCTGCCCTGCCCGGTTCCCAGGTTCACAGCGAAAAGACCTTCTGACTGTAAGCAGTTCTTCAAAGCTGCAACATGTCCTTCGGCCAAATCCATCACATGGATGTAATCCCGGACACCCGTACCGTCATGTGTCTCATAGTCATCGCCAAACACTTGCAGCTTTTCACGGCGTCCCACAGCGACCTGAGACACATATGGAAACAGATTATCAGGAACCCCTTGAGGGTCTTCGCCAATCTCGCCGCTTTTATGCGCCCCAACCGGGTTGAAGTAACGCAATACGCCGATGCCCCAATCTGGCTCTGCGGCGGCCAAATCCTGAAGGATTTGCTCAACCATCGCTTTCGAATGACCATAAGGATTGGTTGGTTGCACCTGCGCGTTTTCCGGAATCGGCATTTGCTCTGCGCCGCCGTAAACTGTTGCAGATGATGAGAAAATCAGCCGCGTAATCCCGCCCGACTTCAAAGACTGCAACAAGGATAAACTACCGGAGACATTTTCGCGGTAAGTCTCCAGAGGTTCCGAAACGGACCTGCCAACGGCTTTGACCCCGGCGAAATGTATTGCAGCCCCAAATTTATGACTCTGCAAAATCTTGCTCATGGCATCAGGGTCTGCGACGTCGCATTTATGGCACTCTGGACGTGTGCCGGTAATGGCTTCCATTCTGCTGATCGCGAGTGGATGACTGTTGCTGAAATTGTCCGCGATGACGGGCGCAAAGCCAGCCTGAATGAGCGCTACACAGGTATGAGACCCAATATAACCCGCGCCGCCTGTGACCAGAATTTTCGTGGCGTCAATTGCCATAGTCTTTAAGCTGCCTCTTTGGGAACAACCGGTTCGTTCTTGGGTACTTCAGTCCTTGGCTGATGGACAGATTGTGTTCCCAAGACCTTCCGATAAAGCTGCAATGTCTGCTCTGACATATGTCTAATACTGTGGCGCGTGTCGACAATTTTTCGACCGGCTTCGCCAAAGCTCTGCCGGATTGATGCATCTGTCAATTTGACAATAGCATCTACCGCGCTTTCAGGATCCCCGAGGGGATAGAGATAGCCGCTTTCTCCAGCATCAACGACATCCCGATTCCCCACCACTTTACTGGCCACGATCGGCAAGCCTTCCGACATGGCTTCCAGCAACGCTAAAGGCATGCCTTCCCAAGTTGAGGTGGAAACAAGCATGTCAGAACGTCTAAAAACTCGTCTCACATCTGACAAGGCACCAGCCATAGTGACAAACCCTTCAAGCGATCTGCTCGCAAGTTCCTGTTCAAACTCCGCCTTACCGGCACCGACACCCAAGACAGTCATATGGAAGCCGCCAGGAATGTTTCGGCGAGACAAATGGTCGATGATTTCGAGTAATTCATCGGGGTTTTTTTGTGCGTCAAACCTGGAAACAGAAACAAGGCTGAGTGGTTGGCCTGCTGTATTGACGTGGTGTCGCTGTAAACCGTTTGGCACGCCGTTTGGAATGACCGTCAGTTGATGCGCCTTGGCAACATGCTGGGCAACAGTTTCAATCTTTTCTCCTTCGGACACACAGATACTTGCATCGGTAAATTTGCCGAGAATAAGATCCAACCAGACATTGTAGTCCAGAAACCAGTATTTGAATTTGGCATCTGGGCTCATGCCATGCTGCGTGTAAATGACTTTTCGGCCTGTCGCCAAGGCCACAGGCCGTCCATAAACGCCGCCACCCTTGCCATGTGAATGGATAAGATCGATGTTCTTCTCACGCACCGCTCGGGCTATAGCCTTCAATGCGGAGAAAGTCAGACGACGGTGCGGGATCTCTACAATCCGATCCTGACCCAACATCGTGATGAAACGTTGGTAGTACGGGCGATCTGCCGGGCAAGCGATGTGAAATTCAACCTGACCTTCTAGGGCCTTCACAAGTTGAAACACATGTTCGGGAGCGCCGCCGGTATCGACACGCGCAATACTGATCATGACACGCGGACGTGAATTGTTTTCAACCATTTCTGAACCCCATTTTCATGGCGGATAATTAAGCCAATTCTGTCTAAGAATGTCTTAAAACCGCAGTACGGAATTGACGGGTTATTCTGATTGTCTTTTTGCTTTGTGATCAGATTCAACCTGATCTGGCGCAAAAAAGTCGTTTTGCTGCTGTTTTTTGAACACTATGTGGCCAAAATACTATTGCCTGTTTTTTTACGTGTCAGCATTATGTTTCTTGGGATTCGTGGTCGGATAGCGGCTGCGGCGGATAAATTTGGAGCACACATATGTTGTTGAAACGGCTGTTTTTGGCTGTTGCACTTGTCCTGACCGGCAGTGCAGTTGCCCCCTTTGGTGATGGCGGTGCGGAAGCGCGGCAAGTATTTGATCCCTCTTCGCGCACGTGGCGTGAAATTGGACCCACTGCACGGTATGGTAAGTCCAAAATCAGGCGGAAAATGGTCCGCTATGAGACCAAACAGAAACCAGGCACAATCATCGTAAACACAAAAGAGCGCCGTCTTTATCATGTTCAGGGCAATGGCAAAGCCATGCGCTATGGCATTGGTGTCGGCCGTGATGGATTCCAGTGGTCAGGTACGCACCGCGTATCTCGCAAAGCTGAATGGCCGGGCTGGACGCCACCTGCCGCCATGCGCAAGCGTCAACCAGGTCTGCCTGCTTACATGCCAGGCGGTATCAACAATCCTCTGGGCGCCCGCGCGCTTTACATCGGCAGCACAATCTACCGTATACATGGCTCCAATGAGCCATGGTCAATCGGTCAGGCTACGTCTTCCGGTTGCATCAGAATGACCAACAAGGACGTTGAGCATCTCTATGAGCGTGTCAGAGTTGGCGCGAAAGTGATTGTCGTTCGCTGATTTTCAGCCGACTGACTGATTGAAAAACCGGCCCATGCGGCCGGTTTTTTTATGCCCGTGTCGCCTTTTCACCTGCGCCGTGTTTATGGCTCGCGTCTCAGCCCCTTATCTTCAAGCTCTGCAAGATAGATCGCCCACAACTCATCTTGTTGTTCGACCATCTCGTTGAAGTAAGCCCACGAAAACAGGCCAGTATTGTGCATGTCATCAAAGCTGATACGCACCGCATAATTGCCAACCGGATCAATTTTCATGATCTCCACGGCCTGTTTGCCAGCGACAGTTTGCTTCTGCTCGCGCGAATGCCCTTGAACTTCTGCACTTGGCGAATGAACCCGCAAAAACTCCGCGGAGAATGACACCGGTTTTTCCTCTTCAAATACCAGCGTCAGAGTTTTTTTGTCGGGGCTGACCCGAATTTCCTTCGGCCAGGTAACCTCTTCAGTCATTTGGAGCGTCCTCTTTCTGATCTGTCCGCTGGGAACAAAAAACATGTAATGGCACCATAGTGGTTGTCACACACCTACTTTCGCTACACATAGGTATGTGTGTAAAGTCGTCAAAGACAAGCGCAACAGCGCAGATTCCGGGAGAACACCATGAACGAGCCAGATCAGTCAGTAGCAACGGGCGCGCAAATGATCGATCCATTTGGTCGAACCGTGTCGTATCTGCGCGTTTCTGTGACTGATCGCTGTGACTTTCGGTGCGTCTATTGTATGGCGGAAGACATGACATTTCTGCCAAAACGAGATGTGCTGTCGCTGGAAGAATTGGACCGGCTATGCTCGGCCTTTGTAGCCAAAGGTGTTCGGAAACTGCGTTTGACCGGTGGCGAGCCTCTGGTGCGAAAGAACATCATGCAATTGTTCCGTTCGCTGGGTCGGCATCTTGAAAGCGGCGCTTTGGAAGAATTAACCGTTACAACCAATGGATCACAATTGGCGCGCCACGCAGCCGAACTGGTTGATTGCGGCGTAAAACGCATCAATGTGTCAATCGATACGCTAGACCATGACAAATTCAAGAAGATCACCAGATGGGGCGATCTGGGCCGCGTCATGGAAGGCCTGCGCGCGGCACAAAAAGCTGGTCTTGCGGTCAAGATAAATGCGGTTGCGCTGAAGGGCGTGAATGAGCATGAGATTGAAACCATGATGACATGGGCCCATGGCGAAGGCATGGATATTACTTTCATCGAAACCATGCCCCTTGGCGAAATCAGTGAAGACCGGACCGACCAGTATCTGCCGCTCTCGCTTGTGCGGCAACGGCTGCAGGAACGGTTCACGCTGAGTGACATTCCCTACAAAACAGGCGGTCCGGCGCGCTATGTGGAAGTGGCAGAAACCGGTGGACGTCTTGGCTTCATCACACCACTTACCCATAATTTCTGCGAAAGCTGCAACCGGGTCCGTGTGACCTGCACCGGTACGTTGTATATGTGTCTTGGACAGGACGATGCCGCAGACCTTCGCGCGCCTCTCAGGGCCTCTGAAAGTGATGATTTGCTGAACACAGCTATTGACGAGGCCATCACAAGAAAGCCAAAAGGGCATGACTTTGTGATTGAGCGCCAAAGCAGCAAACCCTCAGTTGCACGACATATGAGTGTTACTGGCGGATAGGCCATTACAGCCACAAGCTGAATTTGCAACGATCAACAATCTGTGCTCCATACGCTGCATCTGACTCACCTGCGCTGATCTGGCGCACAAAAGAAGCCGTTTAGTTAAAATGGACATCCAAGAAGGAAGCGGGCCGCTCCCCACCCGCCAACTCGACCGAAAACCTCCACTGATTATTCTGGTGGTGATCGCAATGCTGGGCCCTCTGGCATTGAACATTTTCCTGCCTTCAATGCTGGGCATTCAGGCTCATTTCTCGACCAGCTTTTCGGCGGTCCAGCTTGGTCTGTCGCTGTTTCTCGTCTCTCTGGCGCTGGCCCAGTTAGTGCTGGGCACCTTGTCTGACAGATTTGGTAGAAGACCCGTATTGCTTGTGGGAACCTGGCTTTTTCTGCTTGGCACTTTGACTTGCCTCTTTGCCCCCGCAATTGAAGTCTTCCTGATGGGGCGCATGATACAAGGCTTTGGCGGCTCCGCCGGATTGATCCTTGGCAGAGCCATTCTGCGCGATTTGTATGACCGCGACCAGGCAGCCAGCATGATCGGTTATGTCACCATGGGCATGGCAGTTGCACCGATGATCGGCCCAGCAATTGCCGGCTATCTGGACAAGTTTTTCGGTTGGCAAAGCAGCTTTTGGCTGCTGTTGGTATTTGCCATTGGTGTCCTGGTTGCATCCTATCTGAAGGTCAGTGAAACCAACAAAAATCCAATTCCATCAATCGACTTCAAAAGCCTATATCGTTCCTATCGAGAATTGCTGAATATCAAGGTCTTCTGGCTGTACACAGGGCTGTCGAGCTGCACCGCTGGCATGTTTTTCTCATTCCTTGGTGGCGCGCCCTTTGTCAGTGAAAAGGTTCTGGGGCTGACGCCTGATGTGTATGGGCTGTACTTCGTCCTGGTGGCACTGGGATACAGTCTTGGAAATTTCCTGTCGGGTCGATTTGCTGCCAGAATTGGTGTTTTTCGCATGATCATGGCTGGCAATCTGCTTGGGCTTGCATCCATCGGTGTAATGATTTTTCTGTTCCTCACCTTCGATGCGAGCGCACCGCTTTTGTTTGGACCTATGCTGTTTATGAGCCTGTCTAACGGGCTTGTGCTGCCGAGTTCTGTGGCTGGTGCCGTTAGCGTCAAACCAGAACTGGCCGGGTCGGCATCGGGCCTGATGGGCAGCATTCAGATGCTGGTGGGAGCAATGCTGAGCTATCTGGTAGGACTTGTGCTGCCATTGACCGTTTCACCAACAGTCTGGCCGCTTATTGCAGCAATGTTCTTCACACTGTGTTGTTCTATGGTTTTTGGGGTTTTGCTGCAAAGAACAAGAACGTAGCCAGCAATCAATTCAAGGCCAGTTGTATCTAACCGGCCTTGTCACCAATATGCTGTTCATTGCGTTTTTGAGCCAGAAGAACCTGCTTATGCCGCTCTTCAGCACGTTTATGTTCTGATGCGGTGCGGCTGTCCTTGCAATGATGACAATGAACGCCTGCGCGATATTCGGCACGTTCCAAATCAGCCTCTGACAAAGGCATGCGGCACCCAAAACACAGCACGTGAGGGCCTTCTGCAAGACCGTGCTGAACCGAGACTCGCTGGTCAAATACGAAGCAATCACCATGCCACAGACTTTGGTCCTGCGGCACCTCCTCCAGATATTTCAGAATTCCACCTTGCAGGTGGTAAACCTCGTCAAAGCCCTGCTGCTTCATGAATGCGGTCGCTTTTTCGCAACGTATGCCGCCTGTGCAGAACATAGCGACCTTCGGCTTGTGGATTGATCGCTTGTTTGCTTCCACCCAGGCTGGAAAGTCACGAAATGATTTTGTCTTCGGATCGACCGCGCCATCGAATGTCCCGATAGCAACCTCGTAATCGTTACGCGTATCAATGACGATGGTGTCCGGGTCAGAAATCAGTTTGTTCCAGTCCTGAGGCGGCACATAGGTGCCAACGCTTTCCAATGGATCTATGCCCTCGACACCCATCGTGACAATTTCCTTTTTCAACCGCACTTTCATGCGGTAAAAAGGCATTTCAGAAGCAAAGCTTTCCTTGTGCTCCAACTCAGCAAATTCAGGAAACTGCCTCAGGCTGTGAAGGCATTCACGAATATCCTGCTCCACACCGGCAATGGTTCCGTTAATGCCCTCTGTTGCAAGCAGCAATGATCCTTTGACGTGCAATTGGTCGCAAAGCTGTTTGATTGGCTCCTGCAACGCCTCCGGATCTTCAACCGGTGTAAAGCGATACAGGGCCGCAACCAAAAAGCCTTTATCGTCAGTTATTTGATTCATTTTCTTCGTCATCGGATTCAAATACGATTTTGGGTGCTAGTTTGGTGTTTTTGGCCTGTCCCCCATCGAGACGCTGCCAAACAGTTTCGGCCATCCGCTTGTAAAGCTTGGCGTGAACACCATCCGGTTCGCTCATCACAACCGGCTCTCCCGCATCGGACTTTTCGCGGATCGTCATATGCAACGGCACCGCACCAAGGAACCGGACACCAAGTTTTGTGGCTTCTTTTTCAGCACCGCCATGGCCAAAAATGTCGGTCCTGTGACCACATTTAGGGCACATATGGTAGCTCATATTCTCCACAATCCCCAAAATAGGAACGCTGGTTTTCTTGAACATATTCAGGCCCTTGCGGGCATCAATCAGCGCCAAATCCTGAGGTGTTGAAACAATAACAGCACCTGCCAGGGGAACCTGCTGCGCCATGGTCAATTGGGCATCACCAGTGCCAGGTGGCATATCAACCACCAGAACGTCCAGTTCGCCCCAGGCCACTTCTTTCATCATCTGGTTGAGTGCAGAAATCACCATTGGACCACGCCAGATCATCGGTGTTTCTTCTTCAACCAAAAAGCCAATGGACATGACTTTGAGACCGTAACCATCCATAGGCAGAAGGATCTTGCCATCAGCGTCTGCCGGACTTGGTTTACCTTTGATGCCCAAAAGACGCGGCATTGAAGGACCATAAATGTCGGCGTCCAGAATGCCTACTTTCAGGCCCAGATCCTGCAGGCCCAAGGCCAGATTGACGGATGTGGTGGACTTGCCAACGCCACCCTTGCCGGAAGCCACTGCAATAATGAATCTGATGCCTGGAATACCCGGCGGCTTTGCTGGCGGTTGCGCAGAGGCTGTTGGGCGCTGTGCTTGCGGCGGTGCCTTGGCCTCAGGCTTCGGCGCCGGCATCTTTGGCGGTGCTGTTTCAAGGCTTTGACTGGCCTTTTTCTCAGCTGTCAGCGCAACCAGAACATCCTTAACGCCTTCGATGTTTTTGACCACCTGCTCTGCGGCCTGACGAAGTGGTTCCAATTCCTGCGCACGCTCGGCTGGCACGGTGATGGAGAATATGATTTTCTCCTCACCGATGAAAATATCCGATACCAGCCCAAGGGTGACGATATCGCCTTCCAGTTCGGGGCCTTTTACGCGGCTAAGCTTTTCTAAGATTTGTTCTTTTGTAACGGTCATTGTTGTGCTTTGTCTGTGATGATGAAGCGGCAGAATGCCGTGCTTTAAGACCTTATGCGGCGAAGTTGTAAAACGGTCAACATTGCTTTTCTCGGAGCGGACGCCCGCCAAGCCGCCCAACAGCCAGCAGCGATCAATTTTCCACAGAGTTGTTGAAGCGGTTTCTCAGGAGCCGGGACCAGTGTTTGTCATAAACAAATATCCATTGACCAGGAAAGCGAATGAAGAATTTTTCCAGTGCGCTCAGCCATTTTTGCGTTGTTGACAGCACATCGGTCGCGATAATGGGCTCCCCCAAATGCAACACAATTTCAGCTGCCGTCTGCTCCACCATGACGGGCAGAATGGGCACTTTACATTTTGCGGCAAAGCGCGCTGGCCAGCCTGGCACACCAACAGGCTGGCCAAATGCGTTGGCCCGAACATTGTCGCGTTCCTTTGAGACAGGTTCAGCTTCGGGCGGCGGTTGCTTGATGCGATCGACCGTCCCAATTACCAGTTTGCCATCCCGCAATGCTTTCAACACGGTCCGGGCAACAATGGCCTCGTTGTTTCGGCGCACATCCAGCACCTCACATCCCATATTTGCAAAATAGCGTCTTTGCGCCTCTGCGCGGGAGTCTTTTCTCGGCTCCCGGATCAACATCAATGTGTCATAACGTGAGGCCAATCCGCGCACCATCAAAAGCGCTCCGTGGCAATGAGGCAATGCCAGCAATGCGCCGCCATTCTCTTTGATGATTTCGTCCAAACGGTCCTGTTCGGGAATCTTGAGCAGCTTATCAACCGCCTCGGTCTCTCCATTGCTCAGCATCTCAATGCGCCTTGCGAATAATACCACGCCACCAACAAAGTCGCGGTAGATTTTCCGTGGTGAACTGTGTCCGACAGCAGCATGAAGTGCAACTGCGGTTTTGCGCATATGGCTGGCTGGAACATAATAGATGAGCCAAAACAGTGCCCGCACGAACCCATATCCTACATTCTGGATGGGAGCGGATTGTCGCGAGAGCCAATTTGAAGCCGCGTATAATTTATCTGCCGTGCGGTCTTTGAACCGGGTAAAACTAAATTTCATGGCTCCCCAACACAACTCTGCAGCCAGTCGCCGGACTATTCCGATTTCTGTCTATGCTTGTTTGCGATCATCTAACATAAGTTCTTAGCCAGAAAAGAAATCAATTCCAAAAAACAGAACAATCAACGGAATAGGGGCAACAGCGACCAAAATGGTCACAAAGAATGCCGGTACGGAGTATAATCTGCTGATGCCTGCCAACAGCACAATGCCCCCGCCGCCGCCGATCAGAGAATTGCCAGGAATGTTTAAGGCTATGGCCAGCGCGAGGTGACGGTTCCTCAACAAAAACGGTACGAAGCGGTTTGGCGCTTTCGATATGAGGAATTCCAGCCTTTGCCGGGGCGTGAGCGGTTCAACCAGATCAAGCATTCTCTGCATGCGGGCAAAGCCAAGCCATTTCAGGCAATTCGTAAGGATTTGCAGTGGTAAAAACCGACCGATCAGAAAGCTGATGCTCAACCCGCACACAGTCGACAGATAGACAATTGCGGCAATTTTGGACCCCGCCATCATCATCATGGCAATGCCGATTTCAGCTCCTGGCACAAATGGCACGGCAAGCAGAAACGCATATAGCAATGCGCTGAGCAACACTTCAGGTCTCAGCAAACTCGGTTCGCCAGCGGGAACCTTGATTTCCACTGCCCCGGTCACCCAACCGGACACCAGATTACCAATGACAAGCAGCAGCCCGATACACAGGAATTGAATCAATATCCGGACAACAGAGAAATTGCGGCCCTGCCGTTTTTCCTCCGATTGTTTCACTTGGCCATTGTCGATTTTATTCAAATCTGGTGCCGATTCACATTTACTCGATTTACTATCCACTGCGCGCGGAAAGAACTGGCATTGTAGGCCAAACCAATCGCAGGCAAAGCCTTTACGCATTGTAATCCAACCGAAGCAATCAATTTTCCGCAGTTTGACCACTCAGCATATCGATCGAATAACCGCTAGCAAGATTATTCTTATACAAGACTTGAATTGCCGCCCGTCTTATACAAGACTGCACCCGATCAAGAAATAGGTCATGGGAGAGACATATGACAAAAAAGACAATTATCGGTGCCATACTGGCAACTGCATTCGCGACCACGCTCGCAACCGCTCAGGACTTCCCCTCTAAATCGGTCGACTATATCATTCCGTTTGGACCAGGTGGTGAGTCAGATGTGACCGCACGTTTTCAACAACCTTTCTTCAAGGACAAATTCGGTCAGGACCTCGTCGTGTCCTACAAGCCTGGTGGCGGTGGTGCTGTTGGCTGGTCCCAGCTCAATGGCATGGCAGGCGATGGCCATACAATCATGGGCATCAACCTGCCCCACATCATTGTAAAACCAAAGCAAGGTGAAGTCGGTTTCCAGACTGACGATATCACGGCAATCTACATGTTCCATTACACACCTGATGCAATTGTGGTGCATGCCGACAGTGATTTTCAGTCACTTCAGGATTTGATTGACTACGCAAAAGCCAATCCGAAGAAAACCACTTTCTCCGGTTCCGGCAAAGGAACTGCAAACCATATTGCACAAGTCATTTTTGACGACCTGGCAGGCGTTGAAACAACTTATGTTTCATTCAAGGGCACGGGCGCTGCGGTTACTGCACTGCTTGGCAAACAGGTTGTTGCTGAATGGGGTTATACAACTGTCGGTGCCAAACAGGGTGACAAGGTGCGTATGCTTGCCGTTGCCATGGAAGAACGCCACCCGGCCTTTCCTAACGTGCCAACCTTCCGGGAACTGGGCTTTGACATGGTGTCCGGTGCCTATCGTGGCATAGCTGTACCAAAGTCCACTCCGGAAGATGTGCGTATGCAGCTTTCGGACATGATCCGCGATATCAACGCTGATCCCGCATTCCAGAAGCAGATGCTGGATGGTGGCTTTGCCCTGTCAGAAATTGGATATGGTGCAGACATGGATGCCTTCATGGCTTCAAAATCTGCAGAATATCTTGCTGCGGCAAAAAGTGCCGGCGTCATAGATTAAGACACTTTGCGTGCGGCCAAAAAGGCCGCACGCATGCCGCCCGTTATTCCACTCAAATATTTTCCAGAGAGATGCAATGCTTGAGCACTTGATGTCGGCGTTTTCGCCCCTGAACATCTTTCTGGCGCTTCTGGGCGTGGCTGCCGGTACGATTATCGGATCCATTCCCGGACTGACAGCAACCATGGCCGTTGCTGTTCTTGTGCCCATCACATTTTCCATGCAGCCGGATTCTGCGCTCATCCTGATGGGTGCAATTTACACCGGAGCCATTTATGGCGGAGCTTACGCGGCCATATTGCTGAATACACCGGGAACTCCGTCTGCCATTGCCACCACCTTTGATGGCTATCCCATGGCAAAGCGCGGCGATGGTGATCTGGCAATCTCTATTGCCTGTCTTGCAAGTGTGGTTGGCGGTCTGATTGGCGCTTTGGCATTGCTGCTTCTGGCGCCTCCCCTTGCAGATGCTGCCCTTGCTTTTGGGCCTGTTGAGTATTTCTGGCTTGCCGTTTTTGGCCTGTCCCTGATTGCTGCCCTTTCTGAGGGCGAGTTTCTGAAGGGGGTCATTGCGGCCTGTTTTGGATTGCTATTGGCGATGATTGGCATTTCAGAGACGAGTGCTGAAGTGCGTTTTACGTTTGGCTCGAATACTTTGTTGGGCGGCATTGAAGTCGTTTCCGCTCTGATCGGCCTTTATTGCATTCCCGTCCTTATCGACCTTGTAGCGACACCTGACCGACATTTGAATCCGGCTGAGACACAACGCGGATTTCGGCTGGTGGAGGCGGTCACAACGGTTTTGAAGAATAAGTGGAACGTCTTGCGAAGTTCACTTATCGGCACTTTCGTCGGAGCATTGCCGGGCGCTGGTGGATCAATCGCCGGGCTCGTCGCCTATTCGGAAGCGCGCAGGTCTTCAAAAAACCAAGCCAATTACGGCAAGGGTGAACCGGGCGGTGTGATCGCGACTGAATCTGCCAATAATGCGACTGTCGGTGGCGGGTTCATACCAACGCTGGTTCTGGGAATTCCCGGAACACCGCCGGATGCAGTGATTCTTGGCGCGCTGCTGGTTCAGGGCGTGCGCACTGGACCGACTTTGTTTTCAGACGGCGCCAACATTGTCTACACATTCATTTTTGGATTGCTGCTGGCAACTATTCTGATGCTGCCAGTTGGCCTTCTGATCGGCCGTTTCGCCTATGGCGCGATTGTAAAAGCACCGAAATCTGCCTTGGTTCCAATTGTGGCCTTCATGACAGTGATCGGTGCATTCTCCATTCGCAACAACCTGTCCGATGTCATCATCATGATCGTTCTGGGCATCGTTGGCTGGGTTGCCTCAAAACGCGGTTTCTCCGTATCTCCTATCGTGCTTGGCCTTATTCTCGGTCGGATTGCGGAACAGGGATTTGTGCAAAGCTGGACGATTGGCGACGCGCTTGGCGATCTGTGGGGACAGTTTTTCGGTCGTCCCCTGTCCCTCATCATTATCGCAATGACCTTATTGACGTTCGTCTATCCATTCATGCCAAAGCTCAAAGAGCTGTTTTCAAAATCCGCTGCAGACCCAGGTTCTGAAAGAGAACGCGCCTCGGGCGGCGCTGTTGCCAGAGATGTTGTGTCCTTTGCATTATTTGGGGTTCTGGCCGCAGTTGCTATCGTGCAGACCGGCTCACTCAACGCAGAAGCAGCTGTATTCCCCCGGACTATCGCCATAGGCATGGCTGTGTTTATAGCCATCGCATTTGTGCGACTTCTGCTGACACGAAGTGTCAAGGAAGTCTCAAGCCCCGGTTCAACCCTGCGACGCATTTCGGTGCCTGTGATCATGCTTGGCGCCGTCTTGCTGATACCCGTACTGGGATTTGGGCTGGCAGGTGCCCTTATGGGCCTGGCGCTCATTGCTGTTGCACAATATGAACGCCTGAAAGCCAAGCCCATGATCATTCTTGCCGCAAGTGTGGTGGTTGTGATTTTTCTTTTCAGCTTCGGCTTCAAAGACATTCTTGGGGTGCCATTACCAAGCGGCATGTTTTGACTTGAGCTATCGTCCTGAGAACCTTCAGTCGAAATCGATCTCGTCTTCGACCTCGACGGCATAGTCGAGGCTGCCCAGCTTCGCCAGTTGACGGAAGCGGTTCGACAGGCGCGGTCCCATCAGATCCTCTAGATCGGTCGGAAGTGTCAGCAAAAGCCCATCTTCATTCTTTATGAGTTTCACCCTGTCTAACACACCAGGCATTCCTGCAGATATGAGCATGCCGACTCGAATAGCGAGCGCCAGCGCGCGTGCGCGAAGCTCATGACGCTCTCCTGCCATTTTTTTCAGCTTTGGGCTGAGCTCGTCATTGCCGCTGCCGGAATGCCGGTAGAAGTTGGAAAGTGCCAGATAGGCCCTTCCCGGATGGTCTATGCCAACAAAGGCTGCATGCGCGACAATGTTAAGGCTTTGCTCTCCCCGGTAGTCGGGGTGGGCGCGCCAGCCGATATCGGCCAGCAGACAAGCGGCAACGCGCAGTCGCGTCTCATCGGCGGTTTCATCTAATCCAAGCACCTCAAAAACGGTTTGTGACCAGGTGCAAAGTTCTTCGGCGTACTCAGGTGAGCGCGCTCGCAAGATGGCAAGTTCTTCTGATGCGCACAGTAGTGGGTCGCGGCTCTGCTCGGCCGCGTCCAACATTTGAAACAGATGGCCTTCTCTGACCCCAATAGCGGAAAATGCAACTTGGCTTGCTTTGGTTTGTTTCAGGGTCTGTGCCAGCAATATGGCACCATAAGGAAGCAAAGGGCGGCGTGCCCGCGATACAAATCTGATTCCATCCAGATCCTGGACATCCGTCTTCAGGATTTCCTCACAGAAGGCGATCATATCTGCCGAGGTCACACGAAAGTCATGCATCACCAGCAATGGATAATTGATGTGGTGCATGTAGAGGCGCCCTATGGCGCGCCATGTTCCCCCTACAGCGTAGAAGGTACGATCAACGCCCTGTGCCAACAGACTTGCCTCAGACAAACGCTGTTTGGCCAGTTTGGCGGCCTGAGCCACATCATCATTGGCATCGGACTGCAGCCGTAACCCGCCCAGTGGCAATGTAATCCCCGAGCCAATATTGCTGCCTTTAACATCGACAAATTCCAGGCTACCACCACCCATATCACCCATAATGCCGTCAGCATTGTGGAACCCAGAAATGATAGCGAGTGCTGATCGGTGCGCTTCCTGGCGACCAGTCAGAACCTCCACATCATGTCCAAGTGCCTGGCGGACCTGTTCCAGAAACTCCGCGCCGTTTTCAGCTTCACGAGCTGCCGCAGTCGCAATGATCTCAAGCTGCTTTACACCCATTTGGTCACACAGAATGCGGAAACGGCGCATGGCTGCCAGCGCCAGATTGACACTGTTTTCGTCCAGAAGCCCGGTCTCAGCCACGCTGCGACCCAAACCACACAGGACCTTTTCGTTGAAAAACACGGATGGGGACCGGGTCAACCGCTCATACACCACAAGCCGGACTGAGTTCGACCCGATGTCGATGACGGCAACAGGTCCAAACCCGGGAAGCCGACCCTGCGCCTTGGTCATCAAAATGTCAGGCATCACGTCAGCCTTCATATCCCCGCCCCCTCAGCCGGTTCAACGCTTCATTGTTCAGCCCGGCAGGGCTGATTATGATTTGGACTTTGCTTTGGATTTGCTGCGTTTGGCAAGTGATTTCGGTGGGTTCTTTTTAAGCGACTTGCCCCGGCCCGAAAGACTTGGATTCGTCAGGAAATGATTGTGCAGGTTAAACGGCTCTTCGCCATCTTCCGGCACCATCCTTCGGGATGACCCGTCGGACAGTATTTCCCAGCTTTGCTGATTGTCGCGCAGATTGGCAACCATAATCTGATCAATAATCTGATCATGCACTGTCGGATTGTTGATCGGCACCATGGTTTCCACCCGCCGGTCCAGATTGCGCGGCATGAAATCGGCGGACCCGATATAGACGATGGCATCATTTGAAGGCAGCCCCTTGCCATTGCCAAAACAGACTATGCGGCTGTGCTCCAGAAACCGGCCCACGATGGATTTCACGCGAATATTTTCTGAAATACCGGCCATTTGCGGGCGCAAACAGCAGATGCCACGGATGACAAGATCAATTTTCACGCCAGCTTGACTGGCTCTGTACATGGCATCGATCAACATTGGATCAACCAGTGAGTTCATCTTGGCCCAAATCTGGGCTGGCTTTCCAGCCTTGGCGTGGTCGATTTCCCGTTTGATATGAGACAACATCTGGTCCCGCAGCGTGTATGGCGAGATCGCCAAACGTTCCACATCCTGCGGCCGTGCGTATCCCGTGATGAAATTGAAGACACGTGCGGCATCGCGTGCCAAAATCGGATCATCTGTGAAATAGGACAAATCGGTGTAGATCTTCGCCGTAATGGGATGGTAATTACCCGTTCCAAAATGACAATATGTGCGCATCTGGCCATTCTCACGCCGGATCACCAGCGACATTTTGGCGTGGGTCTTCAATTCAAGAAAACCATAAACGACCTGAACACCGGCGCGCTCCAGATCCCGCGCCCAGCGGATGTTGGCTTCCTCATCAAATCGCGCTCGCAATTCCACCAGCGCTGTCACTGATTTTCCAGCTTCGGCTGCCTCGACAAGTGCGCTCACAATCGGGCTGTTATTTGAAGTGCGATAAAGGGTCTGCTTGATTGCCACCACATCAGGATCGTTTGCGGCCTGATTCAAAAACTGCAGAACAACATCAAAACTTTCATAGGGGTGATGCACCACCAGATCTTTTTCACGAATTGCACCAAAACAGTCACCGCCATGTTCGCGGATGCGTTCCGGGAACCGGGCTGCCGGTTTCGGGAACAGCAGTTTGGGCAGATCCAATTTGACCAGTTGAGACAGATCACTGAGTGCCATCAAGCCTTCGGTGACGACCACATCAACGGAGCTCACATGCAATGCTTCGGCAACAAATTTCCTGAGATTGTGTGGAAATGCGCTGCTCAGTTCCAGTCGGATAACGGACCCGCGCCTGCGACGCTTGAGGGCCGTTTCAAACAGCAAAACCAAGTCTTCAGCTTCGTCCTCGATCTCCATTTCAGAATCGCGGATAACGCGGAAAGCTCCTTTTGCAAGGACCTCATATCCCGGAAACAGACGCGATATGAAGAGAGCGATAACGTCTTCGAGCGCAATGAAACGGGCCACCGATTCTTCATTTGCGGGCAGTTGAACGAAACGGTTGATGGCGCCGGGAACACGCAACAACCCAGTCATAGCCTTGTTTCGGCTGTTCTGTGTGGCGGTGGCCTGCAATTGCAGGACAAGCGAAAATCCCAGATTCGGAATAAAGGGAAACGGATGCGCCGGATCAATTGCGAGCGGCGTTAGAACCGGAAAAATATTTTCGGTGAAGTATTCGTCCAACCATTGCTGATCTTCAACCGGCAGAGCGTCGCCAGACAACAGGAATATGCCGCTTTTCTCAAGTTCCTTGCGCAGATTATTGAACGTTGTCTGTTGGTCGAGAACGAGTTTTTCAACGGCAGTGGCCAATTGGTCCAATTGCTGCGTGGGGGTCAAGCCATCAGCGCTGAGCGTTTTTATGCCTTCACGCTGCTGCCCCTTCAATCCGGCGACACGGACCATGAAAAATTCACTCAGATTATCGCCCGAAATTGAAAGAAAACGCAGTCTTTCCAACAAGGGATGTTCCGGGTTTTCAGCCTCTTCAAGAACCCGGCTGTTAAAGCCGAGCCATGACAATTCCCGGTTTATGAAGCGGGCCGGATCTTTTATCAGCTTGGAGTCAAGTTTCAGAGGTGTGCTTCCGGCAGAGGGTTCAGGTGGCTGAGGTGCCGTCTGGATGTCCAGTGCATCAACGCTCTCAAACTTTTCTTCCATCGAAGCTTTTACCAATCTTTACTGAGGCTAATCGTACCAAACCCGGTTTATAGGCGGAACATAGTTCAATAATATGACAAACATGGTTCAAATGGGAATAATCTCGGCAACAGGGTTAGCAAACCCATTCATTCGCAACATGGCGCGTCACAAAACATCTGCAGCCAATTGACGCGTGATCGGGCGGCCTTGTTCCAGTGACAGCCGATCCAGATCATTTACAAGGCGACCGGCAGCCGAAAGTGAACGCTCCATTCGGACCAGAATGTATTCCAGAACCCGGGGTTCGATCGTCAATTGACGGTCCGCAAACAATTTGACCATGACCTGGCGCAACAATTGATCGCCGGGCTCATTCAGTTCCAACGGATAAGCCGCTCGTAATCGGGAGCGCAAATCTGGCAGCGTGATCGGCCACGAATCTGGCCATGACCGGCTTGTAATCAACAATGTTGAAGCGCGCTCTCGAACATGATTGAGCAGATGAAACATCCTTGTTTCATCCAATTGCACGGCATAAGCGTCCTCAACAATAACAGGTGTGCTGCCAAGGACAGGCAAATCTTCCGGTTTTGGCAAATCGTTATTGTTCAAATGTGTTGCGCCAGATTGCTGGCTGTGAATTGCAGCCAGATGTGATTTTCCTGACCCGACCGGGCCAGCCAGAACAATCACGTCCGATGGCCAGTCTGGCCAAGACACAATCATGTCAAAAGCCTTTTGGTTGGCGCCATCCAGTATAAAATCCTCACGCGTCATTGCTGAAGCGATTGGCAGATCAAACGACATTTGGCCTGCCATGGGAGACATGTCTATGCGTCCTGCCCTTTGTAGAATTTGCTTTGGAGATACTGGTTGAGTGCAAACCTTACCAGAACGCCCACAGCTGCCGCCAGCGGAACTGCGACCAGTAACCCGACAAAACCAAACAATGATCCGAATGCAAACAAAGCAAACATAAGCCAGACGGGATGCAGTCCTACGGAGCGCCCTACGAGCCTTGGCTGCAGAACGTTGCCTTCCAGGAATTGCCCAGCCGCAAAGATCACAGCAATCAGTGCAATATGAAAATAGTCAGGCCAGAACTGCACAAGCGCTACGCCGATGGCCAGAAGGAAACCTGTGATCGAACCAACATAGGGAATGAAACTCAACACGCCTGCCAGCAAGCCAATCAACAACCCAAAATTCAAACCGGCAAGACTGAGCCCAATCGCATAGAAGGAACCGAGCAACACACAGACAAGCCCCTGCCCCCGTACGAAACCGGCCAGAGCTGTGTTAATCTCCGTCGCCAGACTACGAATAATCTCTGCATTGTCGCGGGGCAGCCACAAATTCACTTTAGCCACCATGCGATCCCAATCATACAGCAGATAAAATGCGACGACAGGCGTTACGACAAACAGGCTTGCAATATCCAGGATTGCCTGCCCACCACTCCATACAGAGCGCAGCAAGCTGGTAAGCCAGCCGGCACCTTCGGCCAGCAGTTCTGAGAATGATTGTTGAACGGAGGTTCTGTCCTCGCCAACAAAGCGTTCCAGCCAACCTGCGTTGAATTCCGACAGTCTCACCTGTAGCTGCGATACAAGCGCGGGCAGACGTTCGATAAAACTTGCTGTTTGCGCGCCTAGCAATGGAATAATTATAACCAGTGAAAGCACAAACAGGATGAGAAACAGCGCAAGTATGACGACTGTTGCCATCATCCGGCTGAAGCGGCGACGTTCAAACCAATCGGCCAGCGGGTCAAGACAATAGGCAAGGCCCATACCCGCGACGAAGGGTAACAGGATGCCACGAAACAGATACAGGAATACAATGAGAACCGCCAAAGCGGTGAGCCAGAAATAGACGTGAGTTCGAAGTTTCAAAGCGACATATCCTGAATTCGTGGTTTTCGACAGTTATCATCCTAGACTGACATGAGTCATAGCATATGTGGCTGGGTCTCAAAATCGGGAAACCGCACGCCAAATTCGATGGCTTGCATCAAGGTTTATGCTCAATCCCTGCCATATGACGAAACCAGTCGAGCAGATAGGCCAAAGTGGACAACAGGGTCAGCACGGCCACCAAAAATACGGATATATTCTTGAAGATGCCCAATTGAAGATCGAACGCCATGGCCGCCATGAACAGGCAAACCAGAATAATTTGCGCAAGAGTATTGGCTTTACTCACCATGAGCGGTTTCATTGGAATCGGCTGATGCAAAACCCAGGACAGGATCACAGCCCCCAAAATCAACAAATCACGACTGATAACAAGAATCACCAGCCAAAGCGGCAGCAGGCCCTGAATTCCAAGGGCCAGAAACACAGCAACCAGCATTACCTTATCTGCCAGAGGATCCAGATGCGCTCCCAGTTCGGAGGCCTGGTTGAACCGCTTGGCAATAAAACCGTCAACGCCATCGGAGACACCTGCAATCAGGAATAACCAGAAAGCCAATGAAAATTGCTGAGTGCTGATGAGCCACACGACCAATGGTGCCGCGAAAAGCCGGAATACCGAAATCATGTTTGGTATTGTCATGATGCTATCTGATCTGGCCCGTATTCTAAATCAATATCAGGATTTTGAATCGCGCCACCTGTCTACTGCAACGATGAAACAATTGAAACTGGCAATGACGCAAGTTTCAACCTTAATTTGCATCTATCATTCACTGCAGGTGCATTTTTTCTGTGCGGAGAAAGTATCACCGCATCAGCCAGTTCCTTGGCGCCACCGCCAAGGTCACGAACGGATGTCGCGCTGGTAGCCAAAGCCTGGCCTTTCTCACTCACTCAATCGAGATAGATGCCGAACGTGGAGGTTTCAATCATAGCAGTCTTGGTTTTCCTGTGACCAGAGGAAAGTCTTGGTCACTATAACAGTTTTGGGCTTGAATTCGTGGGTTTCAGCGGGCAAACCGGCTACATACATCTGATAAGCTCAACAATCGCCGGGGTACGCATAATGGGTGACTCTGAAAATTCCAAATCCAATGGCCTGTCCTATCGTGATGCAGGTGTCGACATCGACGCGGGCAATGCTCTGATCGACGACATAAAGCCAATGGTCAAAGCAACCAGTCGGCCGGGTGCGGATTCTGAATTGGGTGGCTTTGGCGGCCTCTTCGATCTGAAGGCCGCGGGATTTCAGGATCCAATTCTGGTGGCGGCAAATGATGGGGTTGGCACCAAACTGGCGCTGGCTGTTGAATCCGGTCGGCATGAGACAATCGGAATTGATCTGGTTGCGATGTGCGTGAATGATCTGATTGTTCAAGGTGCCGAGCCCCTGTTCTTTCTGGACTACTACGCCTGTGGCAAACTTGACCGGACCGTGGCTGCAAATGTCGTTTCCGGCATCGCGGAAGGCTGCAAAATGGCCGGCGCAGCACTGATTGGCGGCGAAACAGCCGAAATGCCCGGGCTTTACCGCGAAGGCGATTATGATCTGGCAGGTTTCTGCGTTGGTGCTGTCGAACGGGGTCAAACCTTGCCACGCCAAGACGTGGAAGCAGGCGATGTCCTGATTGGCCTGCCTTCTTCCGGGATCCACTCCAATGGGTATTCTCTCGTACGAAAGGTTCTTTCGTTAAGCGGTGCTGCCCTGACAGAACCAGCTGCCTTTGCACCCGAACAGTCTCTGGGCGAAATTCTGATGGAACCAACCCGGATCTATGTGAAACCGATTTTGGCAACCTTGCGCAAAACCAATGGATTGAAGGCTCTGGCCCATATCACCGGAGGTGGGTTCACAGAAAATATTCCGCGCGTACTGCCTGACGATCTGTCCGTAAATATTGATCTTGGCCAAATTCCACACGCGCCAGTCTTCAAATGGCTTTCGGAAACCGGCGGCATTGCGGAACTGGAAATGCTGCGCACTTTCAATTGCGGGATCGGTATGGTGATCATTGTTTCACCAGATGACAAAAACGCTGTGTTGGCCGCCCTGCAGGCAGAGGAAGAGGCACCTGTAGAAATGGGTTCGCTTCAAAAGCGCAAGGCCGAAGACGCACAGGTGCTCTACCACAATCACCTCACCGGCTACGGGTCATGAAACAAGTTGCCATCCTGATTTCTGGACGCGGCAGCAATATGGAGGCCCTGTGCCGTGCATCGCGCGCGCCGGATGCCGCCTATAATGTCTGCAGTGTTATAGCCAACCGCCCCGAAGCAGAAGGCCTGAACTGGGCCAGCACGAATGGGTTTGAAAGCATTGCCGTCGATCACAAACAGTTTCCCAACAAGGCATCGTTTGAAGCAAAGCTACATGCCGAATTGATTGCGTGCGGGGCTGAATATGTATGTCTTGCAGGGTTTATGAGACTTTTATCTGCAGAGTTCGTGCAGTCCTGGCGCGGACGGCTTTTGAATATCCATCCTTCTCTGCTGCCCAGCTTTGCAGGGCTGACGCCTCAACAAAGGGCTTTGGATGCCGGAGTTCGGTTGTCCGGTTGCACTGTACATTTTGTCAGTGAAATTATGGATGCGGGGCCCATCGTCGCCCAGACTGCGGTCCCTGTGCTGCCCGATGACACGGAAGAAACCCTCAGCAGCCGCATTTTGAGGGCTGAACATCAGACATACTGGCCAGCATTGTCTGCGGTCTGCAAGGGCCAGGTTACCTGGGATGATGGGAAACGGGCGATTGTGTCAGAACAGCTGGGTGCCCAGCTTCACGGGTGCCTGGATTTGTGAGCTGCCGGATGATCGCAGTAAGGCTTCATGTGTATCTTCCACCAATCAGCATAAAGCGTTGCACGTCTTGGGCGGTAGCGCTCATCCAGTATGTCCATATTCTGGATTCTATCCGTTCGGAAATGGCGAAAGTCGACGCGTAATTCGCACCACGCCACCACCACACGTGCGGTCCGAAAATAGCCAATTGAAATCGGCCAGATGATGCGTTCACTGGCCGCGCCGCTTTCATCGCTATAACTGAGTTTCAACTTACGCTGTTCACGCATGGCAAAGCGAATTTGGGCTACATCAACCTTGTCCGCACTCTTCAGACCGAAATCCGCCGCATAAAGTGGCGCGTCAATAAAAGTCGATTTCAGGTTTTCCGGTATCACCGCAGCGATTTTTGCAATGGCATCACGGGCGCCCAGCTTTAATTCATCATCGCCGCGCTCCTGTACCATGCGCATGCCCAGCATAATGGCTTCCAACTCCGCAGCAGTGAACATAAGCGGGGGAACGTCGTAGCCGTCCTCCAACACATAGCCCACACCCGCTTCGCCGCGGATGGGCACACGATTCCCCATCAGATCAGCAATGTCGCGATAGATGGTTCGCAGGGAAACTTCCAACTCCTCTGCAATCGCGCTGGCCGGATAGGGCCTGCGCGCGCGGCGGAGTATCTGGATGATTTGCAACAGTCTGTCAGCTCGTCTCATGAAAGCGCTATAACACAGTATCCTGACAGCATGTTGTCAGCAGCATGTCAGTAAGATGTTTTGATCAAACGATCTGAAAATCGATCCTTAGGAGGACACAATGGCCGAGTTACCAGAAAATCCCAGCATTTTATCCCATGTTTCCATCGGCGTCGCTGACTACGACAAGGCAGTCGCATTTTATGATGCTGTTTTAGGGGCGATGGGTATTCGCAAGGTTATGGATTTTGAAAGTGCCGTGGCCTATGGCCGAGAATTTCCGGAATTCTGGGTTCATTTACCGGAAAACGAAGCACCGGCCGGAGTCGGCAACGGAACCCATTTTGCATTCGGCGCCCGATCCAAAGATGAAGTACGAGCATTTTGGGATGCTGCTCTTGCCAATGGCGCCAAACCCGATGGCGACCCGGGACCACGCCCCCATTACGGCGAACCCTATTATGGTTGTTTCGTGCGGGATCTTGATGGCCACAAAATTGAGGCGACGTTTTGGGATATTGAGTTGATGCAAAAGCTGGCAGAAAAAGCCTGACTGAACAAGTTTTCCAGTTAACAAAAAAGGGACGCAACCATCATCGGCAGCGCCCCTTTCTTATAAGTCCGAGTGCTGAATTCAGCCTACGATCTCGTCATCGTTGAAGAAGTATTTGATTTCTTCTGCTGCTGTTTCCGGCGCATCTGAGCCATGTACAGAATTTTCACCAATTGAAAGCGCAAATTCCTTGCGGATTGTGCCTTCAGCAGCATCGGCTGGATTTGTTGCGCCCATAACTTCGCGGTTCTTGGCAATGGCATTTTCACCTTCCAACACCTGTACAACAACAGGCTCGGAAATCATGAATTCAACCAGTTCACCGAAGAACGGACGGTCTTTATGGACAGCATAAAAGCCTTCGGCCTGTGCCTGGCTCATGTGAATGCGTTTGGAAGCGATGATGCGCAGACCGGCATCTTCGAATTTGGCAACAACTTTACCAGTCAGGTTGCGCTTTGTTGCATCAGGTTTGATGATTGAGAATGTGCGTTCAATAGCCATGTGAAAACTCTGTTTGTCTGTGTTGATTGGAGGTCGATTGCGCAGGAAGCGCAGAGTTGCGCTCTCTTAGCTTTGCCAGAGGCCTGCTGCAAGCCCTTTCGCAGAAATGCGCGCTTTGGCCATGCGTTTTGAGGGCCTTATTGGTCTAAACGGGCATACCAGTCCAAAATACGTGGCTTTTGTGGCAACAACTCATAGTCACTGCACTCCGCTGGCCATTTCAGGGAGCCATAGACAATGAAATCTGCATAATTTGGGACCTCACCACCAATGAAATTCTGATGCCGCAACATCATATCAAGAGCCAGGAGCTTGCTTTGAAAGTCTGTCCGGTGGGTGTCCCGGTCAGAGTGCATGTCTTCAAGAGTTGTCTTCAGGCTGTTTTCGCGAGACGCTCGAAAATAGGCTTTGTCCTTGTCGTCAAGAATATCGTGAATATCCTTTGCCACCATGCGAATTATGCCCGGGTGCAGCGCGGAATAGGTCCAGGCCTCTACAAACCGGCTAAGGGCAACAGCGCTTTCACACCCGAACAATGCAGGCCGGTCCGGATAGGTTTCATCCAGATATTCGGCGATGCTAAATGAATCGGTCACGGTGGTACCGCCGTCACACAGCATGGGCACTGTTTTTTGGCTATTGCCTTCGATCTGTGCAATTCCGGTGAAAGGAACCGCTATGGTTTCATAAGACAGACCCTTATGTTCCAGCGCTTTTTTTATTCGCCAGCAATAAGGGCTGAACCGGCGGCCTTTGTCTTTGCCGCACAAATCATAAAGTATAATGCTCACCAAGTGTCTCCCACGCATTCAATTGTGTGTTGATGCCAGTCTCTTAGTGCCCGATCAACTATCCCTTAGGCTCACGACCTATGAAGTGCTTCCACATGTTGCACCTCTGACACGCAGACGGCTTAAATGCATAAACAATGGCTGTTTCTCCCTCTAAGGGGATTCAGACCCTTGATTTTCCGTTGGTTGCACTGCACAAGCTCGCCACTATGTTGACCATTAACTCCCTCACCTATCGCATGGCTGGCCGTCTTCTTTTGGAGAATGCGTCCCTGTCTGTTCCTTCCGGCACAAAGATCGGTCTTGTCGGCAAGAACGGAACCGGCAAAACCACCTTGTTCAAGCTGATTACCCGAGACCTTGCGCCGGAAAGCGGCACCATCAGTCTGGTGCGTAATGCACGCGTTGGGCAGGTGGCACAGGAAGCGCCAGGAGGGCCGGACAGCCTGCTTGAGTTTGTGCTGCGCGCCGACAAGGAACGCACAGCTTTGCTGGAAGAAGCAGAGACAGCGATAGATCCGGATCGCATTTCCGAGATTTATACCCGTCTTGGCGATATCGATGCCTATTCCGCAGAATCCCGAGCTGGCACCATCCTGTCCGGTCTTGGTTTTGATGCTGAAGCACAACAAAGGCCCTGCTCTGATTTTTCCGGCGGCTGGCGTATGCGTGTTGCACTTGCTGCCGTGCTGTTTTCAGAGCCTGACCTGCTGCTGCTTGATGAGCCAACCAACTATCTCGATCTGGAAGGCACTTTGTGGCTTCAGGCCTATCTGAAGAAATACCCACATACGATCATCATTATCAGCCATGATCGGGAATTGCTGAATGAATCGGTCGAGATGATTGCCCATCTGGAGCATCGCAACATTACCGCTTATCGCGGTGGCTATGACGTTTTTGAAAAAACGCGCCGCGAGAAGCAGGTGCTTCTTGAAAAAGGTAAGGTCAAGCATGACGCCGCCCGCAAGCACATGGAAGCCTTTGTGGAGCGCTTCCGCTACAAGGCGTCAAAGGCAAAACAGGCCCAGTCTCGAATAAAAGCACTTGAGAAAATGGGGACTGCGACCACGCTGATCGATGAGACAAGCCTGCCGATCCGGTTTCCACCGCCGGAAAAGGTGCTTGCACCTCCAATCATGCATTTTGAATCCGTATCAGTTGGCTACACACCCGGATCACCAGTGTTGAAGAACATTAATCTGCGGATTGATGAAGATGATCGCATTGGCCTCCTGGGGCAAAACGGCAATGGCAAATCCACTTTTGCCAAATTGTTAGCCGAACGCCTTGGCGCTGAGACGGGCAAAATCACCAAGCCTTCCAAGCTGAAGGTCGCCTATTTCGCGCAACATCAACTGGATGAGTTGAAGCCGGAACAGACTGCGTTCGAGCATGTGCGTCCCTTGATGCCACAAGCTCATGAGTCAAAGGTCCGCGCCCGTGTGGCACAGATGGGCCTTGGCGCTGACAAAATGGACACCACGGTTGCGAAGCTTTCAGGCGGAGAAAAAGCAAGGCTTATGCTTGGACTTGCGACATTCCATGGCCCCCATTTGCTGATTTTGGATGAGCCAACCAACCATCTGGATATCGATAGCCGTCAGGCACTTGTGCATGCGCTGAACGAGTATCCTGGTGCTGTGGTTATTGTCAGCCATGACAGATCGCTGCTGGATGCCAGCGTTGATAGGCTTTGGCTTGTCGGTGATGGTACAATCGCCCCCTTTGAAGGCAATATGGATGAATATCGCCGCCTGATTCTAAGCGGCAAACGTGCAAATGCGCCCAGTGAGCATTTGAAAGAGGAAGTCGTTGTCGCACCGCCGGTGAGAGAAGTTTCCGCGCAGGAACGGCGCCGGGAAGCAGCGCAAAAGCGCGAGGCGCTTGCGCCAATGCGTAAGAAAATCAAAGAGTTGGATGCGCAAATTGCGAAATTGATTCAGGAGATTGCGCGCGCGGAAAAAGCGCTGGCAGACCCTGAGCTTTACACAACAGACCCGGAGCGGGTCACTGCGCTTTCGAAATTTCGGGCCGATGCGGAAAAATTGCTGGCAAGCACCGAAGAAGAATGGCTGTCGCTTTCATCAGAGTTTGAAGAAGCGATGGGCGAAGACGCCTAAACATTACTCTGTCGTTTCTTCCATGTCTGGAATTGGTGTTGCTTCAACAACACCAACCATCGGCCCCATGGCACGACCAGAATCATTCCGCTGCAGGTGGCGCACATAAATTCTTGATATGGAGCCATCCAGAAACAGAGCGTTGTCTATCTTCAATTGGTCACGGAACAGGCGCCCGAAATCATAGAAATTCACCCGCTCCTCGCTGAGCGCAAACGTAACGGTTTTGCCGTCATCGGACACGCCAACACCATTTCTGATTTTTCGCGATGTGCCATCCTTGATGAAGCGTGGATGTAGCGTGCCATCTATGACCAGCATTGGTCCGGACTGGGTGGCGAAGTCGGGCTGAACGGCCGATGCCACATAGGTTTCGGTGGCAGCAACACCGGCTCTGTTGCCTTCAAGATAGAAGATGCCGTTCGGCAGGAGATGGAAATTTCCCGGCCCTTTGTTCCTGTTGATTTTATAGCGCTCAACGCCATCCTCGATGAAAAGGCCAACCGCGTCTCTGTTTGTATGATACATGCCAGCATTCATGGCAAAGACGAGATCTTGCCCGTTTGTTTCCAAAGAGGTGGCAAGCGCATCGAAGTGCCGGTATACGGCGCCCTCTGGATCGCTGTGAAACAGTTTTATGGTGTGACGCTCTGCATCAAATGTGCAGACCGTATAAAGCGTCGCTTCAAAGCGGAGCGCCTCGCAGTCTGGCTTTGGCTCTGGTGGATTGTTTTGGTCTTGGCTCAACGCGGATGTAGCGCTTAGCAGCGCAATGAGAAAAGACGCAATTGCTATCAACTTGCCCACAGCGACCATCTTTGCCTAAATCTTTTCGGCACCTGAACGATCCAAATCCGTCGATAACCATTTGATTTTATGTTGTATTTGGCAACAGGAATTCTTGTCTATACCGTCATCCTCGGGCCTGTCCCGAGGGGATACATCATCAGTTTGTCGGATCAGAACCGATCCAATGAAAAGAAGCCCGGAACAATGTCCGGGCTTCCTTGTGTTTTCTAGCTACAACCGCTCGTGCTGCCGCAGGTGTCGCATTTCAGGCATGTCCCGTTGCGGACCATGGTGAAATTGCCGCATTCAGAGCAATTTTCGCCCTCATAGCCTTTCATGCGCGCCACGGCGATCTGTTGAGCCTTGTTTTCTTTCGGCTTGGTTACACCAACCGAAACTTCTTCGGAAACAGACACCTCAATGTCACGCTTGAACGCGACGGCCGCGCCGCCTGTGTTGCCGGCAAAAGCCTGTGTCACACGGGCAATGTTTGCAGCCTGCGCCGGTGCGGATTTGTCAGAGCCGGCCGGTTCTGAGCCAACCACGTGAAAACGCTCGGTTTGACCACGCACCAGACCGTGAGACACTTGGGTGACCTGCTTGTCACCTTCCACGCCACGGCCAACTGTCGTCGAAGTCATATCTTCGGGCTGAACATGGGCCATATCGTTGCGACCAAGATAGGACACAGCCAATTCCCGGAAAATATAATCCAGAATGGAAGTGGCATTCTTGATGGCGTCATTGCCGATCACCATTCCGGCTGGTTCAAACCGGGTGAAGGTGAAGGCTTCGACATATTCTTCCAGCGGCACACCATATTGCAGGCCAAGAGAAATACCGATGGCAAAATTGTTCATCATGGCGCGGAAGGCAGCACCTTCCTTATGCATGTCGATGAACATTTCACCAAGGCGACCATCTTCATATTCGCCGGTCCGCAGATAGACCTTGTGACCACCCACAATTGCCTTCTGGGTGTAGCCCTTGCGGCGATGTGGGAGTTTTTCCCGCGAGCGCACTTCAATCTCACGCTCGATGATTTTTTCAACGATTTTCTCAGCAGCTTGTGTGGCGCGGGCCGCCAAGGGGGCTGCCACCAGTTCTTCTACCGCGTCAAAATCCTCATCATCATCTTCCAGAAGCTGAGCATTCAGTGGCTGGGACAATTTGGAGCCATCGCGGTACAGCGCATTGGCTTTAAGTGCCAGGCGCCAGGACAGCATGTAGCTTTCCTTGCAATCCTCAACCGTTGCGCCATTTGGCATATTGATGGTCTTGGAAATGGCACCGGAAATAAAGGGCTGTGCTGAAGCCATCATGCGGATGTGGCTTTCCACAGAGAGATAGCGCTTGCCGATTTTGCCGCACGGATTGGCGCAATCGAAGATCGGCAGATGCTCGTCCTTCAAATGTGGTGCACCTTCAAGGGTCATGGCACCGCAGACGTGGATATTGGCGGCTTCGATATCGGCCTTGTTAAACCCAATGGCTGCCAGCAGGTCGAATGACATGTCATCCAGCTGTTCATTGGACAGGTTCAACACACCCGTGCAGAATTCCTCGCCCAGCGACCATTTATTGAACACGAATTTGATGTCGAAGGCTGATCCAAGGCCAGCTTCAATTGCGCTGATCTTTTCATCCGTGAAGCCTTTGGCTTTCAGCGTGCTGTGATTGATGCCCGGTGCCTGTGCCAGGGAACCATGGCCAACTGCGTAAGCTTCAATTTCAGCAATATCCGCTTCACCGTAGCCAATGTGACGCAGAGCTTCCGGTACAGCGCGGTTGATGATTTTGAAATAACCACCACCGGCCAATTTCTTGAACTTCACCAGAGCAAAGTCAGGCTCAATACCGGTTGTGTCACAATCCATGACCAGACCAATGGTACCGGTCGGGGCAATCACCGAGACCTGCGCATTACGGTAGCCGTGTTTCTCGCCAAGCTTCAGAGCCTTGTCCCACGCCATTTCGGCATGTTTGATCAGGTTCTTGTCTTCGCAGGATGCATGATCCAGCGGAACCGGCAATGTGCTCAAGCCCTCATAACCAGCAGCTTCGCCATGGGCAGCCAGACGATGGTTGCGAATGACGCGCAGCATGCTGTCAGCATTTGGTGCATAGCTGGGGAAAGGCCCCTGCTCTCGAGCCATTTCAGCCGATGTTGCGTAACAGACACCAGTCATGATGGCTGTAATGGCACCGCAGATGGCGCGGCCTTCATCACTGTCATAAGGAATGCCGGAGGTCATGAGATAGCCACCAATATTGGCGTAACCCAGACCAAGGGTGCGGTATTCATAGGACAGTTTTGCGATCTGTTTTGACGGGAACTGTGCCATCAGAACAGAGACTTCCAGAACAACAGTCCACAAGCGTGTGGCGTGCTCGAAATTTTCCACATCAAAGCTGCGGTCTTCGCTGCGGAACTGCATGAGGTTCAGCGAAGCAAGATTACAAGCTGTATCGTCCAGGAACATATATTCCGAGCACGGATTGGAAGCGCGGATGTCACCAGCCGCGGGACAAGTGTGCCAATCATTGATTGTGGTGTGATATTGAATGCCGGGATCAGCTGAAGCCCAGGCAGCGTAGCCCACCTTTTCCCACAAATCGCGCGCCTTGAGCGTTTTGGTGACATCGCCACGAATACGGCCAATCAAATCCCAATCACCATCATCCTCGACAGCGTTGAGAAAGCCATCGGTTACTCTGACTGAGTTATTGGAGTTCTGACCGGATACGGTGAGATAGGCTTCTGAATCCCAGTCTGTATCGTAGATCGGGAATTCCAAATCGGTGTAGCCCTGCCTTGCAAACTGAATCACACGTTGGACGTAATTCTCTGGAACCAAAGCCTTTTTGGCGGCACGCACTTCGCGCTTCAATGCCGGGTTCATGTTCACATCAAAGCAATCGCCTTCCGGGCCTTCGCAATTGACGCAAGCTTTCATGATGGCTTTCAGATGTTTGGAAACCACTTTGGAACCGGTAACAAGTGCAGCAACTTTCTGCTCTTCCTTCACCTTCCAATTGATGTAGTCCTCAATATCCGGGTGATCGATATCGACCACAACCATCTTGGCTGCACGACGAGTTGTGCCACCCGACTTGATGGCGCCAGCTGCGCGGTCACCAATTTTCAGGAATGACATCAGACCGGATGATCTGCCACCGCCGGAGAGATTCTCTCCTGAACCGCGCAGAAGTGAAAAGTTAGAGCCGGTGCCGGAGCCGTATTTAAACAGACGCGCTTCACGGACCCACAAATCCATAATGCCATTTTCATTGACCAGATCATCCTCGACGGACTGGATGAAACAGGCATGGGGCTGAGGATGTTCATAAGCCGTTTTGGATTTAACCAGCTTGCCTGTCTGATAGTCGACGTAATGGTGCCCCTGTGACGGGCCATCTATGCCATAGGCCCAATGCAGACCGGTGTTAAACCACTGCGGAGAATTAGGTGCAACTTTCTGGGTTGCCAGCATGAACCGCAATTCATCATAAAATGCGGACGCGTCTTTCTCGGTGTCGAAATAGCCACCTTTCCAACCCCAATAGGCCCAAGTACCGGCCAGGCGATCAAAAACCTGCTTTGCATCCATCTCCGAACCAAATTGTTCGTCTGCAGATAGATCGGCCAAAGCGGCTTCATCGGCCTCGGACCGCCACAAGAACGAAGGAACGGAATTTTCTTCCACTTTCTTCAACCGGGATGGCACACCGGCTTTGCGGAAATATTTCTGCGCCAGAATATCGCTGGCGACCTGACTGAACTGGGCAGGAACGTCGATATTTTCGAGACGAAAGACGATCGATCCATCTGGATTGCGAATTTCGCTGGTTGCCTTGCGAAACGCGATCTCGGCGTAGGGAGACTGGCCTTCTTTCGTGTAACGACGTTCTATTTTCATTGTGCCCTCAAATTTCTTTTCATGTCTGATGCCAGCGGCACCGAATATATAATGAGAATGCCAATGGCATTCCGTGACTTCTCGTGTGTCGCCACAGCTGCTTCTCTGACGCAGCCATAACTGGCTGCCCGTTATTCCGACACAACTCCATCAACCACTTTCAACAAGCGTCGAACTCTCACACCAGCAGGTCATCACCTTGCGGCTACTCCTGCTGAAAACCGTCCCATCGGGACAGTCCGACTCGCATTAAATGACAGAGATGAGTTTCCGGATATTGTATTAACAAATCCTTTAACCACTACATCTTGTGTTCACAATGCCATTCTTTCGAAATCAACACAAGATTGTCGTTTTTAATTCAAGCCAAGTTTTCCGTCGTATGTTCTTCGATCACGTCATTGAATCCACAGGAATTTTCTCCCACAAGTGAGAGATGCCCCATTCCCGTTACGCGCAGGCGGATCGGACTAACATACCGATGCGCCAGACTAATGATCGAAAATGACAGCCAGACAACCTTGAACCTGTGAAAACACGTAACCAACAAGGCTGAATACACTGAACGCAACAGAACCTGGAACCGACGCAAACAGACAAAACATCAAGCGTCGATGACGTGACAAAAATTGCACCGACGAGGGGGCACTCGTCAACTGCTAGTGTCTGAAGAAATTGCATTGTCGATATATTGTGTGAAGCATTACTCTGTGGAACGGCCAGAGAGAGTGCATCCATCTGCTTGGGGAACAACAACAATTTCCGACAGCCCGTTTTAGAACCGCCGCAAATGTAAAAAGATAAAAAAATCGCTTGAATTTCGAGGAGCAAGAAGTGGATCTGAGCCTCCCCCTTTGAAGTGGTCCGCCCCTATAGTTAGGAAAGCGGAGGACCAGAGATGGCCATTAAGAGACCGAAGCCCGAAGAGATTGTCGTGAAGTTACGGCAGGTTGAAGTTTTGATGGG
>Ga0163215_100378_pt1 | contig 83664 bp, 94 predicted proteins | sample SynspAceP_FD_185934 | JGI IMG/M metagenome (GOLD analysis project Ga0163215, IMG submission 185934) | Saline lake microbial communities from Ace Lake in Antarctica - Synechococcus sp. Ace-P (Hybrid Assembly) | ecosystem: Environmental > Aquatic > Non-marine Saline and Alkaline > Saline | place... | reverse complement strand
TACGGCGGCCTGATCTCCCAGAGCGCCAACGGCGTGGCCACCCATGCGCTGATCATTGCGCCAAAGGCGGCGGGGATGAGCAGCCAGCAGACCAAGACCTCGAACACGGCGAGCAGCGGAGCCGACAGCAGCTTCGATGGCTTTGCCAATAGCGAGGCGGCCAACAATGCGAGTCATCCGGCCAATCAATGGGCGCGGGGACTGACGATCGCAGGTTTCAGCGATTGGTACGTGCCGGCTCTCTATGAGCTGGAGATTCTGTATCGGCGTTTCAAGCCGACCAGTGATGAAGGCAATAATGATCAGTTTGGCACCAATGCTTATGCCGTGCCGCCATCGACGAATTACACCATTTCAAGCCCTGATCGTACAGCTTTCATACCTTTCGAGCTAGGCGGTGCTGAGGCTTTCTTCGATGGGCAGATGAATACCTCGACGCAGAGTTCAGCAACAGAAGTGATTCTGCAGGACTGGTATTACGGCAACTGGTTTGCCAACAGCAAGACCTTCGCCCAGCAGACGCGGGCGATCCGCAAGATTGCGGTGATCCCCTGATGCCCACCTGGATCGCCCGGATCGACACGCCCCGCCGTGAGCTGCAGGAGGTGATCGTGCCGCTGCTGGTCGGCCCAGCGACCACGACGGTTGCCTTCGACGGTCTGGGCTCTGATGCTCTGATCCGGCGCGTGAACGTGAATCTGGCGAGCTGGATCACGCTCTACAACTCTGAGGCGGCCTTCCAGGCAGACCTGCTGCGGCCTCTTAACCAGGATCCAGAGCCCGGCAGCGGTGTGGTGGCCGACCTGCGCTTCCCGTCGCTGGGCGGTGGTGCATTGCTGCTGGCGCCAGGCACCAGTTACTCCAACGCCGAGCAGCCGCTGCAGAGGCGCTTACTGGCGCGGCTGCGGATCGAGGAGAGCGGTTCGCTTAACCCGCTGCTGTCGATCGAGGCCGTGGTGCTCACCGATTGATGGCCGCAACCCTCTCCTACCTGCCACCGGCTGGAGCCACGCTCGACTGGCCCGATCTGGCCCGCCGCGCTCATCCGCTGCTGGAGGCCTGGCTGGCGCTGGTGAACGGCCGTTACCCACAGCATCAGATCACGGTGCTGCATGGCCCGGCGGATGACGCGGCTTGGTGCGGCTGGACGCTGCAGATCGAGAGCAAGCACGGCGCCTTGGTGGCCCAGATGTTGGCCGGCGGGCCGTTGTGTCCGGTGCCCGACCGGCAGAACCGTTTTGATGTCTGGTTCGGCCTGCTGGCCGATTACGACCCGCTCGATAGCTCGCGAGGTGTGCATGGTGTGGTGGACACCGCCGTAGCGACCGATGGTTTTGGCGCTACAGCCTTGATCACCAGTAATACGAGCTTGGCCAGTAACAGGCTGAGCCCAACAGCTGGGCCAAATCCTCCACATTTGCAGGACTACGTTGTCTTCTCTGGTGAGGCAGAAGGCCAGGAGTATTTCGGCCTGTCGATGGCCAGCGCCAGCAGCTCGCAATCGAACCTGCTGTTTTTGATCACCCGCGAGATGAGCGAGGAGCAATGGCTGGTGATGAGCTATCTGCAGAACGGCTGCACGATGATCGCCGATCGCTCAGCAGCTCCGGGTTTCCGTCAACTGATCCGCCTGGGCTCCCAGTGGCTGTGGCAGCCGATGCTCGGCACCTCGTTCGCCTGGCCGGTGGTGGTGAACTCGACGAGCTATGCGTTCTACCAGGGGCCGGTGATCATCGAGCCGGCCCTGGTGCTGCCGGCTGACTTTCTCTGCCGCGCCCTGCTGACCCCCTTGTGGACATCCCAGGTGGACACGGCTCCGCCGGGCCAGTTCGTTGTCACAGTCGGCGGCAACCTGGCCGTGCGCATCCCGCCGCCATGACGCTCAGTGGTGGCCTGCGCACGTCGGCCCTGCTGGATTGGCAGAGCGCAGGCGGTACAGCGCCCTACTCCCAGTTCTTTACGCGGCTGCTGGCCTTCATCGCCACGGTGAACGCCACACCAGGCAATGAGAACGCCCAGCTGACGGTGCTCAAGCGCAACACCGATGCGACGGGAAGCCAACGAGGCATGGTGCTGCGGCTGCAGACCCCCACCGAGGACTGGGTGCTGCAGTGGGTGCATCCGGTCAGTGATCTGGAAACACCGCTGCTGCGGGTGGGTCGTGCCCGCAACTGGCTTGATGACGGCAGCAACGGTGGCTACGGCCGCCTGCTGAACGTGAGCGCCCTCGATCCGGCGGTGGACTGCCGCAACGGCGGCAGCAACGTGATGATCCCCAGCACTTGCTCCCCTGGCGTGTTGCTCTGGGCGCAGGACACAACGCCGGGGGCGGAGTGGTGGCTGTTCCATGCCGACTCGACCGTGGTGCCGTTCGACCCGAACGGTGCGGCGAATGGCCGGCCCTGGACCTTTCTGCTCTTCCGCCAGGCCGGCACTGCCGGCTGGTGCGTGATGTTTCCGGCCCAGAATCCATCGGGCTGCCTGCTCAACCTGCAGCAGCAGTACGAGACGCTGCGCTCGAGCACGCAGTCGCTCGCGGGCTTCTCCGGCCTGGCCCGTTACGCGGCCCGCGGCGTGGCTGTGACCAGCAACACGCGCAGCAGCACCGGTGCGGCGAGCGAGAGCCCACAGCTGCAGCCATTGCCGCTGCGCTTCTGGATGGGCCGGGTTTCTGGTGGTGAATGGGCCTACCCCCAGCGGCTTGAGCAGCAGTTCCGCACCCTTGATCTTGAGGGCGTGCGTTTGTTCCAGATCGGCCGGGCCTGGTTCCAGATGACCTGGCTGCAGATCGGCCTTGCTGAGCTGGCGGCCATGCCGGCGGTTGCGGGCTGGACGACGTTCGCGGCTTACAGCGGCTGGGTGGCTGGAATGACGGACCTGCTGCTGGTGCCAAATCTGCCGGCGTTCGATGACGCCCCGCCTCTTCCGCTCAATGGCACGAACCAAGCCGCCTACGTGCCAGCGGCTTTGGCGATGGCCCATCCGCTGCAGCGCGTCTGGATGCTGGAGCTACTGCAGGACCCCCCTGATGGTGGTGACGGCGGTGGCCCTGGAGGCAGCAGCCGGCCAGAGGCAGGGGTGCTCTGGCCCCGGACGGTGGGGACATGAGCAGGGCTGGCGGGATCCAACTGCTCCCATCGCTGAACTGGCGCGGCCTGGCAGCGACTGACCCGTTTCCGCTGCTGATCGAGCGGCTTGCCGCCTTCATCGCCGTGGTGAATGCGGCCCCAGCCAATGCGGCTTCGCCGCTGGCGATCCTGCGGCAACCGAGCAGTTCGCTCGCTGGAGTGCGCCGCGGCCTGGTGCTGCAACTGGGTGGGCCTGAGCAGAACTGGATCTGGTACTGGACGCAATCGACCACGGCTGAGGACTACTGGTCGGTCGTCAATCACGGCGGCCACAGCTCGCTCTACAACGACGGCAGCAACAACGACGGCTACGGCTCACTGAGTGATCCGTTCAGTGGCGAATGGTCACGCTGGGATCTGCGTGGCCCGAGCTCTGATCCGGCGTTGCAGTGCGATGCGATGCAGGCGCAGCCTGGAGCGTCGCTGCTGCTGTTCGCGCAGGACACGATGCCTGGGGCGGAATGGTTCCTGTTCAGCGGTGATGCGGCGGCGGCACCGATGCAGACCCACTTGAACCCGAACCCCTGGACGTTCCTGCTGGCCCGTGATGGAAGCGGCCTCTGGACTGTTTGCCTGCGGCAGTTGCAGGGCATGGCGCCCAACAGCCTGGGGCGGATGGGCAAGATTGTGCTGGCGCGCCCTGGTGTGCAGCTCTCTGCCCCCAGTGCGCTGCAGCAGCGGCTGGTGAGCCGGGTGGCGCTACAGCCGGAAGTACGGCTTGAAGTGCTCTCCTTTGGGCAGCTGGGTTATCAGGACGTGCCGGATGCCTTTTTGCTGAGCTTGCCGGCGCCGCTCTGGATCGGTCCGGTGAGCAGTGATCCGGCGTTGTATCCAGAGCGGGCGATGCATGTCAACGGCCGCATCGAGCTGGAGGGTGGCCAGAGCTTGCTGCAGCTCGGCCGTGGCTTCAGTGTGGATTGGTGGCTGAGTGTGCCGGCGGGAAGCCTGCCGACCACGGCGCCTGGCTGGACTTCGTTTGCTGATTTCAGCTGGCGTGAGCGCAGCTCTGGGCTGATGCTCTACGCGCTGCCCGTCAGCAGCGTGGCGTTGGCTGATCAGAGCGATCCGCGCAGCTCGGCCTACACGCCGCTGGCGGCGCTGTGGCAGAACGCTCTGATGCGAGAGGCGGCGATTGAGCTGTTGGAGCTGCAGGGCGAGGAGGTCGAGCCCGGTGGTGGTGATGGCTCAGGCGCTGGCACGGGTTCGCCGCGGCCGAGCAGTGGGGTTCTGTGGCCCCGGAGGGTGGGAGCCCCTGCCAGCGACGACGCAACTATCTTCTGAACCCGATTCCGAGCAGGTGACACTTGAGCGGAGAAGGATGACGGCCTGGCTGTGGCCGCCCGAAGCGCTCCGGTGGACTCCCGGCGCCAGGTGAGTTGCCCGCCGGAGCTGGTGGATCAGATCGAGGCCTGGTTTCAGGGCCAGAGCTGGGTTGTCAGGCGGCAGCTGAGCTAAAGCCTCTCGGTCGGTTTTCTGCTCGTTTTCTGCTCACGCCCGAAGGTCGATCGCTGAAAAGTCAATCGGGGCGACAGGATTCGAACCTGCGACCTAGTGCTCCCAAAGTGATCGGCGAGCTCTGTCTCTAGCTGAGATTTCAGGCCAGAACTGGCTTGGTGACTGGCCTTGCCTTGCCCTGATCGGTCAGGCTCGGCTACTTTTGCGTACATCTTGCGTACAACGCGGGTGCCCCAGCTCCGTTTTCAGCAGCCATGGGCCGCTGGCTTTCGTGCCTCCGTGCGTGCGTCTACCGCGAAGGGCTGGAGCGCCCGTGAACACCGTGGCGGGATCCGTCTTGAGGTTCGGCAAATAGGCCAGCCGATGCAGAGCCTCGCGATCGGCTTCGACTGGAGCCGGGCCTCGCTGGGCCCGGCCCTGGCCCGCATCCGCAACCTCTACCTCCTGACCCTGCAGGGCCATGACGTGCATCAGGCGGCGCGGATTCTCTCCGGTGCGGTCGGCAACATCTCGCGGGATTGGGGAACGGCGCTGCTCAATTTCCAGCGGCAGAAGCTGGAGCACGGTACGGCGATCCAGCCGAGCACCTGGGCGAAGCATTACGCGCCGGTGCTGACCATGGCAGTGCAGCTCCTCGATGGCGACGCCGCACCATTGACCCCGGCCGACCTGCTCGATGCTTGCCTGCGCGGCCACCCTCCTGGCAGTCGGATGCGGCAGATCCGAGCCCAGTCACTGGCTCAGTTTTTGCGGCACTGCGTCGATCGTGAGGGCTTCGCGGGGCGGTGGAGGCCACCGGCCGACCTGCGGGCTTCGATCGGGGCTGCCGTGGCGCCGACCCCAGGTGGCGGCGACCCCTTCAGTGATACCGAGATCCTGGCGTTGATCAAGGCCCTGCCCAATGACGTTCCCGGCCGGCGCTGGGCCGATGCCCTGCGGCTGTTGGCGGAGTTAGGACTGCGGCCGGTCGAGCTCAAGCACCTGGCGGTTCGGCTGGAGCTGGGAAGCGGTGAATTGATCTGGTGGTGCAGCCACCGCAAGCGCAGCGGCGGCGGCCTGACGGAACCGCGGCGCATCCATTCATTGCCTCTGACGGACTGGGATGGCGCCCGGCAGCAGTGGAACCTGATGGAGCGCTGGCGATCGGGGTTGCTGGAGTTGCCACCGCTCGGGAACGGCCCCGGCGCTGCTGACGCTCTGGGCACCTACCTCAAGCGGCAGCCGGCCTGGCGATCCCTTGTTGAGCGTCTTGCGAGCCGTGATGAACGGGCGGTGCCGTACAGCTTCCGCCATAGCTACAGCTTGCGCGGACACCAGCTGGGAATCGACGCCGGCAGCGTGGCGCGCAGCATGGGCCACTCCCTGGAAGTGCATCTGCGCTCCTACCCCTGGTCGTCTGAGGCGGCGACTGCGGCGGCGTTTGATCGAGCGTTGGCTGACCCTGGCCCATCGCCTCAGCTGCCTTGAAGGCCGGTGTCTCGATGCTGTCTGCGGTGGTGGCGGACAGCTCTGCTGATGTGGACCCCAGAGCTGAATTAGTCCTTCTCAGAGCTTACGGAGCGGCCAGATTGGACCGGGAAAGCCCGTGAAACGCCGCTCCCACGCAGCCAGTTCTCCCAGCTGGAGCCTGAAGCCTCTTGGAATCAGGGCTTGGTCAGACGAGCCGCGAACTGACCCACCTTTAGTTGTGGATCTCAGCCACGAGGTGATGCCTGAAGGATTGATTCAGCGGGAGGAGCTGGTGCAGCGCGAGATCACCGTTTCACCGGGGCAGGGTCTCTCGGCACCGAAGAAGCCGCTCACATAGCTGCCCAGGCGGTTTGGGTTGGAGAGGATGCCGCCCGTCTCCTAGCAATCGGCGGTGGCCAGGGCAAAACGGCTTGCAGGTGATTGATGGACTCCTGCTGTTGGGCTATCACCTCGGCCAGGCGATTCTGATCTGCCAAGGCCTTGAGTAGCTTGTCTTTGAGCTTTTTGACATAGGCGTTGACTAGGGCTGGAGCCTCCGCCCCGAAGTGCTGCGGCACCTCGAGCAATTCCTTGCTGATGTTGCTGAGGTAGGTGTCGTTGCCATAGAAGGAGCTTCGATATGATGCGGTGGAATCCACCACTGGGCCCCCTCGTTCCGAGGGGGCCGACTGATTCAGGCCAGGCGCTGGCTATCGCTGGCCTGCTGATTCGCCTGGCCGTAGGCCGTGGCGATCAAGATTCTCGCCAGGCCGATCCAGCCGATGCGGCCGGCGCACACCAGCACGGTGGCTAGGAGCTTGTTGCTGATAGATCAGTGGGCCACCGGTCAATGCGAATCACCAGCCCTGAGCTGAACCGCTGCGGCTCTGTTCTTCTGCTGCCTGCTCCCCATTTTATGTGGGGCTCATTCAGTCCTAGTGTTGTCGCCAGGGTTACCCCTGCCCCTCATCCAGATGCCGCAGCCAGCGCCTGTTGTTGTGATCGCCTGAACCTGAACAACTTGAGCAGGTTGTGCGTGGCAGCAATCAGATGCCACTCGCCGTTCACCTTCTCCAGTCCCCTGAGGAGAAAGCGTCGCAGACTCCGGCATTCCTTGATCTGGCCGTTCACCGGCTCCACGATTGCCTTGCGCTGGGCGTAGATCCTTGATCCCTTCTTGCTTCTGAGCTTGCGGGCCATGCGGGTTTTGGCATCGGAGTCTCTGGGCAAACGGCCTCGCTTAGGCGGTGGCGGTTGGCCGTGCGGCAGTCGGCCGGTGGCGATGTAGGCGTCAATGCCCTGTTCAGCGCAGGCGTTGACGTTGTCCTCGCTCCAGTAGCCCGCATCCATCGTCATCACATCCGGCAGTGCACCAGCGCTGGCGGCGATGCGCTCCAGCATGGGTTCGAGGTGCTCAACATCGGGGGGGGGCTGGTTGCTGACGCCGACCGCCACGATCACCTGGTGATCGCTGTCCATCGCCAGCTGGCAGTTGTAGCCCTGCAGATAGGAACCTCTCGACTGCATCAGATGGCTTTCAGGATCTGTGAAATTACGCTGGCTCCTCTTGGTTGGGGTGCCATCAGCCTTTCGCGCCAGGCCCCGCCTGGGCATCGCATCAGCCGGCAGTGGCTCCAGATCTGGTGGTTCCACACCGGCGTTCTCGGCGGCCTCGATCGCAGCCTCCCGGGCAGCCTTGGCCTTGGCTGCTGCCCCCTCGGCTTTTCTGTTCAGCTCGGCCTGCTCCGCTGCCGCTGCATCCGCTTCCTGAGAGGCAGCGGCTTTGGCTCTGGCCTCCTCATGCAGCTGCTGCGCTGCGGTTGCAGCGGTTTCCGCTTCCATCTTCTTACGGGCCTGAAGGATTTTTTCGAGGCGGCCCTGCTTGTGCCTCAGCTCATCGGGGAGCTCACTGCCCAGCTTCCCCTTGCCGTGGCGCTGGTCTTCCTGGGCATCAAGGATCTCGGCCTTGCGCATCAAGGCATTGATCTCTTGCTGCAGCTGCTTTTCTGCCCTGAGCATTCGCTCGTGGCTCATGGCCTTGTGCTTGGAGGCATTGGCATGCACCTTCGTTCCATCCAGTGCCATATGGCCCAGGCTCACCAGCCCGGCCTTCTGGCATAGCCGCAGGATCTGAATAGACAGGCCCTTGATGGAATCGAGATTGCGGCGCCGGAATTCACTGATGCAGCTGTGGTCGGGCTGCTGATTGCCCGTCAGCCCCCGAAAGGCCAGGTCCTCGTAGCAGGCGCGCTCGATCTTGCGGGAGGAGACCGTGCCCACGCAGTAGGCGTAGAGCAGCAACAAAGTCATTATCCGCGGGTCAAACCCCTTCTCCCCAAGTGGATCCTTGGCCTGCGCGGGGAGAAGTATCGCCGAGAGATCCAGTTCATCTACCAGATCGAGCAAGAAATACACCAGGTGATCAGCCGACAGCCACTCCCTGGATGATGGCGGGAGCAGGATGGTCTGCTCAGGCTGCCAAGGGCGGAAAGACCTGGGCTTCTGCATGCCCAAGTTTATCGACCAGATCCATTGAAATCACTGGGATCAAGGCAGATTTAAGGGCGTCTGTGGAGTGGCTGCTGGCGATCTATGCGCAACAGACTCATACGGCGCTGTCTCGCCAAACCGCTTCTAGCCATAGGGCACTGACCCGTGATACGAACAGGACAGGCGTGTTCTGGGGCCTGAGCGGAGGGGCACCTCGGCGGGTGAATATCCGACCCCGCCTACATAAGGATGTGTCTCCCTTGATAGGAGCCAGTAAGGCAGCGTTGCGTGATCGTAACCTTGCAGCTACTGTTGGACGATATTTGAAGTTATCCAGGCTGGGTAATTCGTCTAATGGTTTGAGGGTCTCACTGACCTGATGGCCAGGGCAACGTATCAAGCCGGGACTAAACGCCTCGTCCGATGCTATTTAGGTATGGCAAGGCAACTTCAGATAAAATCTAATCGCCACTTTCTCGTAATCTACTGCATACTATGAGCAACACTGGCTGGATAACAATAGGGATTATTGTGCTGGTATGTATCTTTACTTTCCGTGAGGAGTTAAGGAAACTTCTGAATCGAGCGACCGGGTTTAAGATTCCTGGGTATTTTGAGTTGCAAACCACAATAACTCCTTTAGGACAAACCACAGTTAGTAATCCGTCGGGGTCAGTGGCCGCGAATGAGCCTGTTGGAACTCGCGTTTCCTATATTGATCCAACTCACAGCTTTAGGCTTACTTGGCCAGCAGGAGGGGAATGGATTCAGGATGACACCTTAGCCGCCTCCATGGGTGCGGCTCTGTTTATTGCCTATCATCAGGCCTTTGGAAACTTTACACCAAACGTGAATGTTACCGTGGAAGAGATAGGCAACGCCACTATAAGTACGTGGATGGAGCTTGGCAATCAAGGTCTTAGCAAACTTGGGTGCAAGGTCTTGGAGACTTCGCAGGATCCCACAACACAATCTGGGGTTCGCGTATTCCGAAATGAAAATTTTGATGGCACGCTTTATCAAATCCAACGTGTCATTCTTTCGCAAGCCCGCGCATACATTGCTACTGGGAGCAAACTAGAAGCTGACCACTCTGCCTTACCCGAACTCTACGAGCAAATGCGTGGTATTCTTAATTCTTTTCAAGTACTATGAGGGGTTGTACATGCATTGAAGCCGCGACTAAAATTCCGCTTTAGCGGACTCCTCAGTCTATCGAGCTGGTTATGCAGCCGCTTTTGCTGGCCAGGACTTCGTAGTTAATAATATTCGTATTGCCTGACGTGCTTATGAGAACGTTCCTTTATCCGACCCTCCTTTGGCTAAATGTATCAGAGGCTAGGGATCAGCCGTCGTGTTTGGTCGCATTGGTGGCACCTCCCTCTACGTCCTTAAGGCACTGATACATAGTAGGTTGCTCATGGAGGTCTACCTGCCCTTTGTCAATTATGAATGCGGCCATGAGCAGAATCTTGGCCGACCATCCTGGGTTACATCGCAAGGGCCATAGAAATTACCAATGCGGCCAGGGATTCAGGCGTCTTTCCACGCAGAGCCTCCTTAAGCCAAAGTCTTACTAGGGTTGGTTTATGTTGTAAGTAGCCGGAGGCTTTGGTGAAAATGGTTCTGTTTTAGTGGCAGAGGACTCATCCAGAGATAGAGTTGGCTTGGTCTTTCTAGGATTAAGAAGACTTCTAAAGGCTCTGCACTCGGCAAATGAGGACAATGGCCCATTCTTCTCGAACATTTCCTTGTTTTCATCAAATAGCTCACCAGTAACACCAAGGTCAAACGCAAGGTATCTGCATTTGTTTAGTAGGTCGGCTTGGACTCTTAGTTTTTCAAACTTTGCCTTAGACTCTGCGAACTTATTGCAGAATTCACGCAGATTCCCTCCAAAAGGATAGCTAAAACCGATTGCACCTCCATAGTTCCCAACACCTCCAGATGCACCCTCAAGTGAATAGTAGCTATCTGACCAGCCATTAGTACTTCGCCCAAATGCTGTTACATTCATGGTGGGAGTTGGGCAATCAACTCCAGTATCGGGAGAATACTTTGAAGCTCCACTTGTGAATGATGGAGACAGCTCTTGGGAGGTTGGAACAAATATCGTTTGAGATAAACTTGCATCTGCAAGCAAAAATATGCTTGCAAATTTGAAAATCGAAGGGAATACCTTCCACTGCATAGTCACCAAAGCAAAGGGGTGTCTTGGTCAAATTGTATTTGATAACCTGCCTACCCTCCAATCGGTACATTTTTCTTCTTGCTGGTCACAACGTATATTCCTCCGTTGTCGTCGGACCATTCGAGAACATAGTTTTGATTTTTGTATTTCTCGGGTATCACATCGTCTTCAACGATCATGCCGTTTGGTAGTTGAACATTCATGGGAAAAAAATCTAAAAAATCACTTTAAAACTTCATCACGATGACAGCGGCTGAGCTGTATCGAGTGGCACGGAAACTAAAATTGTTCACACGCTGCGAGAGAACTTGTTTAGGAGAGAAGGTTCAAAGTGTATGGCAAACTTGCAGACTAGAGAAGCCAGCGCTGGGATTTTTGAGCGAGATTGTCCTTCTCCGACTGCGAAACCGTAGCTGCTGCAACTGATCTCGACTTAATAAGGTTCGTTAAGGCCATCTATGGTGCTCGGATGAGTGAGATGGTCTGGCTTTTCTGGACAGGCTCTATCGTTAACCTCTGAGGCGGGGCACCGCCCCTGAAGGGGACTCCCATTCATGAGCAAACGCCGCACCCGCAGTCCTGAGTTCAAGGTCAGGGTCGCCATGCAGGCGATCAGAGCCGCGTCCCCTCGATTGTTGTGAAAGCTGAGAGCCCAGCCCCGGCTACGCCGGGGCTGGCAGACCGCTCCTCAGACGTTTGTCGTTGCAAGTGACGTGACCCCCTTTGTTGCTCCAGTCACTATGAGGCGTACAGCTGGCAGAAAGTGGGATTGAGCCGTTCGAGAGCCTGGTCCGCCAGCTTGCGAATCCGCCGTAGCGGATGGCTGGTCGGGATCCGCTCCTCGATCGAGGCGTAAGAGAACAGGGAGCTCCTGCGCTCCTGCTGACCTCGTATTAACGTCTGAGCGATTGCCCCATTTTCGCAGAGTTGGCCGAGTTTTTCAACGAACTCCTAAACAATGAACAGTTTCCTAATCGGGATCAGCACTCGGGATTTCTCCAGAAGTGTCGTCGCCAGGGCAGGGAGCGCTGTGAGAACCCAGACCACGACTCCTTTCGTGAACAAGTCTCCAAAGTTGTCATCGGTCATGGCCTGTCTTCCCCATGACCATTTTGGCAACGGCCTTTGGACTTGGCCATGAGTGTTTCGGACGCAAGGGCGTGCTCAGGGGTACTGGTACGTTTCCTGAGAGGGGGGGGCCACAATGTCGAGGGTGATGGCAGCAATCAACTGGGCGCGGATGGTGGCAGAACCTGAGGTGGTTATTCCCCCAGTTTGACGCGCAGCAGAGCTATTGAAGCCAAGCAGAAGCAGTATGGCCTAACAAGTTATAACAAGTTCCTGGCACGTGAGGGCGTGGATTTATCTGGTAGCTATAAAGAAACTATTTAGCGGTCCTAGTAATGAGCCCAAAAATCACGATTGGAGAATTACGCAGCAAGCTGATGAACCCAGAGACGCATCGGAGTGAGATCGAGAAGTATTTAGTTGCGGACCCGCGCCGCTCTAGGCCGTTTGCTCCAGCTCTCACATTCAACCCTGAAACGGTCGACTTGGGTGCAATGAATGCTGACGAAGAGACCCAAGGGCAACTCGCATTTGATTTTACTAACAAGATTGAACGCACTAATCGGAAGCGAAGTTTCCAAAGAGCAATCAACGAGAATCCAGCACGTCCGATTCTCTACGCGGAAGGCGACTCCTGGTTTCAGTTCCCCTTTTTCATTCGTGAACTAATTGACAACCTCGGCGAGGAATATCTAGTCTACGATACAAGCAGAGCGGGTGACACTCTCAAGAGCATGCTTGATATTAGTAATGCCGAATACCTCGATACACTCACTGAGTTAATCCACGTACGAGAATATAATGTTCAGGGTTTTTTGTTTTCAGGAGCCGGCAACGACGTAGTTGGAGCCGATGAGAACAATGTTTCCTATCTCATGGGCATGGTGAAGGATTATGATAGCAATAAGCCGCTTGAATGGCATCTTGATACTGAAGCCACGCGCGAACGCCTCGCCTTCATTGAAGATTCTTATCGAAGCTTGCTCCAGTCTGTCGATAGTCGCTTTCCATTCCTGGCTTTTCCTCAACTAAAGGTCTACATCCATGGGTATGACTATGTGCAAGTTAAAAGCCTGCCAGTAAAGAATCCTAGCAAGCCATTCTGGGCAGTCAACTGGACAGGCGATCCGCTGAGAGCCCATTTCTTCCCAGACAATGCCACCGGTAGTGCGCTTATACGTATCTTAATCGACAAGCTTAATGTCATCACTAAGAAGGTATGTGATGAGAACCCCAGGGGGGTTTATATCGATCTAAGAGGAACAGTATTGCCAACGCAATGGGCAGATGAGCTACATGCCAATGACCAGGGGTTCAAGAGCGCGTCCCGGCACTTTGGCGCAGCGCTAAAGGCTGCTGGTGTGACATCCGCCTAAATTACAGGAGGTTCCTAAAGTGAAAAAGGTCCGGCAAGACAACGTCGATCTCAACGACAGAATCTACCAGCCACCTTTGATCGAGCTGCCGCACAAATTGGAGCCAACAGCGGCCCACAGAGAATTTATCGGAAATGGCGGTCGATTTATCTATGAACAGGACATCGACGCCAGATGTACGGGTATTGCGACGGCAAATGTTGTGGATCTTCTCCGCATCCGACAGATGTGGGATGGCAACAAAGGATCATTTGATCCGAAGGGTAGAGCGGCAGAGCCGAATCGAGTGAGCGCAGTGATGCTCTATCGAATGGGTCAGGCCTTTGACGAACTTCTTGATGAAGAACAGCACGGCTCTACGTTGCGCGGGGTAATGCGTGGCTTTCAGCAGAACGGCGTATGCCTCAAGGATCGTATTGAGGATAATGCAGATCCGCTGGAATGGGTACTTACGATCGACCGATGCAAGCAGGCCAGGAAAATCACACTCGGCGCCTATGCGAGATTGGAGCGAAAGCTGCTTGATTACCAAACCGCTTTGAACGAAGTGGGGGCTGTGGTGGTGTCGGCACGAATTCATGCCGGATGGGACACACCAAAGGGAGGCGCTATTGACTATGACCCAACAGCCAGTACAGACGGTGCCAGCCATGCCTTTGTTCTAATTGGCTATGACGACAGAGGCTTCCTTATCCTAAACTCTAGGGGGAAGTCATGGAGCAGGTGGGTTGACGGTAATGGTCAGGCATGGGAGGGTATTTCGCTATGGCGCTACGAAGATTGGCGCGCAAATCTACTCGACGCCTGGGTTATTCGGCTAGGCGTACCATATGCCAATGAGGGTCAAGCGTTGGCTGGACTGTTCGGTATGGAGCCATATCTGGCCCTTGGGAGTGATCAAGCTCAAGGAGTGACGCGGATCATGATCCAGGGACATTACCTTCACACCCGTGATGGTCAGTTTGTTCGACAGGGTGTGTTCGTGAGCGACAAGCCCACTGTGGAAGAAACCATAAAGTTGCTTAGTTCGACTGAACCACCATCTCCTTATCGTCACCTAGTAGTGTTTGTAGAAAGTGGGCTGGGATCAGTAAAAGCGATGACTGAAAAAGCGGCAATCGCAACAGCACACATCAAGGCAGCTTATCCTTCAATGTTTCCTCTCTTTATCATCTGGCGAGAAGATGTGCAGGAGTTGGTGATCGACCTTCTGAATGCCCGTAGTAATCGGATTCGCCAGATCACCGGTGGGCTGCCAGGAGCCACACTGAGTCATCTGGTTCGCTACTCCCAAGACTGGCTACAACCGGTGTGGCGAACTCTCGAAGGTGAAGCGGAGCGTATATTCCAGGACGACGCCAGCGAGGTTGAGCGGGGTATCGGGTGGTGGGTTATGAGCCGGCTATTGGAAGCAGCGCTGACTCCTCCTAATCCCATGACGATACACTTCATTGTTCATAGCTCTGGCATTCTTTGGTTGTCTGCCTTGGCACAGCGTCTTCATCAGGAGCAGGCTTCTCTGATTGCTGCGATCGGGTCTGGAGAAGCACGCCGAACCACGATCTCCAGCATCGACTTACTCGCGCCAATCGCGACAATGAAATCCGTACTAAAACTTGCTAGCGATCTCTGGGCTGAGTTCCCCGAGCGAGCCATAACAGCTGGCAGAAAACCAATCCGCGTATTCACGCTCCCTTCTGAACAGGAGAAAGCCAGCTGTCTAGGAGGCTTCGAAGGCTCATTTCTTGAACTGGCTCGCCGCGCTTTCCCGATTGATGGAAGAAATCCGTCTCTGAGATCACCGAACAAGCTTGTCGGGTCTCGCCAAGACCTGGCTGAAGCAGCCCAAGTAGAACACATACCAGCCTGGCTGCAGTTCCAGGACGTTGAGCATTACACAACAAGCAACGCCATGCCGGAACATGCTGATCTGATGAGCGACAGCCGAATGATCGGAGCATTGTTGAAGAGCATTAAAGATGATTACTCCTGACCACAATCGACAGGCTTAGCCCAATCTGTCCAATAAAAGCCATTCACCTCAGTGCAGCTGATGCAGGACATGGTCCATACCTGTGGCAATACAGATCTGCACGGCTTCGTCAAAAACGACCTAACCAACTACCACCGAGATTTGGTGGAACTGGCTGGCATCCCATTGTGCAGGCCAGAGGCCGAGGCCAGCTTCCAGCACCAGAGGTGGGCTGAGACTGGCTTTCTACGCAGGGATACCTGAAAATCAAAACCAAAGCAGACCCGCAACATGCAGTTGCTTCGCCGCAACAGCCAACGTCTTGAGGCTTCCAATATAATTTCGTAAGTCGGAAACGGGCGATTGACCGCTCAGCGCGTGGCAGCCCTCTGATTCACAATCCTAGAAGCTACAAAGACCAATCAGCCAACCGAGAATAATGACAAAAAACAGGCCCAGCCTCAGGGTCTCGCTCTGCCGCTGCGCCGGGCTCATCTGCCTTCTCACATCAGCCCACTGCTTCGCAGAAGCTCGCAGCTAGGAGTTATTCGCTGGTTGGGCCCGACCAAGGCCTGACAAAGCGACTGGCGTTTCAGCGAATTTATTTACCAGGCAGCAAGCAGTACTGAGGGAGGCCCTCATGCCGTCGCCACTGCTGCCCTGAACAGCTTGATCAGGTTGTGGGTGGTGGCCATCAGCGCCCATTCCCCATTCACCTGCTCCAGCACTCGTAATCGGAAGCGATCCAGCCGTCTGGCTCCCTTGATCTGACCAAATACCGGCTCGACTACCGTCTTGCGGAGGGCGTAGATCGCTTGGACCGCCTAGGAGCGGAGCTTGCGATCCATACGGCCGCGGGCGTCCAGGCCTTTTGGAGGGCTGCCCCAGGATTGCATGGGATTTTGTCCGTGTTTCTGCCTGTTGGTGGAATTGTAGGCATCCAGCCCTCGGTGCTCACAGGCCTCAAGGTTGGCGCTGCCGCAGTAACCCGCGTCCGCCGTGAGCACTGTTGGCAGTTGGCCGGTGTTGGCCCGTGTTCGCTCCAGCATGGGCAGCGAGTGCACCACATTGCTGGCCTTGTTGCTCACGCAGATGGCCACGATCACCTTGTGGTCGCTATCCACTGCGGCCTGGGCGTTGTAGCCCTGAATCCAGCCATCACTGCCCTTGAAGATGTGGCTGCCTGGGTCTGATAAATTCCTCAGCGCACTGGCCTTGTGGTTTCCCACTGCATCGGTGGTGAGCTTGCGAGAGGGCATCGCCAGGGGAACCCCACCATCTCGTCATCAGCTCTGTTGTCGGGAGTCTCAAGGCCTGCCGCCTCCACCTTCTAAATAGTCAGCTTCTGAGCGTCATCCGCCGTTTGCGGGCACCACGAGTACGCCGTGCCGCTCGCTTGCTGGCCTGGGTATCACCACTGGCTTGTGACTCAGCTGCTTCCTGCTCAGCTACCTCGGCGTGTCGTTGCCGATGTGAGGTCTCGGCGGCAGCAGCTTCTGCCTCCATCTCAACTTACCGCTGTGCGGAAGCCTGCGGCTAGGGCCTTGCGGATCCACTTCAGCCGGCTGATGCGCCGCTGCAGCTCCTGAGGAAGTTCATCACCCCGCTTGTCTTTGCCGTACTTGCCGTCTTCCTGGGCGTCGATGATCTCTGACTTGCGCAGCAGGGCCCGCATCTCGCCTTTCACTGCTTCTCGCATTTGAGCATCCGCTCGTAGCTCATGGCCTTGTGCTTGCTGGCATTGTCGCGGATCTTGGTGCCATCCAGCGCCACATGGCCCAGGCTCACCAGCCCCGCTTTCTGGCAGAGTCTCAGTACCTAAACAAAGAAGCCGGCCAAAGTCGTGAGATGGTGCCGGCGGAAATCGCTGATCCGGCTGTGGTCGGGCAGCTGGTTTCCGGTCAACACGCGGAAGTCAGCGACTTCCCAGCAGGCTTTCTCGATTTTGCGGGAGCTGGACAGCCCTACGCCGTAGGCGTACGAGAGCAACAGCACCAACATCCGCGGCTCATACGCATTCTCACCCCGGGGATCTTTCTGCTGGTAGACGGAGTGGATCGCCTCCAGATCAAGATCAGCAGCAAGCTCCAGCATGAAGAACACCAGGTGGTTCTGAGGCAGCCAGCCACCGGTGAGGGCGGCAGCAGCTGCGTCTGCTACGTGTTCCAGGGACGGAAGACCTGGGCTTGACCATGGCCCATTCTCTCGCCCAAAACCATTGTAGTCACTTTGTTCAGGGCAGATTTCAGGGCGCCTGTGTAAAGCTCGGATGCTGATCTATGAGCGACAAGCTCCTAGACGGCTTCTCTATAACAACGCACTAGTCATGTACTCAAGCCCCCGGATGTACGTATGAGAGGGGTGTCAACTTTCCTGACCCCTTAGCCATGGCTTGGCACGCTTCGTCTTCTGAATTGCAGGCCCCAGGTCGCGCTTTCTGCTTACACGATGCGATGGAACCAGGAGCGCTGACTAGAAGCTCAGTGGTACCTCGATGCTGGCGGCAGTGCAGGCGCTCAACTCACTCATGCGGTGCTCGCAGCGCCGCAGGTGATACAGGACGGGTGACCGCGGGCTCGGGTACTTACGGCGCCAGTGTTCGCCGGCCTTGATCAAGCGGGCGGTGCGCCAGCGGTAGAGGGTGCTGACGCTGATGCCGAGGGCGCGGGAGGCTTCTGGCGCCCCAAGCCATGGGGTGGTGCTCATGGTGTATCTCGCTGGATGAAGGGCTGACGCCGGCAGAACTCGTCGCTGATCAGCTCGATCAGGGCGGCGGGGCCGCTCTGGGACACCAGGTCGATGGCGGCTTCCAAGGCGGTGTTGGGCAGCTCGCGCAGGTGGGTGGTGATGACGCTGCTCGCCGCTGTTGTTTCCGTGGGGCTCATGGCTTGCTGGCGTCGAATGGCTTGATGGTCCAGAAGGGATTGCCGCGCTTCTGGATCGCCTCGCCGAGCTGTTCGCAGAGCTGCTTCTGCTGCTTGACCTGGGCCTCCAGGGCCTTGATCGCTGGCGGGTAGGACCAGGAGACGCGACCTTCCTGCCGGTAGATGGCGAACCCGCTGACAGTCGGCAGGTTTTTCTCCGGCAGGGCGCCGATCTCAACCATCTGATCAAGGGTGTCAGTGGCGGACTGGAGGTTGGCCTGGGCATCGAGGACGGCCTGCTTGGCTTCGGCGGCCCAATAGAGGGCGTCAGCTACTTCTTGCGTGAGCGAGAAGGGCGATGGCGAGGGCTCCGAACAGGAAGCCAGAGGTGGCGCAGCAGAGGCCATAGGCATGGAGCTGGGCGCGTTGATGGCGGCGACTGAAGTGACGTGGGTTTTGGCAGACATCGCTGCAGGGGAGGCAGAAGGACGGTGGGATGCGCCTGGAGCGCGGGAAGCAGGGCAGCTCGGGACCGTTCACGCTGAAGCAGGATCGGTAGGACTACCTCTGCATTCTAGCGCTAGCGAACGCTATTTCAGATCAGAATGGACGCCAGATGGCGCTGTAGCGGTTCATGGTCTGGCGCCACTTGCGCCGGCAGTCGTCGGCCCTGTGGGTCTGGATTTCGCACTGGCCTGGGCCGGACCAGATCGTCAGTCCCCGCGAGAATTCCAGCCCGAAGCGCTGCTCGGCCATGCTGATTCCGGCGCCGATCTGGGCCCTGGTGTCGTACTTTCTGCCACTGGCCGAGAGCGTCTTGAGGTCAGCCATGCCGTGGCTGCCATCGGGAAATCTCAGGATCAGATCCATCGTCCCGGCGACGTTGTCTTCCAGGTCGTAGACCATCACCTCGGCTCCCACGACAGTGATGTGAGCCCAGAGCGGCTGAGCGAACAGGGGCCGGATCCAGTCGCTGTAGGCCCCGTAGCGCAGTCCTGCCGGCTCGGGTGGCTGGCTGCAGTCGAGCCGCTGGCCGTCAGTGTCGTTCAACGGCCACAGCTCGCTGGGGGCACCCCAGCGGTGCAGGGCGAAGTGCTGCATGGCGGCGTGAACCGTGTTGCCCCTGGGCTCCCAGACCGTGCGCCAGGCCTCGATCCAGCCCAGGGCGTCCTCCGATTTGCAGACCTTGGCGATCACGCCTGTGATCGAGATCGGGAACTGGTGCGCTGGTTGCTGCAGCCAGTAGGTCCAGGTGCTGTTGTCGCGGCGCAGGGGCAGCCGCTGCAGCCAGGTGACCGGCGCCCTGGCAACAGGGAGAGGAGATCCAGCTGCACTCATCTTGTGGCTCGCTAGAAAATTAAGACTAATCTAGCGAACACAAGTCTATTGCTGATCATGGCCGTGCCCGTTCCCCCGACTGTGTCCACGCCGACGGCCTCGGTCGTTTTTCTGCTCCAGCTCGATCAGATCGCCTGGATACGAGCCCATGCCGCGGGCAACGCTTCGAGCTTCATGCGGCGCCTGATCGCTCAGTTGATGGAGGACGAGCGCCGGGATGTGGAACGGCTGGCCCTGGCCCACTGCCGCAAACAGCGGCAGGAAAGTGGCGATCCAGCAGCTGAGCCCTCGCCCGTGCGATCGCTGGCGACCTGACTGAGTGCCGCCCTGCTGGCCGCTGTTTCGCTGGCCGACCCGCTTCGCTTCCGCCACCATTTCCCTCGATGAGTGCGACAACACCGGATCGCTTCCTGGCCTTCCCGCACCAGCTGTTCGAGCTGTGCCTCGCGGGTGATCACAAGAACTACATGGCCCTGTACCTGTGCATCAGGCAGCGGGCCGCTGGCAATGCCCTGGGTTGCTGGGCCTCGGTGGCCACCCTGGCTGCCCTGTCGCGCATGAACCGCGATGCGGTGAAGCGTGGGCTGGCCTGGCTCTGCAGCACCGGCTGGCTCGAGCGTCTGCAGCGACCGGGTCGCACCAGCGTCTATCGGGTGCAGGACCGACCGAGGCCCGCGGTCCCAGCCCAGAGCCAGACCCGGCCCTCAGATGGGGGCCACCCCAACGAGGACCTGGCCCCTAAGCAGGGGCCAGCACCCGGCCATCAAACAGGGGCCAACACCTGGCCCCTGTTTGATGGCTACGAACTAGATCCCAGGAACTACAAGCCAGGATCTAGAAAAGAACTGATCCTTTCCTCTGTCTCTAACGCGCGCAAGCTGGCTCCGTCCGACCTGGCGGCTGTGCCTGACGATGACCCGGAGATCTGCCCGCCCGATCGGGCGCCGGTGCTGGTGCCGCTGCCGGCTGAGCGGGATGACTTGGCCATGGGTGCCGCCCGGCTGTCGGTCATTGCGGCGGTCAAGGCGGGCTTGCCGGTGGTGATCGGCGCGGCGCGGATGCCGACCCGCTCCCGGCCGCTGCAGCCCGCTGACTTTGTGGCCTACAACGCCCTACCGACGGCTCTGGTGGTGGCCTTCCACCGCACCTACGCAGACCTGAGTTCGGCAGCGAGCCAGGAGGCCAGGCGCCGCCGGCGTGAACTCCAGGGCGATGACCCGGAGCCAGCGCCTGCAGGCGGGCCACCCAAGCTGGCGCTGGTGTCTGAGCCTGATGCGGCCGCCCGACGTCTGCCGTTGCCGGTGGCCGAATTGCCACCGGCCCTGCGGCCGATCGCCGATCGCATCGAGACCTACTGGCTCGCCCGCAACGGCCCGCGCAACCGGGCGGTGTTTCTGGCCCTGCTCGAGGAGCTCGAGCTGGTGCAACGCGCCGCCGGCTGTGACTCGGTGGTGGAGCTGCTGCGCCAGGGCCTGCAGGCGGGCTGGCCAGCGCTCAATGGCCGCAGCTGGCTCAGGCGGCAGTCAGCCCAGGCCGCACCCCAGGCCGCAGCGTTGCCGCTGATGAACAGCGGCGCCTATCAGCTGTTTCGCAGCCCCTGATAGCGGACGCAAAGCCCTAGACTTCTTCTGTCAGTCGCTAAGGCACTTTTGTGTTCCTTGTGCCTCCGAGCCACAAGCGTGACGCGGGTGATCGTGAGATCAGCTTCCGTCACCCGTCGTTTGCCTGCCTGGCCTGCAATGACACCGGCCTGGTCACCAACGGCGATGGACTGGTCAACAGCCATCTGGCCGATTACGACTGCCTCCGCGATGGCCGCCCCAACTCCGGCTCTGACCTGGCCCTGGTCTGCAACTGCCCCGCTGCCACGTCCCGGCCTGCGGCTGACAGCCAGGGGCGCGGCGGCTATCGCGAGGCTGACGGCCGACTGCGGCGACTTGGTGATGGGCGCTCGATCGGCTCTGAGCTGACGGCGGCCCAGCTCGATGACCTGCGCAGGCAGCGAGCCAAGGCTTGGGCCGAGACCGAGGCCACCATCAACGGCTGGCGCCGGCAGCAGGCTGCTGGCCTCAGCCCCGCCCTGCCCTGGTTCATTCGCGAGACCGGGGATGAAGTCCGCCGCGCCACGGCGCAACTGGCTGAGCGCCCTGCCAGTGCCGGTGGCCTGCAGTCGATCGGCTCCTGCCTCGTTGAGGCCCTGGCTGGACCTTCCCTGCCCAGGCCATGACGCGCCAAGTGCTCACCGAGGCCTGGCCAGCGGGGGCCTGCCGGCGCTTCTGGCGCGACCTGTCCTTGCCCTTCCGCTCAAGAATTGATCATTTTTTTAAGGCCCTAGCCCTTTCCCTATCCCTCTAGCGGTCTGTAGGCTCGGATTGCTTCGCTACGGCTCATGGCGAACCCGTCCAAACAACGAGGTGACCGCGCTGAACGGGAGCTGTCTCAGCTGCTTTCCCTGCTGCTCGGTCAACCGATCCGCCGCAAGCTCGGCGCTGGTCGGCTCGATGACGTGGGCGATCTTGACGGCCTCGATGGCTTCACGCTTCAGGTCGCTGACTGGGCCGATGTGGCCCGCGCCGCCCGCGAAAAACCCCTCGGCGCCGAACGTCAGCGCCGCAACGCCTGCAGCGATCACGCGACCACCTTCGTTCGTTTCCGAGGCGGCTCCTGGCGCTGCGTGCTCACCCCTGAGCAGTGGGCGCGCCTGGTGCTGCTGCTCACTCACAAGCCCTCGGCGGCTCCGTCCCCTCTCGCCACTTCCGCCGCAACCGATCGCTCGACTGCTGTTCATCCCTCTTCCTGGCCTGACCTCGATGGGTAATCCCCTCCATTCCCAGCTTCCTTCCCCCCAGGCCCGTCTCCGTTTCGGAGCGACCCTCGGCCGCTGGATGGAGCGCGGCGGCTGGAGCAGTGATCTCCCCCTGCGCTGGGGCAAGGCGGCAGGCTTCCCGGCCGTTGCTGACTCCACCTTCAGCCGGATGCAGCGCGGCCTGATCGAGCAGCCCTATCCGCTCACCTTCATCCAGTTCGGGGTGATGAACGATCGCCTGCATCGCATGGATTACGGCCTGCCCGCTGACGATCCCCTGGTGGAGCGCCTGGCCCGCCAGCGTCCCCTGGAGCATGAGGACGGCCAGATCTGGACGGCGACCGACTTCTTCTCGCACTTCATCGGAGAACTGGAGGCCCCGGGCTGGGCCCAGGAGAGGCCGCTGCCGAGCCTGGCTGAGGCTGTGGAGCTCAGCGCCGATGTCGCCGAGCGCTTCAAGGTGATCGCCAAGGAGCGACAGGTTGATCTGCCTCAGGCCTGGACGGATCTCGCCGCAGTGGTCATCGACTCCCGCCAGCCGCTGCTCAGCCGCGCCGAGCTCGAAGTGCTGCGCAATGTGCTCAGCGGCTGGCATGTCTGGACGCCTGAGCAGCTGCACGCCCTCTACGACACTGACGGCGAACTCAGGCCCCTGCTGGCGCTGCAGCAGTGGTCCACGGGCCAGGTCGCTAAGCCGCAGTCACAGCTCGCTTTGAACTGAGCCTGCCCGCGCCTGACGCCCAAGGCAGGAGCTGAGTCCTGTTGCCTGGCTTTGGCTCGCGTTGGCGCTGGCTGGGAACACTGAACGGACGCGCCTCCGGACAGCTGCTGAGCGGCCGCCGGCCCGCACCATCATGCTTGCTACCTTCTACCGCTATAGATACTCTATAGCGAACGCTAGTGCTAGATTTAAGCGACACTGCCGGCCCTCCATGACGGTTTCCGCGCCAGCTTCCGCTCCATCCGGCCAGCCCGTTGCCGCTTCCGCCACGCACGGCTCCATCGGCCTCGCTCTCCTCGCCTTTCACCGTCACGTCGGCCCCATCTACAAGGCCTCCCAGGCCAAATACGGCGCTTTCGCCAACCTCCAGACCGTCCTTGAAGCGGTGACCCCTCCCCTGCTCGATCAGGGACTGGTGCTCACCCAGACCCTGCACCCCGCCGCCGATGGCGCCAGCCTGCTGCGCACCCGGCTGCTCCATGCCGATACAGACGAAGCGATCAGCTCTGAATGGCTGATCCCCTCCCTCGACGCCTTACTCGTCCGCAGCCATGAGCTGCGCCAGGCCGTCATCGAGCGGTTCCCGATCGACCTTGCCCTCGCTGCTGCCGGTGCCGTTCCCTTCAGCCTGCCGCCACGGCCTCCAGCCCCAGCCGCTGATCACCCCCCTCTCACTGATCCAGTCCCTGCGGCCAGCAACGGCGCCAAGCCTTCCCTCCCCGCACCTTCTGCGCCTGAGCGCCCCCTAGGCCTGCGGCTCGATGACCAGCTCAAGGGCCTCTACACCCTGCTCGGGCAGCTCGGCACCACCACCAATCCGCTTCACTCCCTCGGCGGTGTGGTCACCTACCTCCGCCGTTATCAGATCCTCTCCCTGCTCTGCCTCTCCGCTGAGGACAACGACGGCGACGAATCCAGCCACCGAGAACCGGCCGCCCAGCACCACAGCTCCACCGCAGCACCCACCGGCATTGCTGCCCAGGCCTCTGCTGCTGGCGCCCAGCCGACCGCTCCCACGCGCAGGCGCCGCAGCAGCAAGCCCTCCCTTCCTGCACCCTCGGAACCAACAGCTGTTCAGGATCCACAGCCCGCTCCAGCTCCTGCCGCTGCCAGCCAGCCGCCTGAGCAGCCTCACAGGCTCAGCTCCACCGAGGTTCAGGAGTTGATCGGTGAGATCCGCACCCTTCCCGCCGAGGTGATCCCCCAGATCGTCTCGGACTTCCGTTCACGCTTTGAGCTCTCCTCCACTGCCCTTGTCTCCGATTACATCCAGACCGCCGATCACGCCGCCTTTCTGCGTGATCGCATCGCCCAGCGGCGCCAACCGGCGGCGATCTGATCACCCTTCTTGATCCCATCCATGGATGACAACAGCGCAACGACCGGACTGGTCGTCATCGACCTGACCAGCCCTGTTCCTGATCCTTCCTTTGCCGCCTGGTTGCTGCGGCAGCGCAATGGCCAGTTGCATCAGGAACTCACCGAGGCCCTCTCGCGCCTTTCTTTGGCCGTTGCTGACACCAGCCTCAACGGCGAGCTGACCCTCCAGGGCAAGCTCAGGCTCTCAGAAGACAATGCTGAGCAACTTCTTGTCTTTGATCTGGTCACCCTCAAGGAACCACGCCGGCCCACACCGGCCCATGCGTTCTGGTTCGACGAAGACACCCTCAGCCTCAGCTCCACCCTGCCGCTGTAGCAGAACCAGCTCCCTGAATCCGCTCCCTCTCCCCTGCTCCGGATGGATCTTGAGGCGATCCATCACGCCGCTGGGGGTGAGCCTGATGGCCAGCGGTCTGGGGAGCTTTGAGCCATGGCAGCCGCAGCGCCTGGCCAATCGCCTGATCAGCCCTTTCTGCCACGACCTCTGCGCCGCTATGGCCGCCGCACGGCTGCCAGGCGGGTCACAACCAGTCTCTGGCCTGATGTCTACGCCCATCTCTCCTCCTACGCCTCCCTCTGCGGACTGACGCCTTCTGGCGCGATTCACGACATTCTTCGCCGTTACTTCAACCTCTCCACTGATCTTTGAACCATGGGTCTTCCTCGCCTCACCGTCAAGCTGTTTGATCCCAAACCTGGCAAGAGCTATCTGGGTGCAGGAAATCTCACGATTCCTATTTCTGACGTTCATGCTTTCGCCGAATGGTTGCTTGGCCAGCCCGGTGAACATGATGACTACCTGAAGGAAAACGTAGTCAAGTTGTTGGCCTTCGAGTATTCCAATACCTCACGCAGTGGCAACAGTTATCGCACCGTGCAACTCAAAGATCCAGCCAGTATGGGCGGCCCTGGTGACTATCAGACCCAGCCCCTATCGCAACCTGATCATCTCCAGCCCAGCCGCTACGGCCACCCCGCAGGTGATCAGTCTCCTTCCATAGACAACACCTTCGACCATGAGATTCCCTTCTGATCCAGATACCACCGCCGCGCTCTGCGCCGTTGAGCAGCTGGCCCGGCTTGTTCTCGATGCCTTTGAGCGTGAGTTCTGGGCTGGCCGTCACTGCCGCTCCGCCCTCGCAGCGGCACCACTGCGGGCGATCGTGGCCCAGCTCCCCGCCCCACCTGAGCCGCCGGCTCCTCCGCCCTATTCCTCAGACCCTGAGCACGCACGGCTCTACGGAGAAGCGCTCAATCTTTGGAATCAGATCCACCACACCCATGGACGCCTGCATGCGCTCCTGCATCTCCTTGATGGCCAACGGCCGCATGGTTGAAGCGTGACTCCCGAACGGCTCCGCTTCTGGCCTCCCTCTGACGGCAGCTTCCTGGCCAGTGTTGGCGAAGGCCGTTTGCCGATGACCCACAACCCCAGCCGCTGCGCTTCTCCTGTCTGCTGTTGCGTCCCGCTGGGCAACGACTCCAGCCCGGCTGGCACCACCAGGGAGAGCCGATGAGCGCGGCAGCAACGAACCCAGCAGTGCCCACCACCCTGCTGATCCTTGACACCGAAACCACTGGCCTTCAGGCCCCAGAGGCTGAGCTGTGTGAGATCGGCGCGGTGCTCTTCTCTGTGCCCCACCGGGCCGTGCTGCAGCAGCTCTCCTTTCTGCTTGGCGTCTACGAGAACAAGGCTGAGCCCGTCAATGGCATCGATGCTGAGATCACCCGCCTGGCGATGCCGCACCAGCAGGCACGCGCTCTGTTCTTCTCTTTGGTTGACAGCGCTGATGCCCTGCTGGCCCATAACGCCAGCTTTGATCGCCCCTGGATCGAATCCTTCCTTCAGAAGGCACTTGGCGCCACCCCAGCGATCCCCTGGATCTGCAGCTACGAGGGCATCAGCTGGCCCGATCTCAAGCCCAACCCCTCCCTTGCCAGCCTGGCTCTGGCCCACGGGATCCCTGTCTGGTCGGCCCACCGTGCCCTGACCGACTGCACCTACCTGGCCCAGGTGCTGCAGCGGGCCCCGAACCTGGAGCAGTTGCTGCTTGAAGGCCTTGAACCTCGCCATCTGGTGGCCGCTGATCTGCCCTTCTCCCGGAAAGACGAGGCCAAAGAAGCGGGTTTCCGCTGGGAGCCTCAGGCCAAGCAGTGGCGCCGCCGCCTCACCAACGCGCAGATCGAGGCCCTTCCCTTCCCTTTCACCTGGATCAACGCCTGAACCTGAGCCGCGAAACACGGGACTTCCCGCCGGCTGAGCGGCCTGCTCAGTGCAGCCGCTCCACCCGCACCGACTTGCCGCTGCGCCGCAGCAACTGCGCATAGCGCAGGCAATCGCGGGTGCCGGCCCCGCCGGGAAAACCGAGCACCAGCACGTCTCCCTCCACGGCTGCCGCCGCCATCACCGCCGCTTCCAGCATCTTGCGATTGCGGATCGGCCCGGCTGCCTGCCGGTAGCGATCCCACTCGGCGCTCACCGCGACGACTGGCCAGCCCAGCCGCCGTGCCGCCCGATCCACCAGGGAATCGGCACCACGGGCGCCGCCATGCAGCAGCTGCAGCACCGCCTGGCCGCCGGCTGCTTCCTTGATGGCTGCTTCGACAACAGCTGGTTTCCAGGCCAGATCCCGCCCTCCGCTGGTGACGATCACCACGGGACCCCTGAGCGGTAGCGCCGTTGGCAGAAGGCCCAGCTGAACCCCCAACCGAAGGCCACCAATCGCACCAGTTCGCTCAGCGCCAGCACGCACCAACAACCAATCCCTAACGAACGCTATTCTACTCCTGATTGGCCTTTATGCGCTAACGCGCGACAGCCAGCTGGCCTCAGGCGCCTGGCCACCGCAGCCGCGGGAAGGCCGCCGTGCCGCCGTGACCTCAGCGCACCAGCCCTGCGGCGGCAAGGGGAATCCATTACGCCAACGCAAGGGTGAGGCGTCAGCCGAACCTGCGCAGCCCTTGCGTGGCGTGACACCCTCAACCCCCGCCGACGGGCGCCAGCATTGCTATGACTTCTTGGTTCTGTATTCTTGGGTTCGCTACCGTTCGCCCCTGGCGGTGCTGCTCCTTCCTGTTGTGGATGTTCGCCTACAGATCAGAGAGAGCCTTGCCCTTGCCCTTGGCGAGATCGATCGTTCGTACCGCGAACCCGCTGTTGACATCCTCCGTGATTCAGCGCCGCATGAGGACGACGACGGCAACCCTCTCTGGCCGGGGGCCGCCAGCGGCGCCAAGCTCAGCGCCAAGGGAAAAAAGCGCCACGGCGAAGGTGTTCGCTTCCCCCAGCAGGTCAGCAAACCTCGTCCCAGTCGCGCTGAGGTTGAAAACCGCGTCGCCCATTTCCAGCTCTGGATCGCTCAACGCCAGCCGCGTTCTTTCATCCGCGATCAGGCCTCCATCCTCTGGGACATGACTTCGGAATGCACCCTGCGCAAGTACATGCGCGTGGCGCGTTCTCGCATGGTTGAGGAGCTGGTGGATGACCGGCTCATGCACCAGGCCGAGCAGATCTACGCCCTGATGGATGTCGCCCGCCGCGCTGCTGATGCTGAGCAGTTCAGTGCTTCCGTTGGTGCCCATCGCGTCATCTGCGAAATCGCCGGCCTGCTCCGCGCTCCTGTCAAGGCGCCAATGCTTTCGGGGCCATGAGCAACCTGCTTGGCCCCCGACCGCTTGCCCCGCCTCCGCGCCAGCTGGCCCTCAGCGGCGGGCTGCTGCACTCACCCCTGCACGGCGATCCATGGGCTGATCTTGGCCTGCTCGGCCTTGCAAAGTCCGCTGCCGCCAACAACGCCACGGCACCCCTGGCGCTGCGGGCGTTCATCACCGAAGTCTTCCCCCGTTACGCCTTCCACCGCTGGAATGACGAGCTGGTTGCCCTGCTCCAGGCCATCGCCGATGGCGATCTTTCGCGGCTGATCGTCACCTGCCCGCCGCGGCTGGGCAAATCGCTGCTGATCTCCAAGCTTTTCCCGGCCTACTTCGTCTATCGCCACCCGCACCTGTTCGCCGCCATCGCCAGCTATTCCGGCGAGCTGGCCTATGCCCATTCCCGCGAAGCGCGGCACTTCTACCGGGCCAGCGGCAGCCTGCTCTCCCGTGATTCAGCGGCGGTCGGCAACTGGCTCACGCCCCAGCGCGGTGGCTGCATCGCCGCTGGTGTCAATGGCCCGTTCACCGGTAAGGGCTACAGCCTCGGCATCCTCGATGACCCCTACAAAGGCCCGGCTGATGCTGGTTCCCCTCGCGTGCGCGAGCGCCTGATGGAGTGGCTGCGGGCTGTCTGGTTCACACGGGCGGAACCGGAATCGATCGAGGCCGGTGATGGTGCCCGCCAGCGCAACCTCTCGGCCCAGATCCTGGTGCTCACGCGCTGGGAACACGAGGACGTGGTGGCCTCGCTCCTGCTTGATGAGGCCGGTGAGGCCCCCCAGCGCTGGCACATCGTTGACCTGCCGGCCATCGCCCAGCCGCCAGCTGAGCGCCAGAGCTTCCCGCCGACCTGCAGCGTTCACCCTGACTGGCGGCAGCCGGGTGAACCCCTCTGCCCTGAGCGCTTCCCCCTCGATGAGTTGCTGCGCATCCGTGGCCGCCTCGGCTCCTACTGGTGGAATGCGCTCTACCAGCAGCGGCCCTCACCCTCCAGTGGCGGCCTGTTCCAGCGCAGCTGGCTGCGCGGACCGTTTGAGCGCCGCCATCCCCGCCGCTACGCCTCGCTGGTGTTCTCCTGTGACCTCTCCTTTAAGGGCGAGGAGACCAGCGATTTCTGCGGCTTCGTGCTGATGGGCCTGCTGCAGAGCGACCCGCCCGGCCCCAACCAGCCCCAGCGATCAGCCACTCCCCCGTCGCCTCACCATCTGGAGATTGAGGTGCTCTGGGCCGCCCGCCACCGCTTCGGGCTACCTGACACCATCGCTTTCCTGCTCCACAGCCTCTCCGCCCTGGAGCGCCAGAAGCTGCGCCCCAACGCGGTGCTGATTGAGGACGCCGCCAACGGCCCGGCCGTGCTCCAGACCCTGCGGCGCAAGGTGCCGGGCCTGCTGCCGATCACCCCGAAGGGCTCCAAGCTGATGCGCGCCCACGCTGTCGCGCCCCTGCTGGAAGCCGGCCAGTTGGGCTTCCATCACCGCGCCGCTCCGCTGCTGGAGGAGCTGCCCCGCTTCCCGCGGGGCTCCAAGGACTTGGTCGATGCCTTTGGCCAGGGTGCCCTCTGGCTCGAATCCCGTTACTGGCGCGGTCTTGGCATCAAGCGGGAGCCGCTGCCGATGCTGCTGACCCGTTGAACCGTTGTGCTGCAGCTCTGCCTGCCGTTTCAGTTCGCGCTGGTTCACGCCTCCGCCTGGCCCCGACCATCGGCCCGCGCTCGCCATCGCCGCCGACTCGTCTGCTCCTGCTCCGGTTTTCAACAGCTGGCGCTCAGCCTCACGCCTCGCCGGCCACCACGGAGCCGGCCCCAGCGCCAGCGCTCACGCCCGCGCCTCTCGCCAGCCCACGCCCTGGCGCTGGAGCACCTCGAGCTGGCCGACAAGATCGCCGGCAACTTCGCCCGGCGCACGTCCCATCCCTTTGATGATCTGCGTCAGCTCGCGGTGATCGGCCTGCTCAAGGCCGCCGCCCGCTTCGATGGTACGGGTGGGCGCTCGTTTCGCCCCTACGCCCGCACCTACGCCAACGGCGAGATTACCCACTACCTGCGGGACCACGGCTTTGCCATCAAGGTGCCGCCCTCCTGGCGCGACCTCTACGCCAGCGGGCAGAAGCTGCTGCGGGAAGGACAACCGCCCGATGCGATATCGCAGCGGCTGGGGATCACGGCCGAGCGCTGGCGGGAGATTCAGGATGCTTGCTCGATCACTGTGATTGCGCTGCAGCCGGATAGCTGAAGGGTTGGCTCTTGACTTGTGAACGACCTAGCTCAGATGCCGTAAAAAGCAGAGCGACGACAGGAGCGCCGCTTTTTACGGTCAGCTGGAGCGCCTAGTTATGTTTCCATTCTTGGATCAAGCAGATACTCCTTTACTCCTAAATATTCTTACCAGCTGTATCCACTCCGAACCGTCAACTTCATCATCAAAGTCTGAAATGGAAAACCCCCGCTCTCGAACAAGACGCTGCACGGTATCAGAATCCAAACAATATATAAGCTTATTGATCATTCTTTCATCATCGTCTCCAGTAAAGCCACTAAACATATTTCTCAATAGTTGTTTTATGTCATCCATCGTTAGTAGCTGCAAATCAGGACAAGATGAATTACGAATGAATACTCTTGTTGCATCATCATCCCAATTTGAGAAATTAACTAACCGACATCTACGCATAGCGACACGCAAGCGATCGAATTCGTTACCATGTGTATCATCTTGAATCCGCGATCCAAAACGAGGCCAATAGGTGCCGGTCAATCGATCACAGTTCAAACACTCTACAATTTTTATTAACGCTTTTTCATCATCATCACCAGTTGGACCATCCAGTAAAGCCTGAGTCATTGAATTCAGACGCTCCTCAGAAAGAGCATTAATTTCGTCGCATGACATATCCCTGATCTCTGCTCTGGCTCTATCATCATCTTTATCGTTAAATAGCCCGCCTAGCCAATTAAAAAATTCCACGATTGTATCGAGTATTGCACCTAATATGACACCGATTATCATAACTATCATGGCAAAAAATGTGATGATTACTCCACCTAACCCTCCCACTCCACCACGTGCGTGCTTCTTCCAAACTTCGTTGTACCAATCCCAAACAGCCTTTGTCCATCCTAATCCATATTTCATTTAAACATCCTCCAATTTTGTAAATGTTGTTTTTCCTGAATACTTCTCTTGTGAAACATAACTTGTTATTGGATGGTTTCCGTGAACCACCGCCGACTGCTCATCCTTTTCCGAGAACCACGGCTCAAGTACATCGGGGGCATAGTAAGAACCCAGTCGCATTAAAGCCTTTCAGATTTATCTCCATAAGCGTAGCCATGGTTCTCGGGCCCGAGGACCACTTGTTCATCACGCTACACAATCTCTACCGGGCTGCTGATCCCAGGCGACCCACGATTGAGAACATGGGTATAGATCATGGTCGTTCTCACATCTCAGTGACTCAGGAGTTTCTTGATCTTGAGGTTGTTCATGCTGCCCTGCAGTGGTCGGGGGGAAAGCGGGTAGCGCCACTTGAAGTCGTTGGAGAACAGCCTTGAGACAACCGTGGCGTTGGTCAGTCCATCCCCCTGTATTGGCCTGAGCGCCGTAGCCCAGACCTCCCTCAGGGCTCCTGTGGAGTTTCAGGGCTGCTCTCTCCGCAGCGCCGCAGAACGGCATGAATCACTGCCGGAGCGATCCTGAAATCGCTGTCATGCAGTTGGGACAGCACGGCCCGAGCCGACGGGATCAAATGGCGCGCTCGGGCCATGCCGATGACCGCGGCTGTACCTGCAATCGACAGCCCCAGGCCCTGGGCCACGGCCCGCCCTGAGCGCTCGTCGATCAGCAACAGCGCCGGGCCCGGATGTGCAAGGGCCAGGCGAATGCTGGCCGCTTCTCCCTCATCGAGATCCGGCAGTTCAGGCCCGGCTGGGATGGGTCCAGCAATCTGGAGCCAGCCAGCCTCCAGTGCTGCGGTGATGCGCGCTTCTTCTGCAGGGAAGCCTCCGGTGATCACTTCATCGGCCACCACCTTTGGGATGAGGACCTCACCGAACAGCTCCTTCAGCCAGCCGATCCCGTTCACACGGGCGAGGCCGATCAGAGGGCTGGCGTCACTGATGACGACTCCAGCCATTGCTCCAGGGTGTCAAGGTCGGCGTTGGTTTCGGCTTCCGTCAGACGGATCACCGGGATCCCCAGCCGCGAGAGATGGGAGATGAAGGCGGAGGTGTCCATCTCGGCGACCCGGGCGGCGCGAGCCAGGGAGAGCTCACCATCGCGGAACAGGGCAGTGGCCAGCGCGGCCCGCACGCCCGGTGCCTGCAGCAGGCCGCCCTGATCGAGGCCCATCATCACCGCATCGGGATGGTCCCTGTTGAGCACGACGACCATGCCCTGCTTGGACTGGCGCAGGGCCTCGGCCGGATTGTTCTTGAGGCCGCTGACGCTGACGGCATGCATGGCCCATCCCTCCAGGGATGATCTGATGGGATGACTCTAAGGGCGATTGAGAAGGGAGCAGGCAGGCCCCCTCCTGGCAATAGCCCCCAGCAGCACCAAGCCCTTGGCCTCCAGGAGTCGCAGCCGATCCCGCAACAAGTGGCTGCCGCTCTCTCCAACCGAGCAGCAGGCCCGCGCTGCCTCCAAAGGCACTCCGCTGCTGCAGCCCTGGCGGGAGCATCCCTCCTTGGTGGCCGTGCGTGATCGGCTTCAGCTCGCCTACGACTGCTGGAACCTGCTGCAGTCACCGGAAGGCGCCTGCCGCCGCAGTGTCTATCTGCCCCAGGGCCACAAGGAGCCTTCCCTCTCCTACGCCAGCCGCATCGAAGCGGCCCGGCCGACCGGCTTTTTCCGCGATGCCCTGCGCACCTATGCCGGCATGCTCTCCTTCCTTCACCCCCGCGCCCTGCCGAGCAGCCTGCTCCGCGTGCTCGGTGATGTCGATGGCCACGGCACCGACCTGTCGGTGTTCCTGTTCGTTGCCGATCTGCTCGTGCTGCGCGATGGCGGCTGTCTGTTGATGGTGCTGCCGCCCGAGCACCGCTGGCCCTCCGAGGGTCATCGCCTCGATGCCATCGCCGCTGGAGATCGCGCCTCCCTGCCCCGGCTGCTGCTCGTGCCGCGTACGGACCTGCTGGACTGGGCACAGCCGAATCCGCAGGCGGCGCCCCACGGTCTCTGGTGGCGCCAGGACCGCCGCCGGCCTGTGACGCCGCGGCACCATGACCTGATCCCGGTGCATTTCGTCGGCGCCGATGGCCGGGAGTTGCGGCCAGCTGAGCTTTGCGACTGGACCTATCACCGCCTGCTGCTCACACCAGATGGCATGACCCAGGCGTCGTTCGCCGCGGTGCCCAGCCCCCGTGAACCCGGTGGTTTCAGGGCCCAGCCCCTTGGCACCGCCTTGCTCAGCCCCAGGCTGCATCAGCTTCCTGCGGTCTGGTACGCGGCCGATGGTGCGTCCTTCGGCCATGGCGATCTGCCGCACCTCGGTCTGGCCCATCAGTACCTGACGCACTACCGCCTCAAGAGCGAGTACGAGGACCTGCTTTCACGCTGCGCCCTGCCGGTGGCCGTGCGCAGCGGCCTGGTGGATCAGTTCGGCAACGTGCCGGATGCCGATGGCGATGAGCGCCCCGCCGAACCGCTGGTGCTCTCCACCAACACCTTCATGGACCTGCCTGCCGGCGCGGACTTCGAGTGGAAGGAGATCCGCGCCCGCTCCCTGGCCGAGCACCGCGCTTACCTGCAGATGCTGGATCAGAACATGCGCCGCGATGCGCTCGTGCCCGCCGAGAACATGGGAGCCGGCCGCAGTGAACAGGAGATCAGCCTCACCGCCGGGCAATCCTTTGCGCTCCTGCAGTCGCTGGCGACGCACAAGACCTCGGTGTTCTCCACCCTGCTGGGCCACTGGTGCGCTCTCACCGGTGATCCGCTGGAGGCAGGAGCCGGGGTGTCGCTGACCGTGACGCCGCTCACCCCGCCAGCTCGGCCCCTGCCCTCAGTTGGTGAATGGCTCACCCTGCATGAGCGCGGCGTGATCAGCAGCGCTGAGCTACGCCACCAGCTCGCGCTCTCCAGCGCCCCAGGCGTGGTGAACCCCATGGCAGCAACGGCTGATCCGATCGCCGTACCCAGCCACCAGCCATGAGCGATCCCACCACGAACCCCTACGCCTGGCGTCCCACTGATCTCGAAGCCATCCGCCGTGCCCTGCAGATGCCTGCAACGGCACCAGCCGTGCGTGCCATCAATGACGCCATGGCGCAGCTGGAGGCCAGCTACCCCGATCCGATCCCCAGCGCCAAGGCGAGCCTCGATGCCATTGCCTTGATTGATGCCGCCCTGCTCGCTCCACCTCCCCCGCTTGACCCTGATGCGCCACCGCAGAACGCGGTGGTGACGAAGGTGTCGCGCAAGGGCGCTGCCATTCCGATCCCCGAGCAACTGCCGACGAAAAAGCTCGATGTGATCGAGTACGCCACCGATCTGCTCATGGAGGAAGTGGTCACCGAATACGAGATCCCCAGCGCCGATCAGGCGGCTGCGGCTTCCTCGCTGGCGCCGGCCCAGCAGCGCCGTCTTCACGCGCAGACGATTCTTCTGATCCTGCCGAGTCTGCGCAGTTGGCAGGCCAACCCCCAGCCCAGTAGTTACCAGGGCTGGATCCTGCGCGGCTGATGACCATGTCCGCCTCGCCGTTGCAGGTTGTCGCCAATGCCCGGCTGCTGCTCTTTCAACCCCATCACCCCGGTTCTAGGGAGCCGGTGATCGTGGCGCGCCATGTGCTCGATGTGTTCATTGCCCAGCAGCGCCTGATCTCCAACAACACCAACGGCCCTGGTGTCGACACCGGCGACATCCTCTGCGAGGGCTACATCTGCCGGGCGGCGGTGCTCGATGCGCTGCGCCCCTACGCCTGGGACTTCCTTGATGCCAGCCAGCCCTGGCAGGGCAGCGGCCTGCGCGGCACCTACCAGCCGCCTGATCTCACCGATCCCGACACTGGCATCACGACGACGCCCCCGGCCACCACCTGCTTTGCCCCCTGTGATGGCCTCTGCTGGCTGGGTGATCTCTCGGGCCTCCAGTCGCCCGGCCTGCTGCCCCCACAGCCGCGAGCTGAGCTGCTTGGCCTCTCTCTGCTGCTGGTGGGCCAGGCCTATGGCTCCGGTGGCATCGGCGCCTTGGTGCAGCCACAGCTGGGCGAGAAGGTGGTGCTGGCGCTCAAGCCCAACCGCGTGCTGGTGGTCAGCCCCGGTGACACATTGAGCGTGATTGCGGAGCGCTACGGCACCACCGTGCAGACCTTGCGCAAGGAGAACCCTGAACTGGCCAGCTACGAAACGATCACCACCGTGGAAGGCGACACGCTCAACCTGCTGGCTGGTCGTCATGGCACCACGGTGGACACCCTGCGCAACCTCAACCCGCAACTGCTTCGCGCTGATGGCCACCTGGTGCTGGAGGGCGACACATTGGCCGTGCTCGCTGAGCTCTATGACACCACCAGACCCACCCTGCGCGAGTACAACCTGCCGGATCTTGATCGCTACCCCGGCGCTGAGCAGCTGCCGCTGGGCCTGGTGGTGAACGTGCCGGCGATCAGGCCCAGCAGTGAGCTGGACCCTGGCCAGGATCTGTTGGTGCCAGCGATCCGGCCCTCGACCCTGCTTCCCGCTGGCGAATGGATCCGTCTACCGAAACTGCGCGGTGTCTCGGTGACCGATGACCTCTGGGATGTGGACCCGACACCAGAGCAGCCCACGCCCGATCCCGATCCCGATCCCAATCCCGATCCGACTTCGCCGCTGGTTGGTTTCTCTTCGATCCGTCTTTAAGCGGCTGGCAATAGCAGGCAGGAGCAGAGCCCGGACGGGCTGCTCCCATCAACCACAGCCGCGATGGGTGGACCATGCCTCAATCCTTCTTTGATCAACTCGCTGCAGCTCAGCAGCGCTACGTCTCCTTTGATCAGCCGCAGCACCAGCCCAACCAGGGTGCCGGCGACACTGACCATGACCATGCAGCCGATACCTCCGACCTGGAGGATGAACCGCTCGACGAGGAGCAGGACGACGAGGAACCCCTCGATGACATTGCTGGCGATGAGCCAGAGCCCGAGCCTGCTCCCCGCGGCGCGCAGATCAGCGAGGCCCTCAAGGCTGAGCGCCGTAAGACCAACAACCTGGAGCGCGATCTGCGCACCTTGAAGCGCCAGCTCTCCCAGTTCTCCAAGATCAATCCCGATGAGTACGAGCGGCTGCAGGAGGCCGAGCGGCAGAAGGAACAGCTGGAACGTGAGATTGCCACCCGCGAGCGCCAACTGGAAGCCTCTGCTGCCCGCAAGGTGAAGCTGGTGGCCAAAGAGCGTGATGAGGCCCTCAAGCAGGTGGATGAACTGCGCAAGGATCGGCTGCTGGAGCGCTTGTTCATTGATGCCAAGGGGCGTACCGGTGGCGACAACCGTGGCAGCTTCTTTGAGATCTTCCGCTCTCAGGTTGGCGCTGAGTTTAGGCTCACAAAAGATGCCAATGGCCGTGACATTCTCGAGCCGATCGACAGCAAGGGCAGCACGATCCTTGGCGATGACGGCACCCTCGCTGCTTCTGAGCACGTGGAGTCGTTGCGCACGCACCCGGTGCTCAGTTTTCTCTTCAGCCAGCGCGGCGGCCTTGGCCCGAACACGGTGATCGCTGAGTTCGATGGCAATGGCCAGACGACCAACCTCCAGAGCATGACCACCTCAGAGCTGTACCTGGCCAGCTATGGACCCAAGCCAGCCGGGGCCAGGCGCTGATCCCAGCTGCAGTGGCTACTGATCTGGACAGAGGCAACGACTGAATCTGCTGGCCCGAGCACATCTGTGCCGGGCCTTTTGTTTGGAGAAGATACGGGCAGGAAGCCGGTGTGGTTCTCGTATTAGCTGTTGAACGGCGCCGTCGATCTTGCTGTGAATGAATTGATCGACAATCAAACGCGACGGTGCAAGATAAGCAGAGGTGTACGAAAATAAAAAACCAAGATCCAAAAAGGGGTAACTATCCCTAGAACTGAGAAACGCGCGGACATTGCATCGGAAATGTCGCAAAATCTGGAAAACCCAAACACCGCACCAGGAGGCATCACACGAACAGCGGTAACGAAGCCCGAGCAGGCGCGAGAGGAGAAGAGAAGCTGTGGTGATGCCGGCTGCTGGCTTTGGTGTGGCGGCACAGGCGCGAGGCAGTGGAATTCCGAGTGGGAGCGAGCGGGTGGAGCGGCCTGGAGCAGCCGCCTCCAGGAGCAGAGCGCAGCGCAGCGGCGACGATGTCCTATGCCTTCTGGCGGCTTCTAGATGCCATCTGCAGGCAGTTTTGGCGGCCTTGAGCCGCCCTGGCCGGTGCTACACGACCCAGGAGAGCGGGAGTTCCTGATCGGCCTCCTGCTGCTCGCTTTGTGGCTGGAGATCGCGCCAGCAACCGGTGGCGATGGGTTGTGGCTCAACCCAGCGACCGGCTTTGACTTCCTCCTGCCAGGCCTCGATGGTGGCCATGAGCTGTGGATTGGCCGGTGCCAGCCGTGCCGACGCGACAGCGGAGAGCTGGCCATTGAGCCAATGAATGCCGCTGCCGAGAGCGAAACCGGCGCCGTAGGCGATGGAGCAGCAGAGGAAGAGTGTGGCGAGGCTGTGAGCCAGCACGGGGCGCAGCAGGGACTCGGTGGTATGGGCTTGCATCGCAGGAGAGGCGAAGAACCCAGCCCCCACGCCCGTGGTTCAGCCGGATGGGCTAAGGGCGGCGAAGCCGCTTGCGTAGCCCTTGACGCGGCCGGCGGCGCCAGCCCGAGAACGCAGCGATCGGCTGCTGGCAGCCCAGGGCACCATGGGTTGCGTTTCGCCCGTTCCGATGCGCCCGACCTCTGAGTCGCGGCCGGTGCTGGTGGGCCCGAGTCTTGCTGATGTTGCTACCTGCGCGGCTAAGGCCGCGTCGTCGTAGGCCGCGCTATCAGCCTGGTGCAGCACCTAAGCCTCACACCGTTGGTTCGCTTCAGCTCTTGTGGCGAGCAGGAGCAGAGAAAAGGGCCGCCGCAGCGGCCCGGAGGGCTCAGATCACCGAGACGGTGCAGCCCTTGGTGCCCTGCAAGGAACGGGCGATTGCGAAGGCCTTCTCGGCAGGCACGAAGCGCATCTTCTTGACGGGCTTGCCGCGCTTCCCGAAGAACTGCTGCTCAAAGCTGTGAGCGCCTCCCTTGATCCCTTCGGGATAAAAGTGAACGATGACGCGGCGGATTTCGCAGGAGGGTGCTTGCAGTGAGGCCATGGCCAATACGGTGAGGAACCCGATCCCATCGCACGGCTCGCGCAGGGAAGGCAGGGGCCGCGTAGCGGCTTGCGCAGCCCTTGCCGAACTGAGCAGGCCAGTGCAGCTTCCGGGTTCTGCTCGGCGTGGCTAGGCCGCAACGCCCCAGCTCTTGCTGCCTAACGTTTGAGTTTAGCGCCGGCTAAGTTGTCAGCCTCGAATGAATATTTAGGCACCACCGACCTCACGCCCAACCCCTGATTCTGGCCGCCACATATGGAGCTAGTGCGGTGACAAGCAGAACAATTGGCCAAATATTGCCACCCTTGAAAGTGTACGCTTCAAGAAGTTCCGGCCAAGATTTTCCCTGAAAGATACTTCCAAATATAAACTCGAACAGCAAGGTAAGACAGAGCCAACCAAAGCCGATTACGGCGTAACTTACGGCTGGCGCTCGTCCTAACCACGACATCGCATAATACGTAACTGTCAAAAGTAGTCCCGACAGCAAAATGCCACTAATGATTAATCCCGACGATTTGCCAATCGCTGGAATAATGACGGCTTCTCTGAGCGCACCATTTGCGATTGCCAGCACCAAGATGCCCAGCCACACTGCGAATGCCTTAAAAGTGATCGCAAGAGCCATAAGTCTCTCCTGTGGCGCCCAACTCTGCCCCTGGGTGGCAGGCAGAGAGCCTAGGGCGGAGAAGCAGATTGCTTGAGGTGGGCCTGTCCACTCGAGGGGCTGGTTAGATGCCACTGCCCATTCAATCAAGTTATGGACTCAGCCAGTTATGCAGAGAACTCATGGTGTGCCTGCGCCCACAAGCTCAAGAGCCCTGTCAACCTGTTCTTCAAGTTCCAAAGGATCATCTGTTTCCACCTCACGTCTCAGTACTTCTCTAGCAAGCCGAAAGTCTGTTTCGATTCTACGGTCGCCTAAAGGAATCGAAGCTCTTGGTCTTGGAGAAAATGATTCAGTAATGCTATCCGACCAGAGTGGAATCTGATCTTTTAATGCTCCCATCCTGACGCCCAAGTAAAGAGTTTTCGCTTCATCCGTACTGCATCCACCAGCCCTGCATGCGTGGAAGAACATTCTATCTGCAGCACGGCGAGCATTGAAGTCCTTCTTTGCGTCGTCACATGCCTTGTCGTGGACAATGCTAGCCCTCCTATAGTCACCTGTGTATGGCGAACCAATAAGCGACCATAGGGCTTTGGGTATTGAAGCACCATCTATTGAGTAGCCAGCAGGAACTTCCCATACTTTCCCCTCGGGATCAGTAAATATGAAGGCCTCTTCAAGAACCATCTTTCTGTCTGGCTTGTCTCCCGTGAGCCATCTAGCTAGTGGCCGTCCAGAGAAGAATCCATGATTCTGGGTCATGTCAATAAATGCAGTCAAACCCGAGGGGAACCTTACCAATTCCGCCAGAGAAGACATCAACAGAATCCCAAAAACGTTATCTTCTGTTGCCCCCAGTTTCAGGAAAGATGTCACCCCTCTCATCAGTACACCCGGGGGCTTGAGGACATGACCAATGCGCGGATACAGCGAGGCCGTCAAGGCTGACGTGAGGAAGCGGATGAGCCCGCCGCACAGGCAGAGCGTGGCCCGGATTTCTGAGGAACTGGGTATTCACGTGGTGACCCTCTACAAATGGAGGAAGACCTGGCGGTTGCAGGGTGAAGTGGTGCCGGCATCGGCGAAAGATCCCGAGGGCTGGGGTGCCACCGACAAGTTCACGGTGGTGCTGGAGACTGCCGGGCTAGACGCGACTGAGCTCAGTGCGTATTGCCGTGAGCGGGGTCTTCGTTGATCAGGGCCAGCACCAGATCGAGCACCAGGGTGCGGGTGCGGGGATCAAAGCTGCCCCCACGCTGGCAGCCGGGAGCAGGCTGGAGACCCCGGGGACGCGGGTTGTGGTCGAGGCATGATTGAGAACGATGGCCATGACTGCTCCAGAGGGGCGGGAGGGCTGATCCGACCCCTTGCCCCTCAAGACATCCCCCAGGTGGTGGCCTGGGCGCGGGCCGAGGGATTTTGTCCGGGCGATGGCGATGTGGCCTGCTTCCGGGACACCGATCGCCAGGGGTTGTGGGTGAAGGAGCTCAACCAGCAGCTGATCGGCTGCATCGCCGGCGTGCGTTACAACGCCAGTTACGGCTTCATCGGCCTGTTTCTGGTGGCACCTGAGATGCGCGGCCGGGGCCATGGCCTCGACTTGTGGCGCACCGCCATGGACCACCTGGCCGCGCTGCCCTGCATCGGGCTCGAGGCGGCTCCGGAGCGGGTGGAGGACTACAGCCGCTGGGGCTTCAGGGCGGCCTCCCCCACCCAGCGCTGGCAAGCGCTGGCCACAGGGGACGAGCGGCCGATCGATCCCCATGACGGGCTGGAGCTGGTGCAGGGGCAACGCTTGCCGCAGCGGGCGGTGCAGGCCTACGACGCCCAGCGCGAACCGAGCCCGCGCCCCCACTTCCTGGCCGACTGGTTGGGCCAGCGGGCCGGCACTGTGCTGGTTCTGATCGATCGCCAGGGGGAGTGTCACGGCTTCGGGCGGATCCGGCCTTGCCTGCTGCGCCAGGGCTACGGCTGGCGCATCGGGCCGCTGCTGGCCGATAGCCCGGCCCTGGCCGAACGCCTGCTGCTCGGCATGCTGGCCCGACATCCAGGCGTGGTGTTGATCGATGTGCCCGGCGCCAACCCCCATGGGGGCCCGCTGATGGTGCAGCTCGGCTTTCAGCCCCTCAGCAGCGTGCTGCGGATGTATCGGGGCGAGCCGCCAAGCGTGGGGCTGGGGGATGTGTATGGCCTGGCCTGCCTGGAGCTGGGCTGAAGCGGCCCGGCGAGCAGCCCCCAATCCAAACCCAGGCTCCAGCTGTAGACCAGAGACAGCGTTCAGGATGTCTCCCATGCCCAGGTTCACGTTGGGATGGCCGCTGATCACCTCCCTCGGCGCTGTCCTGGCTGGGGTGCTGCTGCTGCCACTGGTGTTCACCGGGGAGTTGCCCATGCGGCTCGGTGCCGCCAGCGCCGCGGCCCTACCCGACCCCACCCTTGATCGAGGCCGGAGCCCCGGCCCCACCCAGACGGCGCTGCTCGCGGGAGGCTGCTTCTGGGGTATGGAGGCGATCTACGAGGAAGTGCGGGGGGTCAAAAGCGTCGAAACCGGCTACGCCGGCGGCTCAGCGGACACAGCCCGCTACGCCGAAGTGAGCCGCGGCACCACGGGCCATGCCGAGGGCATCCGCATCACCTACGACTCCGCCCAGGTGAGCTACGGCGAACTGCTGAAGGTGTTCTTCGCGGTGGCCCACGACCCCACCGAGCTGAATCGCCAGGGCCCCGATGTGGGCGAGCAGTACCGCTCGGCGATCTTTACGGCCGATCCCATGCTGCAGAAGCTGGCGCGGCAGTACATCGAGCAGCTCAACCAGGCCGGCAGCTTCGAGAAGCCAATTGCCACCGTGGTGGAGAGCAGCGACCGCTTCTTCCCAGCCGAGGCCTACCACCAAGACTTTGTGAAGCGCAATCCACTGCATCCCTATGTGGTGGTGCACGATCTGCCAAAACTGGCGACGTTCCGAAGCACGTTCCCGGAGTTACGGCAGTAGAAAAAACAGCCAATCTTAAGGGCACCTCGATAAATCACTGTTCTTGATCTTCCAGTCAGTTGAGACCCATTGCTGTGACTGGAATCAGAATCGCAGTCTCGGTTGAGTTATCGGATTCTTGAAAGTGCCCTAGCGTTAGACATAAAATCCAAATGGCTGAATAAGTTACTGAGGGACGTGTAGAAACTAGACCGCCTATAAAGGACGTTCGCTAGGGATGCTGAGAGCAATTAACGTTGCCCCTGAGTTGCAGGCAAGGAGCCTGAGGTGGCGAAACAGAAGATGGCGGCGGCCTGTCCACTTGAGGGGCTTATTGGTGGGCAAAGAGACAGCGCCTCATCGCCTCCAATAAGCGTTGACACTGCAGTCACTTACTTCACTAGCTACTTCTACGAGTATGAACTGAGCAATATGACTGAACTGATCGATCCGCATCATGTCAATTGGCATATTCTGATCACCATGAGCGATGTTATTACGGTAGCGAAGTAGCAGGTTTAATTCCTGTTCGCCAGCGTTATCCAGTGGATATTTAATCATCAGCGACTGGCACATTCTCATCAATGTCTTCGGGGTCAGGTTAGACTCTATATTGATAGAGCCTGGCATCTTGACCGGCCCAGAAACCGCCTCTCTCACCTCTTCGGCAAGCTTGTGCCTCTTTTGTAAGTCAAGAACAGCTTCGCCTATGCGGCAAGATCTTTTGATGGCTAAAAACAGGAAAGGCGTAGCCAAGTCAGAGATATTTGGTCGAGTCTTGGCAACCCTTGAAAGCAAGCAGCTAGTCATTTCCTTGCAGCCACCCTCAAGAGCCGCATATATCAATAGAGTACATGCTCTGAAAAGTAAACTCCTTTGGGCCTCGGTTCGGGCAAGGCATATGGATCTCTTGGCAAGCGCTATATCTGATTGACGGCGGTCAATCACTTCAAATAACTCCTCGCGTAGATCAGTCATTGCTAAATACAGATTTTGCGCGTTCAATTCTCTTCTTGACTCTTTCCTTGTAGTTTGACCCCACACCCGTCGCAGATTTAAATTCACTGTCTGCATTAAGCCTGTTAATCCGCACAGCAACGAATGATGAATCACCTTCGCAGTGCTCGATATTCTCTGCGATGCCAATCATAATCCCATCGTATTTTGATGGGGAGAACTGATAGTTTGCCCCTTGGAAAACCTTCTCAATGCCTGCTTTAGATAGCGCATCAAGAGTTCTTAAAAATAATTCTTTCATGCCTTGATACAACTCATGCCTTTCAGATGCAGCCCTCATGTATTCGGTCAAGTGCTCGCCAAGATTATTTCGTGGTGCTTGCGACCAGAGCAATGCGTAAAATCTCAGGACCAACTCATCTAGATATAATCCTGCCTTTTTGCGATCGCTCGGCGCCACCAATTCCACGAGCAGTTCGTTGGACGCGAGCCCGTGAATCTCATTTGACAAATCATTACCTGTTCCCCGAAAAATGCAATTGCGCACTTCTTGATCGGTTAATGGTGAGCCACCAGTGTTCAAGCGATTGAAGAGTTCATACCGCATGTCATACTTAGAATCCCACTTTACAACTTCAATTCTTACAGGGCTTCTCTTGATGTTGAGCTGAAACTTCAGGGGGAGATCGTCTACACTTTTGCCATCAAGCTCCTGAACAATATCTCCTGCCCCCATCTGCCAGTGATTCTCACTTGACTTGTGGCCTTGCAGCTTGCCAAAGAAGGAAAGAACAGTGCTGAGTCTCTGAAGGCCGTCAACCACTTCCCACTTGCCATCCTGATCTTCTGCCATGAATAAGGATGGGACCGGAATGCCACACAAGATTGATTCAATGAATCGAGTTCTTTGCTCTACACCCCATCTAAAATACCTCTGAAACTCTGGATCGATTATTAACTCACCTGAGTCATACATATTGATAAGCTCGCCGAAACTCATATCTAAACGATCCGCTGTGAGCGTGTTTCTGGCCTCGGTCAGTGCGTGGTCAAGTTCTGTGGTAGACATGCTGTGTATGGGCGCAAGAGTTAAGTACAAATGACAAGGCTATGCGAATCTATCCACGCATTATGATAGCGAAGAGCTGTTGCCTGCCCCCCCCATCGCTTGCCATAACCTGGGGTGACAGAAGATTGTCGACTTGAATCTGCTCAACGTTGCCGCTCCGGTTCACGGCTTTGCTCGGCGTCTGGCCACTCGGGCATCCAGTTCCGGCAGTGAGGAGTGAGGGATGCCCGACTTTATTCCTATTGAAATTCTAACTCACTCAGCTTCCAAGTCTTGTCGAACCAGCTCTTCTCGGGCCCATACAGGCGCAGCAGCACGCACCGGCCCCTGCCGGAAGCGGTCTTAACCCAATTGTTTTCATGCACCTTGGGGACCGTGGGTCCAAACCAGACATTAACCGAACCGTCGCCATTGATGACGATGTCCTTATCCTTGCTGCCGATGCTCGGAAAATGCTGGTCGGTCTGCAGCATTGAGCGGATCTGGTTGTCATAAGCGACGAAGGACCAGAAGTCTTTGGCCGGGATTTTCGGTGGCAGCTGAATTTTGTAGGTCTTGGCACCTTCCAGCGGCATGCCCTTGGCGCCGCTGGTCGCCATCACGTACTGCGAGCCGACGCCCACCATTTCGAACGCCATCGCCGGAGTGACACCGGTGTAGTTGTAGGAGTACAGGACACGTGATGCCAGGTTGCGCAGCCCGGTTGCGAGAGGAACTGGTAGCTCCCGCCCACGAATGGGAAGAACCATGCGCTGCCCGGATTCAGGAAAGCCTCCTTCATTCGCGGCTTGTAGGCGATGGTGCGGGCGGTGGCATTGCCCACAGCCACGACTTCGCTCAGCATCTTCTTGAGCTTGGCGTCCGGATTGAAGGCCTTGCCCTTCTCGATGCAAATGGTGGCCAGCATGCCCAGGATTTCTGCGCTGGAGGCCTCGTTCGGCTGGGCTTGGACGATTTCATCGATGTCAGTGAAAAAAACTGTAGTCGTTCCTGCCAATGGTATTGAAGAACTTACCGACACATTGATGAACTGCATCGGCGGCGGGTTCTTGGCGGCGGCCAGCCGATAAACCTTGGCAAACTTCCGGGTGTTCTCAAATGCGGTCGCGGTGCTGCCGTCCTCGATGAAACTGCGCCAGAAATACAAGTTCTGTTAGACGTCCTTACTGAATGAAGCCAATCTGGCGAGTCGAGGCTGAACTCTCAAGAAATGTTTGGAGATCATTTCGGAAATGCTTTTCTATCTGAGATTGAAGAAAAACAAATAACGCATCGAAATCTGCGGCGTTTCCAAGTCGAACTTTGTGTCCACTATCATCGGCAGATATTTTTACTTGAAATGCATCCTCCGATCTCTTGAACTTGAATGCTAGCAGTACGGCTTGATGAGGAAATACGTTCGGAGCAGAGTACAGAATCATCTGGAAGCCAAGGTGCCAGAAGGTGTCTTCATTTAAATGCATTGCGCCGTGCAATGTGTACGTGGTGTTCGCTGTTGGCTCTATGTCAAGAGGTACAAAGCGAGTGTTCTCTGTGGGAATATCCAAGAATTTCACATAACGATTAATCATGTCCATCGCAAACGAATAGCTTTTATCGCGATAGTCAAAGTATGACGCACGTGAATCTGTATACGCTTGGCAAAGTTCGCTGAATTTGGACATGTGCCCCTTTGGTGTGGACGGTGATTGTGACGCCTAGCTAGGAGCTGAGCCGCACCGCAGTTCTACCGAACGTCGTTCGGCTAGCAGGCAGTGTCGGCTCCAGCGATTGGCTTAGCCGCAGAAATATCCTACACACCCAGTACAATCTTAAGAACCCGGTCTAATCAATAGTATTTAGGCGGGTCTGATATCCACCCGCTGAGGTGCCCCTCCGGCCGCAGAACACGACTGTCCTGTTCGTGCCAAGGGTCAGCACCCTTTGGCTGGCAACGGTTTGGCGAGGCAACTCCCCTTTACGTCCTGATCTTATGCGGACCCGCAAACCGAGTGTTCACTTGGATACAGATGCGAATCGAAGCTGCTCCAAGAAGGGGGCGCGACGAATCAGCTAAGGAAGAAAACGGCCGAACAAGTTATTTCCAATCTGGCTGCAGTCCCTGATGCTTTGGCTCTGAAAATCCAGTAGGTCGCTGATGCTTTGCTTCCCGCCATGGGTAGTTGCTCTAGAGCTGCTGGGCCTCGATCTCACTGAAGGCCATCCCGTTGGCGTAGTCACCGGGGATCCGCTCCAAGGCCGGATGGAGCAGGATCAGACCTCGGATCGGCGGTGCCTCTCCGCTGTGCCGGTTGATCCGGTCCCTGGAGGTCAGCAGCGGCCGAGCAAAATAGGAGTCGGGTTTGCGGTTGCGAAGCATCGAGTTTCCGTACATGGCCCGGCAGCGAATCCTGGGCAGGTGTCAGGTACCCAATCGGATGCCGGTGCTGCAGGAGGCATTCCGCCAGCAGGCACGGCTTGAGCAGACGGAGCACCCGGACCGGCCACTGTTCATCGGCGGCAAGTCGATGGGCGGCCGGGCGGCCAGCCTGCTGGCCGATGAGCTGACCGCCAGCGATGGGGTGCGCGGCTGCCTCTGTCTGGGCTATCCCTTCCACCCGCCCGGCAAACCGCTGCAGCTGCGCACCGAACACCTGAGCGCCTTGCAGACGTCCACCCTGATCCTGCAGGGGGAACGGGACACGTTCGGTCGCCGCGAGGAGGTGGAGACCTACAGCCTCTCGCCGCAGGTGCAGCTGCGCTGGATCCCCAGCGGTGACCACAGCTTCAAGCCCACCCGCAGCTCCGGGCTCAGCGAGGCGGAGAACTGGGCCACGGCGGTGGCGCTAAGCGATCAGTTCCTCCGGCAGCTGCTCAGCGGCTGAGCCCTGGCTTCCCAGAAGAAGGTCATCGCCAGGAAGGGCCAGTTGGCGGTGTTGCTGCAGCATGAAGTGCCCCTTGATCTCGGCTCGTCGATGCCCGGACCCGAGCCGATTCGCTCCATCGACCCAGGCACCCTTGATGGCGCGGCGCTCTACCGGCTGTGCACCAGCCTGGTGGTGCCTCGGCCGATTGCCTGGGTGAGCACGATCAACAGCGAGGGGCAAGCCAACCTGGCGCCGTTCAGTTTCTTCAATGCCGTGAGTGATCAGCCGGCGGTGTTAATGGTGTCGATCGGTGCCCGGCGCGATCGGGAGAAGGACACCCTGCGGAATATCCGCCAGACCCGCTGCTTTGCGGTGCATGTGGTGGATGACCGGCTCGCCCGGGCGATGAACATCACCGCCACCGATTACCCACCCGGCACCAATGAATTTGAGGCCGCTGGACTCATCTCCGTCCCCTGCAGCCGGATCGCGGCCCCGCGTGTGCAGGATGCCGCCGCCTGCCTGGAATGTGAGCTGCTCGAGCTGATCCCCGTGCCTGGCACCACGTTCACCATGGCGTTGGGCCAGGTGGTCATGGTGCACGTGCAGGAGCGTTGCCTGGGCCCCTCGGGTACGGCTTCAACGGAAGCTCTCCGACCGGTGGGCAAGTTGGCCTTGAATGACTACACGCGCCTGGGGGAGGTGTTCAAGCTGGTGCGCCCCAGGCTGGGGCAGTCATGACAAAGCCCAGTGACAAGGCCACCGGGCTTTGAGCAGTTTGATTGTGGGGGCGGAGCTGCTGACGCTGGCGCCTGGGGCCAGTTGACAAGTGGGACCTCCCTTTGGGTCCGGGGCACCTGAGGCGAGGCCTTTAACGGTGCAGTGGACGGCGACAACGTCACACGCCTGGGAAGTCAGTGATCCGTCGAGAATGTTGGAGCAGGGACCGGATCGTCAGCGCGCTCCTGGCACCTGACCCGGGGGAGTGTCATCCATCGCTGGGCCTCCGAAACCGATAAGTGAACAATCGGACGGCCCACCGGAGACGGCAAGGTCTGTGGCGCGATCGACATCGGACTTCACCGGGGGCAACGGCTCTTCATGAAGGCGTCTTCACGGTTGGGGTTGTTCTTTGCCACCACTTCCACCAGGGCTTCCTGGCCGCTCGCCCATGGCTTCCATCGCAAAGGGGATAGCGGCGAGAGCGGCCGCAGCGGCACACCTGCACGGTGCCTGGCTCCGCCAGCACCACCTCACGAGCAATCAGTCCGCTGCCGAGGTGGGCACCATCGCAAAACCAGCCCTGGCGGGAGCGGCCGCAGCTGCAGAGGTAGGAGCGGCCGGCGGGCAGATCCAGGCCCTGTGGGCCTTCAACAGGGAGATCGGACTCTGGCCTCCCCACACAGCCCTCCGATCAACGCCTGATTCCAGTCTTCCAGAGGTGGATTTCTTTTTGCCTGCTGCCGACAGGCCTGTCATCGGCGATTCCCAGACCCCATCCCTGGATCGGGACCCCTTGGGCTTCGTGGTTCAGATCCGCCAGGCAGCGGCCGCAAACAAAATCAGCGGTCGGCCAGCACCGTCACCACCACGCTGCGCGACTCGCGTGGCCCGTCGAACTCGCAGAAGAAGATGTTCTGCCAGCGCGAGAGGCCCAGCTTCCCATCGATCAACGGAATCGTTTCCGATGGACCCACCAGGCCGGCTTTGAGGTGGGCATCACCATTGCCGTCCTGCGCATCGTGCTTCCACACCCCCTTGGGGATCTGCTGGCTCAGAAAATCGATCACGTCCTCCTGCACGCTCTCATCCCAGTTCTCCTGGATCATCACGGCCGCTGTCGCGCCTTGGGCATAGACGTGCACCAGACCATCGGACGCACCACTGCGACGAACCACGGCAGTCACGGCCTCGGTGATGTCCACCAGCTGCTGGTTCCGATGGCTGGCGAAGTGCAGCAACTCACGCATGGCGGCAACAGGGGGCGAGACAATCTCAGATCTGATGATCGGCATTCCTGGCACTAATGGCCTCTCCCCTGCAGATCCGCCCATGTGAGCCGGCCGACTGGCCTGGGGTGTGGCGGCTGCTGGAGCCTGTCTTCCGCGCCGGCGAAAGCTTCCCCCACGACCCGGCGATTACCGAGGCCGAGGCGAGAGTTCTGTGGGTGGAGCAGAGCCAGGCGGTAATGGTGGCACTCAATGGCGATGGAGCGGTGGTGGGCAGCTACTACCTCAAGCCCAATGCCTTGTGCCTTGGCGCCCATGTGGCCAATGCCGGTTATGTGGTGGCAGGGCACTGCCGGGGTGAAGGCCTCGGCAGCCTCCTCTGCCAGCACTCGCTTGAGGCGTCCCGGCGGCTGGGGTTTCGATCCATGCAGTTCAACCTGGTGGTGAGTACCAACACCGCCGGGATCCGTTGCTGGAAGCGCAATGGATTTCGCACCATCGGCACCCTGCCTGGGGCTTTTCGCCACAGGCAACTCGGTTACGTGGATGCCTATGTGATGGTCCAGAGCCTCTTGGAGAGTCCAGCTGCATGAGAGCTGCATGAAGGCTGCATGAGAGAGGTGTTGCTGACAACCTTGCTGGCCCTTTCGTTGCTGCCGGCTGCGCTCGCCGGCCCCGATGGCCGCGCCACTGCCACTGTCGTCTCCATCGGTGATGGCGACACCATCCGGGTGATCGAAGGCGGCAAGCGGATCACGGTGCGCCTGGCCTGCATTGACGCCCCGGAGCTGGCCCAGGCTCCCTATGGCGAACAGGCCCGCAACTATCTGCAGAGCCGGTTGAAGATCGGCAGCAAGGTGCACCTCCTTTCTCAGACCGTGGATCGCTATGGCCGCACCGTGGCCGAAGTGATCGGGGAGGTCAACTTGAACCTGGCGATGGTGGAAGACGGGATGGCCTTTGCGTACCTGAAGTACCTCGGCCAATGCGACGAGAAGGCCTATCTCGATGCCGAATTCAGGGCCAGCCGGCGCCGCTATGGCGTGTGGCAGGTGCCTGGCGGAATCACCAGGCCCTGGGACTTTCGACGCAGCAGAAGATCATCGCGATCTGCTGCTGATTCCAGATCCGTTCCTGCTGGCCGCCGCTATCGCTGCAGTGAGATCGGCTCCTATGCCCGCGCCCAGGAACTGCTGCGCCCTTGAGATGACGGTTGGCCGCACCATTGGCACCGGAATCTTCTTCCACTTTGCTATGTTGGTTCCATTCTTGCTCTACATCGATGGCCCTCACCGGATCTGAACTGCTCGCCAAAGTCAAAGAACTTGGAGATGGCTCCAAATCTGATCTGGTGCGAGCTGCCGGCTACGTGAGCACCAAGAAAGATGGCAGTGAGCGCCTGAACTTCACGGCCTTCTACGAGGCCCTGTTGGAGGCCAAAGGCCTCAGCTTTGGTGATGGCACTAGCAAAGGACGCGGCAGTGGTGGGCGCAGCTTGAGCTACACCGCCAAAATCCAGTTCAACGGAAATTTGCTGGTGGGCAAGGCTTACACCGCCCTGCTTGACCTCAAGCCTGGCGATGAATTCGAGATCAAGCTGGGCAAGAAACAGATCCGGCTGATTCCTGCTGGTGCGGTCGACGACGAGGAATGAGGCGAGCGTGCAGCTCTGTTACGGCTGACGTCAAGGCCTCCACTGCGGTTGGTGCGACGAACAACTTTCCCTAGCGTGATTGCCACTGCTGCAGGGTCACGGTGCAGGAAAACCAGCTCGTCAAAAACTGCCTGCGACGGCACGGTGGAGCCTTGTTGTTCGTGGCACCGGAGTGGAGCGAGGCTCAGCGATCTGTGCAATGCCAGATCGTCGACGTCTTTGCGTTGAAAGTGGTGACCGGTTTCACCTGTGATCCCCACGGCAGGTTGCTGCTGGAGGCTGATCCCTCGGTGGCGGCTGGCCGGAGCTGGTCGCTGCTCAAGGCCTGCCAGCTGGCGCGTAAGGACGTGAGACCCGAGCGTTGGGTGGTATTGCAGCGCAACACCAGAGCCTGGGGACTGTTCTGGGCAGGCGGCGGATTGCATCGCTGCCGGCAGGAACTGCTGGAGACCACGCCATCGCCAACACCGGGTTCCGCCATCGTCCCGGTGACGCCGGAAGCGGTGCTGAAGCTCGTCCTCAATCTGCAAGTGGAGGACACACCCGCAGAGAAGGCAAGCCAAACGGTTGTTGCTCCGGCAGCAGTAGCTGGTTCCGGAGTGCTGCGGGCTGTTCTGTTGACCTCCCTGGCCTGGCTTGCCGTGCTGGGCGTGACCGCTGCAAATTTTCTGGGAGTGCTGCAGGAACAGGACCGCAAGCTGGAGCTGCTGCTCGAGCGGCTGCCAGCACCGGCGGCCAATCGCTGATCATCAGCCCGTAGGCCCAATGGGCAGTGGGCTACGGCTCAGCTACCGCTGGAGGGCCCGGCCGCCTCACCCGGGCCTGCCGCAAAGCGCTCCCACTGCTGCTGTTCCTGCTCGCTGCGGATCTGCTGGATGCGGCTGAGGAATTGCTCGATCACCGGCAGCGCCACTTGCCGCAGGAAGTGCCGTTCACTGGTTGAAAAGGGAGCTCCATGGGCCCGTGTGGCCTCGGCCGCTAAGAGAACGGCGCGGATGGCCTCGCGGCAGCTGAGCAGGAGCAGCACGGGATCGGTGCCGCTGGTGATGGGACGGGGCATGGCAGCAGGCGCCTTATGGGCGCGCAGGCGGGACGCCCCCACCGCCGCACCGCATGGCAAGGGTCGGCCGCCAGGCCGACTCGCACCGCCCTTGCCGCGGGGCGGACGATGGGAAGGGCCGCCGCCAACACCGTTGCATCGCAGTTTGCTCATGGCCTCAACCAGCCCCGCTCCCCTGCCAGCCGCAAAGCTTCTTCGGTGGCATCGATGCAGCGCTTAGCCCGCCGTTTGAGGTCGTTCTGGCCCTGGGCCCGCAGCAGGTAGGCCTCCATCGCTTCTGGGGTTTCGATCACAGCCAGCAAGCCGGTGGTGCGGGCGCCGATCGACGGATCCGCCAGAAGGCGGCTCACCAGGCCCAACTCCCAGAGCTGCTGGGTGCTGCTGCCGGGCTGGATGAGCTTCTTGCGCAGCACTGACAGGCAGCTCTGCTTGAGCGCATCGAGCTGGCCGGCCTTGAGGCGACGGCTGTTGGGCAGACCTTTTGCAGGACCAGCTGGGATGGCTGCTGGTGGGCGGTTTGGCCCACCGCTGGGCTCGACGCTCCAGCTCAGGCCAGTGCCTGGCAGCCCCAGCGTGGTGCGGGCACTGCCGGAGCGTGCCACTGGGATGTTGAACGACGCCCCACGGCCCCCGATTGAGATCGAGCTCAGGCCGCTCTTGGCGAAGTTGAAGCGCAACGGGCCCAGGCGGCAGCTGCGGCGGAAGCGGAAGGGCATGGAGTTACGAGGCGCCAACCAGCTTGGCCTCAGAAATACTTCCCTGGCGCAACCCACCGGAGCGTTTTGGATACTGCTTCTGCCAGAGAAATTCCCCCGGATTTGCGTGTGTTGGCCCTACCGGGGCTCAGACCTGGGCAAACTACCCGTCAGTTGTGCCAATACTGCTGATGGCAGCCCCTACCCATCAGGGCTGCAGGATCGACTGGCCGGAGCTGGTGATTGCATGGGCGCCTGTCTTACAGACCTCAAGCCCGGCGCTCCGGTGAACGGGTTACACCATGCCTGAAGCCGTTCTCGCCCCCGGGGCCCGCATCGAATGCCGCAGCGCCGAGTGGTTGGTGCGCAGCCTGGGCCGCAGCTCCGAGGGCCAACAGGTGGTGGATGTGGTGGGCGTCTCGCCGTTCCTGCGGGAGAAGGAAGCCCGCTTCTTGGTGGAGGTGGAGCAGGCGGCCGGCAGCTTCAAGGTGCTGCAGCCGGAAGACACCGAGCTGGTGAGTGATCCTTCGCCCCTATACCGCGACAGCCTGCTGTTCATTGAGGCGCACCTGCGCCGCACGGTGCCCACCGATTCAGCGCTGGTGGTGGGGCACACCGCGGCCATGGACCCGCTGCCGTTTCAGCTCCAGCCTGCCGCCAAGGCCCTGGCCATGCCGCGCCAGCGGCTGCTGATCGCCGATGCGGTGGGTCTGGGCAAGACGCTCGAGTGCGGCATCCTCTGCAGCGAGCTGATCCGCCGCGGCCGGGGCAAGCGGATCCTGGTGGTCACCACCAAAAGCATGCTGGTGCAGTTCCAGAAGGAGTTCTGGACCCGCTTCTCCATCCCGCTGGTGCGGCTGGATTCGCTGGGCATTCAGCGCATCCGCGAGCACATTCCCACCAACCAGAACCCGTTTCACTACTACGACAAGGCCATCGTCTCGGTTGACACGCTCAAAAACGACCGTGATTACCGCTTCTACCTCGACAACGCCAGTTGGGACATCATCGTGATCGATGAGTGCCAGAACGTGGCGGAGCGGGCCCGTGGCACCCAGAAAAGCCAACGGGCGCGGCTGGCAGAGCGCCTGGCGACGCGATCAGAGACGTTGATCCTGCTCTCAGCCACACCGCATGACGGCAAGCCGGAGAGCTTCGCAAGCCTCATGAACATGCTCGATCCAACGGCGATTGCCAACCCCAGCGCCTACACCAAGGACGACATCAAGGACCTGTATGTGCGGCGTTTCCGCAAGGACGTGATCGCCGATCTGCGCAGCAGCGTCCAGGAGCGGGAGACACGGCATGTGGAGGCCCAGGCCAGTGAACCTGAGGAACGCGTGTTCGCCCTGCTGAAAGAGCTCAAGCTGCCCGACAGCGACGCCAAAGCCAAGGCGGGCCAGCTGTTTAAGACGACGCTGGCCAAGAGCCTGCTCTCCAGCCCCATGGCAGCGCTGGAAACAGTGCGTAACCGCCTCAAGCGGCTTCATGTTGCTGCCACCCCAGCTCCCGCTGACATCGCCGCGCTTGAGGATCTGGAACCCAATCTGGAGGTGATCGGTGCCGGCGACTTCTCGAAGTACCAGCGGCTGCTCAGCCTGATCCGAAGCGACTGGGCCTGGAAAGGCCGTGCCCCCAACGACCGGATCGTGATCTTCACGGGGCGGCGTGAAACCCAGCGCTTTTTGGTGCAGCACCTGGCAGCAGATCTGGGGCTAGCGGAGGGAGCCGTGGTGCAGCTCGATGGCGCCATGCCGGATGTGGAGCAGACGCGGGTGGTGGAGCAATTCGCCCAGGAGAAAGAGGCGGTGCGGATCCTGGTGGCCACCGAGGTGGCCTCCGAAGGCCTGAACCTGCACTACCTCAGCCACCGGCTGGTGCATTTCGATATCCCCTGGTCGTTGATGACCCTGCAGCAACGCAATGGCCGCATCGACCGCTACGGCCAGAGCCAACAACCGCAGATCCGCTACATGCTCACCCAGTCGCGCAGCGAGGGGATGGGTGATGCCGAGAAGATCCTGCGGGTGCTGATCCGCAAGGACGACCAGGCCCAGAAGAACATCGGTGATCCCTCTGTGTTCCTGCGGGTGTTCGATGCCGCCATTGAGGAGGAGGAGATCGGCAAAGCGATTGAGGCCGGTGCAGCCGATGAGCTGGAGCAGCGCATGGATGCCAATGCCCGGCCATTTCTGGAGCAGAGCAGCGACCTGAATCTCTTCGAGGAGATGTTCGGCAGCGCAGAGCTAGACGAGGCAGACACCGCCAGCCCAGTAGCGACGGGCCTTGAGGTGGAGCAGCGCAAACCGTTCAGCCTGTTCCCAAGCCTGTGGACCTACGTGGATCGGGCCCTGGAGGCCGCAGCTGAGGCGTTGGAACGCCGAGGCGAGAAACTTGACCTGCGCGCCTTTGCCGAGCAGGAACGGCTGGAGATCACACCGCCGCCAGACCTGCAGCGCCGCTACGACCGCTACCCGCGCGAACTGCAACCACCACGGGGCCAGCGTCTGGCCCTCTCCACCGACGTGGCGGCCTTGCAGAGGGCCCTGGAACAAGCCCGCCGGCAAGACAGCACCAGGCCTGAACTGGAATACCTCTGGGATCTGCATCCGCTGGTCGACTGGTTGGCCGACTGCGGCCAGATCACCTTCTCCCGCCATTGCGCCCCCGTACTCCAACTCAGCGAGGGACTCAAACCCGCTGAGGTGGAGATGGTGCTGCAGGGCACGATTCCCAACCGCAAGGGCATGCCGGTGGTGCAGGAATGGGTGGCGGTGCGCTTCAGCGGCTCGGGCCTGAAGGTGGAGGCGGTGGAGCCGTTCCAGGCGCTGGCCGAGCGACTGGAGCTGGGCCAGAAGCCCTACGCCAACCCCAAAGCCGAGATCCCGCCGTCCATCAAGCAGCAGCGCCGGGTGGCGGTGGAGGCGGCCTATCAGTTCCTGCTCGATTGCCGTGAGCGCTGGAGTGCGCAGATGGGGCCGGCGCTGGACGCCCAGCGCGAACGGTTGAGGCGGCTGCGCGGGCGGCAGGAGGAGCAGCTCGCGCTCACCTTTAATGCCGACCAACGGCCTCAACAGATCAAGGAAAAGCAGCGCCAGATCAACCAACGGGCGATCAACGTGCGCTTCCAAGACCACGAGCGCTTCGTGAGCGATGTGATGACGATCGAACCGGCCCCCTACCTGAAGCTGGTGGCCGTGCTGCACCGGGAGGCCTGAGCAATGGCGTTACCGGGCATCAGCAACGCCAACGAGTTCTATTCGGCGCACTACCTCGAGAGCGTGCTGACAGGCGACATCAAGAAGGTGCGTGAGCGCTGGGCGGAGCAGGCCAAGGCCGAGCTGGAAGCGGATCCGACAGCGGAGGTGAGCACCCCGGAGGCCCAGTTCAAAGCACTGCGCAAACCCTGGCAGAAGCTGCGCGAGGCCGAACTTGGCATCACCAACGATCCGGCCGAGCGGTTGCGGCTGCAGCGGGAGCTGTTCTTCCAGCCGCTGCTGGAGGCCCTGAACTACCCCTACGCCCCCAAGCCAGAAGCCGTACTGATCGGCGGTGAGGCCTACCAGCTGCCCCTGCTGGCTGAGGTGCGCAACGCCAAGGGCGAACCCTGGCTGTGGGTTGTGGAGTGCTTCAACCCCAGCGATGAGCCCACCGATCCGCTCGATCTCACCATCCACGGGCGGCAGATCCTCGACCCGACGCTGGGACTGGTGCTGCCGGGCGAAGCCTGGGAGGCGCTGATCAGCGAACGGGTGTTTGGCCAGGAACTGCCGCCGCGCTGGGTGCTGGCGGTGAGCCGTGATCAGCTGCTGCTGATCGACCGGCAGAAGTGGGCCGCCTCCAGGCTGCTGCGTTTTGAGCTCGTCACCCTGCTGGGCGAGAACAACCCCGATGCGCTTTTGGCGGCGGCCACCCTGCTGCACCGCGAGCACACCTGCCCGCAAGGGGGCGGCACGCCGCTGCTCGATGAACTCGATGAGAACAGCCACAAGCACGCCTATGAGGTGAGCGGCGATCTCAAATACGCCCTGCGCCGCTCTATCGAGCTGCTCGGCAACGAGGCGATCCACTGGCGCCGCAGCCGCAATGAGGGCGTGTTCAAGGGCAAAACCGACGCCGAGCAACTCACGCGCGAATGCCTGCGTTACATGTACCGGCTGCTGTTCCTCTTTTATATCGAGAGCCGGCCAGATCTGGGCTATGCGCCGATGGGCAGCGATGTGTATCGCCTGGGCTACAGCCTCGAAAGTCTGCGGGAGATGGACACTGCTGAGCTCTCCAGCGAGGAAGATCAGGAGGGCACCTACATCAGCGACTCGCTGAACCGGCTGTTCCAGCTGATCTGGGAGGGCTTCCCCAAGCGCGACGACGCCACAGCCCAGCTGCCCCTGGCTGATACCGACGACCCCTTCCACAACAGCTTCCGGCTCACGCCCCTGAAGGCGCACTTGTTCGACCCCGAGCGCATGCCCAGCCTCACGCGGGTGCGCTTCCGCAACGTGGTGCTGCGGGAGGTAATCGAACTGATGTCGCTGACGCGGGAGAAGAGCGGCAAGCGGCGGGGCCGGGTGAGCTATGCGCAGCTGGGCATCAACCAACTGGGTGCGGTGTACGAGGCCCTGCTGAGCTTCCGGGGATTCTTCGCAGAAGAAGACCTCTTCGAGGTGCAGCCCCCACCCAAGAAAGGCGGTAGGCCTGCGGCCGAGGGCGATGAAGCCGCCGAAGAGAACGAAAGCGATGGCGACGACAACCGCGCCAGCGGCCAGGCCACAGGCCAGGGGCACGACGAGTTGGAGGTGGGTCACTTCGTGAGCGCTGAGCAGCTCAAGGCCTACAGGCGCGAAGAGATCGTGCCCGATCCAGCCACCGGCACGCCGAAGTGTTACCCAAAGGGCAGCTTCATCTACCGCCTGGCGGGGCGTGACCGGCAGAAGAGCGCCAGCTTTTACACCCCAGAAGACCTCACCCGCTGCCTGGTGAAGTACGCGCTCAAGGAGTTGCTGGCGGGGCTCACGGCAGCCCAGATCCTCAAGCTGCGGATCTGCGAACCCGCCATGGGTTCAGCCGCGTTCCTCAATGAGGTGGTGAACCAGCTGGCCCAGGCCTACCTGGAACGGCGCCAGCAGGAAACCGGCAAGAGCATCCCCCATGAGCAGTACGCCACCGAGCTGCAGAAGGTGAAGATGCGCCTGGCCGACCAGAACGTGTTCGGCGTGGACCTCAACCCGGTGGCGGTGGAGCTGGCGGAGGTGAGCCTCTGGCTCAACAGCATCTTCACGCCCGAAAATGGCCGGGCGTTCATCCCCTGGTTCAGCCAACAACTGGTGTGCGGCAACTCCCTGATCGGTGCCCGACGTCAGATCTATCGGCTGAGCCAGCTGCCCACCAGCACCACTCGCAGCGCCAGGCCCCGCAGGCTCTGGCACGAGCACGCCCCGGAGGAACTGGCCTGGGATGCAGAGCTACCAGCGGATGGGATCTTCCACTTCCTGCTGCCCGATCCAGGCATGGCCGCCTATGGCGACAAGGTGATCAAGGAGCTGGAACCAGAGGCTATCGAGCGCTGCAAACGCTGGAACAAGGCGTTTGTGGGCGAGGTGTTCACCGAAGCGCAGATTTCCCACCTGCTGCGGCTCAGCAAGCTGACGGACTCACTGATGCAGGACTGGGCCCAGCAACTGGCCCAGCTGCGCCAGCGCACCACCGACCCGCTGCCGGTGTGGGAGGAGCCAGGAGTTCAGGAGCCCAGCGGAGCAGCCGATGCCGCCTGGATCCCGCTGCAGCTGAAAGACCGCATCCAGGAGCAGGAGGTGCTGGGCCGTGACGTGGCCAACACCAATGCACGGTTACGGCTGAAGTGGGCGATGGACTACTGGTGTGCGCTCTGGTTTTGGCCGATCAAGCAGGCGGTTTCATTGCCGAGCCGGGATAGCTGGCTGCTGGAGCTGAGCATGATCCTGGGCGATCTGGAGCAGGGCGTATCGCCAGAACCTGGCCAGGGAAATCTGTTTGCCGACACGCAACCGGTGCAGCTGGCGGTGGATTTTTCCGACCGCCACGGCTTCGTGGACGTGCAGAAGCTCAAAGAAGAGTTCGAACGGCTGCGGCAGGTGGAGGCAGTGACGGCCCGCATCCGGCCACTGCATTGGGATCTGGAGTTCGCCGACCTACTGGCGGGCGGTGGCTTTGATCTGATCGTGGGCAACCCGCCCTGGCTAAAGGTGGAGTGGGAAGAGAAGGGCGTAATCGGCGATGCCGACCCGATGGTGCTGATCCGCAAGGTGAGCGCCAGCGAGCTGGCCAAGCGGCGGGGGGAGGCAGTGGCTGTGCACCCAGATCTGCGGGCGGCCTACCTGGAGGAGTTTGAGGGGCAGAACGGCAGCCAGGCGTTTCTCAATGCGGTGGGCAACTATCCGCTACTTAAGGGCAGCCAGACCAACCTCTACAAGTGCTTCCTACCCCAAGCCTGGCGAGTGGCTTCAGATCAGGGGGTGCAGGGGTTCCTGCATCCGGAAGGGGTCTATGACGACCCGAAGGGCGGTGAGTTGCGGGAGGTGCTTTATCGATGGCTGCGTGGACACTTCCAATTCGAGAATGAGTACAAACTCTTTGCCGAGATTCATAACACCGTTAAATACAGCATCAACGTGTATCAAAAGCAAGCAGCAGATCAAACCCAGATCAGATTTGTTTCTCTTGCCAATCTCTTTGCGGCTTCATCTCTCTCTGAATGCTTTAACTCTGAAGGTGGTGGTCTAGTCCCAGGCATCAAGGACACAAAGAGCCGCTGGGAGCTTAAAGGCCATCCACAAAGAGTGATTTCCGTTGATGAGCAAACCCTTCGGCTTTTCGCCCGCCTCTATGACGAACCAGGGACCCCCGCCAATCAGGCCCGTTTGCCGGCACTCCATTCTCAGCAACTTCTGAATGTGCTGGAGAAGTTCGCCGCTGCACCGAAACGGCTGGGCGATTTGCAGGGTGAGTACATTGCCTTAGAGATGTGGCATGAAACCAACGCCCAGAAAGACGGCACAATCCGCCGCGAAACCAGCTTTCCGCCAGATCCATCAGAGCTGATCCTTTCTGGTCCCCTATTCAATGTAGCCAACCCTCTCTATCAAACCCCAAAAGCGATCTGCAATACAAACAGAGCTTACGACTGCCTCGATCTCACTACCCTGCCCGATGACTACCTGCCCCGCACCAACTACCGGCCGGATGTGTCGCCTGCTGAATACCGTGCTCGCACGCCACGGGTGCCGTGGGGGGAGAAGTATCCGGTGACGGAGTTTTACCGGGTGGCCCATCGCAAACGCCTTAGTCAGTCAGGCGAAAGAACTCTTATCCCGTCGATTGCTCCTCCCAAGACTGGCCACGTGATCAGCGTGGTGACCACTGTCTTTGCCGAGCAGATCAAGGCTATTGACTTCTGTGCACTGCTGCAGTCAATTCCTCTTGACTTCTATTTGAAATCAACAGGGAAGTCGGATCTGACAGCTGGCGACATGCAGTTATTTCCTCTTCAGGCCACAAGTAATCGAAACAAGCTGCGTCTACGAACCCTCTCCCTCAACTGCCTCACCACCCACTACGCCGATCTCTGGAGCGAGTGCTGGGATGATGCCTTCCGTCAGCAACGCTGGGCAAAAAACGATCCCCGCCTGTCTAACAGCTTCTTCACCAACCTCACCCCCACCTGGCAACGCGATTGCGCCCTGCGCACCGATTACATGCGCCGCCAAGCGCTGGTGGAAATCGACGTGCTCGTGGCCCAGGCCCTCGGCCTCACCCTCGATGAACTCATCACGATCTACCGGGTGCAATTCCCGGTGATGCAGCAATACGAACGCGACACCTGGTACGACCAGAACGGCCGCATCGTCTTCACTGCCAGCAAGGGGCTCACAGGCGTTGGCTTCCCACGCAAGGGCTCAGGCCGCGGCGCCAACAAAACCACCGGCTGGGAAGACATTAGTGAAATGACCTCCGGCACAGTGTCACGCACGATCATCGATGACACGCTGCCCGGTGGGCCGGTGGAGCGCACGATTACCTATGAAGCCCCGTTTGATCGGTGCGATCGGGTGGGGGATTACCGGGTGGCTTGGGTTTTTTTTGAGCAGCACCGCGTGGGCTCATGACCATCTATGAAGACACCAACTCCAAGCCCCTGCTCGATCTATTGGATCGGGTCCACACCGGCGATATGGTGTTGCCCGATTTCCAGCGCGATTTCGTCTGGGAGCCCAGTGCTACCCAGGCGCTGATCGTCTCGATCGCCAACAACTACCCCGCCGGCAGTATCCTGCGCGTGCGTGATCGTCAGAGAGCTTTCTCCAGCCGCGAGTTTGAAGGAGCTCCTGCAGCCAACACCGAGCACACGTTCTTAGTGCTCGATGGCCAGCAGCGACTCACCTCCCTCTACCAGGCTTTCTATGGGGTTGGCGATCACCGCTACTACCTCGACATCCGCGCCCTGATCGACGGTGCCGATTTCGAAGACGCCATTGGCTATCTGCGCCACAACAGAAAAGCCGTAGCCAAGCGAGAGGCGTTCGAGCTGCAGGCCGAGCAGCTCCTGCTTCCACTCTCCCTACTCAATAAGGGCAGCACAGGTTTTTCCAAGTGGGGCATTCAGGTGGCCCGTACCCGCCAAGGTGAAGAGCGCGACCAATTGGAGGATCAGCTTCAGGATCTGGAAGCTCAGTGGATCAACCGCATTGACCAATACGTCTTCCCAGTCGTCACCCTTTCCGCAGAGACCGAGCCCGCGGCCCTCTGCACGATCTTCGAAACGCTGAACCGCACCGGCGTGAAGCTCAGCGTGTTTGAGCTGCTCACTGCCCGCTTCTGGAGCCGAGACCTCAAGCTGCGCGAGCTTTGGGAGCAGGCCCACAGCGATCACCCCTTGATCGCTCAGTTCGATGTCGACCCTTACTACGTGCTGATGGCCATCGCCCTGGCTGGCGGCAAAACCCCCAGCTGCAAACGCGGCGACGTGCTCAACCTCAGTGCCGAGCAGGTCACCACCTGGTGGGAGCCCGTGACCCGTGCCCTGGCGCTCTCGCTCACGATCCTCCACGACGACTGCTGGGTGCTCCAGCCCAAGTGGCTCCCCTACAACACCATGCTCGCGCCGATGGCTGCTGCCCTCGCTCGTGCCGGTGCCGGCAAGGGCGTAGCTGTGGGTGCCCAGCGCGAGCAGATCAAGCGCTGGTTCTGGTGCTCGGTGTTCAGTCAGGCCTACGAGAGCTCACCAAACACCCAGAGCGGCCGCGACGTGAGTGAGCTGATCCCCTGGCTAAGTAAGCCAACTGCGCCAGCGCCAGAGAACGTACGCAGCTTCCGATTCAACCCCGACCAGCTCAGGGATGTGACTCCCCGCCAGCGCTCTCTCTACCGTGCCACGATCTGCCTGATCCTCGCCAGTGGCGATCGCCCACTCGACTTTCACAGCCGTGCCGTGCTCAACGATCAGCTGCTCGCCAGCAACGGCATCGACGACCACCACATCTTCCCTGCCAAGTTCCTAGATGACCGTGGCATCGACTCTCGCCATCGCGACTGCGTGCTCAACCGCTGCTTAATCGACAGTGCCACCAACCAGCGCATCAGCTGCAGTGCCCCTTCCACCTACATGGCAGAACTGCGCGACGAACCCGGCTTCCCTATGCGGGCCGTGCTCAGCAGCCATTTGATTCCCCATGGACCGGAGTCAGGGCTGTGGAACGACGACTACAAGCGATTCCTGCAGCAGCGGCTGGAGCTCATTGCCTCAGCAATCAGCAGAGTTGGAGGCCTGATCTATCCACCTGACGGATAGCTCTGCTGCACCTCTGCAAGACCGTCTGGATTCATCACAGCCATCTACTCGATCAGACCCATGACAGATCAAACTTCCCATCCGTTAGTCGCCTATCCTGAAGAGGCTAGGATCGCTTACGTCTCTCTGCTGGGAGAGCTGTGCTACGTAGATCGTCACTTCGACGAGCATGAGCGCAAGCTACTCGATGAGCAGATGGAGCAGCTGCAAATCACCGATCAGGGCAAAGCTCGGGTATACGCCGCTGTCTATGATTTGAAGGACTCCCATCGTGACGCCATCATTGCTGGCATCCAAGCCCTTTCCGACTCGGATCTGCGTTTCACGCTGATTGCTGATTTATTCCTGATGGCCCTTGCTAACGGTTCCATCTCTGTTGAAGAGCAAGAGTACGTTCTTATTCTCGGCCGACAGCTGGAGGTCGGGGATGAACAAATCGAGGCGATCAAGCAGGTGCAGTTCAACCTATGGCAGATCAGGAATACGCCAAGCGACTCAGACTCCTTTAACAGACTTATCAAGGAAAGCGCTTCTAGCCTTGCTGGTGCTGGTGTTCCCATTGCTGCTATCGCCGCCTCGGGCTCAGTTTTCGGCCTCAGCGCTGCTGGCATCACCTCTGGGCTAGCCGCCTTGGGCGCCTTGGTCGGCGGCGGCATGTTGGCTGGCACAGTTTTGGTCGTCCCGGCCATTGCCGCAGGTTCCATCTGGGGCGTGAAAGCACTTGTGGACCTTGTCCTCAAGAAGGACTGAAGCACCGACACTCCTCATCACTAAGCACCAAGTGCCATGACAGATTCGTCAATCACACCTAATGAGTCGATGGCAACTAGCGCCATAATTGCCAAAGGCTTGGTCGAGAACCTGCCAGTAATCATCGACGGCTTTAAGTCCATCTATGCTCTGCGAGCCAAAGAAGATGCCTTCCGAGAGGCGCTTCAGGCTCGCTGTGCAGAGCTGCAGATCAATAGCCAGAACTTCAGCACCCTAGTTCAGGGCCTGACCGAACTTTCCAAGAATGAGGGGGCTGATGAAGAAACAAAAGCCATGTATCGAGATATGATCCGCAGTCTGTTTGACCTGTTCGCCTTGCGCTCCCGGGACTCCAGTGCTTTTTCCGATTTCATGAATTCCTGAGTCACAGCATGTGGGGGATCAATCTTGTCGTCGTCGGCCAAATCCTAGGTAGAGTCGTGCTGAAGGATATCTTGTCCGGTAATCACGGAGCCCCAAAGATCATCCGCGACAAGATCATTGTTTGTGTTGCGAACAATGATCTTGCCATGGCCAAAATCATGGTGCGCTCAGTTGCTCAGCAGGACAAGACTCTGTATAATGATCTGAAGCGGGAATTGCGTGACAAGCTGTCGGAGGAAGAATGGCAGCAGATCTTTTCAGGTTGATTGACTTTCTCTTTGATTTGAGGGACAAGGCGTCATGGAAGACAGTCCGCAATCTTGAGATTCCATGTATGGGGGCCATTCCCAGCCTTATCTGCGCGATGTGGTGAACGACTGAGCCATGCAGAAGCCCGCTTGATGCATTTGCGCTTCAAGGGCTAGGATTGACGCAAAAGCAACAGAGCCATGCCCGTCGTTGATCGCGCCCCACCCGCTCCCCCAGTAGCGGCCTCGCTATCCGATGCCCAGTTGCTGCAGCAGGCAGTGCTCCGCACGGCCGACCAGCTGGATCTGAGCCGCACGGACCTGGCCAGGGTGCTGGGGAAAGATCGTTCCACGCTCACTCGTGCCAAGGGCATTGACCCAGCGTCCAAAACCGGTGAACTGGCGCTGCTGCTGATCCGTCTGTACCGCAGCCTGTCGGTCCTTGTCGGTAACGACCGCGAGCATCTGCGTCACTGGTTTCACACCGCCAACCGACACACCGGTGGTGTGCCGGCCGAGCAAGTACAGCGCACCGAAGGGCTTGTCGAGATCGCGCAGTACCTAGACGCCATGCGTGCTCCCATCTAAGTGGAGGGTCTGCGCGCCATCGCAGTTTCAGCACCTGAGGTTTCTCTGCAGGGAACGGTGCTGCGGCTGGTGCAACAGCAGGGTATCGATAGCCTTGGCCCGTTGGTTGATGACCTCGAGCAGCTGGCACGCCTGGAAGCATTGGTGGAAACCAGCAAGCCCCGGCTCCAACCCTCCGGGTCCGATGCTCCCAGCCATCCGCTCCTGTCCACGCCATTTCGCTATCCCCCGCTTCGGCATGGCTCGCGCTTCGGCAGTCGCCAAACGAGGGGGATGTTCTACGGCTCACGCTGCCGCAGCGGTTCACTTGTGGAAGGCGCCTACTACGCCCTGCTGTTCTGGGAAGGGTTGATCGACCCTCCGAGGGCACCGATTCTCCGGCGGCAGACGCTGTTTTCAGTTGTGATTCAGACTCGCCGCGGATTGCAGCTGCAGGCCATTGCGGATGTGGCCATCCAGGCCGCCCTCCGCGATCCGATTCACTACGAGTCCACGCAGCTTCTGGGGGGATGGATTCGAGATCGGGGAGTCGAGGTCTTTGAGTACCTCAGTGCCCGTTCCAGCGAAGCACTTGTGCAGGTAGGCGTCTTCACCCCATCGGTGTTTCAGTCCACCCCCTTTGATCAGGTGGACATCACCGCTGAAGTAACAGCAGACCACACTTCATTTCTGTGCCACGACGACAACGTGCTGCATCGCTACCCGCGTGCGCGGTTTCTGATCAATGGACAACTACCAAATGCTGCTTGCTGATCACTCTTCAGGTTCAAACGTGTGCTGCATCTATTCATAACCTTTGGCAGAACAACGATCTCGGCTAACATGATCTCTTAATCGGCAGCACACTTTGCTCCCCTCAGTCGTTGCTAGCGAGCTGGAGCAGGTAGCTTCCGATGCCATCCGCACGGCCTTTCACCCCACAACTCCAGGCTTCACAGGGCTGATCGAGCGTTTCCTTGCCGAGCGTGAGCGGTTGCTCAAGGGTCCCTACATCTCCGTCGCGCTGCCCTTCCACGAAGGCTCCGGCCGCAACTGGTTTCCCCACATCCCCCTGCCCTTTCCGCCCTACCGCCACCAGGAGAAGGCCTTCGATCGGCTGCTGCCCGGCACACCCCGCAACACCCTGGTGGCCACCGGCACCGGCTCCGGCAAAACCGAGTGCTTCCTGCTGCCGATCCTCGAGCACTGCCGCCAGCAGCACAGCCAGGGCCGCAAGGGGATCAAGGCGATCCTCATCTACCCGATGAATGCCCTGGCCACCGACCAGGCCCGGCGCATCGCCGATCTCATCCACTCCATCCCGTCCCTGGCCGGTCTGCGCGCAGGTCTCTACATCGGGGCTGCCGATGAAAGCCCCACCGCGGCGATGACCGCCACCAGCGTCATCACCGACAAGAACGCCCTGCACAAGGCGCCGCCCGACATCCTGCTCACCAATTACAAGCAGCTCGACTACCTCCTCATCCAGCCCCATGTGCAGGGCCTCTGGGCCCACAACCATCCCATTGCCGATGGCACCAGCACCCTGCGCTATCTGGTGGTGGATGAGTTCCACACCTTCGATGGCGCCCAGGGCACCGATCTGGCCTGTCTGATCCGCCGCCTGCGTGATCGCCTCCACTGCCCCGGCGATGCGTTGGTGTGCGTCGGCACCTCCGCCACCCTCGGTGGCCCCGAATCCCGCGAGGCGATGCTCCACTACGCCGGCCAGATCTTCTCGAGCAGCTTCGAGGCGGCGGCGCTGATCGAGGAGGAGCGGCTCACGCCCGAGGAGTTCTTTTCCGCCCACACCGCCTACGGGGATGAGGACAGCGGCGGCCTGTTCGCCCTGCCCTTGCCCGGCGTCGAGGCCATCCAGCAGCTCGATCCAGCCAACGCCACCAACCCGCAGACCTACCTGGCCCAGCAGGCGCAGCTCTGGCTGGCAGACACCCTGCTGCCCACGCCCGGCGGTGATGTCCAGGCTGAGAGCTGGCGCCTGGCCCTGGGCCAGAGGCTCGGCACCCTCCCGGCCATCCACAACCTGGTGCGCCAGGCCGCCGGCACCTGCTCCATCGAAACCCTGCTCGAGCGCTTCTCCCGCCAGCTGGGCCTGGGTGATCAGTTCCCGCGTGGCTACCGCGTGCTGCTGCTGGAAAGCCTGCTCGCCCTGGTGGCCCACGCCCGCCGCACCACCACTCTCCTCGATGGCCGCGAGGTGGTGGTGCCCTGGCTCAACCTGCGCCTGCAGCTGTGGCTGCGGGAGCTCAAGCGCATGGTGGCCTCGGTGGAGGCCGAGCCCCAGCTCTGTCATTCCGACGATCTCTCCGGTGGTGACAGCAGCCCCCACCTGCCGGTGGTGCACTGCCGCGACTGCGGCGCCACGGGCTGGACCTCCACCCTCCTGCACCAGGGCAGCAACCGCCTCGATCGCGCCACCAACCTCAAGGCCTTCTACAAGGCCTACTTCTCCGGCGCCCCGGAACTGCGCTATCTCTTTCCGCAGGCAACGGGCCAAGGCGAGCACCGGCTCTGCGCCAGCTGCCTGTCGGTCCATCGGGCGCAGGACATCCCCACGGCTAGCCAGAGCAGCAGCACCCCAGCGGACAGCGGCCAGGGGGTCTGCCCAAACTGCCAGAGCCCCGAGCTGCTGCCCGTGGAGATGCCTGACTGCAAAACCACCGATGACCACAACCACCCCCGCGTCAGCCGCGACTGCCCCTACTGCAGTGCCAAGCAGGGCCTGCTGCTGATCGGTTCCTCCGCCGCCAGCCTCACCAGCACTTGGAGCGCCGCTCTGTTCGCCTCCTCGTTCAACGGAGATAAGAAGCTGCTGGCCTTCTGCGATTCGGTACAGAACGCCGCCCACCGGGCTGGGTTCATCGCCGCCCGCGGCTATCGCACCACCCTGCGCACTGCCCTGACCCGCACTGTTCAACAGCACAGCACCAACTTTGGCAGTGCGATGCGTCTGGATCAGTTGCAGGAGCAGCTGATCGCCGATGGTCAGCAGCTCTTCCCCAAAGAAGTCGACTTCGCCGCCACCTTCTTGCCCCCTGATCTGGAGTGGCTGCGCGAGTGGGACGCCCTGCAGCAGCAGGACATCCCGTCGCTGAATCCCAAAGGCAGTCTTCTGGGCTGGGTGCGCGATCGTCTGCGCTGGGAGGTGGCCGCCGAATTCGGCTACCGCTCACGCCTGGGCTCTTCGGTGGAGCAGGCCGGTGCCCTGGCCGCGGCGGTGGATCCCGCCGCCATCAACGCGCTGCTGCCGGCGCTGCTCACCCGCCTGCAGAACGAAATCGAGCCTCTCCGCCAGGCCCGCAGCAACCAGCTCGAGCAGCTGATCGTGGGGCTGTTGCACCACTGGCGCCAGCGCGGTGCCCTCGTCGTTCCTGAGCTCTTCGGCCGCAGCGGCCAGGGCAGCGAATACCTCCACTCCGGCGGCACCAACACCTACCCCTTCAACCGCATCCCCTACACGCCGCGCTTCGGGTTTTCGGCCCCGCGCCCCACCTTCCCCACCAGCTACCGCGGCAAGGGCGGCTTCGAGCAGCTGGTGCGCGATGGGGGCCGCCCCACCTGGGCCCAGCACTGGCTCAGCCGCACCCTGCAGCCCAGCCAGAGCCTCAACAGCGAGCAGCAGAAAGAGGTGTTGCTCGCGGTGGTGGCGGCCCTGCTGGACGCGGGCCTGCTGCAGGAAACCCGCGGCGGCGCTGAGCGCATCTGGGCTATTCCACCGCCCGCAGTTCAGGTCAGCGCCACCCCTCAGCTGCTGCGCTGCACCTGCTGCGGTGATGGCCAGAGCGTGCTGGCTCAGCAGCTGCCGCTCTGGGATGGGATGGCCTGTGAGGTACGCCATTGCTCAGGCCATTACCGCACCGATCCCCGCGGCGGCCTGCCCCTCTACCGCCGCCTCTATGGCCGCGGCGACGTGTATCGCATCGTCGCCCGTGAGCACACCGGCCTGTTGCCACGGCCGGATCGCGAGCGCCTCGAAACCCAGTTCATCCGCGGCCAATACCGCAGCGATCCCAACCTTCTCTCGGCCACCTCTACCCTGGAGATGGGCATCAACATTGGCGATCTCTCCACCGTGCTGCTCGCCTCGGTGCCGCCCGAGCCCGCCAACTACCTGCAGCGGATCGGCCGCGCCGGCCGCCGGGATGGCAATGCCCTGGTCGGCACCATCGTCACCGGCACCCCCCACGACCTCTACTTCTTCGCGGAGCCGGAGGCGATGCTGCGCGGCCGCGTCAGCCCACCGGGCTGCTATCTCGATGCTGCCGCCATCCTGCGGCGCCAGCTGCTCGCCTTCACCCTGGATCGCTGGGTGCAGAGCGGCATCGATGCCCAGGCCCTGCCTCGCCAGCTCAAACCCGCCCTCGATGCGGTCGAGAAGGCGGGCAACGCAGGACTTCCAGACACCTTCCCTTACACCTGGCTGCAGTGGTGCCAGGCCCATCAGGGCGAGTTGTTGGAGCGCTTTTTGCAGCTCTTCCCCGACCAGCTGGCTGACTCCACCCAACAGGAGCTGCAGCGCATCATTCGCTCCCAGGGAGAAGCGCCGTTGAGCGCTCCCTACGCCAGCGAGCTGATCCAGCGCTTTGAGGAATTGATCGCCGAGCGCAAACGTCTTGGCGCTGAGGCGCGAAAGTTGCGCGAAAGGCTCAAGAAGCTCTCGGGCCGCGACGACGCCTCCCTCACCGAGGCCGAACGAGAGGCGAAAACGGAGATCTACCGAGAGCTCAAGGCCTTCAACCAGCTCCGCAAAGACCTGGAGAACCGGCCCCTGCTGGCCATGCTCACCGATGAGGGCTTCCTGCCCAACTACGCCTTCCCAGAGGCCGGCGTCACCCTCAAATCCGTGCTCTGGCGACGGCTGCCCAGCCGCTCGGGTGGCTCAGCCGATGGCCGCAGCAGCGAGGAACTGCCAACACTGAGCTACGAACGGCCTGCCGCTGTCGCCATCCGCGAGCTGGTGCCCGATGGTCAGTTTTATGCCCAGGGCCGGCGGGTGAAGGTCGATCAAGTCGACCCCAGCCTCAACAGGCCCGAGCGCTGGCGTTTCTGCCCCTCCTGCTCCTTCGCCTGCCGCGGAACCGACGACGACTTCGGCCGCAAGGAGTGCCCACGCTGCGGCCACAGTGGCTATGCCGATCAGGGCCAGGTCAAGGAGATGGCCCGCCTCCGTCAGGTGCAGGCCACCACAGAAGATGCCCGCAGCCGCTTCGGCGACGACAGCGATGAGCGCAACCCCCAGTTCTTCACCCGCCAGCTGCTGATCCTTCCCGACCTAAGCCGGCGGGAAATCTCCCTGGCGATTGAGGACGAGGACTTTCCCTTCGGCGCGGAATACCTGGCCAGCAGCAGCTTCCGCGAGATCAACTTCGGCGAGCCCACCCCCGTCGGCCAGACCCACACCATCGCCGGCAAGGGCCTCAAGGTGCGGGGCTTCGAGCTCTGCAGCAGCTGCGGCAAGGTGCAGCGCGGCCCTGCCAAGGCCAGCAACCACACCTGGGGCTGCCGCTACCGCGACAAGCCCGCCGCCGCTCAGGTGAATCAGCAACTGTTCATGTACAGGGAGTTCAACTCAGAGGCGCTGCGTTTTCTCCTACCCGGCGCCAACTTCTGGGATGAGGCCGGACAGCCCTCCTTCGTGGGGGCCCTGCACTTGGGCCTGCGCCACCGCTTTGGCGGCAAGGTGGATCACCTGCAGTCGGCGGTGGCAGAGGAGCCCCAACCCGGCAGCCAGCAACGCAAAACCTTCCTCTACCTGTTTGATTCGGTGCCCGGCGGTACCGGTTACGTGCGCCAGCTGATGGAGGCCGGCGGCCAAGACCTCAAAGCGGTCTTCGCAGGATCACTGCAATCGCTCCAGGCCTGCCCCTGCAGTGATGGCTGCTATCGCTGCATCTTTCTCTACCGCCAGCGCTTCGATCGGCTGCGCACGAGTAAACGCCGCGCCATCGAGCAGCTCCAGGCCATCCTCAAACGCTGGGGCGATCTCCAGCCCAGCCAGCGCAGCCTCTCGGAGGTGGTGATCAACACCCGCGCCGAAAGCGAACTCGAGCTGCGGTTCATCGACAAGTTGCGCGAGGGCAAGGGAGCACCCGAGGGGGTGACCGTGCGGCTCCAGGACGACCTGATTCATGGTCGCAAGGGCTTCCTTCTCAGCCTCAGCGCCGGTACCCACGTGGTGAGCTGGAAGCTGGAGCAGCAAGTGCCCCTCTCCCCCAGCGAAGGGGTGGATGTCTACTCCCGGGCCGACTTCCTGCTCACTCCCACCGCCGGCGGTAAGCCGATCGCCATCTACACCGATGGCTGGGAGTACCACCGCGGCCGACTGGCCACCGATGCCGGGCAGCGCATGGCGCTGCAACGCAGCGGGCGTTACATGTTCTGGGGCCTCAGCTGGGCTGACGTGGTCGAGAAGCTCCCCAGCGGCCAAGACCAGCTGGAGCCCAACGGCCTGGCCCTCGGAGTTCACCCCACCTTCACTACCAAACCGGAGCTCTATCTGCACTGGTGGCCGAAGCCTCTGCTCCAACAGCTCAAGCTCCCCGACTGCTTTCCCTTCGACAGCGCCCGCCAGGCCCAGACGGCCAGCAGCCTGCAGCTGCTGATGGCCTACCTGCTCAACCCCTCAGAGCGCTGGTGGCAGGGCCTGGCCCACCAATTTGTCCAGGCCCAGCTCGCCCGCACCCCGCTTCACGCACCGGAGCTCAGCACGGCCATTGAGGCGCTCCAGCTCAGGGCCCATGTGGACGAGTGGCAACAATCAGCGGCTGGGCAGGCCATGGGCCAGCGGCTTCCGATCGCTCCAGGCCTTGAGGCCCTCAACCTCGCGGATCTGGATCTTCACCAGCAGCACCACCCTGCCGCCAGCTTCCGCGCCATCCACTTCCAGCCCGAGCCTGCTGCCACCGACCAGCAGCAGCAGGCCGCCTGGCGGGAATGGCTGCGGCAAGCCAATCTCTTCCAGTTCCTGCCCCATCTGCTGCTCTCCACCCCAGGCTGGGGCGGTGCCGAGCAGGCAGCCGCCATCGACCCTTATCAGGTGTGGGTGGACGGCGGCCAACGCGCTCTGTCAGCCGGCGCAACCCCGGGTGCAGCCGACGAGGCCGCCTGGAAGGAGCTCGAGCAGCTGGCGATCCCCAGCGTGCAGACCGTGCTCCAAGTCCTACGCCAGTTGGCCTCCAGGTCCGACGCATCCGAGCCGCCCATCCCACTGCCAATGGCGGGCTTTGAACTGGAAGGCAGCAAAGGTGAGGTGCTGGCCCAAGCCGAGCTGGCCTGGCCCGATCACCAGCTGGCGCTCATTGCTGAGCCAGACGACCGAGCAGCCTTTGAGAACGCCGGTTGGTGCTGCTGGTGCACAGATGATCCACCCGAAAGCACCGCTGAAGCGATCGCGCTCGCTCTTCCGTCCACGACTGCTACTGACCTCCACACCCCAGCAGCCCCATGAGCGACACCCGCCTCACCGTTGCCATCTCCAGCGACTTCCTCAAGGCGCTCAACAAGCTGCCCGAGAAAGGGCGCAGTAAGGCTGCCACCTTCATCTCCAAGTTCCGCAACAATCCCCGCAGTCCGGGCTTGAACTACGAGCGCATCGAAGGTGGCAAGGATCCGATGATCCGCTCCCTGCGTGTTGATCAGGACATCCGCTGCATCGTCAGCGCACCGGAGCAAGGCAACACCTATGTCTTGCTCTGGATCGATAAGCACGACGACGCCTACCAGTGGGCCCGTCGCCGAACCTGTCACGTCAACCGCGTCTCCGGTGCTCTGCAGGTGGTGGATGTGGAGGCAGCCGAAACGGCGGTGGGCGAAACAAACGCTGGCAGTCCAGCGCCAGCTTCCCTCCCAAGCTCTGAACCCACAACGGCACCGGCCCCAGAGCTGCCAATGACGCCAGCCACAGCTCGCGGAGACAGCAACGGGCAGACGGGCCTCTTCTCAGCCTGCAGCAACGACGACTTGATGGTGCTCGGTGTGCCAGAAGCTCTCCTGCCAGCCGTACGGGCCGTTGGAAATGACGAGGCCCTGGCACGGCTGATCGAGTGGCTCCCCCAGGACTGCGTCGATGGCCTCATTCTCCTGGCCGATGGCAAGCCGATCGAGGCGGTGATTGAGGAGCTCGAGCGGCAAAGGCCGGCCCACATCGACCCCAGCGATGTGGCCACAGCTCTGCAGACCCCCGAGAGCCAGGCCCACTTCCTCGTGATCACCGACGACGAAGTGCTCGAAGCCATGCTCTCGGCGCCGCTGGAGCAGTGGAGGGTGTTTCTGCACCCCAGCCAGCGCAAGTTGGTGGATCGACACTGGAACGGTCCGGTGAGGGTGCTGGGTGGTGCCGGTACTGGCAAAACCGTTGTGGCCATGCATCGCACCGCCTGGCTGGCCCAGCGGCTTGCCGATGCCGGTGAGCCTGGCCGGGTGCTGTTCACCACCTTCACGCGCAACCTCGCCACCGACATCCGCAGCAACCTCACCAAGATCTGCAGCACCGAGGCCCTGCAGCGCATCGAGGTGATTCATCTCGATGGCTGGGTGATGAACTTCCTCAAGAACCAGGGCCTGCAGGTTCGGGTGTTTGACGATCAGGCCCGCGACTCGTGCTGGAGCCTGGCCATGGATGTCGCCGACACCACCCTCGGGCTTGATGAGAACTTCTACAGCGAGGAGTGGCAGGAAGTGGTGTTGGCCAATGGCTGCCGCACCCGCGATGACTACCTGATGGCACGCCGTGTCGGCCGCGGCACTCGCCTCACGCGGCAAAACCGCGCCCAGATCTGGCCAGTGTTCGATGCCCTGCGGGCTGAGTTCCGCCAGCGCGGGCTGTGGGAGCCCGAGGAGGCCAAACAGGCCGCGGCTGACCTGTTGTCCAACGCCGCCCAAGCCCCCTTGTTCACCGCAGTGGTGGTGGATGAGGCGCAGGATCTCGATGTTGCCTCATTCCGCCTCATTCGTGCCCTGGCCGGTGAGCAGCACGCAGACGACCTGTTCATCGTCGGCGATCCCCACCAGCGCATTTATGGCAAACCTGTGGTGCTCAGCCGCTGCGGTGTCGAGATCCGTGGCCGCTCCCGCAAGCTGCGCATCAACTACCGCACCACCGAGGAAACGCGCGCCTGGGCCACGGCCGTGCTCCAGGGGCTCGACTTCGACGATCTCGACGGCGGCAGCGACCCCGCCAGTGACTACCGATCGCTGCTTCACGGCGAACACCCGCTCGTGCAGGGCTTTGAGGATCCGGCCGACGAGCAGCGCTTCCTTGTCGAAAAACTGCGTCAGATCCAGCAGGAGCAGGGCAGCCTGTCGGGCACCTGCGTGACCGCTCGCACTCAGAAAGCGGTCGAGAAGCTCAACGGCCTGCTGGAACGGGAAGGCTTCGCCACCCGTGTGATCAAGGCCAGCGAATCCGATGACCCGAGTGATCCAGCCCTGCGCCTAGCAACCATGCACCGGGTCAAAGGCCTGGAGTTCGATCAGATGTTCATCCCAGGGCTCGATAGCGACCAGATGCCCTACCGCTACATACTCAATCGCCGACCTGACCAGATCTCACGGGAGCAATTCGAGCAACAGGAACGCTCCCTCCTGCACGTTGCAGCCACTCGCGCCAAAAAACGGGTAGTGGTTACTTTCACTGGCCAGGGTTCGCCGTATCTGAGTGTGGAATGACTACCTTCTACGTGCATTCGCCAAGGCGCTCTGACTGATCAATCTGGTGATTGAGGGCCAAGAATCGGCGGCAACTATCTCGGATGTCGTGCCGCTGAAGGGCCTCGATGCCCATGCTGCCATCAGCTTGCAGCCGCTAAACCCTCGTCGTGATCAACTATTCGGGCAGATCAAATCCGCCGCCTGCCGCGCCTCGCTGAGCACCTGAAAGAGCACCCTCTGCTCAGCCTTGAGCATCTCGATCCAGTGGCCCATATAAGCGGCATGGCCTTCCAGCGCAGCCCCGATCTCCAGCCGATCCCCCAGCAGCACCGCGCCCAGCTCAGCGACCAGCTCCTCGCGGGCGTAGCTGTGGGAGCCCATGGCGCCGGAAAGATTCCGCTTGAGCCGGCTGTTGTGCCCTGTGGAGTGGATGACCTCGTGCGCCCAGGTGGCGTAGTGGCCGGTGCTGCTGGTGAAAGCATGGCGCTCCGGCAGCTGGATGCGATCGAGCTCTGGCATGTAGAAAGCCCGATCCCCAGCGCGACTGATTGGCACACACCAGGCGGAGAGGGTGGCTTCTGCAGCGGCGTGGCGCTCAGGCTCTGGCCGCACCTGAGGCTCTTCGATCGCCTTGCGGCTGGCGATCAGGCCTTCTAGCGCCTCGCCTTGCAGATCGCTGGAATTGAAGATGGCTACGGGGCGGAAGCTGGCCCAGCTCTTCAGGGAGATTTCACCGCCTTCGCCCTCCTCTTCGCGGCTGTGCAGCTGGGGCCGCAGGATGCGAACGGCTTTGGAGCCCTTCTTGGGGAAGATTCCGAGCTTCTTGGCTTCGGCAAAGCCGCACCAGAAGGGCAGGGCGGAACCCCGCAGGTGCATGCCGAGGGTGAGCAGGATCGGATTGGCGCCGCTGTAGCGGTGACCGGAGAGCAGATTGACGTGGTGACCGCCGCCACTGGCTTCCCAGGGCTTGCGCCAAGGCGTGGTGCCCGCTTCCAGCAGGCTGATGAGATCGGCCACGATCGCTTCTGCGGGCGATGGACCCTCTGAGGCTTTACGGCCTCGGCGTGAGCGGGTTTTGGTGGCCATGGACAGGATTGCGCAGTGCCCCGAATGGCACTTGCGGCGAGGGCAAGGGCGGCGCCAGCCGCTCGCGTCAGCCCTTGCGCCGCCGCAGACCATGAGGAAACCTGCGCGACTCAACCCTCTGGTCAGAGGCGTTTCTTGACGTTTTCCAGCGCCCGCACTTCCTCATTGCTGACGGCTGAGGGTGATGTGTTCACTGGCTTTTGCAACCGCCCCTCTGGCAATAGCTGATGAGTGGCCTTGTGCTGAATGGCTGGAGAACGGGATGAATTGGCGGCCCTGCTGGGTGAGTCGCCGGCGGCCTTAGATGCTCGACCCGCGAGCCCTGGCCCCTGGCGGGTGACGGCTTCAATGAGCGGCCAGAAGGTTCAGATCAGCAACAACCACGAGTCGCGGGTGATCCGCAAGCTTGAGCTGGAGACCTACCTGCGCCGCAACACGGCGCTGGAGCTGGTCTGACTCGTAGGTGTGATGCAGGGCCATGGCCCTCAGGCCAGCTCCGCCCTGAGGCTGGCCAGTGCCTTGCGCTCCAGCCGGTGGGCTGTGGTGTGGCTCACCCCCATGGCTTCTGCCGCCTGGCGAATCGAGAGGCCCTCGAGGATGTGCAGCCTGAGCACGGCGGCCTGATTGGCCGGAAGTTGATCCAGCATCGCTTCGAGCTTGCCTGACTCTTCGCTCTGCTCTGCGCTGGCCTCAGCAGGGATCAAATCCAGCAGGCAGAAACCGGTTTTGGGCTGCGGCTGATCCAAGCTTTCGTGCCGGAACGGCGTGGTGCCTTTCTCATGCTCACGGCGTGACACCCGCACCAGGCGGACGCGATCGCGGAGATGGTGACGCAGTGCGCCCGCGATGGTGGCCCTGAGGAAGGCTTGGGCTGTGCTGCGCTTCCTGATCCGGCTCACTGCTGTGGTGAGGGCCAATCTGGCGACCTGGATCGCATCTTCTCGCTCGATCAGGCCGGCGAATTGGCGAGAGAAGCCGCCGCCGCTGGCATCGGCGAGTGGCAGGAACTCCAGGATCAGGGCATCGCGTGCGGAGAGGGGACGGGGCATGGCTGGTGTGCGAAAAACGCGCACCACCAGCCCGAAACGCAGAGAAGGGCAAGCTGGGAGCGGATGAGTGGCGGCCACCACGGACCCTTGATCACGGCAGCTGCTTGCCCGGATCGTTCCTGCCATTTACGGCTTGCCCCTGCTGACGCTGCTGCCGATGGCGGCACCACCGAGCAGGGCGAGGATCAAGTTGAGGGCGGACTCAGTGGCTGTATGCAGCCGCATCAGAAACTCTGGGCAGGCTTTGGCATCGAGGAAGACCAGACGCCAGGCGCACACCGTCCCAGCGAGAAGATAGATCGAGAACTCGCTGATGATCACCGCTGCGAGCAGGACAAAGAGGAAGCGTTCGCGGTCGAACGGTGGTTTTACCGGCAGTTCCCCCCCGGCTGCTGGTGGTGAGCTCTGCTGTAGTGGTGGCTCAGATCGTCCGTCCATGGTCTGGCTCGCTGGGGATGAGCAGGTCTCCGGTTTCGATCAGGCCCCAGACGTGCAGCGCTTCTGCCTGACGACGTTCGCTGTGGGGTGTGCCGGGCCTGAAGTAGCCCTCACCGCTCTGGGCTGAGCCGGTCCAGTAGGCGGCAGCAGCAGCTGGATCCAGGCCAGCCGGGCGGTCCTCAAAGACGCAGCACCAGCCGATCAGGGAACCTTCGGCTGGATCGTGCAGGCCGGCGTACTCCTGGGCGAAGTAGATCTCCTGCCACTCATTGCTGTTGGGATCGATCCCCTCGCTCAGTGCTTGCTCCCTGGCGGCGTCGTAGGGCGGTCGGCGCAGGCCGGTGTACTGCATGGCCCCGCGGCCGGCGCCGCTCCCCGCCTCGATCACATCGAGGTTGGAGAGATCAGGTGAGCCTGTCTCGACGATCATGCAGCCGATGAAGCCGGCGGCTTCTTCTTCCGTAAGTGGCGCAATGGCACCCAGGCTGGCCCGGGTGACGTTGCCTGTGCAGAAGAAGGACAGCCAGTGCTGCAGGTTGCTGAGGTCGGCCATGGTTCTGCTCAGCCCTTGCAAACCAGGAACCAGCCGCCGCTGCCGCCGGGCCTCCAGCGGGGATCCCAGTTCTTGGCGCTGTAGTGCTGGTCCTTGCCGTTGAGGTTGCTGGTGTAACCACCGCTGGTGAGGTTGGCCTCACCGTTGGGATCGTTGTGGATCCAGCCACCCGCTTCGTAGCCGGTGACCACGGTCCAGTGGCCGCTGCCCGATGGGCTGGAGCTGGGGCCTTTGTGCAGCCAGCCGGTGGCGACGGGCCGGCCGGCGTCGATCTCTTTGATCAGATCGGCGGTGACGCCGTTGGTGAAAAAGTTGGCCTCCAGCCCGAGCGAACGCAGGGCTGAGAGCTGGGCCTGGGCCTCGGTGCTGTCGCCGTACTGGGCGCGAATGACGTTGTAGGCGTCATCGCTGCTGACCTTGCCCCAGTAGGCGGCGAGCATGGCGCAGCTCGAGGAGAAGCACTCGCGGTAGCCGGTGCCGCTGGCATTGTCGTTCTGGGAGAAGTAGGGCACCACCAGCGGGTTGGCGAAGGCTGGTGCCGGCGGTGCCGGCGGTGCTGGCGGTGACTCGCTGAAACGCAGAGCCCATGGCGCCTCTTCCAGCAGGATTTCGGTCTGGCCCTGCTGCTGCTCGATCCGCCCGATCGCGTCGTGCAGCATCGCCACGGCGTCCTGCTGCTGCTGTTTGCTCTCGAAGTACTGGAAGCGGTCCATCAACCGCGCCACGGTCATGGGGGTGGGCATTGCCGTGTTGGGCGACGTTCTCCTCCTCTTGCCAGCGGCCTAGCCGCCAGGTGTCAGCAGAAAGGCGGGGCAGAAGCCCCGCCGCTGAATGCCTCGGCCCCTGGCCGCCTTAGAAGGGCAGCTCCTGCAGCCCTACCCCCACCGGGCAGCGGGCCGGAGTGGCGAGCTGGCGCTCAAAGAGGATCTGCCCGGCCAGCTCCGCGACACGGCGGCATGGCGCGGCTGACCCTGAGGCGATCCATTGCAGATCCTCTAGGCGGCTGGAGCTCAAGGCACTGAAGCGGGAGCGGGTGGAGCGGTGCGTGGTGGCCATTGGTGGCGCAGCGCAGGACCCAGAAGCAGGCGGTGGGCGGGTCAAGGGGCCGGCCCAGCGGCCGTGCGGAGCGCCTGCGCAGCCCCACAGCCGCGCAGCGGCGCAACCAAGCCCGGCCTTGCGCAGCCCTTGAGGCGCCCACCGACCATGAAGGGGCCTGTGCGCAGCCCACATCCAAGCGACGGCGCCCGCCGTCACCGTGTTCTCTACTGACTTGCTTGCTGATCCCCTCCGCCCTGGCCGCCCGCCACACGGTGTTTTGGTGCCGGGATTGAGGCTCCCGGTGGGCCTTGGGCCTCAGGCCGCCCAGCCGATGGCAGCTGCCTGTTTGCGGCGCTCTTTGACCAGCCCAGAGACCCGATGGCGCATTTCAAGCCTGCCGGCTTCATCGGCCGCTTCATAGGCCTTCAGCTCCTGGGGGCTGAGCCTCAACTTGAAGTTGAAATCGAGCGGCATTTTGGCCTGGGTGATGGCCCCCATCAAGCCCCAGAGATCTTTGTGGGCATGCTCGGCTTCTCCTTCAGTGAGTGCCCGCCAGCCGCCGGTGATCTCATCGGGCATGACGCTCACCGCCTTGCCGTGGATGATCGTGCTGCCTTTGAGCTCCCAGCGGAAGCTTTCCAGCTCGTGGCGCTCGGCCCACTCGCCGCCATGGGCCAACCAGATCGGGCCGACCCGCCAGGCCGAGAGTGCCTGCAGCGGGCATTGCACCAGCCAGGCGAGGACGCGGGGCGTGAGCGATTCATCGTGGGCGATCTGGCGCTTGATTGAGCAATAGGCGCTGTAGCCACTGAGCTGAGAGCGGCGCTGGATGAGCAGGATTTGCGGTGCCATGGCAGGAAGGCCGGAGGGACTTCGAGCGAAACCACGGCGAGGGCAAGGGGCCGCGACCGCGCAGCGGCCTCGCGGACTTGCGCCGCCCTTGCGCCGCCGTGGATCGTGACGAACCCCGCCGCCGCCGCCTCAGGCCCACAAGAGCCCGTCAGCCCCCCATATCCCATCAGCTGCGGTGGTGCTGGCAATAGGTGGTGACGTTGCTGGGGCCAGACCCCCGGAGTGACCATGGGCCTCACCTTTATCGAGGCGATGAAGCATGAGACGAGGGTTGACCGCCTGGCGGTCACCAAGACCTTCGTTGAAGGTGAACTGCTTCGCCGCATGACTTGGCGCAACCTTGCTGGTGGTGCCTTGCAATTCGCCAAAGAGGTGAAGCTGCCTCGCGTTGGCTTCCGCGCTGTCAATGAGGGCTACCGCAGGGATTACGGCGCCGTCGAGAACGATTCGGAGTTCGTGCACCTCTTCGGTGGCGATCTCGACGTGGATCGCTCGATCGTTGACCTCAATGGCCCCGAGTCCCGCGCCAGCCAGACCGAGCAGAAGGTGCGCTCGATGCGCCTCACCCTGGAGGCGGCGATCATCAACGGCGATGCCACCTTTGATCCACGTGCCTTCAACGGGCTGAGCAAGCGTCTCCCCCCTGCTGCTCCCCAGACCATCGATAACGAAGGCGGCTCGGTGAAGCTCACCAAGCTCGAATCGCTGGTGGATTCGGTGAACGCCAACGGTGGCGAGAAGGTGCTGATCACCAGCAAGGCTGGTCGCCGCCAGATCAGCACCGCCAGCCGCCAGGTGCTCAGCGCTGATCTCTACCAGGTGGTGGATGGCCGGCACTGGTTTGAGGACGTCGAAATCCTCGTGGTGGATGAGGACGCCAGCGGCAACCAGGTGCTGGGCTTCGATGAAGCCGGCGGCACCACCAGCTTCTACTGCTGCGCCCTGGGTGATGAGCTGATGACCGGCCTGCAGGGACCGTTCGAGGGCCGCTACGGCCTCTCGGTGCGGGACTTCGGCGAAGTGCAGGACGCCCCGGTGTTTCGCACCCGGGTGGATTGGTACGTGGGCTTTGCGGTGTGCAACAGCCGGGCGATTGCTCGGCTGTATGACGTCAGTCCTGTCGTGACCTGATTGCTCGATCTGCTCACCTAAGCCCACTCCTTTTTTAGATCTATCCACCTTTGATTGAGAGGACACGACCATGGCTGCAATGGCCAACAAACTGATTGATGCAGTTACGACGTTGGTGGGCTGGATCAACCACAGCGCCACCGATCCGTTTGAGCGGGTCAGAGCCAGCGCTGAGGTGGTGAAGATCAGCACGCCGCTGGATGCAGCGGGTCACTTCACCTTTCTTGCTCAGCACCCGGGCGCTGCTGCTGCGGTGACATTTTTGCTGGAGCTGGCGCCTGAACTGAAGGACGGCACGATCGGCACCTGGGTCACGGCAGCGTCGGTGGCGGTGCCGGCTGCCGGCGGCCAGGTGGAAGCAACGATCAGCGGCGGTGCCCTGCTGATGGCCCCTGCTGATGCGGCGAACGTGAAGGAGCACGCCTTTGTGTATGCCCGCTGCACGCTGACTCCGAGCACCCCTGCTGGCGCCTACGCCGGTCTCACCCACGCCTGAGTGCTGTGATGCCGAAACTGGAACCGTTTCTACAGGCTCAAGAGGGCACGATGCGCGTGATCCCGTCGAGGCCTGGCGAGCCGTGGGCGCCGCCGCAGGCTGCTGAGGTGTCGGCCCGCCCGGACCTGCTGGCGCCGCCTTCTGATGACCTTGAACACCTGATCAGCGACCGGATCGAACCTGTGGATCCGACCGTGCGCGAGCCGGTCCTGGCGAGCGCGCCCTATCTGGAGACGCCGGAGGGGATGCTGCGCATCCGCAAGCCAGGCGAGGTGGATCGCTTCGTTCATCCCTGCCACCTGGAGGGCTGGTTGAAGCTGGAGTGGCAGGCGGTGTTGCCGATCTCGACAGACGCAGTGGGCGATGGCGGCACCGACCCCACGGACCCGACCGATCCCGTTGACCCCCCGGACCCTGGTCCGGTGCTGCCGGTGATCGTTGAGCTCAATCCCGAGGAGCCTCTGGAGGTGAGGGGCAAGCCTGTGAACGTGTCAGTGGTCGGCACCGGCATCGAGGCAACAGGTGATCTTCTCGTGAATGGAGCCTTGCAATCTGCTGATTCTAATTACACCTATACAAGCGACACAGAGTGCAGTTTTATCTTTGATTCAAGCGCGATCAGACGGCCAATTAAATTGCCGGTGATTCTTGTCAATAGCGCGGGTCAGAGTGATCCGGCGATGCTTGAGGTCCTCCCCACCCAAGATGATCCTGCTCCCGTTGATTCCAAGATCGAGGGTGAACCCGAGCCAGAGCCCTATTTCTCTGGTTTCACCGCGATGACCAGGGACGAGATGACATCTCACTGCCTGGAGGTCTACGGCGTCGCCCTGGATCAATCGATGACCAAGAAGGAGATGGTGGCTGAGGCCGAGCGCCTGGAGCAGGAGGCGGAAGCCAAGCTTGAAGGGAAGCCGGAAGCGAAACCTGTCGATTTTGCTTCGATGACGAAGGCTGAGATCACCGATCACTGCCTGCAGGACTTCGGGATCCACCTGGATCAATCGATGACCAAAGCCGAAATGTTGTCTGAGGCCGAGCGGCTGCAGCTTGAAGTGGCCACCATGCCCGATCCCCCTGCTGGTGATGGCCTGGGAGATGTCCCCAGCGATCTGCTGGGTTAATCCCCGCTTGGGGAGAGACACCTACCCGGTGTTGCTGACGGCGGGCTTTTTGTTGAGCTGGCAAAGGGTGGTAGCTCCCCTGCCGCTGGCTGTCTGCCATGCCCCCCTATCCGCTGACTGGCACGACGGAGCGCGATGACGGTCGCTTGCGCCTGCTGCCGCCCGTGGGTTGCCCTGGCGGCGAGGAGTGGGTCTTGCGTCATCAGGTGCAGCGCTGGCTGGAGATCGGTTTTCGCCTCGGGCCGGTGCCAGCGGCAACGCTGGAACTGTGGTGGTTGCCATCAGCCCGGCGCTGTAATGAGGAGCTGGGCACGGCCGCGATCGAGCTGAGCATCGATCCACGTGGTGTGCCGATGCAGGACCTCCAGGTGGACTGGGGAGATGGCACAGGCGAGCTGGTGCCGTGGACGATCGGACGGCCTGATGTCCCGAAGCTGCGGCACGTCTACAGCGAGCGTTCCGACCTGGTGGTGACCATCGCCATGGGGCTGTATGTGGCCTCGCTGCCGGTGTCGCTGCTGGGCTGCCCGCTGCCGCCGGCTGTGGTGTTCGGGATGATGGGCCAAACCGTTGGCCAGGCAGGAGGCGGCGCCGGCCTCTCTGGCGTGGAGGCCCTGGTGCCGGGTGATGGCCTCGATGGCCAGCCGTACAACGGCAGCGCCACGGAGCAGTGGCGGCTCCGGCTACACCCCGATGGCGGACTGGCTCTGCTGCCGAGCCCGGTGGATGGCAAGCCAGCCCTGGCGGTGATGTACGGCAGCGGCGCCGCCAGCCGTGGCAGTCGCTGGTACTCCGGTGACGGGCCACCGACTCAGGCGTGGATGGATGTGATCCAGCCCCCACCGGCGCCGGGTGATTTCTATCTGGACCGGGTGACGGGCCTGGTCTATGAGCTGGTGGCCTGAGCGATGAGTTGGAACCCGACGGGCGAATCGATTCAGGGGCCACAAGGGCCTGCCGGGCCACAAGGGCCACCTGGCCCAGGCGGTGGCACGGGCAACGAGCCGTTGCAGTGGGTCGATTTCAACGATCAAGTCAGCGAGCCGTCTGCACCAGCTGATGGCGTCCTGCGTGCTTATAGCGCCAAGCTCGCCGGCCGGATGCTGCTCAACCAGCGGGGGGCATCGGGCTTGCGCACGGTGCTGCAGCCGGCGCTCTTTGAGAACAATCTCTGGCTGGTGTCACCGAACCAGACCAGCTCCCTGTCGGCGCTCGGTGGCGGACTGACCTCCGTGGGCACGATCTCCCACCCGGCGCCGAGCCCTGCCTGCGGCCGGATGGCGAATTTCAACACCAATGCTTTGGCCGGGATCACGGCAGGCACCGGCAACCGTGACGTGATCTGGACGCGCGGCAACGGCTCTGGTGCCGCTGGCTTTTTCTATGCGGCGCGGCTTGGCTTTCCTGCTGACAGTTACGACAGCGACGGCCCTGATACCGGCACACGGCTGTTCTGCGGCCTGACCAGTCAGACCATGTCGTCTTCTGTTGCTTCTGACAATCCGGCTGGGCACTACTGCGGCTTCTTTCGCTGCCATTCAGATGACGGTGCTCAAGACGCCAACTGGCAGTTCGCCACCAAGAACAACGTCACGTTGCAACTGCAGGACACGGGACTGCCATTTCTGCCTGAACGCGCCTTTGATTTCAGGGTGTTTGCCCCACCCCACGCGAGCGAGGTGTTCTGGTCGATCACTGATCTGACGACCGAGCAGCTGGCGGAAGGTTCCCAGACCTTGAGCCTTCCTGCTGGCACGGTTTACATGCGTGCTGGCTTCCAGATGCAGACGATCAATCCTGCGTCTCGCCACATTCGCGTGCAGCGGCTGTATTGCGAGAGCGACCGCTGAGTGCGTGAGCGTCTGGCAATAGGAGGCAGACCGCTTCTCGCTTGATGGCCTGGACGAACACCGGCTCGATCCGCGGCCCGCAGGGTGTACCGGGGCCTGCGGGAAGCCCCGGCCCGGCCGGAAGCCCAGGCGCGGCTGGTCCGGCTGGAGAGCAGGGTGTTGCCGGAGTTGAGGGCAGCCCAGGCAGCCCTGGCGGGGCAGGCCCGGCGGGGCCTGCTGGACCTTCTGGCCCTGCCGGTGGCCCTGGCCCCCAGGGACCGGCGGGCACCGGCATCAACCTCAGGGGTTCGGTGGCCACCTTTGGCGATCTGCCCAGTACTGGCCAGCAGCAGGGCGATGCCTATGTGGTTTCAGCTGAGAACGACAAGCTCTACGTCTGGGATGCGGCGCAGCCGGGCTGGGTGGATGCCGGCGAGATCCAGGGGCCGGCAGGCCCTGCTGGCCCGCAAGGCCCTGCCGGCCCGACGGGGCCTGAGGGTGTTGGCGTCGTTGGCCCAGCTGGCGCTGCTGGCCAGCAGGGCATCCAGGGCGTGCCGGGAGTGCCTGGCGCCGCTGGCAGCGCTGGCAGCCGCGGCACGGGCTGGTTTGTGGGCACAGGCCCG
>Ga0163215_100377_pt1 | contig 83781 bp, 84 predicted proteins | sample SynspAceP_FD_185934 | JGI IMG/M metagenome (GOLD analysis project Ga0163215, IMG submission 185934) | Saline lake microbial communities from Ace Lake in Antarctica - Synechococcus sp. Ace-P (Hybrid Assembly) | ecosystem: Environmental > Aquatic > Non-marine Saline and Alkaline > Saline | place... | reverse complement strand
AAGGCGAGGTGCTGCGCCTCTTTCTGGAACGACCCAAGCGCCTGATTTCCCGTGGGATGATGCAGGAAATCCTGGGCGGTGCTGCGGGCGAAAGCTTTGACCGTGCTATGGATGTCCGCATCTCAAGATTACGGACCAAACTGCGCGAGGACCCTAAAAACCCGAGGCTCATCAAGACGATCTACGGTGCGGGCTATATCTTTGTCGGGGATGTGGAATGGCTGGTTTAAGGCCGGGGCGCTGCCCCGGACCCCGGGGTATTTCGGGCAAGAAGACGCGGCGTCAATGTGCTTTTGACAGGGCTGGCAAGGCATGCGCCATGACCTCAAGCCCGGTCAACAGATCGGCCTCGGCAGTATCTTCCGCGAAGGCATGACTGATGCCGCCGATAGAGGGCACAAACATCATCGCTGCCGGCATCAGCGTGGCTACATTGGTGGCATCATGCAGTGCCCCTGACGGCATCTCGCGCCACCGGCCGGGGGCCAGCGTTTCGGCTGCGGATGACAGGGCGGCACGCAAGGACGGGTCCATGGTGACAGGCTCCAATCCCATCATGTCGGAAAAGGACAGATCCATCCCTGTCTGGGCTGCAATGTCACGGGCGGTCTGGCGGATGACATCCTCCATCCGTTTCAGGCGAAATGCGTCGCCGTCACGCCATTGCATCGAGAAAGTCACCCGTCCCGGCACAATGGAATGGGCGCCGGGATGCAGGCTGACATGACCGATGGTCCAGACGGACTGCGGGGTCACGATGTTTCGCAACCGATCATTGAGCGCCGTGTTGAAGGCCGACAGCGCCTGAAACGCATCGCGACGTCGGTGCATGGGCGTCGTTCCGGCATGGTTCTGCTCACCCTCCAGCGTGATGGTCATGTCGCGGATGCCGACGATATCTGTCACCACACCGATAGCCTGCCCCGCCTCCTGCAGCCAGGGACCCTGTTCGATATGGCATTCGACAAATCCGGTAAAGCGGGAGGGATCAACAGGCGCGCTCACAAGATGCGCCATCGCGGCGCGTGCCTGCGCAAAGGTGATCCCTGCGCTGTCGGTCAGGTGATCGGCGCGGTCAAGCGCAAGCTGACCCGACCAGATCGCGCTACCGGTGGTCACACCAAAGCGCCCCTCCTCGTCCTGAAAGTTTGCCACCGAAATGGCCGGGCCGCCCGTCTCTTGTGATGCGCGCGCCAGTTCCAGTGCCATGACCACGCCCAGCGCCCCGTCAAGCCAGCCGCCCTCCGGCTGGCTGTCGCTATGTGATCCCATCAGGAGCGATTTGCCCTGCGCGAGGCCGAAGAGGTTGCTCACCGCATCAAAACGCGGTTCCAGCCCCGCATCCGCCATGCGGCCCGCCAGCCATTCCCGCGCAGCGATATCTGCCGCAGAATAGGCTGGGCGCACGACACCCTTGCCGACACCAGAGGCCCCGAACTGACGCAGATCGTGCAGGTCTTTCAAGAAACGTTTGCCATCAACCTGCATCACCCGTCCTCTCGGTATATCCAACTGTTACCAAAACTTCACAGAACCGGAATGTCCATCCGCTGTTTGACGGTTGTCTTGAATTGCGTCCTGACCTAACTCTGCGCCGCAAACATAGGATACAGACAATGTCGCAGATTACCCTTGTCCGGCATGGACAAGCCCAAACAGGGGCGCGGGACGAACACGGCTATGACCGCCTGAGCCCGTTGGGGCATCAACAAGCGGTATGGCTGGGTGAACACCTGACGGAGACCCGGGAACAGGTCAGTCGTGTCTATTGCGGCACCCTGATCCGGCATGTCGAAACCGCCGCCGCCATGGGCGCGGGGGCGCATGCCGAAATTGTGCAGGATGCGCGCCTTAACGAGATGGAGTTTTTCACGCTGGCCCAGTTGTATGGCGTGCAGCACGGCGTTCATCTACCAGACACACGCGAGGGATTTGTCAGCTATATGCCGCGTCTGCTGATGGCGTGGGAAGCCGGCGAAATCGAAACGCCGCCCGAAAGCTTTGCCGATTTTTCAATGCGTGTGACTGATGCCATGACCGAGATTGCCGCGGGGCGGGGGCCTGCCCTTGTGGTCACGTCGGGCGGTCTGATCGGGATGGTTCTGCGTCAAAGCATGGGGCTTGGCATGCCTGCATTTGCACGGGCTTGCATCGCGATCATGAACACTTCGGTGCACCGTCTGCACAGGCTTGGGCAAGACATGGCCCTGACCCAGTTCAATGCAGTTCCACATCTGGACCGCCCAGACCGGCAGTATGCACAAACGCATCTTTAAGCTGCCAGCGAGCTTGGCTATGGTGCGGGGCAAATCCTGTAACGAAAGACACCGATATGACACATCTGTGGGTGCGCGCCGAACAACGCGCCAATGAAGAGCGGGTGGGCCTTACCCCCGAGGGTTGCGCCGCGCTGATCGCCGCAGGAATCCGTGTTACTGTCGAGCAAAGCGATGTGCGCGCGTTGCCGCTTGACGGCTACCGCAACGCCGGGGCCGAGATTGCAGCGCAGAACAGCTGGCCCGATGCGCCTGCGGATGCGGTAATCTTTGGTCTGAAGGAATTGCCCGAAGATGGCACAGCGCTGCCACATCGTCACATCATGTTCGGCCATGCCTTCAAGGGCCAGCCTGCCGGACAAGAGTTGCTTAAGCGGTTCAAGGCAGGTGGCGGGACGCTTTATGATCTTGAATATCTGGTGGATGAAAACGGGCGCCGTGTTGCGGCCTTCGGCTATTGGGCCGGTTTTGCAGGTGCAGCCGTTGCGCTGAAATGCTGGATTGCCCAGCAAGAGGGCGGCATTTGCGGCCCTATCGGTGTCTATGCAGGACGCGATGCACTGGTTGCGGATCTGACCGCAGCGATGCACGGCAAGCAAGAGCGCCCGCGGGCCATTGTGATCGGTGCCTTGGGGCGCGTGGGAACAGGCGCTTGCGATCTTTGCGAGGCAATGGGAATGCAGGTGACCCGTTGGGATATGGCCGAAACCGCCAGTGGCGGGCCTTTTCCACAGATCCTCGATCACGGGATTTTCCTCAATTGCATTCTGGCACGGCCGGGCACGCCGGTGTTTGTGCCCGAAAGCGCCGTGACCGATCCACGCAACCTGTCGGTGATCGGTGACATTGCCTGCGATCCAACAAGCGATTTCTCTCCGATCAAGGTTTATGACCGGACGACCACTTGGGAAGCGCCTGCCTTGCGGGTCCATGGCGCACCGCCGCTGGATGTCACTGCGATCGACAACCTGCCGTCAATGCTGCCCGTAGAAAGCTCGCAGGATTACGCAGAGCAGCTTTTGCCGACGCTGCTGTCACTCAACAGTCTTGAAACAGGCGTCTGGGGGCGTGCGCGCGCGACTTTCCAGACCCATCTGTCGAAGGTTTAACATGACACCTCTCTACGTCGGCTATGCTGCAGCCATTCTGGGCACGATCTGCTGGATTCCACAGGCGTTGCAGGTCTGGCGGACGCGCGACACGCGCAGCCTGTCGCTGGTCGCACAGATCCTCTTTCTGGCCACTGTCACACTGTGGCTGGCCTACGGGGTCATGATTGCCGACTGGCCGTTGATCATGGCCAATATTGTCTCGGTCACGGCGATGATCGCAATCGTCACGGCCAAGCTGAAATTCAAGTAACGAAAGGATATACCATGACCATTCACTGGTGCGGCACCGGCCTCTCGGCCATTCCCGGCCTGCGTCGCCTGATCGAGGCGGGGCAGGATGTGACCGTCTGGAACCGCTCGACCGACAAGGCGCGCAATGTCGTTGGTGATCTAACAGATCGGATCAAAGCCTTCGATATTGAAGCTTTGGGCTCAGATCTGTCAAAAGGCGATGTGGTTGTCTCGATGTTGCCTGCTGACTGGCACGTCCCACTGGCCAAGCTGTGCCTTGAAAAGGACGCCCATTTCGTCTCCTCCTCCTATATCGCACCGGAGATGCGTGCACTGGATGATGCGTTCCGCGACAAGGGCCTGTCCTCGGTCAACGAGGTGGGTCTTGATCCCGGCATAGACCATCTGATGGCGCATTATCTGGTGGGAGCTTACCGGGCTTCTGACGCCTATGATCCGTCCAACGAGATTTCGTTCCTGTCATATTGCGGTGGCGTGCCCAAGATTGCCAATGCGTTCCGCTACAAGTTCAGCTGGTCGCCTCTGGGCGTTTTGAAAGCGTTGCGCTCGCCCTCGCGGTCAATCCGTGACTTTTCGGAATTGCGGGTGGATCGCCCTTGGAACGCGCTCAGCAGCTATGATGCGCCGCTGCCGCAAGCAGAAACTTTCGAGGTCTATCCGAACCGCGACTCGATCCCGTTCATCGAGGATTACCGTTTTGATCCCGCATGGCCAGTCCGCGATTTCGTACGCGGCACGCTGCGGCTGAACGGCTGGTCTGACGCATGGGCCGGTGTTTTTGCCGAGATCGAGACTTTGTCCGGTCCCGAAGGCGATGCGCGGCTCAAAGACATGTCCGATCAGTTCTGGTCCGAGAATGCCTATGACGACGGCGAACCTGACCGCGTTGTTCTTTGTGTCGAACTGAAAGCCGCAAAGGACGGTAAGACCGTCTGGCATAAATCCTATGTGATGGATGCCTGGGGCGATGCGCGCGGCACTGCGATGGCACGGCTTGTGTCGATCCCTGTATCCCTTGCGGTCGAGGCTGTTCTGGCGCGTGACGTTGCACCGGGGGTGTCAGCGGCACCGTCGGATCCGCTCTTGGTCGGAAAGTGGATGGAAGAAATCGGCAAGCTGGCCCAGCATATGGACATTGTGGACAGAACGGCTGCCTGACGTGTCACGGTGATGCCCTCTGATTGCTCAGGGGGCATCACAAACGGTCAATATAGCGAGGGTTGCGACATCATTCTTGGCAGTTAACCGCCGCGGATCAGGTCGTCTTCCTCGTCGATCGCAGACAGGCCCAGCGCATCCAGCCCGTTTTCAAGATGGTCTGACAGATGGGGCGTTCCAAGCAGGTAATCCGCAGTCGGGGTTGTGGCCTCTTCGGCAGCGGTTTGGATCGCTTCAGCCAGCTCTTCCGGCTCGAACGACCCGCGCCCGATCCACATCAGCGCTACAAGACTGACTTGTTCATCATCGCTCAGCCGCTCGATGAAAGCCCGTAACTCGCCCTCGGCACGCTCCAGCTCGCGCGACATCAGCACAACTTGTGCGACTTTATTGATGGAAATTTCCAGCATGGCGGAGTCCTCCTGTTGGCACTATGCCAGACAGTTGTGATCCCGCCAAACACAAGCGTCTTTGACCTTAAGCAAACAGCCGGAAATAGAGCCAGTCCGGCATGAACTGCGACAGGCGGAACAGCCAGCTGAAAACACGCGGAAAACTGCGCTTGAACGTGCCTTCATCGTTCATCAGCTCGAACATCTCTTGCGCAGCCTGTTCCGGCTCCATCAGGAAGGGCATCGCAAATTCATTCTTGTCGGTCAGACGGGTGCGGATGAAACCGGGGTTGGCCACCTGAACGCGTATGCCGGTCTTGTGCAGATCGGCATACAGGCTTTCTGCCAGCGACATGGTCCCCGCTTTGGACGCGGCATATCCAATTGCCCCAGGAAGCCCCCGGAAGCCGGACAGCGAGCCTGTGATCACGATATGGCCTGAATCCCGCGCCACCATTTGCGGAATAACCGCCCCCACAGCGCGAATGGCGCCGGTAAAGTTGATGTCAGCCATAGCTTCAGCCTGATCAGCGTTCCACTCCTGCGCTTTCATCGGCCAGTAGACGCCAGCCAGATAGACCATGCCGTCAACCTGACCGATCTGCTGCATAGCCGCTGTAAGGCTCGCCCTGTCACCGACATCGACCGTGACGTATGACGCCTTGCCGGGAAGTGACGCCACCAGTTCTTGAAGGCGCTCCTCGTTTCGGGCGGATACGATCACTTCGACGCCCGCACTGCTCAGCTTTTGGGCCAGCGCAGCCCCCAGACCTTCACTGGCCCCTATCAGCCAGTACCGTTTACCTTGCCAATTGATCATACCGCATCCACCTTCCGTAATGTGGCAACCAGTTCCGCGACAGGTATCCCGAACTTGCGAAACTGGCTTCGGTTGACGACCGTACCATTCGGGGTCAGGTACATCCAGTCCACGGTGTCCAGCACATGCCCGCCCGCATCTTCGGGAAGACGGATACGGTAGTTCAGACGCACAGCAGAGCCACGCACCATACCACTACCGGGTTCGACCAGATCATCCGCATCCGCTTTGATGTGGCCATCATTGCCCAGTTCAAGCCGCCATTCCCGGTCCTGCGTCGCACCGCTGTCATAAATAAAATGCTCACGCATGACGCCATGGTTTCCGTCCCAACGCGCTTCGAACTTGCCCACAAACCGTGATGTCACGCGACCCAAAGGGCCATAAATGACGCCTTCACAGAGTATCGGACCGTTCAGATGCTCTCTGAGGTCAATCTGTTGGAATCCAGCCGCATAATCCTCGGGGCGTTGTGCGGCAAATGACCAAAAGCGTGCCTTGACCCACAAAAGCACCAGCACGCCGAACGCGCCCAAGAACGTGAAAAGAATCGGATCAGCCATCTAGACTTCCTTCCAGTTGGTGGTCGCCAGCAGGCCAATGGCCAAAAGCTTCAGCAGACATGGCACCAGCCCATAGGACAGGCTGAGGGCCCAAAGCGCGCTTTCGGAATTCTCGGTTCCGGCACGGAAGCCCGCCACTTCCAGCGCCGGCAGCAAGGCGATGGCCGCAAAGGCCAGCGAGAGCTTGGACACAAACGACCACAGCCCGAAGGCACCCGATGCCCCCGGCGCGACTTGCGCCATCCGCGCGGAAAAAATAGCAGGCAGCAGGGTCATATCCGCGCCCAGCGCCGCACCAGAGGCCAGACAAATAAGGCCAAAGGCCCAGATATCACCCGCGCCAAGCGTCAGCGCAAAGGCAAACGCGACGATTGACAGAACCATGCCCGCCATCAGCACCCGCTTGGGGCCAAAATGTTCCGCCGCGCGCCCCCAGAACGGGGCGGCAACCGCTGCGGACAGGAAAAACAGCAAAAGGAATGGACCTTCCCAGCCGGGTGCCGCCAAACGGCTTTCGACGAAGAACAAAAACAGCGTCGAGCTGACAGCCACCGGTGCTGCATTCACCAAAGCGATCAACAGCAGACGGCGTGCCACCGGATCTTGCAGGACAGGTGCAAAACCTGCTTCGGGGATTTCGCCCTGACTGCCCCATTCGCGGCGCATCACCCACAATGCTGTCAGACCCAGAATGGCAAATCCCAGCGCAAATCCGAAGAAACCGCCCAATGCGACGGGCGCAACCGCAGCAACGCAAACGCCCAACAGTGCGCCGGTTTCCCGCCAGCGCGCCAGACGCAGATGCCCTGCACCCTCAAGTTTGCCACCGGTCTGGACACCTTGGGCATAAAAACAGATCGTCAGAAAGCTGAAGGCGGAAAATACACCGGCGAGCATCAGGGCGAACCAGACCAGCGGGGCCAAGGGAGGCGTCACAGCGAACAGGCCCAGCATCGAGGCCACCATAAGGGTCACGCCACCAGCAACTGCCGCCGCGCGCCAATGGCGCAGGGCCCCTGCCAGACGGCCGAGCAGCGGGTCCTGTATCACGTCAAACAGACGCAACCCGAACAAAACAGCGCCCAAGGCTGCCAGCGAGACACCGTATTCATCCACATAGACCTTCGGCGCGTGGATATAAATCGGTAGGCCCGCCGCCGCGAGAAGCGCTGCAAAGACACCGTAAGCCGGAAGCGAGGCTTTTTCTGTGCTCACCGGCTGACCTCTTCCGCGGGGGGTTCGGGACGCGGACGATAGGTGGCACCTTTCCACCAGAGTTTGACGGCCTGCCAGTGGATCAGGGCCAGAACACGACGTGATCCGAAAGGACGGCGTAAAACGCTGCGCAGGATTCCTGCGGTTCCTATCGGTTTGCGGTCCCCGACAAGTGTGGCGATCACCCCACCATTGCCGCCGGTGTAGTCGATCCAGATGCCAATGCGATCAGGGCGGATATCAAAGCGAAACTCGTACCCCCCCTCGACCGGCTGAAACGGGCTGACATGCATCAGCTTTGTCGCGCGCAAGCGATCCTCGGCCATGATGATTCCGTGATCATCGCGCTGCACCAGATAGGAATGACGATCGCCGAAGGTGTTGGTGACCTCGGCGATCACGGCGCGCAAGGCGCCTTCCACATCACGGCACAGCCAGAAAGACACCGGATTGAAGACATGACCCAAAACACGCGGTTGGGTCAGAAGCTCGATCCGCGCAGGAGGCGCAACGGCATTGGCGGCCAAAACCTCGCGGACCCATACGGCGCCACGCCCTTGCTTGGGCGCACCGCCATGATCCATGTCCCATAATGATACCAGATTGGCCCTGTTCCGCCCGAATAACGCAGGCGCGCGCGCCGGCGTTTCAGCATCCAGCAGGACATAGTCCACACTATAGCGAAAGGCGTTTTCGATACCGCCTTTGCGTCCGTGCCAAGTGTATCCTGCTATATGATCGATTCCGCTCACTGCGCCGCAACCACAGAGATATCTGTGCGGCGCAATGCATCCACCACATCCACAGCACTGGACAGACCGTCCTCGTGAAAACCGTGGCGCATCCATGCCCCGCAGAACCACGTATTACGTGTGCCATTAGTCAGACGGACCCGTTCCTGCGCGGCCAGTGCCTTCAGATCATAGACCGGATGGCGCAGCGTCACGCGGTCATAGACCAGATCATCGCGGATTGGCCGCGTGCTATTCAGCGTCACAAAGTGCAGATCGTCTTTCGGTATGGGTTGCAGCGAGTTCATCCAGTAGGTCAGATCGATCTTGTCGCTGTTCTTGCCTGCAACCTCTGTGTAATTCCACGACGACCAGACGACCTTTCGCTGCGGCATCACCGACGGGTCGGCATGCAACACGATATCATTGGGCTGATAGGCGATCGCGCCCAGATTGGCCTTTTCATCCGTTGTAGGATCGGCCAGCAGGCGCAGGCTGTCATCAGAATGGGTGGCAAAGATCACCTCGTCAAAGGTTTCCCATTCGCCGCCCTTTACCTTGATCTCGGCCCCCATATGCGGACGGCGGACGGCGTCAACAGGTGTTCCCAGACGGAACGTAACGCCCTGCGCCTTCATCGCCTCACCCAGACGACGGACATATTCAACTGATCCACCCTGCACTGTGTACCATTGATGCTGCCCTGTCGTGTTCAGCAAGGCATGGTTTTCAAAGAACTGGATCATCGCATGGGCCGGAAATTCCATGATCTGCTCTACCGGTGTGGACCATATCGCGCCGGAGAGCGGCAGCAGGTAATAATCGCGGAACCAATTACCTGTTCCCAGTTTTTCCAGAAACTGTCCGGTCGTCAGGCTACGATCCTGTGCCACCTCAAGCGCGCGGGCGTTAAAGCGCAGCACATCGCGCACCATGCCAAGAAACTGCGGACTTACCAGATTGCGCTTTTGCGCAAAGAGCGCGGGAAGACTGGTCAGCGCATATTCCAGCTTTCCACCTTTCAGCGAGGCACCGAAGCTCATCGTGGACTTGACCACCGGCACATCGAGCCGGTCGAACAACGCCGCCATATGCGGATAGTTGGCGTAGTTGAACACGATAAAGCCGGTATCGACGGGCTGGTCGCCGCGCTTGCCAGCCACAATGGTACGGGCATGACCACCCAGACGGGGTTCAGCCTCGAACAAAGTCACATGATGGGAATCGGCCAGCATATGCGCCGCTCCCATCCCTGAAATACCTGCTCCGATAACTGCTATCTTTTTTGGGGCGACACGACCCGCTTCGAATGGCATCTAGGTTTGGCTCCGGCTGGTTCACTGGGTTATTGTATGATTTACGCAGCAAGTCAGGTTTTGGATGAAATACAGACAAATTGAGCTTGGCAGTGATCCGAATGGAATTGTGGCTCGTAAGTGTTTGTATGTTCAACATCGTTGATCCATCAGAGCCAAATGTTGCCTCGTCCCCACGTGCCTTGCATGCTAGGACAGGGCTGAAGAAAAATTTGTCCGAGAAGGCGCAGCCGTTGGCCATGAAGACAAAATATGATCCGACCGATTGGATCACCCATATGACCCGCATTCGGGATCATCAGGACCAGACGGCCTTTGCCGAACTGTTCACGTATTTTGCCCCAAGGGTAAAATCGTTTCTGATGCGTTCCGGTGCAGATTCAACGCTTGCAGAAGAGTGCACGCAGGAGGTTTTGGCCACGTTGTGGCATAAAGCGCATCTTTTTGATGCATCTCGCGCATCGGTCGCAACGTGGGTGTTCACCATTGCACGGAACCGCAAGATTGACGCGCTGCGCAAGCAGCGCCGCCCCGAACCCGAAGATCTGGTGTGGGGCCCCGAAGAAGAACCGGATCAGGCCGACATCCTGAGCCTGCAACAGGAAAGCGAACAACTGGGGCGCGCTATTGCCGCCCTGCCCGCGAAACAGAAGGAACTGATCGAAAAGGCCTATTACGGCGATCTGTCGCATAGCGAAATCGCAGAACAGACCGGCCTACCCCTTGGCACGATCAAATCCCGTATCAGATTGGCGTTGGACAGACTCCGCCATGAAATGAAGTGAACACGCAGATGCAAAATGTGAAACATCACCTCACCGACCCCTTGCTGATGGCCTACTCGGCCGGCAGCCTGCCCGAAGCGTTCAATTTGATCGTCGCGGCACATGTGTCGATGTGCGACGAATGTCGCGCTCGGCTGGCAAGTTTTGATAGTGTGGGGGGCGCGCTACTGAACGAAAACGAAGCCGCAATCATTGGCGACGACAGCTTTGCCGAGACAATGCGCCTGATCAATTCCGGTGCAGTGGCAGACCAGATCAAACCCGCCCAACCGCGCGATGCCAAGTCGGTGCTTCCTGCGCCCGTGCGTGACTATGTCGGCGGCGATTTGGACAGGGTCAAATGGCGCCCCATCGGTATGGGTGTGAAACAAGCGATCCTGCCGACGTCCAAAGATGCATCCATCCGTCTGCTTTTTATTCCGGCGGGTACTGCTGTGCCTGACCATGGCCACCGCGGGATGGAGTTGACCTTGGTCCTGCAGGGCGCTTTTGTTGACGAGACGGACCGTTTCGGCCCCGGTGATATTGAAATTGCGGGCCAAGAGCTGAATCATACCCCGATTGCCGATATTGGCGAGGATTGCATCTGTCTTGCAGCCACCGACGCCCCTCTGCGCTTCAACAAGCTTATCCCGCGGATTGCACAGCCATTCCTCAGAATTTAAGGCGGGTTGACCTGTTCGCTGATCAAGGCGGTCCTTTGGGGCCGCCTTTCCCATTTCTGGGGACCGATGATGTCAGGTGTCGCGGCGCAGCCCCTGCGCCAGAACCAAAGGTTCCATATCCGGGGCGACATCGGGCACGACATCCTCGAAATCGAAATTGTCCAACCGCTTGGCGCGACGTCCTGCCTTTTCCGCGCTGATCTTGATATCCGCGATATCGCGGGCGGCCTGTCCGAAATGACGGTCAAGGTTTTCCACCCGCAAGCCCAAACGATCCATATCCTGTGCCAGAAGCCCCAATTCACGCCGGATCGCGCCCGCCTGTTCGCGCATCCGCGCATCCTTGAGGATGGCGCGCATCGTGTGCAACGTCGCCATGCAGGTGGTGGGGGACACGATCCAGACCCGCGCAGCAAAGCCTTCGCGCACCAGTTCGGGAAAATTAGCGTGGAGTTCAGCATAGACCGCCTCGGACGGCAGGAACATCAGCGCGCCGTCAGCGGTCTCGCCCTCGATGATATAGCGCTCGGCAATAGCCTTGATATGGGCGCGCACCGACTGGCGCAGCATACTGGCCGCGCGGTTCAGGTCATTGGGATTGTCGGCACGCCGCAGCGCCTCATAGGCTTCAAGCGGGAACTTGCTGTCCACAACGATAGGACCGGGCGGATTGGGCAGATGGATCAGGCAATCGGCGCGCCGCCCGTTGGAAAGCGTCGCCTGCATCTTGTAGCTGTCTGCGGGCAGCGCCTTGCCCACGATATCGTGCAGCTGAATCTCGCCAAAGGCACCGCGCGTCTGTTTGTTCGACAGGATATCCTGCAGGGACAGAACATCGCCCGACAGTTTGGTGATGTTGTCCTGCGCCTTGTCGATGGTGGCCAGTCTTTGCTGCAATTCCCCCAGTGACTGGGCGGTACGACGGGCAGAGCCGTGCAGGGTTTCGGTCATCTGTCCGGTTACATGGGCCAGACGTTGCTCCATCAGGCGCATCATCTGGGCCTGCGAGGCCGCCTGCGCCTCGGCAACATGGGTGAGGCCGCCGGAGAGTTGCTGCTGACCATCACCCAAGCCCTGAACCCGCGCCGCCATATAGGACATCTGCTGCGCAAGGGGTTCCGCAAGACGCGCTGATCGTGCAGCCGCGCGCAAGGCAAGGATCAGCAGCAATATGACAAGCAGCGCCAGACACAGCCCTGCAATGACCAACAGCACCACCGGATCATCCAGCGCATAGGTCTGACCGCCAATCGTTATCATCTGCGCCCGAACAGCCGTTCGATATCGGCCAGCTTCAATTCAACATAGGTCGGACGGCCATGATTGCATTGGCCGGAATGAGGCGTTGCCTCCATCTCGCGCAGTAGCGCGTTCATTTCCTCGGCGCGCATCCGGCGACCTGACCGGATTGATCCGTGACAGGCGACGCGGCTAAGGATCGCGTCAAGCTGTGACTGGATGCCGGACGATTCGCCCTGATCGGCCAATTCGTCGAGTATATCGAGCACCATCGCGCGGGCATTGACTTGCCCCAACAAAGCGGGCGTTTCACGCACGGCAATGGCCCCGCCGCCGAATGGCTCGATCCCCAGACCCAGGCGTGCCAGATCATCCGCATGCTCCAGCAAGCGGGCGCAATCGGTGGGCGACAGTTCCACGATTTCGGGGATCAGCAGCGCCTGTGCTGCAATACCCGTGTCTGCCATCTGGCGTTTCAGACGCTCATAAACCAGCCGCTCATGCGCTGCGTGCTGATCAATAATGACCATCCCCGTGTCCGTCTGTGCGATAATGTAATTCTCGTGCACCTGTGCGCGGGCTGCCCCTAACGGCAAGGCGGTCTGCTCGACCTCCGGCAAGGTCTCCTCAACCCGCGCGGCATAGCTCGCGGGCATATCGGCAAAGCCGGGGGATTGCGCGGCATAGGCCGCCTGTCGTGCCGCCTGTGACGGACGGTCCATCTGGTAAATGCGGGCTGGTTGGTCTTGCCTTGCAGGTTCTGGACGGAACGCGCCCAAGGTGGCCGTCGCCACCGTGGTTGATGCCCGGTGTCCCGCATCGGCCAGCGCATGGCGCAGCGCGGTGACGATCAGGCCGCGTGCGGTCCCCGGATCACGGAAGCGGACCTCGGATTTGGCAGGATGGACGTTCACATCCACCATCTGCGAATCGCAATCCAGAAACAGCGCCGCGGCCGGGTGCCTGTCACGGCTGAGAAAATCGCTATACGCCCCACGCAAGGCACCGATCAGCAGACGGTCCTGAACCGGGCGACCGTTCACAAACAGGAATTGCGCAACGGACGAGCCGCGTGAATAGGTGGGCAAAGCAGCATAGCCTGTCAGGTGAAAGCCTTCGCGTTCCGCATCTATCCTGAGCGCGTTATCAGCAAACTCACTGCCCAGAACCTGCGCTAGCCGCCCATGCAAAGCATCAAACATATCCCCGGCCTCACCATCAGCGCGAAACAGTACCCGCCCTTCGCCCCCGCCGGACACATCGCGCAAAGTGAAGCTGACAAAAGGTTCTGCCATGGCCAACCGCTTGATGATCTCGCTCACAGCCTGCTGTTCGGCACGGTCGGAACGCATGAATTTCAACCGCGCGGGCGTGGCATAGAAAAGATCACGCAACTCGACGACGGTGCCAGCACTCAGCGCCGCAGGTTTGACCGCTCCGGTTTGCCCACCCGCCACGGTGATCTGCGCCGCGTCATGCCCTGCGGCGCGGCTGGTGATCGTCAGCCGCCCGACAGCACCCAGCGAGGGCAGCGCCTCGCCACGGAAACCGAAACTGTTGATATTGAGAAGGTCGCTACCGTCGATTTTTGACGTCGCATGCCGAGACAACGCCAGCGGCAAATCCTCAGGCGACATACCGCAGCCGTCATCCGTGACACGGATCAGGGTCTTGCCACCGTCTGCCATGGCAATGTCGATCCGCCGCGCGCCCGCATCCAGCGCATTCTCGACCAGTTCCTTGACGGCCGAGGCCGGTCGTTCAACAACCTCACCGGCGGCGATGCGGTTGATCGCCGCCTCATCCAACTGGCGGATAATCGGGCGAATGTCGCCTATGTTGGGGTTGGTCTTTGCCATAACCCAAGACTTAGCATGAGTCTGTGCGATTCGACCACTGCATGCATGTGGTGCCAGCGCAGATCAGCCACCGGTTGCCGCGCGGTACCATGCGACAATTGCGGCGCGCTCGTCCTGTTCCATGTAGGACAGGTTCGCGGGCGGCATCGCATGGCTGATGCCTGCTTGCAGATAGATTGCGCGCGCAGCACCTGCGATATGCGCCTCTGTGTCCAGACGCACGCCTTTGGGGGCCCAAAGCAAGCCCTCCCAGAAAGGCTCTGCCGCGTGACACATCGAGCAGCGACCCATCACGATATCATGGACTTCGTTGAAACCCTCTGCCTGCGCGAAACGCAAGGCCGCGCCCTGCGCCTGTTCTGGGTCATCATTGCGGCCCATGGACGCTGTGCTGAGCCACATGATCGCGACGAAAATCAACACGGTCGCAGCCCACGTCCAATGCGGATTACCTTTGCGGGCATGCATGGAATTGAAATAATGCCGGATCGTCACCCCCATAAGGAAGACCAGACTGGCGATGATCCAAGTATTTTCTGTCGCAAAAGCCAGCGGGTAATGGTTCGACAGCATCAGAAAGATCACTGGCAGCGTCAGGTAGTTGTTATGCGTGCTGCGCTGCTTGGCGATCTTGCCGTATTTCGGATCGGGTTTGCGGCCTGCAATCAGATCGGCCACAACGATTTTCTGGTTGGGAATGATGGTGAAAAAGACGTTCCCGCTCATGATCGTGGCAGTAAAAGCGCCAAGATGCAGCATCGCGGCACGCCCCGAGAATACCGTGGTATAAAACCACGACATCGCCACCAGTACCACGAACAGCGCCAGCATCAGCCCTGTCTGGTTCGCATCCACAAATGCTTTGCAAAGCATGTTGTAGACAACCCAGCCAAAGGCCAGTGACGCCAGCGAGATGCCGATAGCCTGCCATGCTGACAGATCCATCACGACAGGGTCGATCAGATAGAACTCGGCGCCCAGATAATAGACCAGAACCAGCAGGATAAAACCGCTGATCCAGGTCCAGTAGCTTTGCCATTTGTGCCAGATCAACCCATCAGGCATGTCGTCCGGGGCCACCAGATATTTCTGGATGTGATAGAAACCGCCGCCATGGACCTGCCATTCCTCGCCATCCGCTCCGGAGGGCAGGTTGCGGTCGCGGTGCAGCCCCAGATCAAGTGCTATGAAATAAAAAGACGCGCCGATCCATGCAATTGCCGTGATCACATGCAGCCAGCGGACAGCAAATTCCAGCCAAGCACCCATAGCAGCCAGATCATACATCGCGCTCTCCTCAGGACAGGGGTTTCAATCAGGCTATCGCAAGCGAGACTTGTTTGTTAATCCTTCCAATCACCACAGGAGTTTCAAGCAAAGACTTATAATGGCCTATGTGAACAATATCCGGATGTTCCTGCGTGTCTACGAATTGGGCAGCATGAGTGCCGCTGCCCGTGATCAACGCACCTCACCTGCCGTTGCATCGTCGCGGATTGCCGAGCTTGAGAAACATCTGGGCGTGCGCCTGTTCAACCGCACGACGCGGGCGTTGAACCCAACGGAGCATGGCCGGCTGTTTTATGACGGAGTCGCGCGCATCCTGCAAACCATCGACGAGGCCGAGGCCGAAGTGATGGCCGCGACCCAGTCACCGCGTGGAACCTTGTTCGTATCCGCCCCTTTGGGCGTGGGGAGGCGGTTCATTGCGCCTGCCGTGCCGCGTTTCAAGCGCGACTATCCACAGATCGACATCAGGCTGCGCCTGTCTGACAGGGTAATCGACGTGACCGGGGAAGGGCTGGATCTGGCCTTTCATCTGGGGCCGCTGACGGATAGCGATTTGAAGGTCCGCGTGATCGCTGATTGCCCGCGTGTGCTCTGTGCGGCACCCGACTATATCGCACAGCGAGGGATGCCCGTGGATGGAGCCGCTTTGCTGCGCGATAAACATGACTGTTTGAACCTGCGCTTTCCCGGCGCCAAAGAATTCCAATGGACATTGCATACATCGGACGGACCAAAGCGCTATGATGTGTCGGGCCCTCTGGAATCGGATGATGGCGATGTTCTGACAGGATGGGCGCTGGATGGAGCGGGAATCGTGATGAAACCGATTTTCGAGGTAGCCGAGCATCTGCGTGCTGGCACACTGGTTCCCGTGGCAACCACAACTCCGCCTTTGCCAACCCAACTGGCCTGCCTGTCACCCAGCCGCAAGTATCGCGATCCCAAGGTGCAACGCTTCACCGAAGTCATGATCGCCCATTGTAAAGAGACGCTGGCAGGCCTTGGCACCATTCCAATCCCCATCCCAGACTGAAAGGAACATACCAATGAAAACCGAAACGATCGACGGTGCCGTTTTCGAGACATGGACGGCCGAAGAACTGGCGGCCGCATTCGGTCGCAACGAGGTGGTGGTCATAGATGTCCGCACCCCTCAGGAATACATGTTCGAACATATCGAAGGGGCACTTCTGATGCCGCTGGCCTTTTTCAATGCCGGAAAGCTGCCGGGACAGTCAGACAAGCGGATCGTGTTTCACTGTGGATCGGGAGTGCGCAGCGAACGTGTCTGCCGCGCCGCGATAAAGGCAGGCTTTACCCGCATAGCCCACCTTGAGGGAGGCTTTGCGGCATGGAAGGGTGCAAAACTGCCCCATATCGGCACCAACATGGCGACCGGCGCACCGCAGCAAGTCGCCTGATCCAAGCGGAAACAAACTGTTTGGTCCGCCGGTCGGACAACGGCGCCGATGCTACGGACCAGACAGGATGTACTTTTCGCGCGACCAACCTATCAAGTTTGGCTTTCCAAAGGGTTAACCTCGCACAATTAAAAAAACCCGGGCGTCATCGCCCGGGTTTTCCTTTGCCAATCCATGGGAGGACAGATCAGCCTTTGGTAAATTCGGGATATGCTTCCATCCCCAGTTCCGCGGTGTCCAGACCCGCGATTTCGGCTTCTTCCGACACGCGGATACCGATCACCAACTTCAGGATCATCCAGACCACAGCCGTTGCAACCGCAGCGAAGATACCAATCACGAGGATGCCGTAGATTTGTGTTCCAAAGGAAGCCTCAGAGTTGGTCAGCGGCACGGCAAGTGTGCCCCAGATACCGGCCAGAAGGTGAACCGGAATGGCGCCGACCACGTCATCGATCTTCAGCTTGTCCAACATCGGCACGGCCAGGACGACGATCAGACCGCCGACGGCACCGATCAGCGTTGCCACTCCCAAAGTCGGAGTCAGCGGTTCAGCCGTGATTGCGACCAGACCGGCAAGTGCGCCGTTCAGCACCATTGTCAGGTCAGGTTTCTTGTAAAGAAGCTGGGTCAGGATCAGCGCCGTTATAGCACCGCCCGCAGCGGCAGCATTCGTATTCGCGAAGATACGGCCAATATCAGCCACATCGCCAGCCGAACCCATCGCGAGCTGCGACGCACCGTTGAAGCCGAACCAACCCATCCACAGGATGAAAGTGCCCAGCGTCGCAAGAGCCAGATTGGAACCGGGCATCGGGACCACGCGGCCGTCTTTGTTGTATTTACCCAGACGCGGGCCAAGGATAATCGCACCGGTCAAAGCCGCCCAGCCGCCGACCGAGTGCACGATGCTGGAGCCGGCGAAATCAGAGAAGCCTGCTTCGCTCAGGAAACCACCGCCCCAGCTCCAGGATGCCTGCAACGGATAGATGACTGCGGTCAGGACGCCCACGAAGGCCAGAAAGGGCCACAGACGGATGCGTTCTGCCAGAGCACCCGACACAATCGAAGCCGTCGCTGCAACAAACATCAGCTGGAAGAAGTAATCCGAACTGGTCGAGGCATATTCAGCATCATCCGCATCAGCCAGCGCGATACCAACGTCTTCCAGAACGGCCACCATCGGGAACAGGGCCGAGAAATACCCTTCGATAGCCCAGTCACCCAGCGGATACATCAAGTTGTAGCCGACCAGATAGTACATGATCGCCGCCAGCGAAAAGAGCGCGATGTTCTTGGTCAGCTGCATGGTGACGTTCTTCGACCGCACCAGACCCGCTTCCAGCATGGCAAAACCTGCCGCCATCCAGAATACCAGAAAGCCACCGATCAAGAACAGTAATGAATTGAAAATCCAGACGACTTCGGGCGAAACGGCAGCAACCTCGGCCACCTCTTCAGTGGTGGCCTGCGCCAGACCCAGACTTGGCAAGGCGATCAGTGTCGCTGCAAGTCCCAGTTTCGTAATACGATTCATGTCCATTTTCCCTTTCCCCCGGCGCGGTTAAACCGCGTCCTCATTGGTCTCGCCGGTCCGCACGCGCACAGCTTGCGATACATCCAGCACAAATATCTTGCCGTCACCGATCTTGCCGGTCTTGGCGGTGGTCGTGATGGTCTCGACGACCTGATCGGCCATCGCATCGTTCACCACGATTTCGAGTTTCACCTTGGGCACGAAGTTCACGGCATATTCGGCGCCACGATAAATTTCTGTGTGCCCGGATTGCGATCCGAAGCCCTTGATTTCAGTGACCATCATGCCGCGCACGCCGATGTCGGTCAGCGCTTCACGGACCTCCTCGAGCTTGAACGGCTTGATCGTTGCAATGATGAGTTTCACCTTTGTCCCCTTCGTCTTGAGCGGGACGGACCCGCATGTTGCAGTTGCAGCAAAACGGGCGATAGCGTGTGAAAGGAAGTCCGCCACGGGTAAACAGTGTCGGTTTCGCCGTTTTATGACTATTTTTTGTGCAATATTTATTTTTAGCCTATTTTTAGTGCAAAACAAAAAGACATCATCTGACGCAGCAAGGGTCAACATTTGCGACCGGCATCTCTATATTGCCCAAAACAACAAGTGTCGGGCATTACACAGCATGAGTGATTCAGGTCGCAGGAAGCCTCCATTGGTGGCTGACAAACGCAGTCGCGCGAAAACACCCGCTCAGGCGGCGAAAGACGCGCCGACAAAGTCCGCAAGCCGTTCGGGACGCAAGCCTGCTTCACGTAAAACAATTCGTCATCGCAACCCTGTTGTCAGGGCTATTTCAGGGCTTTTGTCGTGGATTTGGCGGTTGGTCTGGGGTTTTTCCTGGCGGGTTGGCCTTGTGGCTGGCCTGATCCTTGCCGGAGCGGTCGGTTATTTCTATACAACATTGCCGGACGTGAACACGCTGCTGGATGGCCGACAGCGCGGATCGGTCACGCTACTGGACGCTGATGGCAAGGTATTTGCCTGGCGCGGCGATCAGTTTGGCGGCGTCGTGCGTGCGGATGCGATTTCGCCCCACCTCAAGAACGCTGTGATCGCCACAGAAGACAAACGTTTCTACCGCCATTTGGGGCTCTCGCCGCGCGGTATCGCCGGGGCGATCCGCATCAACCTGAGCGAAGGACGCAGCCCGTTATCAGGCAACGGTGGTTCGACCATCACACAACAAACGGCAAAACTTCTTTGTCTTGGTGTGCCCTATGATCCGCAAACCTGGAAAACCGAGCAGGCATACGAGGCCGATTGCCGGCGCGGGTCACTGTCGCGCAAGGCCAAGGAAGCGGTCTATGCCTTCGCACTCGAGGCGAAATACACCAAGGACGAGATCCTCTCGATCTATATCAACCGTGCCTATCTTGGGGGCGGAGCCTTTGGCGCAGAAGCGGCATCGCAGCGCTACTTCGGCAAGGCCTCAGGGCAGGTCAATCCTGCCGAGGCCGCGATGCTGGCCGGACTTCTGACGGCCCCCACAAGCCTTGCGCCCACAAACAATCTGGAAAGGTCGCAGAACCGAGCGGCCGTTGTGATCCGTCTGATGCGGGATCAAGGCTATTTGACCCAGGCGCAGGCCAGCGATGCATTGGCCAATCCCGCCAGACTGTCGGAGGCGGCAGAAGCGCGGGCAGGCGGGTTCTTTGCGGATTGGGTGATGTCGTCGGGTCCTGAATTCTTTACGCGCAATACGACCGAAGACGTGGTGATCCGCAGCACGCTGGATCCGCGCATCCAGAAGGCGGCGGAAGATGCGATGCAGTTCATTTTCGAGAACAAGGTGCGCGATGGATCAAAAGCGCAAGCCGCGATTGTGGTCATGTCCGCCGATGGTGCCGTCCGTGCAATGGTGGGGGGGCGCGACACACGCGTCGTCGGGGCCTTCAACCGCGCCACCCAAGCACGGCGGCAAACCGGTTCGGCCTTCAAGCCCTTTGTCTATGCCGCAGCCCTGGACCTTGGCTATTCGCCCAATGACATCGTGGACGATTCTCCTTATTGCGTGAACATCCCCGGATCGGGCGAGTGGTGCCCAAACAATTACGACCGTAACTTCAGCGGGCGCGTCACACTGACAGAGGCGCTGACCCGTTCACTGAACGTGCCCGCGGTGAAAGTGGCGCAAAGCGTCGGCCTTGAACTGGTACGGAACGTGGCCTCGCAATTCGGGATCCAGTCGGACATGGCCGCTGGCCCTGCTCTTGCGCTGGGGGCATCGGAGGCCACATTGATCGAAACGACCGGCGCCTTCGCGGGCATCCTGAACGGCGGGTCGGCAGTGACACCTTATGGCCTGATCGAATTGCGGATGCGGGACGAAACTGATCCGCTGATGACCGCAACGGGCGGCATGGGAGAGCGGGTGATCCGCCAGGAAGCTGCGGAGCAACTTACCTGGATGCTGCATCAGGTGACAACGCGCGGTACCGGAACACGGGCCAACCTCAAGGATCGAGAGGTCGCAGGAAAGACCGGGACCACGCAGGCTGCGCGCGATGCATGGTTCATTGGATATTCGGCCGATTACGTGGCCGGTGTCTGGATGGGATATGATGACAACACCCCGCTGACCGGCGTGACAGGCAGCGGCTTGCCATCCGAGATATGGCACGAGGTGATGGTGCGTGTTCATGAAGGACTGCCAGCACGACCGTTGCCGATGCTGGCCCCTGTCGCACCTGCACCCGCACCGCAACCCTATAACGGGCAGGCGCAGGGTCAGCCCAGAAGTAATGCCCAGCCCGAAACCCAGAACGCGATCGAGCAATTGTTCCGTGACCTGTTTGGCAGCGGGCGAAACTGAACACTGCTGCTGGCTCAATAGAAAAAGGCGCGTCCATCAGGGCGCGCCTTTTGTTTTAGCAGTCGTTGAAAAAGGCCGCCACGTCAGGACGTAGCGCGCAGATCAGCAATCATCGCATCAATATTGCCGCCGCGCCGGTCCAGCATAGCGCCGATCTCTGTCCGCTCGCTTAGCAACATGTTGATGCCCTCAATAAAGAGGTTGAAGAACAGGTCCTTGCCGCTGCGGTCAGAGACCAGAAAGGCCACCTCGAACGGGGCCTGCCCACGCAAACGCGCAAGGCTTTTGACCTCGTAGAAATTCTTGACGGCCCGTGCTTCCTGCACCTCAATCTGGCCTCCGATAAATTCGCGGAAGCGCCTGCCGTATTTGACAGAAATATAGCGCCGAAAAACAGTTGTGAACTCACGCATCTGCGCCGGTGTTGCGCGTCGGGCATCAACACCCAAAGCATAGCTGGCAATAGTGGGCACGTCCGCATAGCGCGTAAATATCCGCTCGAATTCGGCAAACATTGCCTGCTCAGACATGCCAGAGGCGATCACGGCATTGATATCTGCCACAAGCGCATCCACCAGCGTCTTTGCGCGCACCTGCGTCATGGCTTGCACCTGCTGAGGCCAGCTTATCCCCATCATGGCGAAACCGGACCAAGCCGCCAATGAAGCGATCGTAAAGCGTCGGGTCACATTATTCGTCATAGGGGTCCTCGTAGGGATCGTCATATGGGTCTGTTGTTCCTGTCGAATATGGGTCGTCATAGGTTGCCTCACCAGTCCTGCCCAGCGCAAAACGCCGACTCTGGAGGTAAATCAACCGTGATTGGGCATAGCTGTCGGCACTGTCGTACAGCACGGAATCGATGGAGTCACCAAAGCGACCCCGATCCCCGACAACATCAAGCACGCGCGCACCAAGCCGGAATTCGTTGGTGGAACCGGACATGGCGTATGACAGCGGGTTCGTGAAAAGATCAACTATTCTGCCGACTGCATCACGCTGGGTCGATGGACCGCGGAACGGTGTTTCGACATAACGGCCTTCACCAACGCCCCAGACATGCAGGGTCTCACCAAAGTCGGTATCAACCTCTGAAATGCCCACCAGCTCACCAACATCCACAAGCCCGGCAAAACCGACCGTGGAGTTGACGACAAACCGGTAGGTATTGGTAACCGCACCCTTGAAATTGCCCTGCAACAGATTGTTCACAACAAGGCCCGGTGCAGACAGATTCGCCGAGAAGTTGTTGACCATCAAGCGCATCTCGGGAGGCAAGACCTTCATGTATCCGCGTGAAACAGGGCGCAAGATTGCCTGATCCACAGACTTGTTGAACGCGTGGACCTTGCGGTTGCGCTCTTCGAACGGGTCGTTGATTCCGTCCCGGGCCACGTAGCCTTCCGGCGCCGCACAAGCTGCAAGAGCCAGCAACAAAAGAAACGGGAAAACCTTGGCTCTGTTGAAGCGGCGCGAACGGGCTGGTGCGATCATGGGTGTTTGGGACACTGGATATCTCACAGGTTATATGCTTGTGTTTCAGAAGCCTGGAGATGTTTCCAGGCCAACGAAAGGGTCAATGCTTCATCCGGAAATCGGAACGGCGCTTAGCCCTATGGTAGAGTATGTTCTTATAACGTCTATCCTTTGGACGGAAGAGAACAGTCGGTCTGACCGGCAATTTGGTAGTATGAGTGGCGGAAAACGGTAAATGGTAAAGTATGATAGCGGTCCCGGGCTCGCCGAATTGAATGCGGCGCGACGCACTGACCGTCATCTTTACTGGGCCGTCGGGGTCTTCAGTATCTTTGCCAATCTGCTGATGCTGACCGGACCGATCTACATGTTGCAAGTCTTTGACCGGGTGCTTGGCAGCAGGTCTGTCGCTACTCTGGTGGCGCTGACCATTCTTGTTGCCTTTCTCTATGCCATGATGGGTCTACTGGATCATTCCCGTGGCCGGATCATGGCAAGGGTCGGCGCGAGGTTCCAAGCCAATCTGGACCGACGGGTTTTTGATGCGGTCGTGCAAAAGTCAGCGCTCTACCCTGATCGCGTCCCACCTTCCGGGTTGCGGGATCTTGAGGTGGTGCAGCGGCTCATGACCTCTCCGGTTTCCATGGCTGTCTTTGATTTTTCCCTGGACTCCGGTGTTTCTTCTGGGGATTGCACTGTTTCATCCATGGCTGGGTTATCTTGCCCTTGGTGGTGGCGCGATACTTGTTCTTTTCACCGTGGCGAACCAGATCCTGACACGCAACCCTGTCGATTGGGCCAACCAGTCGCAGGCAAGGGCCGATAGTTTGGCAGGCCATATCCGCAACGAAGCACAGATGGTGCAGGCAATGGGCATGCGGGATGCCGTGTTCGCGCGTTGGCAACTGGCCCGCGACGCCGCCTTGACCCAATACCTGCGCGCGGCGGATCTGGGGGGCGGTTTCGGTTCAGTCTCGCGGACATTGCGGCTTTTTCTGCAATCCGCAATGCTGGGGCTGGGCGCATGGCTTGTGATCAGGGGCGAGGTGACGCCTGGCGCGATGATTGCCGCCTCGATCCTGCTGGGGCGCGCTTTGGCACCTATCGAACAGGCTATTGGCAGTTGGGCGCTGGTGCAGCGCGCGATCAAAGGATGGTCCGATCTGGCGATTCTCTTGTCCGAAATACCCCCCGAGCAAACACGCACCGCGCTGCCTGTGCCCCGTGCAAGGCTTGACGTTCAGGGGCTGACGGTAATCCCCCCCGGTGAGGCGTCGCCTGTTCTGCGCATGCTCAGCTTTACGGTAGAGCCGGGGCAGGCGCTGGGTGTGATCGGATCATCAGGCGCAGGAAAATCCACGCTGGCAAGCGCGGTGACCGGGATGTGGCGCCCTGCGGCAGGCACGATCCGTCTGAATGGTGCATCCTTGGATCAGTACCCTGCGGCCACACTGGCCCAGCATATCGGCTATCTGCCACAACGGGTGCATCTGTTTGACGGTACTATTGCCGAAAACATCGCGCGCCTGTCGCTGAATCCCGACCCCGTTCTTGTGGTTGAAGCCGCCCGCAAGGCCGCTGCACACGAGATGATCCTGAAGCTTCCGGACGGATATGATACCGCTGTTTCCATCGCGGGCGGGCGGCTGTCGGGTGGACAGATCCAGTGCATCGGACTTGCCCGGGCCATGTATGGCAATCCGGTCATCCTTGTTCTGGACGAGCCTAACTCAAACCTCGACAATGAGGGATCACAGGCCCTGAATACGGCCATACGCAGCATGAAGGCCGAAGGAAAGTCTGTGTTGATCATGGCGCATCGGCCAGCCGCGATACAGGAATGCGACATGATTCTGGTGATGGAGTCAGGCGCACGCGCCGCATTCGGGCCAAGGGACGTGGTGCTCAGGCAAGTGCTGAGCAATCATCAGGACGTGCAGACCAGTCTGGGACAGAACCTTGGCGGGGGTGTGCGATGACCACAGCACGCAAGCAACGCTTTACCGTGCGCGGTCCGGTCATTCTTGGACTGGTTGCCCTGACACTGCTGCTAGGTGGATTTGGTACTTGGGCTGCCATTGCGAATATCGCTGGTGCGATCGTGGCCAATGGCCGGATCGAGGTTGACCAGAACCGGCAGGTTGTCCAGCATCCGGATGGCGGCGTTATCCGGGACATCGTGGTGACCGAAGGGATGCGCGTCACGGAAGATCAGGTGCTGATCCGGCTGGACCCATCTGGTCTGCTGTCTGATCTGACCATCATCGAGGGACAGCTGTACGAACTCATGGCGCGCCGTGGCCGTCATGAGGCAGAGCGTGACCACCGTAGCGAAGCAGAGTTCGATCCCCTTTTGCTTGGCGCATCGGCCACAAACCCTGATGCGGCGCTGCTAATGAATGGGCAGCGGCAGCTTTTACAGGCCCGTGCCACCTCGCTTGCCAGTCAGGTCGAACAGCTGAACAAACGCAGCCAGCAGATCGACACGCAGATCACGGGAATCGCCGCACAACGCGATGCCCTGGGCCTGCAGGTTGGTTTGATCGAACAGGAACTTGCAGACCAGCAAAGCCTGCTGGACCGAGGTTTGGCGCAAGCGAGCAGGGTACTGGCCCTGCAACGTGAACTGGCACGGCTGAACGGTGAGATCGGGGCGCTGACGGCGGAAACGGCCACTGCTGAAAGCAGGATCACAGAAACCACGATCGAAATCCTGCGCCTTGCCGAGAACCGTCGCGAAGAGGCGATCACCCGCCTGCGCGATCTTCAGTTTCGTGAGCTGGAACTTCTCGAACAGCGCCGCGCCCTGCTGCAAAGGCTGGAACGGCTGGATATCCGCGCGCCTGTTTCGGGCATTGTTTACGGCCTGCAGGTCTTTGCCCGGCGCTCGGTGTTGCGGGCGGCAGATCCGGTGCTGTTCATTGTGCCGCAAGATCGCCCGTTGATCATCATGGCGCAAGTGAACCCTGTGAATATCGATCAGGTCTTCCCCGGTCAGGAGGTGACTTTGCGTTTTGCCGCACTTGACCAGCGCCGCACGCCGGAACTGGTAGGACGGGTTGTCCACACGTCAGCGGATGCCTTTACTGACGATTCTGCCGGAACCTCGTTCTACCGTGCCGAGATCATGATGGAGAATGGCGAACTTGCGCGTTTGCCGGAAGGCGTCACCCTTATCCCCGGCATGCCTGTTCAGGCCTTTATCCGGACCGGCGATCGCAGTCCGCTGAATTATCTGGTCAAACCACTGTCGGACTATTTCAGCATGGCCTTGCGCGAGGATTGATGCGATCAGCCTATCCCATGACGTCACGATGACGCGCATTTGCACGTCCTTTCCCTCAGATATGGATTGATCCGCACAGCCCGGTCTTTGCGGTTCCAATCCGGTCCGAAGCCAGCTAGCGTCCGGCGCGAACCAGTTTTTGAAACGGAGCATGTCCATGACCAGCATCCTTGAAACACGTCTTGCCAGCATTGGCGTCACCTTGCCCGACGCCCCTGCCCCGGCTGCCAATTATGTACCCTTCGTCCAGACCGGTGATCTGGTGTTTGTATCGGGTCAGATCTCGAACGGGCCGGACGGGTTCATCACCGGCAAACTGGGTGCGGATATGGATGTGGCAGCTGGCGCTGCTGCTGCGAAAACCTGTGCGATCAGCTTGCTCGCGCAACTCAAAGCAGCTTGCGGGGGCGATCTGGACCGGTTGGTACGGGTTGTGAAGTTGACTGGCTTTGTGAACTCGACACCTGATTTCACTGACCAACCCAAGGTGATCAACGGAGCGTCGGATTTTCTGGTCGAAGCGCTAGGCGATATGGGGCGGCATTCGCGCTCTGCCGTGTCCGCAGCCTCGTTGCCTCTTGGCGTTGCCGTCGAAATCGAAGCTATCTTCCAGATCAGATGAACACATTGCCTGCTGCCTTCCTGAAGGCCCCGATTGCGCATCGCGCGCTGCATGACATGGCAGCAGGGCGGCCCGAAAACACGCCCAGCGCGATCGAGGCTGCTTGCAAGGCCGGTTTCGGGATCGAGATTGACCTGCAACTGTCGTCAGACGGGGTTGCGATGGTGTTTCACGACTACGACCTCAGACGCCTGACCGATGTAGTGGGGCCGGTGCGCGGCCATAGTGCAGAGGCATTAGGCAAGATCCGCCTCAAAGGTGGAACAGATGCCATTCCCACGCTCGTGCAAGTTCTGGATCAGGTAGACGGGCGCGTACCGCTGCTGATCGAGATTAAGGATCAGGACGGGGCCATGGGTGCGAATGTCGGCTTGCTGGAAGCAGCAGCAGCAAAGGCCTTGCGTGATTACAAAGGTACAGTTGCTGTGATGTCTTTCAACCCGCATTCCATGGTTGCAATGGCGGGGCTGGCACCCGACATCCCGCGTGGTTTGACCACATGCGACTATACCGCCGAGGACTGGCCCTTACTGCCCAAAGGCACGCGGGACCGGTTGCGCGCGATCCCCGATTTTGACGCCACGCGTGCCTGCTTCATCAGTCACGATGCGTCCGATCTGGCCGCCCCGCGCGTTGCCGACCTCAAGGCCCGGGGTGCCGCAATCTTGTGCTGGACGATCCGTTCTGCCCGAGAGGAGGCGCAGGCGCGGCGCATCGCACAGAATGTCACTTTTGAGGGATATGCCGCCGCGATCCCGGCTTGAACGGCCTTGCTGCCGCTCCAGATAAAAGGTCGCATGCAGGGGGCGCGCCACAATGACGGATGACATCATAGAGATATCCATGCTTGGCAGCCTGTCCGAGGTCGCGCAGGCAGATTGGGATGCTTGCGCCTGCCCCGAAGCGCTGGATGGCGGGCGGCCCAACGATCCATTCACGACATGGCGGTTCCTGAAATCGCTGGAAGACAGCGGGTCTGTCGGGGCGGGATCGGGCTGGCAACCACGCTATCTGACCGCCCGTCAAGATGGGCAAATCATCGCCTGCGCGCCGATGTATGCCAAATCGCACAGTCAGGGCGAATACATCTTTGACCATAACTGGGCCAATGCCTTTGAGCGGGCAGGCGGGCGCTACTATCCCAAGCTCCAGATCGCAGTGCCATTCACTCCTGCTACGGGGCGGCGTTTTCTGACGCGTCCGGGATTTGAGGAGGCCGGACAGGCCGCGCTGGTGCAAGGTGCTGTCGAACTGGCGGCTAAAAACAATCTGTCCTCGCTCCACATCACGTTTTGTGCCCAAGCCGAGGCGCAAGCAGGCAGCCAAATGGGATTGTTGCAACGCGTCACCCAACAATATCATTGGGAGAATGACAGCTATTCTGATTTCAACGGCTTTCTTGCGTCACTGTCATCACGCAAGCGCAAGATGATCCGCAAGGAACGTGAACGTGCGCAGGATTTTGGCGGACAGATCGTGTCGCTGACGGGTGACCAGATCGAGCCATGGCATTGGGATCATTTCTGGCGTTTCTATCAAGATACCGGCGCGCGCAAATGGGGTACACCCTATCTGACACGCCGTTTCTTTGACATTGCACAAGAAACCCTGCGTGATGACATGCTGCTGGTTCTGGCGATGCGTGACGACATACCTGTGGCCGGTGCCTTGAATTTTATCGGACAACAGGCGCTTTTTGGCCGCTACTGGGGATGCGCAGAAGATCATCCCTGCCTGCATTTCGAGCTTTGCTATTATCAGGCCATGGACTTTGCCATCGCAAAGGGGATGTCACGGGTAGAAGCGGGCGCACAGGGCGAACACAAGCTGGCGCGCGGCTATCTTCCGGTGCCGATCCATTCGCTGCATTGGGTTGCCGACACGGGTTTTGCCGATGCAGTGGCCCGCTATCTGTCAGCGGAAAGGGCAGCGGTCGAGGAAGACATCGAGGTTCTGACGGCCTATGGTCCGTTCAGACGAACGCAAATGGAGGAACAGGAATGACCGAACGCCTTAGCGATACGGGTCGCAAAACCATGCTGGAACCCTTGTTCGACACTGGCTGGAGCATGGTCGATGGCCGCGATGCCATCACCAAGACCTTCCAGTTCAAGGATTTCACCGAAGCCTTTGGCTGGATGACGCAAGCCGCGCTTTGGGCCGAAAAATGGGGACACCACCCCGAATGGTCCAACGTATACAAGTCTGTTACCGTTGTTCTGACGACACATGACGTAGATGGCCTGTCCGCGCTGGACGCAAAGCTGGCACGCAAGATGGACAGTATCTGACCCAAGAAAATACGCTGACCAAGGAAGATCGATGCAAGACCTGATGACGACCGAACTCTGGAACGGAACCACACTGGCCGAACTGTTCACCCTTCAATTTCTGGCCTCGCTGGCAGGTTCCGTACTTGGTGCACTGGCGATCATTGTGGGCGGTTTTATTCTTGCAGGATGGGCGCGTAACAGGATCGTGGGACTGACGCAGCGCTATGCACGGCTTGATGCGACCTTGTTCAATTTTCTGGGCAGTCTGGTGCGCTACACCATTCTTGCTTTCATGGCCCTGTTTGTTCTGAATACTTTCGGGATTCAGACAACATCCATCGTTGCTTTGATCGGTGCCGCTGGTCTGGCAGTCGGTCTGGCCTTGCAAGGTACATTGTCGAATGTGGCCGCAGGGGTGATGATCATCATGTTCCGGCCCTTCAAGAATGGTGATTTTGTCGAAGTGGCAGGTCAGTCCGGCACGGTCAAAGAGATTTCACTCAACTTTACCGAAGTGTCTTCGATCGGCAATGTGCAAGTCATTATTCCGAACAGCCAGATCTGGGGCAATGTGATTTCCAACTATTCCACCTATGACACACGGCGTGCCGAATGGGTATTCGGCGTATCCTATAGCGCCGATCTGAAAAAGGCCGAGACGATCATACGTGACACGATCATGTCTGATCCGCGCTCGAAACCTGACCCTGCACCCTTTGTGCAGGTCAACAACCTTGGCGATTTTTCAGTGGATTTTCTAGTGCGTGTCTGGTGTGCCTCATCGGATTTCTTCCAATATCAGGCGGATATGAAACGTGCTGTGAAAGAAGCCTTGGATGAGGGTGGAATCGACATCCCCTTCCCCACCCGCACGATGATCAACGTCGCCTGACGGTCACAAGCGGAGCATCGCCTGTTGCCCTGCACTGTCGACTGATGGGTTGTAATATTTATATCGTGCACGATATAAATATTACCGATATTTTTGTTGAAGGAGACCGCTATGTCTGTCGATATGAAATACAGAACCAAAGCCACTGCCACGGGTGGGCGCGATGGTCACTCTGCCACCGAGAATGGTGCGGTGGATGTGAAGCTCGTGACCCCGAAAGAGTTGGGCGGTGCCGGTGGTGACGGGATCAACCCAGAGCAGCTTTTCGCAACCGGCTACGCGGCCTGCTTCATGGGCGCGCTGAAATTCGTGGCGGGTCAGGACAAGGTGAAGATACCGGCCGAGGCAACAGTTGCCGCCGACGTCGGAATCGGACCGCGGGCCGACGGTGGTGGTTTAGGGCTGGAAGTTGCTCTGATTATTACTGTACCGGGAATTGAAGCAGATGTGGTCGATGACCTGATCGCCCGCGCGCATGTTGTCTGCCCCTATTCCAATGCCACGCAGAACAACATCAAGGTCAGCCTGTCGCGCGGATAACAAGCGCGCCGGCATTAACAACGCGTCCGTATCATTAAAAAACCCCCGTCGGACCAAGCCCGACGGGGGTTTTATTATTCGGCACAATGCCGGACCGGAGTCTATGGGTCAGATAGCGGCCAAAAGCGCTTCACCACCCGACACATCGCAGGTGCCGGGGCTTTCTTCGGGATGAAAAACCGTGACAACGCCATCCTCGACCAACATCGCATAGCGCTTGGATCGCGCGACAAGACCGGCGGGAGGTGCATCAAAATTCATCCCGATCGCCTTTGTAAACTCGCTGGACGCGTCCGACAGCATGGTAATGCCAGCCTCGGTAGCACCTGTTGCCTCGCCCCAGGCTTTCATCACGAAGGGGTCGTTCACGCTGATGCAGATGATCTCATCCACGCCTTTGGCTGCAAACGCGTCTTTCGTGCGGATAAAGCTCGGCACATGCGCGGAATGGCAGGTCGGTGTAAACGCCCCCGGCACGGCGAACAGCGCGATTTTGCGCCCCTTCAGCTTGTCGCCCAAGGCCACGGCTTCGGGCCCTTTGTCGCCCATCTTCACAAGTGTCGCGTCGGGCAGCTTGGCCCCTGTCGAAATCGTCATCCTGTTCCTCACCTTGGGTTTGCGTTTTCCTGTTCCCCCAATATAGGGTGCCGCGCAACGTGAGACCAATACTTTCGAAAAGGAATGGGCATGACGCATGTTGTCGTGATCGGCGCCGGGCAGGCAGGATCGTCACTTGTCGCAAAATTACGCAATTCCGGCTTCGACGGCGCAGTGACACTGATCGGCGCGGAACCGGTGCCGCCCTATCAGCGCCCGCCTTTGTCCAAGGCCTATCTGCTGGGTGACATGACGCTTGACCGGTTATTCCTGCGACCCGAAAGCTTTTATCCCGAGCACGGGATTGACCTGCGTCTGAATCAACGCGTGACGGGCATCGACCCCGTGGCCCGTACCGTTTTTGTCAATGGCGAGGTGCTCGGCTATGACCATCTGGTGTTGACGACAGGGTCCGAACCGCGCCGCCTGCCTGCCAGCATTGGTGGCACGCTGGCGGGTGTTTATGTGGTGCGCGATCTGGCAGATGTCGATGCGATGGGTCCACAGGTTTTGGCTGGCAAACGCGCGCTGATCGTCGGGGGCGGCTACATCGGGCTGGAGGCGGCGGCCGTGGCCTCAAAGCGCGGGCTTGATGTCACGCTTGTCGAAATGGGCGACCGCATCCTGCAACGCGTGGCAGCGCCTGAAACATCCGACTATTTTCGCGCTTTGCATCACGGGCACGGCGTTCGTATTCGCGAAGGGATCGGACTTGATCGGCTGTTGGGCGAGGGGCACGTCACCGCTGCGCGCCTGACCGATGGCACGGAGCTGAGCGTGGATCTGGTGATCGTGGGCGTGGGGATCACCCCCGCCACAGGATTGGCCGAGTTGGCAGGGCTTGAGATCGAGAACGGTATTAAAACAGACGCACAGGGCCGGACATCGGACCCCGCAATCTGGGCGGCAGGGGATTGCGCCTCTTTCCCGTGGCGCGGCGGGCGCATCCGTCTGGAAAGCGTACCCAACGCCATTGATCAGGCCGAATGCGTCGCTGAAAATATCATGGGCGCAAGCAAGGAATACGAGGCCAAGCCTTGGTTCTGGTCTGATCAGTATGATGTGAAACTGCAAATCGCCGGCCTGAATGCGGGCTATGACTGCACCTTTGTGCGACCCGGCGACAAGCCGGGCAGTCAGTCGGTCTGGTATTACAAAGGCCTGACCTTGCTGGCCGTGGACGCCATGAACGATCCGCGCGCCTACATGATCGGCAAACGGCTGATCGAGGCGGGCCAGTCGCCTGCGCCGGATGCTGTCGCCAACCCCGACGTTGCGCTCAAGTCGCTGCTGCCCACGTGAGGATCGTTGCAGGGCGTTTCCGGGGCCGTGCATTGGCTGCCTTGGGAAAAGGCGATCCTGCCGCGCATCTGCGCCCGACCACCGACCGGACCCGTGAAAGCCTGTTCAACATGCTGGCGGGCGGACGTTTTGGTGATCCTGTGACAGATGCGCGTGTCCTTGATCTTTTCGCAGGCACTGGGGCATTGGGGCTTGAAGCGCTGTCGCGGGGTGCAACCCACGTCACATTTGTCGACGACGGTCCAAAGGCGCTTGGCCTGATCCGGCAGAACATCGCACTTTGCGGTGCTGAAGCCGAGAGCCGGATCATCAAGCGTGATGCGCGCCGGCTTCCGCGCAACGAGGATGCCGCTTTTGACTTGGTCTTTCTCGATCCGCCTTATGGCAAGGCTCTGGGAGAGCTGGCAATCACACAGGCCATCGATATGGGCTGGATTGCCAAGGATGCATTGATCGTCTGGGAGGAGAGCGCGGCCATAACCGCGCCCGATGGGCTGACCCTTCTGGACAGTCGTCGCTATGGCGATACGGTGATCAGTCTTTTGCAGTACTGACCCCGTCCGGCCATCACAGGCGAAAGACGACGCTTGACCACGTCGGAAATGGCAAAGCAGCGCCCGGCGCGCAGGTCCAGCTTGCGGTGACCTAAGACCGGAAGACCAATGGCCACCCGCTATATTCCCCTGTGGACCCGTTTTGCCCCAACGCCGGGCGTGCGGGGCTTCGCAACCCTTCAGGGTTTTGAAGCGATCACCCGCGGCATTCTGATTTCCGTGTTCCCACTGGAGATGTACCGCGCGCTACAGGATGCACAAAGCGTCTCGCAGGTCTATTTTATGATCGGGATCACCTCCTTGATTGCAGGGTTAATGGTGCCTTGGCTTAACCGTGCGCTGCCACGCCGCTGGATGTATACGACGGGAGCATTGCTGTATCTGTTGGGGTCAGGGATTGCCGTATGCGGCGGGACCGAGATGATCATGTTTGCCCTGCTCTCCAATACACTTGCGACGGTGATCACCTTTGTCTGCTTCAATGCCTATGTGCTCGACTACATCTCGCGCGGGGATCTGGGAAAGGCTGAATCGATGCGCATGTTCTATTCGGCACTGGGTTGGACTGTAGGGCCGGTGCTGGGTGTCGCGCTGATGGCGCTATGGCGTCCAGCGCCCTTTGTGGTGGCCGGGATTTCGGCCCTGTGCATGCTGTTCGTGTTCTGGAAAATGCGGCTGGGCAATGGAAAGCTGATCAGCCGTGCACGCGCCCCAGCGCCCAATCCGCTGGCGTTTCTGGGGCGCTTCTTTGTGCAACCGCGCCTGATCGCGGGTTGGCTATTTGCGGTGATCCGCTCCTGCGGTTGGTGGGTTTATGTGGTTTATCTGCCGATCTTCGCTGTCGAATCAGGTCTTGGCGAAGCGACGGGCGGGATCGTCCTGTCCATCACCAATGGCACGCTGTTTCTGACGCCGTTGATGCTGCGGTTCGTGCAGGCAAGTTCGATCCGTACAGCAGTGCGCTTTGGGTTTTTCGCCTCGGGAACACTGTTCATTCTGGCAGGTATCGGACAATGGCTGCCATGGGGTGCTGTTGCTGCACTGATGGCGGCCTCTTTCTGTCTGATCCTTCTGGATGTCTGCGGTGGCTTGCCCTTCCTGATGGCGGTCAAACCGTCCGAACGGACCGAGATGTCGGCCGTCTACTCCAGCTTCCGGGATGTGTCCGGCATTCTGACGCCGGGTGTTGCTTGGCTGGTGCTGTTGGTTGCGCCGCTGCCTGGTGTTTTTGTGGCCTGCGGCGCAGGTCTATGGCTGGCCTGGGGCATTGCCGGGCGGTTGCACCCAAGACTGGGCGGCGCGCGTATCCGTCTGCCTGCCGTGTGAAACTGTTGGACTTACCCGTAAGTCGGATGGAAACGCCCGGCAGGGGATAGGGTAAATATCTCGCACCCCGTTGCCGTCACGCCGACAGAATGTTCAAACTGCGCGCTCAGGGATTTATCACGGGTCACCGCTGTCCAGTCGTCGGCCAGCACTTTGGTCTCGGGACGGCCCAGATTGACCATCGGCTCGATTGTGAAGAACATACCTTCTTCCAGCACGGGGCCTGTGCCGGGGCGACCGTAATGCAGCACATTTGGCGGCGCGTGAAACACCCGACCAAGACCATGTCCGCAAAAATCGCGCACAACGCTCATCCGGTGGCCTTCTACAAAGGTCTGGATCGCATGTCCGATATCGCCAAAGGTATTGCCCGGCTTCACTGCGTCTATTCCCAGCATCAAGGAATCATGCGTGATCTCGATTAGGCGTTCGGCTTTGCGGGGCAATGCCCCTGCGGCATACATGCGGCTGGTGTCCCCGAACCAACCATCAACAATCACTGTGACGTCGATATTCAGGATATCGCCATCTTTCAGCTTTTTGTCGCCCGGAATTCCGTGGCAGACCACATGATTCAGGCTGATGCAGCTTGCATGTTGGTAACCTTTGTAGCCGATAGTCGCCGACGTTGCGCCCGCTTTTGCGACTTTATCTTCGATGATCCGATCCAGCTCGCCGGTGGTAACACCGGGCTGGACGTGCAAGGCGATTCCGTCAAGAATATCTGCTGCCACCTGACCGGCGCGGCGCATGCCAGCAAAATCACCGGCCTCATAAATACGTATGCCATCCCGCGTAAGACGGCCGCGATGCTGATCGTTCAAAGGCGGTTCTCCGTCTTGAATATATATTTGCTCCTATTTAGGCCGAACTGGTGCAAGTTGCCAGTCCCGCCTGTCATAGCTGCAAACAGGTGCGGCAATCCGGCGGCACGTCTCGTTCCAAGACCGGTTGCAGAAGGGTTGGAAAGCGATGCGGCTTGCGCCTATACCAAAGCAAATCTGTTTGAAGGATAGCGCCATGACCAATCCCACTGCTGCAATGCTCGTGATAGGGGATGAAATCCTGTCAGGGCGCACCCGCGATAGCAACATGTACTACCTTGCGGGAGAGCTGACAAAGGCCGGCATCGACCTGCGCGAAGTGCGTGTCGTCAGCGACGATGCCCCCGCGATTGTGGATGCAGTAAAGGCACTGTCGGCCAGCTTTACCCATGTCTTCACCTCTGGCGGGATCGGCCCGACACATGACGACATCACTGCCGACTGTATCGCGCAGGCTTTTGGCAAGACGATCGACGTGCGCGACGATGCCCGTGCCTTGCTGGCCGCGCATTATGCCCGCACTGGCGGAGAGTTGAACACAGCGCGCCTGCGGATGGCCCGCATTCCGGAAAGTGCCCGGTTGATCGAAAACCCGGTGTCCGTGGCACCCGGTTTCGTTCTCGGGAATGTGCATGTGATGGCCGGTGTGCCTGCTGTGTTTCAGGCGATGGTCGCATCGGTTTTACCCACCCTGACTGGCGGTCAGCCTTTGTTGTCGCAGACCCTGCGCATCCAGCGGGGCGAGGGCGATATTGCCGGACCTCTCGGGGATTTGGCCGCGCGTTTTCCCGATCTGTCGATTGGCTCTTACCCCTATCAGACGAACGGCGCATTCGGGGCAAATATCGTGATCCGCGGGCAGGACGGCGCCCGTGTCGATGCCGCAATGGCCGAATTATCCGCCCTTTTTCCCGCATGACCCCAGACGTCGCGCGCCTTTATGATGTGATCGACGGCACATGGCCGGCAGCCGAGACGCGGCAAGCTGGTCCTTTCCTGTTGCGCCTGGGTGCAGGAGGCGGACAGCGGGTATCGGCGGCCACTGCCGTGACCCTCGTTGATGACACTGAAATTGATGCCGCCGAAGCTGCGATGCTTGACAGGGAGCAGCCACGCCTTTTCCAGATCCGGGCCGGAGATGAGGCACTTGATGCCGCTTTGGCAGTTCGCGGTTATCTGATCGTCGATCCGGTAAACCTCTATGTCGCGCCAGTGGCTGATCTGGTGACCGACCGCCCGCCCCCTGTGACAACCTTTACATTGTGGGAACCACTGGCGATCCAGATCGACATTTGGGCCAAGGGCGGGATCGGTCCGGGCCGCATTGCCGTGATGCATCGTGCCAAAGGGCCGAAAACCTCGATCCTCGGGCGTTTGAACGATCATCCCGGAGGCACAGCTTTTGTCGCGATCCACGACCATATCGCGATGGTGCATGCGGTCGAAGTCGTGCCGCACCAGCGCCAGCAAGGCATGGCGCGCTGGTTCATGCGGCTGGCGGCTTTTTGGGCCAAAGATCATGGCGCGACCCATCTGGCTGTGGTCTGTACGCAGGCCAATACTGCCGCAAATGCGCTCTATGCTTCCCTCGGGATGGCGCTTGTGGGACAGTACCATTACCGCAAACACCCAGACGACATGAAATGAGCCAAGCATGAGCAAGACCGATCAACCCACCGCCCTGAACCTGCCAGCCGTTGATCCGCTGCCGCCTGCCACGCAGAAATATTTCGATATCTGTCAGGATAAACTGGGGATGGTGCCCAATGTGCTGCGCGCCCATGCGTTCGACATCGACAAGCTGAACACGTTTTCTGCGCTCTACAATGAACTGATGCTGGCAGATAGCGGCCTCAGCAAGCTCGAGCGCGAGATGATCGCGGTCACGGTCTCGTCGATCAACCGCTGCTTTTATTGTCTGACCGCCCATGGCGCGGCTGTGCGGCAATTGTCCGGTGACCCCAAGCTGGGCGAGATGCTGGTGATGAACTACCGCGTTGCATCACTGGATGCACGGCAGCGGGCGATGCTGGATTTCGCGGCACTGGTCACCACCGCGTCGGCCACGATCGAGGAAAGCCACCGCCAGTCCCTGCGCGATGTCGGTTTCAGTGACCGTGACATCTGGGATATTGCGAATGTCGCGGCCTTCTACAACATGACGAACCGGGTCGCCTCGGCTACCGATATGCGTCCGAATGACGGGTATCACGCGCAGGCCCGTTAGAGCATCACGATGCCACAAACGCCGCAAACCAACCGCAACTATGTTCATCACCCGATGCGAAGGGTTTGTGCTCTTGCGGCTTGTGTCTGTCTGGTCTTCCTAAATCCGGCCTACGCTCTGGATCTTGAACTGCCATTCAACAACCAGACAACGACGCAGGTGATCACCGCACCTGACAGCCACGCTCTGGCAACCGGTGCGTTCGCGAATGGCAATCTGCCTGTCAAAGTTCTGGAGGGTCAGGTTGAAAGACAGGTCTTGCGTATTCCGGGCCAGACACTGACAACCCTGCAAATGCTGACACCTTTACGCGACCAACTGACACAGAACGGCTTTGATATCCTGTTCGACTGTCATGCCGCCACCTGTGGCGGCTTCGATTTCCGCTTCGCCACAGAAGTGCTGCCCGCGCCTGACATGTATGTGGATCTGACCGATTTCCGTTATCTGTCTGCCCGGCGCGGCGAACAGGATCATATCGGGTTGTTGGTCAGCGGATCGTCCACTGCGGGATTTATCCAGATCATCCGTGTCGCTTCAGGCGAGGACGTCTCGGGATTGCGTATCATCAGCCCAGGCGATCCGCCCCAAGTCGCAGATGTGCCCGACACAATCGAAGTGCCGATAGACAGGCCACCGGTCACACAGACGCCGTCAGAGCCTCTTTCCCTCGTCGACAGCCTGCAACGGCGCGGATATGTTATTCTGTCCGATCTGACATTCGACACAGGCTCCTCCCAACTGGCGCAGCAGCGCTTTGCGACTCTGGAGAATCTGGCAGAGTTCCTGTTGGCCGACACCACACGCCGCATTGCGCTGGTGGGCCATACCGATTCCGTAGGCGGCTTGCCCGGCAATATCACCCTGTCGCGCCAGCGCGCTACCTCTGTGCGGCAACGTCTATTGGCGGATTATGCCGTTCCCGCCTCCCAGATCGAGGTAGAGGGGATCGGATATCTCTCTCCCATCGCCCCGAACACCAGTTCGGCTGGCCGCGAAGTCAATCGAAGGGTCGAAGCGGTCCTACTTGATACCGAGTAACCCAGTTCCAATCGTTTCTTCTTGCCGCCAATATCCCGGGGTTCGGGGCAGCGCCCCGATTTTCTGCCGGTCCTTCACCTCCGTATCAGGATCGCCCGCAAATCGTTGACATTGGTGCCTGTTGGTCCGGTGAAGAACAACTGGTCGACTGCTGCAAAAGCAGTCCACGCATCGTGACCCACCAAAAGCTGGGCCGGATCAATCCCGGCTTGCCGCATGCGCGCCACCGTTTCTCCGTCTGCGAAAGCGCCCGCATTATCTTGCGAGCCGTCGATCCCGTCCGTATCAGCGGCCAAAGCCATGATACCACTGAACCCGTCGATCTCCAGCGCCAGTGCCAACATGAATTCGCTGTTGCGCCCGCCGCGTCCTGCCTTGTCGCGGATCGTGACCGTCGTTTCACCGCCCGACAGCATCACGATCGGCGCTACAAAGGGGCGTCCCCGCAGCGCTACTTCCCGCGCCATGGCGCCATGCATGCGGGCAACATCACGCGCTTCCCCCTCGATCGCATCCGATAGGATCACAGCCTCTATCCCCGCCGCACGTACCACCTCTGCTGCCGCTTCCAGCGAGCGGGCAGCCGAGGCGATGACATGGACCTCGTTTCCAGCAAAGCGGGGATCATCGGGACTTGGAGCATCCTCTGGCGTATCCGCCAAATACCGTGCGATCTGTTCGGGAAGGGTAATCCCATAGTCGCGCAATGCTTTTCGAGCCTCTGCGCGGCCAACGGCATCAGGCACCGTTGGGCCAGAGGCGACCTGCGCCGGATCGTCGCCAGGCACATCCGACACGATCAGGCTGATAACCCGCGCCGGATGCGCGGCCGCCGCCAGACGCCCGCCCTTGATGCAACTTACCTGCTTGCGGATCGCGTTCATCGCCCCGATCGGCGCGCCAGAGGCCAGCAGCGTCTTGTTCAACGCCACCTCATCTGCCAGCGTCAGACCATCCGCAGGTGCTGCCAACAAGGCCGATCCTCCACCGCAGATCAAAGCCACCACCAGATCGTCGGGGCCAAGATCTGATACAGCCGCAAACAATGCGTCCGACGCTACCAGTCCGGCCTCGTCTGGAACTGGATGCGCGGCTTCGAGCACCCGGATATGTCGGGTCGGGCAGGCATAACCATAGCGCGTGACCACAACACCCTCGACAGGGCCATCCCACAAATCCTCGAACGCGGCCGCCAGTTGTGCAGCCCCCTTGCCAGCACCAACAACGATGGTGCGTCCCTTCGGCTTTGCGGGCAAACAGGCGGCCAGAGCCTTGTGCGGATCGGCAGCGGCCACCGCCGCCGCGAAGAGTGAGGACAGAAGTTCGCGGTCTTGCGATGTCATTTTGCGGCTTTCTGCAAAAGTGTCAGACACGCCCTTTCCAGGGCACCAGCCACTTTTCCGCCATTCGCATCAGGATGTCGATTCCATAGCCGATAATCCCGATAAGGATGATCCCCATGATCACCACATCCGTCAGCTGGAACCGGCTGGCAACCATGATCATCATACCTGCCCCTTTTTCTGCCGCCACCAGTTCAGCCGCCACGACTGTACCCCAGCACACGCCCATCGCCACCCTCGCTCCGGTGAATATCTCTGGCAAAGAGTTCGGCACGATCACATGGCGCAGGATCTGCCATTTACTGGCCCCCAGCGAATAAGCGGCATGCACCTTGGCAATCGCCACGCCGGACACACCCGCCCGCGCCGCGATGGTCATGATCCAGAGAGCTGCCAGAAACAGCAGAATGATCTTTCCGGCCTCGCCTATACCCGCCCAGATGATAACCAGCGGGATCAGCGCCAATGGTGGCACGGGGCGCATGAATTCCACAATCGGGTCGAACCAGCCCCGAAACCAACCTGACAGACCCATCGCATAGCCAAGCGGAATGCCCACAAGCGCGCCCAGAACAAAACCGGCGATCACCCTGTAAAGCGACCAGCCCAGATGTTCCCACAAGGTGAAGTTCTGATAACCGCTGGCGGCTATTTCACCAATACGGGCCACCACGGTCTCGGGTGCGGGCAGCCAGATAGGTTCCATCTGCATGCCCTTGAGCGGCGCGAAATTCAGCGTGCCCCGCGCCGTCAAGCTCACACGACCTGCCGCTGTGTCCACCGACTGCCCCTGCTCGATAGCGCGGCCATCAACTGCAACAATCCTTGCACCATCGGCACGGGTGATCTCGTCATTGTCGTCCCATATGACCAGAGAAGACCGCATCGCACCGACCGTGATCGAATCATCGCGGGCAAAACCTCCATTTTCCGGGATCTCGGGTGGCTGGGCGGTTTCCCCGACCGGATGGACGCGGGCAAAAACCGTTGCGTCATCGCGGGCTCCATCCGGTGCTTCAACCGTAAAGGTGAACTGCGTGTCGCCGACAAAGGGACCGGGCACATGCACGGGGGCCCATTTACTGCCGGTGAACGCGCCCCAGATCAGGAATATCGTCAGGACCGAGATGATACTTGCGGCGCAATCGGGTCGCACCGCACTCTCGTCTCCGAAAGTCACAGTCTTGAGCGATGTGAAATCATGCCGGGCGCGCAACCGGTTCATGCCCATCCGGATCAACACGAAGCTGCTGACAAAGATCGCCAGATAGATCAGAAGCGGTATCATGCGTCTGCCTCTACGTTGCGGCCCATGATCTCTTCTTCCATGTCCCAGATCATGCTCAGGATCTCTTCGCGTTTTTCGGCAAAGTCCGGATGCTTTTTAACGCTACGCAGATCCTGACCCACCCCCATTTCAGCAAAAGGAAGATGATACTCGCGGTGGATGCGCCCCGGTCGCGGCGCCATCACCAGCAAGCGTTCCCCCAGCATCAAGGCCTCCTCTACCGAGTGGGTGATCAGGATGATGGTCTTGCCTGTCTCTTTCCACAGTTTCAGAACCAGTCCCTGCATTTTCTCGCGCGTCAGCGCATCAAGCGCGCCCAAAGGCTCGTCCATCAGGATCACATCGGGATCATTTGCCAGACAGCGCGCCAGAGCAACACGCTGCTGCATACCGCCGGACAGCTCATAAACCGATTTCTCCTTGAAATCGCGCAAGCCCACGACATCCAGCAAGTGATCGACAGTGCCTTTCCATTGCGCCTCGCGCTGGCCCGCCATACGCGGTCCGAAACTGACATTGTCGCGCACGCTCATCCATTCGAATAGCGCCCCTTGCTGGAACACCATCCCGCGTTCGGCGGCCGGCCCCGTGACGCGTGCTCCGTTCAATGTGATCTGTCCCTCGGTCGGGGCCAGAAAGCCTGCGACTATGTTCAAAAGCGTGGTCTTGCCGCATCCTGACGGCCCAAGGACACTCAGCAGTTCGCCTGTATTCAAGGTCAGACTGACATCCCGCAACGCATGCACATGGCTGCCATTCGGCAGATCGAACCGCATCGAGATGTTGTCGATAGAAAGTGTCGACACCTCCCGCCCCTTCCTGTTCTCAGTTCCGGCCCTCTCCTGCGCCCCAAATAATGGGCGGCAGGCAACCGGCTTCTTCTTGCTGCAAATATCCCCGCCGGAGGCATCCGGCAGCTCTGCTGTTGGAACGATGCGCTGCGTGCAGGGCCACGCCCAAGGCGTGACCCTGCCGCAAAGCTGTGGTTACATGCCTTGAGCGGCTGTCAACGGCCCGGTGTTGACCCGGTCCGCATAGCTATCCAGAGAGGAGGGGATACTGCCCGCTTCGACAAAAACCGAAGCAACACCCTGCATGAACTCCTGCGCGCCGCCCCCCAGCCACTTGGCATCCAACTGGTTAGCCACAGTGGGGAACACAAATGTGTCAATCGTCAGGGCCGTCGCATCCAGATCCATACCGGCATCCTTGGCGATGACTGGCAGCATGGTGTCACGATTGGCGGGATCGGCCCACATGGCGTTGGCATCTGCTGTCACCTTGAGGAAACTCGCCACCAGATCAGGGTTTTCGGCCACAAAACTTGCAGGCGCACTGGTGACATCGAACACCAGAATACCCAGTTCTTCCTTTTCGGCACCCGTCAGCAGGACGTTGCCGAATTCTTCAGCCCGCCGCAAGGATCCGCCCCATCCGCAAAACATGTCAACGGCGCCTTGCGCGATCGCAGCGGCCCCTTCCGGCGGTGCCATGTTGACGATTTCGAGGCTGGCAAGATCTACACCGAAATGGTCCATCTGACGCAGAAAGCCGTAATGGGCCGCGGTACCAAGCGGCACGGCCACTTTCTTGCCTGCCAAATCGGCTGCGCTGTCCTTGTCGATTTCGAGGGCGCTGGACACAACGCAGTTGTCGTTGTCGGCATAGGACACGGCGACATCCACGATCTGCAAGTCCTGACCAGCACTGGTGGCCACAACAAAGGGAGGCACACCCTGACTGACTGACAGATGCACATCGCCCGAGGCCATGGCCGCACTCATCGCGGTGCCGGTGTCGAAGGCCCGCCAGTTGACCTTGACGCCCATGACCTCGTCATAAGTGCCCATTTCCTTGGCGTACTGGAATGGCATCGGCCACTCGGTGAAATAGGCAACCGTGATCTCGTCAGCGGCAATTGCTGTTGTTGCAACCGCGGCCAAGGCCAGGCCGGACATGGCCCCCAGAATTCTTGATCTGCGTTTCATTTGTATCTCCCGTTGTGTGTTGCGCCACCTGTCCCAGCGGTCTTTAACTTTTGGTCTGTAACTTTTGTCGGAAGGAACTGGCGCGCAATGCCCGCCAAGCCTCAACCGCTGCATTTATCGGACCGGAAAAGCTGATTCCGATCAATGATTTTCTGGATAGCTTATCGCTGGCTGGTCTTTTGCGCCTAACTTTTCATGCAATCGAAAGAGCCTTTTCGATTTATCTTCAGCGACTTGAACGAAACGCCCAAAACATCGGCAAGGTTGCACGCCCTTCCTGGACCTAATCATGTCCGTTAACTGGCCCTATTTCTTTGGCCAGTCTTGCGTGTGATAGTACAATCAGCACCTGCGATTTCGCGGGACGGATACATTTATAGACAGATGGAGCAGCAAGATGATGGACGGCAAGTTCGACAATGACATTCAGGCTGTCGTGGACGCCGACCGCGCCCATGTCTGGCACCACCTGAGCCAGCACAAGCCCTATGAGACAAGCGATCCGCGCATCATCGTCGAAGGCAAAGGCATGCGCGTGTGGGACCAGAAGGGCAAAGAGCATCTGGATGCAGTGTCCGGTGGTGTCTGGACGGTAAACGTGGGCTATGGCCGCGAGCGGATCGCCAATGCGGTGCGCGACCAACTGATCAAGCTGAACTATTTTGCGGGCTCTGCCGGGTCAATTCCGGGTGCAATGTTCTCGGAACGTCTGATCGCAAAGATGCCCGGCCTCAGCCGCGTCTATTATTGCAACTCGGGCTCAGAGGCGAACGAGAAGGGTTTCAAGATGGTCCGCCAGATCGCGCACAAGCGCTATGGCGGCAAGAAGCACAAGATTCTCTATCGTGACCGCGATTATCACGGCACAACCATCGGCTGCCTGTCCGCAGGTGGTCAGGACGAGCGGAACGCGCAATATGGTCCCTTCGCACCCGGATTCGTGCGCGTCCCGCATTGCCTTGAATACCGCGCTGCGGATCAGGGCGCTCCGGTCGAGAATTACGGCGAATGGGCCGCCAACCAGATCGAGGCGGTCATTCTGGCTGAAGGCCCCGACACTGTGGGCGCCATCTGTCTTGAACCGGTCACCGCAGGTGGCGGCGTGATCACCCCGCCCGAGGGCTATTGGCCACGTGTGCAGGAAATCTGCCGCAAATACGATGTTCTGTTGCATATCGACGAGGTCGTTTGCGGCATCGGCCGGACCGGGACATGGTTCGGTTATCAGCATTACGGCATCCAGCCTGACATGGTTACCATGGCAAAAGGTGTGGCATCCGGCTATGCGGCGATCGCTTGTCTGGTCACGACCGAAGCTGTCTTTGACATGTTCAAGGATGACGCCACTGATCCGCTCAACTATTTCCGCGACATCTCGACTTTTGGCGGTTGCACCGCTGGTCCTGCCGCAGCGCTCGAGAATATGGCGATCATCGAAGAGGAAGGCCTGCTCGAAAACACTACCAAAATGGGCCACTATATGCTGGATCGTCTGGGCGAGTTGAAAGACAAGCACGCCGTCATCGGCGATGTGCGCGGCAAGGGCCTGTTTCTGGGGGCCGAGCTGGTGTCCGATCGCGGCACACGCGCGCCTGTCGCTGAAAAGCAGGTGCAGATGGTCACGGGTGACTGCATGGCACAGGGTCTGATCATCGGCGCGACCAACCGCTCGCTTCCCGGTCTGAACAACACCCTCTGCTTCAGCCCCGCGCTGATCGCCACAAAAGATGATATTGACCAGATCATCGAAGGCGTCGACGGCGCACTGACTCGTGTTTTCGGCTGATTGTCGCCGGATCGAATAACAGCTATGGGCGCGGACCAAATCCGCGCCCATAGTCTTTGTGCACTGGGAATCATGCCGTTCAAGCGCTTCTCCCAATCCCGAAGAAGGCAGCTTTGTGCCTACGCAATCCGTGCAACAACACCGCTTCGGTTGAGTTTCCGCACCTGACATTGTATGATGAACTTCCGCAGTGTGATGGTGAAATCAAAGCCTGTCGCTTTGACGGATCACACAGACACAAGCCACAAAGCGTGATGTATGCAGACCCTAAAGGGGCTACTTCCGTTCAGGACTTCGCTTGGAAAGAGGCATGATATGAAAAAGATCGATGTGGACAAAGACTATAAACGGACAAAGTTCCTGATTGTCGCAATGATCGTCCAGATCATTGTGGTCTTCCTGAGTTTGTATGTCTATTTCGCATGGCTGAAATCGTGACCGACCCCGCACCGCGACCGATCGCTTAGCGAATACAGGCCATTCACAGTCTTGCGACTATCCATGCAGCGCTTTGCTGTCCGCAGGGGCCTGCTCTCGGTCGTTCATCCCGTAATCACGCAACACATGTAGCACTTTCAAGCGGTAATCCGCGAACATCTGCCCGCGTCCAGCCTTTTGTGCGCCGCGATGGTCGGGCAATTGACGCCAGCGATCAAGTGCCGCTTCATCCTCGAAGAACGAGATCGACAGCAGTTTGTCAGGGTTGCTCAGACTCTGGAATCTCTCGACGCTGATAAACCCCTCCATCCCTTCAACCAGCGGACGCATCTTGGCGGCCATGTCGAGATAGGATTGCTTCATTCCGTCTTTCGGTGTGACCTCGAATATCACGGCTATCATCGCTCTCTCCTTGTTCGCATCGTCTTGGGGATCAGAATTGACCCTGAAAACACAAAAGGGCAAGTCGACGTTTGAATAAGACCAGTTTACGCAGTGAATAAGTCCAACTACTGTGCTCGCATGGTTATCCCTGTTGAGACATTTTTCCTTGAACCAGCGGCGCAAGGCACCTTGCAGGCGCGCATCCAGCAGATGATTGCGGGCGGCATCCTGTCAGGGCGATTTCGCTGCGGAGAGAAGCTGCCGTCGACCCGCAGACTGGCGGCGCATCTGGGCATCAGCCGGATTACTGTGACGCTGGCCTATACGGAATTGCTGGCAAACGACTATATCGCAGCCCGCGGGCGATCGGGCTATTTCGTATCGGACAATGCACCGGAACCGCCGCCTGCCCCGAACCCCGCCATCCGCAGCGACACCGTAGACTGGGCACGCGCGATCGGGCAGCGCTTCACAGGTGGCGTTACGCCTGAAAAACCACAAGACTGGGCGAGTTTCAGATATCCATTCATTTACGGCCAAGCGGATCCAACCCTGTTTGATCACGCCAATTGGCGGCTTTGCGCTGTTCAGGCTCTGGGTGCGCGGGACTTCACTGCGCTTACCACGGATTACTATGATCAGGACGATCCGCAACTGATCGAGTTCATCGCCCGTCACACCCTGCCCCGACGCGGCATCATCGCCCGTCCTTCCGAGATTCTAGTCACAATGGGCGCGCAGAACGCGCTCTGGCTGACCGCGCAGGTGTTGCTTACCCAACGCCGTCTGGCCGCGATCGAGGACCCCTGCTATCACGCGCTGCGCGATATCCTGATGCAGTCCCGCTGCCGTCTGGCCGCCCTGCCCGTGGATGCGGACGGATTGCCCCCCGACGCGATCCCGGACGGCACCGATGTCATTTTCACCACTCCAAGCCACCAATGTCCCACTTCGGCCACCATGCCGATGACGCGCCGCATAGCCTTGCTGGACCGCGCCCGCGCGTTGGAGGCCATTATTGTCGAGGATGACTACGAGTTCGAGATGTCCTATCTCGCTCCCCCATCGCCCGCGCTGAAATCCCTCGATCGCGACGGGCGGGTGGTCTATGTCGGCAGTTTCTCGAAATCGCTGTTTCCGGGGCTTCGTCTGGGCTATCTGGTGGGTTCCGAGGCATTCATCCGCGAGGCGCGTGCCCTGCGAGCCAGCGTGTTGCGCCACCCCCCGGGCCATATCCAGCGTACAGCCTCCTATTTCCTGTCGCTGGGCCATTACGACGCTCAAATCCGCCGCATGGCGCGCGCTTTGGCAGACCGCCGGCTAGTTCTGGAAAAGGCGATCCAAAATCACGGTCTGACCATTGCCGGACGCGGTACTTTTGGCGGTTCCAGTATCTGGATGCGTGCACCGGATGGTGTCGATACGACCGATCTGGCACTGGGTCTGCGCGCAAAGGGTGTTCTGATCGAACCCGGCGCGCCTTTTTTTGCAGGCGAGGTGCCCCCGACCCAGTTTTACCGGCTTGCTTATTCCTCGATCCCGTCGGCACGGATCGGGGACGGCGTCCGGTTGGTCGCCGAAGCGCTGACATGAGACGCGGCTTGAAACAGACTGGACCTATCCACCCTTTTCAACTGGCCCTATTGCCAGCACTCCTTGACACATAGTCTTGCACAAAGCCGCAACGCGGCCCCTTACAATGCGGAGCCTCACTCATGAAGATGACCACCGAAGAAGCCTTTGTGAAGACCCTTCAGATGCACGGGATCGAACATGCGTTCGGGATCATCGGTTCGGCTTTCATGCCGATCTCGGATCTGTTTCCACGTGCCGGCATTACCTTCTGGGATTGCGCGCATGAAGGTTCGGGCGGGATGATGGCCGACGGGTACACCCGCGCCACCGGAAAAATGTCGATGATGATTGCGCAAAACGGCCCCGGAATCACTAACTTTGTGACTGCCGTGAAGACCGCCTATTGGAACCACACGCCGCTTTTGCTGGTCACCCCGCAGGCCGCCAACAAAACCATCGGCATGGGTGGCTTTCAGGAAGTCGAACAGATGGCCTTGTTCAAGGATATGGTCGCCTATCAGGAAGAGGTCCGCGATCCGTCACGCGTCGCAGAGGTTTTGAACCGTGTGATCCTGAACGCGCGCCGCATGTCGGCCCCGGCCCAGATTAACATGCCGCGCGATTACTGGACGCAAGTGATTGATATAGAACTACCTGAGATGGTCACATTCGAACGCCCTGGCGGCGGCGAAGACGCGCTGCAGCGCGCGGCTGATCTATTGTCCAGCGCCCGCTTTCCGGTGATCCTGAACGGGGCTGGCGTGGTGCTGGCCGGCGCGATACCTGCGTCGATGCAACTGGCCGAACGGCTGGATGCCCCCGTCTGTGTCGGCTACCAGCACAACGACGCCTTCCCCGGCTCGCACCCGCTGTTTGCCGGACCTTTGGGCTATAACGGGTCCAAAGCGGGGATGGAGCTGATTGCCAAGGCCGATGTGGTCCTGTGCCTTGGCACACGCCTCAATCCGTTCTCGACGCTGCCGGGATATGGCATCGACTACTGGCCCAAAGACGCCAAAATCATTCAGGTGGATATCAACCCTGACCGGATCGGCCTGACCAAGAAAGTCAGCGTTGGCATCATCGGGGATGCAAAAAAAGTTGCCACGTCCATTCTGGAAAAACTCGCCGCGACGGCTGGTGATCAGGGCCGGATCGAAAGGAAATCCCTCATCGCGCAGACTAAATCGCAATGGGCGCAGCAACTTTCCTCGATGGACCATGAAGACGACGATCCCGGCACAAGCTGGAACCAGCGCGCCCGCGCCGACAAGCCCGACTGGTTGAGCCCCCGTATGGCATGGCGCGCGATCCAATCCGCATTGCCGCGAGATGCGATCATCAGCTCCGACATCGGCAACAATTGTGCGATCGGCAATGCCTATCCCAGTTTCGAGGCGGGGCGTAAATACCTTGCCCCCGGTCTGTTCGGTCCTTGCGGATACGGCCTGCCGTCGATCATCGGGGCCAAGATCGGTTGCCCCGACACGCCTGTGGTGGGTTTTGCAGGCGATGGGGCTTTTGGCATCGCCGTCACGGAACTGACCGCCATCGGTCGCCCGGAATGGCCAGCCATCACAATGGTCGTCTTCCGCAACTACCAATGGGGCGCTGAAAAGCGCAATTCGACCCTGTGGTATGACGACAATTTTGTCGGGACCGAACTCGATGAACAGGTCAGCTATGCCGGGATCGCCCGGGCCTGCGGCTTGCAAGGCGTCCAAGCCAAGACCATGGACGAATTGCGCGCCGCGCTGAACAAGGCCATCGAAGACCAGATGCAGCATGGCAAGACGACATTGATCGAGGCGCTGATCAATCAGGAGTTAGGAGAGCCGTTCCGCCGTGATGCGATGAAAAAGCCTGTCAGTGTGGCTGGCATCTCGGCCGGTGACATGCGCGCACAGCATCTTGTCTGAGTACCGGTGAACACGCCCGCAGCCTCTGGTTTTTTCTTGCAACAAATATCTCTGCCCGAGGCTTCCGTTCTGTCAGTTTGTTCCAAAGTCGGGATTTTTGGCAGAACGGATGCCCTCTTCTCTTGCCTGTGCCGCGGACACATGGTCGAGTAATCGGATGATGAAAGAACCGTTTCCTTTCCTGTCTCCTGTCAGTGCAACCGCTCCGCAGCGGTTGCTGGATCAGGCGCGGGGTCTTCCGGTCCCGCGGGTGGCCTTGGTGAATGCAGGCAGCGAGAACGCGTTGCAAGGTATCCGCGAGACTGCGGATGCAGGACTGGCCCATCCCGTCCTGATTGGCGATGCGCCAAAAATACGGCAGATCGCGGAACAAATCGGCTGGGACATTTCGGCGCTGCGCCTGATCCATGCCCCGCAGGCTGCAGCAAGTGTCCAGGCAGCCGACCTCGCGCGCCTTGGAGAGGTGGACGCAATCATGAAGGGTCAAGTCCACACGTCGGTCTTTCTGCAGGCACTTCTGCCGCGCTCTGCCGGCTTGCGCGATGGGCACACCCGCTGCGGGCATGTGTTCCATATCACCGCCCCGCATTCCGACCGGCCGCTGCTCCTGACAGATGGCGCATTGAATGTAGACCCTGACATTCCGACCCGTCAGGCCTGTTTGACCCATGCTGTCAGGCTGGCGCAGCAATTGGGGATCGAGCGACCCAAAGCGGGCATCCTTTCGGCCAATGAAGATCCGCTGCCCTCGCTCCAAAATTCCATGGACGCCGCAGTGATTGCAGCCTGGGCCAAGACGGCGCTGCCGCAAGCCGAGGTTGCCGGACCGATGGCACTGGACCTGATTTTTTCGGCCGACGCGGCTGCTGCAAAGAGCTATATCTCGCCCGTAGCGGGCGATGCGGATATCATGCTGACGCCGAATATCACCACCGGAAACGCCATCTTCAAACTGATGTCGCTTGGCATGGGCTGTTGCGCCGCAGGGCTGGTGCTTGGCTTGCGCGTCCCTGTCCTGTTGACTTCGCGGTCGCAGGCTGCACCGGCGCGTATCGCCTCTGCCGCTTTGGGCGTCATTGCTGCCGGGGTAAAGATATGATCCTTGTGGTCAATGCGGGGTCCAGTTCGATCAAGATCGAAGTTTTTGATCATGCGTTGACCCCGATCATCGCTGGCGCTGTGTCCGAGATCGGCAGTGCTGCAAGGCTGAAGCTGGGCGATGCAAAGCATGCGGTAACGGCTGGCGATCACGACGCCGCCTTGGGTTTTCTTCTCGACGGGCTGCAGGCACGCGGCATCTCTGTAGAGCAACTGACAGCCGCCGCGCATCGCATTGTGCATGGCGGGGCAGATCTGACTGCCCCTGCCCGCCTGACACCCGATATTCTGGATCAGGTCGCCGCCTGCAACCGCCTTGCACCGCTGCATAATCCGCATAACCTGTCGGGTATTCACGCTCTTGTCAGGCTCGCGCCGGACCTGCCGCAATATGGCAGTTTTGACACCGCGTTTCATGCCACCAATCCTGATCTGGCAGTCACCTATGCGATCCCGCAGACCGAACGTGCCAAGGGCATCCGCCGCTACGGGTTTCACGGGCTCAGCTATGCCAGTCTGGTCGAGACCTTGCGCCCCGATCTTCCTCGTCGTTTGTTGGCGCTGCATCTTGGCAACGGGGCCAGTCTTTGCGCGATCCTTGAGGGGCGCTCGGTCGCCACATCAATGGGCTATTCGCCACTCGATGGTCTGGTGATGGGCAGCCGCGCCGGTAGCCTTGATGGTATGGCGGTGCTGCGGCTGGCCACCGATCACGGCATTGATCGCGCTGCCCATCTTCTCAACCATGACAGTGGTTTGCGCGCGCTTGGCGGTTCCAATGACATGGCAAAACTTTTGGTGACCGACACGCCCGAGGCGCGCTTTGCCGTGGACCACTTCTGTTACTGGGCAGCGCGTCATGCAGGTTCGGCCATTGTCGCCATGGGCGGGCTGGACGCCATCGCATTTACTGGCGGCATCGGTGAGAATGCAGCAAGCATTCGAGAGCGTATTGTTCAACATCTGGCCTGTTTCGGTCCCGTTCCCGTACATGTCATCCCCGCAGATGAGGAACGCCAGATCGCCCGCGATGCGCTGGGTCTGATGGAACGCGAGGCGGCATGACCCAACCTTTTCTGGACACATCGCCCCCCGTATCGGACGAAATCCGCAAGACCACGTGCTATATGTGCGCTTGCCGCTGCGGGATAGATGTGCACCTGAAAGGCGGCAAGGTCGCCTATATCGAAGGCAACCGCGACCATCCGATCAACAAGGGCGTGCTGTGCGCCAAGGGATCGGCAGGGATCATGCAGGTCAACGCTCCGTCCCGCCTGCGCGCACCGCTGAAACGGGTGGGGCCGCGCGGGTCGGGTGAGTTCGAGGAGATAAGTTGGGACGAAGCTTTGACACTGGCGACCTCATGGTTGAAACCGCTGCGGGAAACTGCGCCTGAAAAGCTTGCTTTCTTCACAGGGCGCGATCAATCGCAAAGCTTTACCGGCTGGTGGGCGCAGCAATTCGGCACCCCGAATTTTGCAGCGCATGGTGGATTTTGCAGCGTCAATATGGCCGCGGCAGGCATCTATACGATGGGCGGCGCCTTTTGGGAATTCGGCCAGCCGGATTGGGACCACACCAAGCTGTTCATCCTGTTCGGCGTGGCCGAGGACCACGACAGCAATCCGATCAAGATGGGTATCGGGCGGCTCAAGGCGCGCGGAGCGCGGATTGTTGGGGTGAATCCGATCCGCACGGGCTACAACGCGGTGGCCGATGACTGGCTGGGGATCACGCCGGGCACCGATGGTCTGCTGATCCTGTCGCTGGTGCATGAACTGCTGCGTGCAGGCAAGATCGATCTGGATTACCTGTCGCGCTACACCAACGCGCCTGTACTGGTGAATGGTGATCCGAAATCGCCCGAACACGGATTGTTTCTGCGCGACGATGCGGGCAAACCACTGGTGATTGACCGTGTCACTGGCAAGCTGACCCCTTTCGACCAACCCGGTGTGCGCCCCGATCTGGCGGCCAGTCATCGGCATGCCGGAATCACGCACCGTCCGGTCATGCATCTTCTGGCCGAGCGTTATCTTGATCCACAATACGCGCCCGAAGCGGTCGCGACCCGCACCGGGATTGCAGCCACCAAGATCCGCGCATTGGCCGCTGAGATTGCCCATACCGCCTTTGACGAACCGGTCATTCTGCACCGTGAATGGACAGATTTCCGCGGCGAGACGCATCAGACCATGGTGGGTCGACCAGTCGCCTTTCACGCGATGCGGGGCATTTCGGCGCATTCCAACGGGTTCCAGACCGCGCGGGCGCTGCATATGCTGCAAATTTTGCTGGGTGCTGTGGAAACCCCCGGCGGTATGCGGTTCAAGCCGCCCTATCCAAAGCCTGCAACCGCCCATCCCAAACCGCACCACAAGGTCACCCCCGGGGCGCCGCTGGACGGTCCGCATCTGGGCTATGTGCAGGGGCCGGATGATCTGTGTCTGCGCCCTGATGGAAGCCCAGCGCGGATCGACAAGGCGTTCACGTGGGAAAACCCTATGTCGGCGCATGGCCTGATGCATATGGTCATCAGCAATGCCCACGCCGGTGATCCATACAAGATCGACACGCTGTTCATGTATATGGCCAACATGTCGTGGAATTCCTCGATGAACACTGGCGGCGTCATGCAGATGCTGACCGATACCGACGAGAACGGGGATTACGTGATCCCGCGCATCATCTATTCGGATGCGTATAGTTCCGAGATGGTGGCCTATGCCGATCTGATCCTGCCCGATACGACCTATCTTGAGCGGCACGATTGCATCAGCCTGCTGGACCGCCCGATCTCGGAAGCGGATGGCGCGGCGGATGCAATCCGCTGGCCGGTCATCCAGCCCGACCGCGATGTGCGCGGTTTTCAGTCTGTGCTGCTGGATCTGGGGGCAAGGCTGGGTCTGCCTGGTTTTGTCACGCAGGAAGGCGGCCCTAAATATGCCGATTATGCCGATTACATCGTGAATCACGAGCGCAAGCCCGGCATTGGCCCCTTGGCCGGTTGGCGTGCCGGCGACAAAGGCCTGACCCATGGACGCGGACTGCCCAACGCGGCGCAACTTGATGCCTACATCGCAAATGGCGGATTTTTCGTGACGCATGTGCCCGAAGATGCTGCCTATTTCAAGCCATGGAACACCGCCTATCAGGACTGGGCGGTCAGCATGGGCTTTTACGACAAGCCGGAACCTTATCTGTTCCAGCTTTATGTCGAACCCTTGCGCCGTTTCCAGCTTGCTGCCGAAGGGCACGGCCTGCGCCAGCCACCCGATCATTTGCGCGCGCGGATCAAGGCCACGCTGGACCCGTTGCCGATCTGGTATGCCGCCCTTGAGGACGGACATGCCGACCCCGAGGAATTCCCGATCCACGCCCTGACGCAGCGCCCGATGGCGATGTATCATTCATGGGGCACGCAGAATGCCTGGCTGCGCCAGATCCACGGTGTGAACCCACTTTACGTGCCAACCGGACTTTGGGCGCGACACGGCTTTGCCGAAGGCGATTGGGCGCAGGTAACATCGGCGCATGGGGTGATCACGGTTCCCGTGGCGCATATGGCCGCGTTGAATGAAAACACCGTCTGGACGTGGAACGCTATCGGCAAGCGCAAGGGTGCTTGGGCGCTGGATGACAGTGCACAGGAAGCCGATAAGGGGTTCCTGCTGAACCATCTTATTCATGAAGTGCTGCCACCGCGTGGCGACGGGTTACGCTGGTCAAATTCCGATCCGGTCACAGGGCAAGCTGCTTGGTTCGACCTTCGGGTCAAGATTGAAAAGGTGCGCGCCCCTGTGCGCAGCCAGCCTGCCTATCCCGCGATGCAATCACCTGTAGGAAAAGGGCCGGACAAACTGGCTTGGAAGGTAAGGCCATGACACCGACACAACGTACCCTTCTGTTGATCGCGGTTTTTGTGGCTTTGATTGTCGGCAGTTTCATCTGGTTTATCGTGACATGGGACGCCGCCAAGGAAAGTCCTGTCACCGATATGGTCCCCCCTGTATCCGCGGAGCGCAGCGCATGACGTGTTTGCCCGACAGGACAGAGCGCAAGCTGGGGCTGGTGATCGATCTTGACACCTGTGTGGGCTGTCATGCCTGCGTTGTGTCCTGCAAGGGCTGGAATACGGAAAACTACGGCGCCCCGTTGTCTGATCAGGACCCTTACGGGGCCAATCCGTCCGGTACTTTCCTGAACCGCGTTCACAGCTACGAGGTGCAGCCTGACCAAGGTACAGCCCAGCTGGTGCATTTCCCGAAATCCTGTCTGCATTGCGACAACGCCCCCTGCGTCACGGTGTGCCCTACCGGAGCCAGCTACAAACGGCAGGAGGATGGGATCGTTCTGGTGAACGAGGATGCCTGCATCGGTTGCGGGTTATGTGCATGGTCCTGCCCTTACGGTGCGCGGGAAATGGACGCTGCGGCCAAGGTGATGAAGAAATGCACCCTCTGCGTGGACCGCATCTATAACGACAACCTGCCCGAGGTGGACCGCTTGCCCGCTTGCGTCCGCACCTGCCCCAGCAATGCGCGCCACTTCGGTGATCTGGCCGATCCGGACAGCGCCGTCAGCCGTCTTGTGACCGAACGCGGCGGGTTCGACCTGATGCCGGAACAGGGCACAGCACCGGTGAATAAATACCTGCCGCCACGGATCAAGGACAGGCTGGACCGGACCGAGGACGTCGACGTTCTTGCCCCCTTTTTGGATGTCGTTACCGATCAACCCAAGGGCTTTCTCGGCTGGCTCGACAAGGCGCTGGACAAGATGTGACATGTATCCGGCGCCCTCCATCATTGCGTTCTCGACGCTTTCCGGCCTTGGCTTTGGTCTTATGTTTTGGCTTGGGATCGGCATGCCGGGATCAACCGGGCTGGTGGCGTTCGTGTTCTTTGCCATTGCATATGCGCTGGCAGGGGCGGGATTGATCGCCTCGGCCTTCCACCTTGGTCATCCGGAACGCGCGCTGCTGGCCTTCACGCAATGGCGGTCAAGCTGGCTGAGCCGCGAGGCGATCTGCGCTGTCGCAGCGCTTGTGGTCATGGGGCTTTACGCCATCGGACGGGTATTTTTCACGGCATCATGGGTTCCGCTCGGCTGGTTTGGCGCGGCTTTGTCCCTTGCAACAGTGCTGACCACATCCATGATCTACACCCAGATGAAGACCGTACCGCGCTGGCACAGCCCGCTTACACCTGCCTTGTACCTGACTCTGTCGCTGGGCGGCGGTGCTTTGCTGGCAGGTCAGGTCACTTGGGCGCTGATCCTGCTCGGTCTTGCCGCCCTGCTGCAACTGGCATGGTGGTGGCAGGGGGACCAGGCCTTTGCGGCCTCTGGCACAACAATGGCCAGCGCCACGGGACTGGGCCATATCGGTAGCGTCCGGGCTTTCGAGCCGCCGCATACCGGCCCCAACTATCTGTTGCGTGAGATGGTATATGTGATCGGCCGCAAACATGCGTTGAAGCTGCGGGTCCTTGCCTTTGTGCTGGGCTATGCATTGCCGTTTACGTTCTTGCTCATCACGTTCAGCCATGTGCTTGGCCTGTTGGCAGTTATTAGCCATCTCGCAGGCATTCTTGCCTCGCGATGGCTTTTCTTTGCCGAGGCAGAGCATGTCGTAGGCCTTTATTACGGCAAGCGCTGATCAGCGAGCGGGGGTTTTCCCGCGCTTGCTATCCCACCAGCGCCGCACCTTCCCACGCCGGTCAACCACATGATCGGTTGCCGCCTCGAAAGAGTCGCCGATATCCTCCAGCACAGGGTCGATCCGTGCGCGCCGGAAGCGCCGCCACCGGACCCAGATGGCCCAGAACACTGCCGCTAACAGCGTCAGGATCGTGATATTCAACCACGGGATAATCGTCGCATCGGGGCTGTCCACACGCCAGATCTTGATCGCGTTCGGATATATCGACAGGAATTCATTGCGCCAGCCATAGTGCCGGATTGCAACCCATTGCGCCTGCTGGCCGCTGGTCGAGCGGCTTTCAAGGTCCGCAGCTTGTGCTTGCAGGTTCGAAGTGTTGAATTTGAAATAGGGTGGCCAACCCCAACCAGTGTCCTCGTTGCGATAGATCATCGGCTTGTCATTGGTACGGAAGGTCTGAATGAAGAACACATCACGGTTCTGCGGATTCACAGCATCGCCCGTTTGGGCATTAGCCCAGAAAATCGAATTCTCACCAAAGTCGATTCGCTCAAGATAGGTGTCAGTGATCCGTGCCACATCATGCTGGGGCAGCGTGTAATGCAGAAATGATCCGACCAGCAGCCAGAAAATCCCGAATAATGTCCATTTCACATAAACCATCACATCCCCTTTCAGGTGAAGTTCACCAGATAGATCACCACGGCAATTGTCACAACAGGAACCACATAGACACCCCACAGCAGTTTGCGGCGCAAAGAGCGATCATATATCTTCAATCCACGGCTGACATAGGCGTCGCGATCACCTTGACGGATGTCTTCATCCCACCTGCGTTGCAGCTTGGATTTTCGGACCGATCGCGAATATAGCGACAGCGAGATATAAACCACCGTCAGAACAATGAAGCCCACTATGATCAATCGCGCCAGTGCCAGCATCCGCAATTCCTTTTGTCACCGCAGTATCATGCCCCAATCAATCACCAGGTGCACCCGTAATGTCCACCTGATGGCGTGATGTCGGAATTTCAAGCGTTTAGCGCGCGATAGGTGAATACGGTTGCACCCCTCCTCCCAGCCGCATTAGCCTGTGGCCAACCTTCAGGAGTGTCCCGATGTCCGATCTGTTCTTCCCCGTCATTCCCGACAACGTCACTGCCGAGATCGAACGGCCCGCGCCCGAAAAGGTCATAGCGGGAGACCCGGTATTTACCTCGTGGACCCTCGAGGACCGCGACGGCCTCTATTGCGGTATCTGGGAATCAACACCGGGCTGTTGGCGCATTTCCTATGACGAATGGGAATATTGCCGCATCCTCTCAGGTGTCTCGATCCTGTCCGAGGATGGCGGCGCGCCTGTTACCGTTCAAGCGGGCGACAGTTTCGTATTGCGACCCGGTTTTCGCGGCACATGGGAGGTGGTCGAGACCACGCGCAAGGATTTCGTGATCCGGCTTTGATCCTTACTTTGCTGCCCCTGACTGCCTCAAGCAAACGGAAAGACCCTTATGACACTCACCACCCGGACCGGACCGCTCAACCTGATTACGGATGTCGCGGGCCTCAGGGTTGGCCATGCGACAGATATGACAATCAAGACCGGTGTCACCGTGCTGCTGGCCGATGCACCCTTCACCGCCGCTGTGCATGTGATGGGCGGAGCACCCGGCACACGCGAGACTGATCTTCTGGCCCCCGACAAGACAGTTCAACAAGTCGATGCGCTGGTGCTGGCAGGCGGTTCAGCCTTCGGACTTGATGCGGCATCAGGCGTTGCGGATGCACTGCGCCGGATGGGGCGCGGCTATGCCGTTGGTGCGCAACGGGTGCCGATCGTGCCTGCGGCAATCCTGTTCGACCTAAGCAATGGCGGCGCAAAGAACTGGGAAGAGAACCCCTACAAAGCGTTGGGGCAGCAGGCGTTGTCAAACGCGGCGATGCACTTCGGCACCGGCAGCATTGGCGCAGGAACCGGCTGCCTCACTGCCAATCTGCGTGGCGGTCTTGGCTCGGCCTCGGTCATTCTGCCCTCTGGCCATACGGTTGGCGCGCTTGTAGCCGTCAATGCATTGGGATCTGCGACAGTCGGCGACGGCCCACATTTTTGGGCCGCACCGTTTGAAATGGGTGATGAATTTGGCGGTCTGGGCGTGGCGCGGCATTACCCCGACCCCCACATTGCCGTGACCAAGATCGCCAGCCATGCCAATACGACGATCGGTATCGTTGCCACCGATGCAGACCTGACACAGGCGCAATGCACGCGCATGGCCACGGCCGCCCATGACGGTTTTGCCCGCGCGCTGGTGCCTGCCCATACCCCGATGGACGGCGATCTGATCTTTGCCGCCGCGATGGGTGCGCGCCCTTTGGGGCATCCGACCCTCGACACACTGGCGTTAGGTCATGCGGCCGCAATCTGTATGGCCCGCGCCATTGCACGGGCGATGTATGCCGCAACCGCTCTGCCAGGCGATCCAAAGCCCAGCTGGAGCGCGCGCTTCGGTCAAGGCTAGGCCGCAAGGCCACGTTCATCTTGCCCTAAATACTCATCTTTACGAGCTCTGCACATATCTGTGCGGCCAAGGTGCAGCTTTGGGCTCTGGGCAACTCTGGGCTGTTTCGACCGTACATCGCGTGCTTGATGGTTTTAAAAAGATTGAATTGGCCTTCGGCTTGGCGATTGCTCCAAGGCGGACCCAATGCCCAATCGATCCAATAATCATTCTACGGGCTGTTCGCCTGTCGGATGCCCCAAATGACTGACAATCTGCGCGACACGCACGGTAATGCGTGCAAACGGTTACATAAACGAGGGGGCGCAGTGCGAAAATGTCTGGTGCTGTCAAGCGGACTCAAAAGGAGCACCCCGTTCGGCCAACGTGATCAATCGTCACTTCGCTGCGCCGAGAAAATTGTTCTCTGCCCTTATGAACTATCTCTCTAATCTGATGCCTCACAGGATACTCGGGCGATACAAATCAAGGAAAAAGCAACTAAAAGCACCGCGCACAAAGCCTTTGCCGAAATAGGCCCAGAGCCATCTGCGGGCATACAGAAGTTTTCAGCCTGTCCGCCGCAATGACGAGTCGCTGGCAGTCACTTGCTGCTTTCGTTCTTCAATGATTTGCCACTGGCGCAGTAGGCGGCGTCCAGAGCGATAAAGATGCTCTGTCTCCAGCGCCTCGGCCCTGTCGGACTGGCGGTTAAAAATGGCATCCGCTATCTCGATATGCTCCTCATGCGCGCCACGCATGAACTCTGCATCATACCACTGAAACCGGATCAAGCCAAAGAACGGGATTTCATCGGTGCGGCGGATCATCTGGACCAGATAGCTGTTTCGGGCAGCGTCTCGGATCACTTCGTGAAAAACATGGTTCAAATCCTCCCACTCCTTGCGAACCGCATCGTCCCAAGTATGAGTGCTTACCAGTGCCGCCGTTTCTTCCAACACACGGTGTATCGTGCCACGCGCCGCGTCAGTCAGTCCGTTGATCGCGGCCTGACGGGCGACTAGGCCTTCGAGGTTCGCGCGAACGGCATATACATTGCGAATATCTTCCGAACTGAAGCTGCGAACGGTGTAGCCGCTGTTCGGCGTGTATTCCAGCAGACCCTCAACGGCGAGCACTGACAGTGCACCCCGTACCGGTGTCCGGGAAACACCCAGTTGCGCGGCAAGATCGCTTTCGTTCATGCGACTGCCCGGACCGTATTCGCCGCGCGCAATGCCTTCACGGATTGCCCTGGTGACGACCAGACCACGTGTGGCCATGTTATTTTGTCCTGTATCGTTTTACCTTCCATATCGACGATAGCATACATGTCGGGGGAATACAGGCCAATAAGGTCGCGATCCTGCGGCGGCATCTCATGGTCTCCCTGACTCGCACGCGGGCGAAGGCGGTTCAACGCTGGGAAAGGGTCCATCCGGTAACGGCGCTGGTTCAGCCGCTGTCAGGGTTAGCCGCACAAGCAGCGCATAGACCGGCGCAGCTCCGAGCATGACCAGTAGGATCCGTGCCAGATGATGCGTGGCGACAAAGGCGACATCTGCGTCCAGCGCCAATGCTACAAGGCTCATCTCGGCCAGGCCACCCGGGGAATAGGCAAGGACCAACGTCGCAAGTCCGATGCCTGTGATCGCCTGCATCGCCAGCGCCATCAGGAACACGATCGCGATCAGGATGACTGTCATACCCGAGGCGATCGCCATCATTTTCAGGATCAGTTGCGGTGCGACACCGACAAAACGCGCACCAAGTACCGCGCCGATGACAAGCTGGGCACTGTATACAATCTCCCTTGGCGGGGTGAAGTCTGTCAGCCCCATCACATGCAGCAGCGCCGAGATCAGCATCGGCCCCATCAGGTGCCGTGCGGGTAGGCGCAACACACCTCCGAGCCGGATTCCGACCAGCCCGCAGCCTAGAAGCAGAATGATCGCCGTCGGTGGCGCGTCCAGCACCCCTTCATTGCCGCCATCCAGCCCCGCGATCATGACGCCTTCGCTCAGTTGCAGGATGAATGGCAAAGAGAATACGACCAACAGAATTCTGGCAGAATGCATTAGCGCCACCGCCCGTTCGTCGGCACCGCGTTCGGCCCCAAGCTCGATCATCTCGACCAGACCACCGGGCATTCCGCCAAAAAAGGCCGTGACACGGTCGAACCCTGCGACCTTGTAGAGGTAGACCGCGCAGGCCAGCCCCGACAGCGCCGAGAATACCACCAGCCCCAGCAGAGACGGCAGCCACACGACGATATTGTCCAGCACCGACGGCGTGAACGACGCGCCCAGCAACACCCCGATGACAGCCGTCATCGGCGGACGGATGACAGAGGGGGCATAAAGGTTCATCCGCAGGACCGCGCCAAGGGTCACTGCCGTCATCGACCCCAGCATCCATGGCAGCGGCAGGGACAGTAAGTCGAACACCAGCGCCCCGGCCACGGCCAAGGCCAGGGTCATTGCAAACCGCGCCCAGAGCCTCAGGTCCGTGAGGCCGGGATACCGTCTCCAGAGCCGCGCCGGGCCTGTCAGAAGCGAGACAAAGGTCATACCGCGATCCGCGCGGCGGCGGCACTGCGAAAGGCCAGCAATGTCGCGCCCATGACTGCTGCCGAGCCCAGAAGCACCTCGGTAGTTGGCACTTCGGAAAACCACAGATAGCCGATCAGGATCGCCCAGATCATCTTTGTATAGGTCACCGGCGCAATGGCGGAGGCAGTCGCGTGATAAAAGGCGCGCACGGTCACATACTGGCAGACGCCGGAAACAACACCCATCCCGATCAGCCCGGCAAGCTGCAAGGGCGTCGGCGTCACGAAGGAGATGAACAGAAACGGCAGCATGATGACCGCAGAGATGCCCAGCGTGTAGAACGCGATGGACTGGGTGCTCTCGCTGTTCGACAGCCGCCGCTGCATCAGCATCGTCGAGGCCCCCAGCGCGCTGCCGACAAGCGCGACCAACCCGCCGATGACTGGCCCCCCGCCGGTCGGCTGTACCATGACCATGACCCCACCCAGCCCTATTGCGATGGCAAACCATTGCATCCGCGTTGTCTTTTCCAACCCCAGAGCAAAGGCAAAGACACTGACCAGAAGAGGTTGGATAAAACTGATGGCCGTGACGTCGACCAGAGGCATGACGGAATAGGCATAAAAGATGCACAGCAGCGTTCCTGTAAACACCGCCGCAAGAGCGATCTGTTCGCCCATATGACTGCTGCGCAGCGCATTCAGACCGCCGAGCGGAACCAGCATGAACCACAGAGGGATCAGCGCAAAGGCGTTGCGGAAAAAGATGACCTGATTGGCTGGAAAAATCTCCATCTGCGCTTTCACGACCCCGTTGAGGACCGAAAAAAGGCCTATCCCCAGAAGCATTAGCATCAGCCCCTTGCGGGGGTCGCGGTCTGACAACATTCCGGTGTCATCTTGGGTAACCATGGGGTGCGCGCTTTCAGTATGTGAGGAATATGCGTTCGATGTCTGCGGGATCGGTTGTGACCGTCAGCGCGAGCGACAAAAGCAAACGCGCTTTTTGCGGGGTGAGATTGTCAGCGGTCAGGAATCCGCTATCGCGCAACCGTTTGCCGCGGAAAACCCGGCCACTGCCTGCGCGGGTGGACTGCATCACGACGACGCCATTGTCCTTTACCGCCTGCGCCAGAACAGCATGCTCTGCCGAACCGGAAAAGCCGGGTGCGAACCCCGCAGAAATGATGCCGCGCGCGCCAACCGCGACGAATGCCCGCGACGCCGTTCCATCCGAGCCTGCATAGGCATACACGATGTCCACACGCGGCAGCGCGTCAAGGTTGCGGATATCGAATTCTGTGTCAGGAAAAGTCCGCCGGACAGGCGCGCGGTAGAACACGACCCGGTCGCCATCGGCATGACCCAGCACCCCGAAATCGGGCGAACGGAAGGTCCGCAACCGGAAGGTTGAGGTCTTGGCCACATCCCGAGCCGCGTGAATTTCGTCATTCATCAGCAGCAGCACGCCCAGCCCCCGCGCCTCGGGACAGGCAGCGGTGCGGATCGCGTTGGCAAGGTTCATCCCGGCATCGGTCGACAGGGCAGAGGCTGGCCGTTGCGATCCGGTCAGGACGACCGGCAACGTCGTTTTGGCGGTCAGCGACAGCATATAGGCCGTTTCTTCCATCGATGCCGTGCCGTGGGTGATCACGAACCCAGCAAGGTCCGGAATTGTGGCTTCAAGCTCATCCATTTTCAGGACCAGCGCCTTCCAGTCGGCAAAGCCAACATCGGGGCTGGGGATTGCTTTGTATGGAACCGCGATCACTTCGGCGCAGTCATGCACCTGCGGGAACAATTCGAGGATGCCGTCGATCTGCAGCATTTTCTCGTTCGCGCCGTAGTCCAGAATATCGAACGGCCCTGTACCGATAGAGGCGATTGTACCTCCGGTACCGATCACGGCGACTTTAGGTTTCATGCAGCTTTCTCCATAAATGTTTGTTCCGGCGGAACAGTAGATGCGGTCACGGAAGGTCTGGACGCCGGTCCGACAGACCGTTCGCCGTTTCGAATGCCCCGGCAAAACGGAACAGCAGCCGTTCTGAAAATGCGGGCCCGACCAGCTGGAACCCGACAGGCAGGCCCGTCGCGGAAAAGCCACAAGGCACGCTGAGCGCGGGAAATCCCAGATAATTGATCGGGCGCGTGCAATGGTTGATCGCGCCCAGAATCTCGTGCAGTCCCGCGCCGTCACCCACATTTGTCGCGGCCAGCGTCGGCACCGCAAAACGCAGGACAGGCAGAAACATAACGTCCGCCTCGCCAAAAGCCGCCTTCTCCACGTCGCGCGCAATCGGTGCGCGAAGGTGCAGCGCCTTGAGGTATTCAACCGCCGAGACGCCGAATCCGGCCTGCATGCGGGCACGTATCAGCGGCGCGTAAAGCTCGGGGCAGGTCTTTTGCCAGTGATCATGCAGCGCGCATTGTTCAGAACTGCCGATAGCACTACCCAAGTCTCCGATGATGTCGTGATGCGGCAAGCTCACCCTGACAATCTGCGCGCCAAGCGTCTCGTAAAGCGCCAGCACGGCATCCAGCGCGGCTGCGATCTCTGGATCGATTGCATCAAAATAATAGGTGTCCGGCACCGCGATGCGCAGCCCGGCGATCTCAGCCTCAAGATCGGCTTCGTAATCGTCAGTAGGCACTGGCAGAGCCGTCGTGTCCATCGGGTCAGGTCCCGCGATCACAGACAAAAGCCGGGCGCAGTCGCGTGCCGTGCGTGCCAGCGGCCCGACATTATCGAGCGAAAACGACAGCCCCATCACCCCGTAACGCGACACACGGCCCTGCGTCGGCTTGATCCCGTAGGTGCCGCAGATACCCGCAGGAAGGCGGATCGACCCGCCGGTATCAGAGCCTAGCGCCCCCGCCACCATCCGTCCGCCAACCGCAGACCCCGACCCTGTCGATGAACCGCCCGTGATATGTGCGGGGTTCCACGGGTTGTGACAATCACCATGATGGACGTTGTGCCCCGTCGGGCCGGAAGCGAATTCGGACATATTGAGCGTCCCGGCCTCGACCCCGCCAGCCGCATCCAGACGTTGCAGGACAGTTGCAGTGATGTCCGGAACAAAGCCGCGACGGATCTCCGAACCGCAGGTGCTGACCATGCCCGCACGGTAATACATGTCCTTATGGGCCAGTACAGCGCCCTGCAGCGGCCCGGGCGCAACGCCCTTTGCCTGCGCTTTATCAAGCGCTGCCGCCCGCGCCATGGCAAGGTCTTCGTCAACGCGGATAAAGCAGTTGAGCACCGGTTGGCGCAAAGCGATCCGGTCAAGGGCCGCCCGTGCAACCTCGGCCGCAGACACTTTGCCCGCCGTCACGGCATCCACCGTCTGTGTCAGCGTCCAGTCGGCAGGGTTCGGGGCAAGATGTGCAAAATCCTTCATGATGGTGCCTGCACGGTGCTGCTATCCTGTCCGACGAGGGCGATCTGATACCGGTCAAAGTGGGCGGGCTCCGTGTCGAACAGGCTGCGTCCGGCGGCCATTGCAAGTGCGGCGGCGATGCCGTTCGTAACCTTGGCGATCCGACCCGCATCGGTGTCAGAGACAGCCACGCCCTGCACCTGCACAAGCGCGGACCGCAGATGGTCCTTTTTGGAAAGGTCGTCGGTATGGGATGCGGACATCCGGTATCCTTTTCTTCCAGTGATATGGGCAGGTGCGCTACGCCGCCCCGAACAGAGCCGGTCGGGGGCGGCGGGGCGGACGTGTCAGCCTGCGAGGCGCTGGTTTTTGGCGGCATTGGCGGTCAGGCAGCCGATCAGGTGATCGGTATCCATCACATCACCAAAGATCGAATAGAAGGCGATCAGCGCCGCGTTATGTTCTTTATCCGTAAGCGCGGCATTGCCATCGCTGACCATGATTGTCTTGAAGTTCAGCATCATCGCGTCACGGGCAGAACTGTCACAGCAGACGTTGGTAACGGTGCCAGTGATCAGGACGGTGTCACAGCCGGACGCGCGCAACCTTTCGGGCAGATCGGACGACCCTGAGATAAAGGCCGAAAACCGTGACTTGCGGACCGTCTCATCCTCGGGGTGCAGATCGAGCGTGGGATAAAGCGCATGACCTTCGGTCCCGGCAGACATCGACCGCACACGATGCTGCTGCTTTTCGGGAACGGTATAGTCGTGCAGCACCGACCATTCGGTCAGGCAGGCATCGTCATGGGTGTTCTGAACCCAGAACACTTTGCCGCCGGTGGCCCGGACCGCCTTGGCCAGCCGGTTGACGTTCGGCACGATCTCGACCGCGGTTTCGCATAGCGCATGGGCGACGCCCGGCACCATGAAACCGTTCTGCAGGTCGATCACGACAAGCGCAGTCCGCGCCGGATCGAGGTCGTCGAAAGGATGAGCGCTGCCGCGTCTGGCGATCACGCGGTCTGTGATATGTTGCGGAATGTCGATCTTGTGCATTGTCTTCTCCTCTGATGGGTCAGGCGCTGACCTTGTGCGGCAGGGGTGCATGGTCCTGCGATGGGGCGGGAAGAATGCAGCGGGCATAACGATCCGGACCCAGCACGACCTGTGGCGGTTGGGATGCCAGACAGGCCTCCGTCACATGCGGACAGCGCGGTGCAAAACTGCAGCCCGGCATCGGCACCCGCATGTCCGGCGGGCTGCCCGGGATGGCGGGAATATCGTGGTTGCGGTCCTGACCATGAACGGTGGAGGCCAGCATGCCCTGCGTATAGGGATGCTGCGGGTTGCGCAGCACGTCGCGCACCAGCCCCATCTCGACGATCTGTCCGGCATACATAACCGCCACCTTGTCGGCGACCTGTGCCGCAACCGACAGGTCATGTGTGACAAAGATCACCCCCATGCCCATCTCCTGCTGCAGCTTGCGCAACAGGATCAGAACCTGAATCTGCACGGTCGCATCTAGGGCCGTGGTCGGTTCGTCCGCTAGCAAAAGCTTGGGATTGCAAGACAGGGCCATCGCGATCATGGCGCGCTGACGCAGCCCTCCGGACAGTTCGAACGGATAGGATTTCAACCGCCGCGCGGCTGAAGGCACGCGCACGAACTCAAGCAGATCAAGCGCGCGCTTCATCGCCACGTCGTGCCCGACCGGTTCATGCCGCAGGATCGTTTCCGCGATCTGGTGGCCGATCGTATAGACCGGGTCGAGCGCAGTCATCGGCTCCTGAAAGATCATCGACACGTCGCGCCCGCGCATCGCGGTCAGTTCGGCGCCGGTCATCGTCAGCACATCACGGCCAGCGACCTGGACCTTGCCTGATATCCGGGCTTTGTCGGGAAGCAACCGCATCAGCGCCCGCATCGATACCGATTTACCTGACCCAGATTCACCGATGATGCACAGCACCTCGCCGGGCATGAGGCTGAAGTCGACACCGTTGATCGCGTGTACCGTTGCTTCGCGGGACACGAATTTCACAGTCATGCCTTCAACGGCGACAAGGGGAGTGCGCGTCTCGTCGGAGGGCGCACAGGGCTCAGCTTGGTGCATGGTCATGATAGGGCCTCCTGTTCAGGCGTGGACGCGGGACTGGTGGGGCGCGGTTTCGGTGCTGATAAACTCATCTGGCGGCGGCGGGTTGCCGCTGCGGCTGTGGCCATCTATGGGGTTGTACATGTGGCAGGCGACGGTGTGGCTGTCGCGACCAGTCCACTGCGACAGGACGGGGGCGACCGCGGCGCAAGTCTTTTCGGCATAGGGACAGCGGGTCCGAAAACGGCACCCAGACGGGGGATTGATCGGGTTCGGCGGATCACCGGTAATCGGTGCGTCGTCCATCCGGTCGTCAGGGTCCATCGACAACCGCGACCGCAGCAATGCGCGGGTATAGGGGTGGCGCGGCCGGTTATAGATTTCGTCCACGGGGCCCAACTCGACCACCTCGCCCAAGTACATCACCAGCACACGATCAGAGATATACTGGACCACGTTCAGATCGTGGCTGATGAACACATAGGTCAGGTTGAAATGCCGCTTGAGCGACCGGAGCAGATTGAGCACCTGCGCCTCGACCGATTTGTCGAGCGCAGACACCGCTTCGTCGAGGATCACGAGGCGTGGTGATAGGGCCAGCGCACGTGCGATATTGACCCGCTGCTTTTGTCCGCCGGACAGTTCATGCGGATAGCGGGGACCAAAGACATCGGGCCGCAGCCCCACCTTTTCCAGAATCTCGCGCGCCAGTTCCCGCGCCTCCTTGCCGTCCATGCCATGAACCTTTGGTCCGTAACTGACGGAGTCCTCCACCGGCAGACGCGGGTTCAACGAAGAATAGCTGTCCTGAAACACCATCTGCGCCGCTTTGCGGAAATTCCGCATCGGCATGCCGCCCGGCACGCCCACCGCATCGCCGTCGAAAATCAGCTCGCCCGAGGTGCTGTCGAGCAGATGCATCAGCAGCCGCGCGAGGGTGGATTTGCCGCAGCCGCTTTCACCCACAACGCCGAGCGTTTCGCCTTTGAGCACCTGAAAGCTGACATTGCTGACGGCCTGCACCTGAGCGGTCTGCCGGTTCAGAAGACCGCCGCGCACCGGAAAGTTCTTGACCAGGTTCTTGACCAGAAACATCGGCTGCGCGGGGCCGCCCCGGTCGCGCGGATCCTTGTCGGACACGACGTCCATCGTCGGCGCGGCGGTCTGTCCGGCAAGAGGCGGTTTGTCGATTTTCGTCATTGCTGAAACTCCTTGTGATCTGTCTGACCATCAGGTCCGTGGGAGCCATCCGGCGCCCGGTGCATCTTGATCTGCGTCACATCTTCACATCCATCGCCTGCCGCAGCCCGTCACTGACCATGTTGAAGGAGAGCGACGTGATGAGGATGGCGATGCCCGGAATGGCGCAGACGATCGGGTTGACGTAGATGGCCTGGCGCAGGGTCGACAGCATCAGCCCCCAGTCGGGTGTCGGCGGAGCGACCCCCAGCCCGAGGAAAGACAGGCCCGATGCGACGAGGATCGACACTGACACCATTCCCGAGGCGTAGACAAAGACCGGCGTCAGAACATTTCCAAGGATATGCGTTCCGATGATCGACGCAGTGCCCGCACCAGAGGCGCGCGCCGCCTCTACGAAATCGAGCCCGCGCACCTGGGTCGTCGCTGTCTCGGCCACGCGGCACAGCGGCGGTATGAACACCACGGTCAGCGAGATCAGCCCGTTGAGCATGCCACCCCCCATTGCGCCGGAGATCGCTACCGCGAGAAGGATCGAAGGAAAGGCGTAAAAAACATCCATGATCCGCATGATGACCATGTTCACCGCGCCGCCCATGAACCCGGCGATGACCCCCAGTCCGCCGCCGATGGCAAGCGCCAGAACGACCGGCAACAGCCCCATAAGAAGCGAGCTACGCGCGCCCCAGACAATCCTTGACAGGATATCGCGGCCCAGTTCATCCGTACCGAGGATGAACCCTGCATAACCGATTGGCTTGAGCCGGTTGACCATGCTGGTTTCCATCGGGTCACGCAGCGGTAGCACCGGCGCAAGCAAGGCAGCCAAGATAATCGCAATGATGATCACACCGAAGACCAGTGTAACTTTGTCGTGGCGCAGTCGCAGCCGGACAAGCTGCCAGTAACTGCGGACCCTGTCCTGCTGCGGCGTCGCCTGTAATTCCGGTTTCTGCGTGATCTGGATGGTAGCATCGGTCATGGCAAAACTCCCTGTCAGCCGCGCTTGATGCGCGGGTCTACTGCGGTCTGCAGCAGGTCAACGATAAGGTTGGTGGCGACAAAGATGAGCGCCAGCACGAGGATCGTGCCCTGAAGCACCGGAATGTCCCTGTTCAGAATTGCCTGGTTGAGCAGTGAGCCGGTGCCGGGCCAGGTGAAGATGGTCTCGACCAGGATTGATCCTCCCATCAGATAGCCGAACTGCAGCCCCATCACTGCCAACACCCCGGGCAGCGCATTGCGCACTGCATGCTGAAGCACAGCGCCCTCATTCAGGCCTTTGGCCCGTAGCGTCTGGACAAAATCTTGTCCCAACACCTCGGACACGGCGGAACGGGTGGTTCGCATGATGATCCCCAGCGGGATCAGCGCCATGGTGATGACCGGAAGTATGAGGTGTCGCACGGCGTCTAAAGTGAACAGGGAATAACCGCCTGATCCGCCGGTCCCCATCCCAGTGGCAGGGAGCCACCGCAGTTGAACCGAGAAAATGATGATAAGCACGATGCCAAACCAGTAGTTTGGAATACTGACCCCGAGGACCGAAAATCCGGTAGCGAAGCGGTCGATTGCAGTGCCGTTGCAATAAGCTGCCAGAATGCCGAGCGCGAAGGCGACTGAGAACGCGACCAACACCGACACGCTGGAAAGGATCACCGTATTGACCAACGCCCCACTGATTTCATTCAGAACCGGGCGATTGGTCTGGATCGAGGTGCCGAGGTCACCGGTTAGCGCATTCCCCAGCCAGACGAGGTACTGGATCGGGATCGGCTTATCGAGCCCGTAGGCCTTTTTCATCATAGCGATCGTTTCGGGGCTGGCGTCGTCGGGCAAAAGCCGCGTTAGGGGATCGCCTGGTGCCATATAAACTAAGGCAAAGCAGAATATGGTTACGCCGATGGCAATCGGAATGGCATAGAGAATGCGGTGAATAATGTAAGAGAGCATGACGTTTCCTCGGAGATGGGAGCCTCGGGACCTGAGTTCCGACGATCCGGCGGGGGGAGATTGACCGCCTGATCATCGTTTCACATTCTGCTGACGGCACGTGCTGGGAGTGCGGACCGGGAACCGGTTGTGCCGGGTCTTCCTGGCTTGACCCGGCACAGGTTCAGTTGCTGGTGCCGACGCTGATCGGGGTCATGTCCTGAAACCAACTCTGCGCCTGAACAAACCCCGTAAGCTGCGGTGACAGCGCGCGCGGGTTGATGTCATGGGTGACGAACAGCATGACCGCATCCGACACAAACAGTTCATGTGCTTGAATGATGAGGGCATCGCGTTCTGCCGGATCGAAGGTTTCATAGATCTGAGAGATAATACTCTCGGCCTCTTCGCTGTAATAATGGCCAAAGTTGCCACCTGCTGGCCCGGACTGACTTTTCAGCATGAACCGGAAGATGCCCGAGAACGGGTCCTGCAGAGCTCGGCTGACGTTAATCGCGTCATATTCCGGATAGCTTGGCCGCCCCTTGAGCGCGATGTCGAGCAGCTTGTTCCAGTCCATGACCTCAAGTGTCACGTCAAAACCTGCCGCTGTCAGTTGCGATGCTACAAGCTCGTTCATCGGCAGTGGCTGCATCTGGCCGGAACCCGAGGTCGAGATCGCAAATTTCACGGCGCAGGGCAGACATCCCGCTTCTTCGAGCAGGGCACGGGCCTTTTCGGGATTGAATTCGTAAATGACCGGATCACCGAAATAGGGTGAATCTGGTGGATAGGCGCCGTAACCCGGAAGCGCGTAACCATTCAGCATCGCCACCATCTCGTCGCGGTTCATGGCGTAGTTGGCGGCCTGACGAACCCGTATATCTGCGAACGGACCATCGACGAAATTCAGCTGATACCCCCAGTTATGCGGGTAGGGCGCGGTGGTGATGGTCATCCCCGACCCCTGAAGCATGGGAATGGTATCGGGCGACGGCGCCTCGACCAGATCGACCTGCCCTGCCATCAGTGCGGCAGCGCGCGTCGTGGCCTCGGGCATCGGCAACAGCACCAGCCGGTCATGGGCAGGAATACGATCGGCGTCCCAATAGTCAGTATTCGCAACGAGTTCGAGCCGCTCACGCGGGATCATCTTGTCAAAGATGTAGGGGCCGGTGCCGGACGGGGCCATCGCATAGGCACCGTAATCGCCGCCTGCCGCCTCGAGCGCGCATTCGGAGATCATGTAGATAAAGCTGGTTTGCAGCGGGAACAGGCTGTCTACGCGCTTCATATCGATAGCGACGGTGTATTCGTCGATCTTTTCGATGCCCTCAATGTCGACTGTGCGCGTGCGAATAGCAGAGTATTGCTGTGGATTGAACGCGGGATGGTCCTCGAGCGTCAGGCGCTTGTAGTTCCAGACGACGTTATCGGCGTTGAAGGGGCAACCATCATGAAAAGAGACCCCCTGACGCAGCTCAAATATCCAGCGCTTGTTGTTTTCGGGATCGATATACCACTCAGTTGCGAGGCCGGGCATAACGCTCGCTTCGGTGTCGCCCTTCGACAGATCCCAAAGCAGTAACGTGTCGTAAAGGCTGTATCCAACAAAACGGTAGCCTTCGAATCCCTGATCAGGCTGACCGATTGTCAGGGGAATGTCGCCTGCGGTCATTGCGACCCGCAATATAGTTTCGGACTGCGCGATAGCTGGTATCGCGGCGACGGCCAGCGCCGCGGCGGCGGCCAAACCGGATCTTCCAGTTAAAAATCTATGTTTCATTGGTCGGGTGTCCCTGTTGCTGACGGTTTGTGCTGGGAACAGTGCGATGACATGGCGCCGTCCAGTTGGCTCCGGATCTCTCGTTTGTCAGGTACTGCGGTCGTGCCTTCATCCGGCACCCTGGCAGGTCGTCCGTCAAGCTAAGCTACAAAAAGATGGTATAATTGGATACAATCTTTCTGCACTGCCGCATTATTCATCATGTTTCTGCCGCGCGCGCACAATCTTAAGTCTCTTCATGCGCGATGCGCGGCAGTGCAGATCCCATCTTCCAACAGGATGAGTGAGTCAAATAGTCATTACTCCCATTAAAAAAGGATATTTTGGGGATAGATCAACGTTATCACTGGATAAACAGCGGCACGCACCCTTTGCGCGCGACATGATTTCCAGTCACATCTGGCGAATCATCTTTTTTGGCTGCAGCTGCAGCAATGGATACAATCTTGCACTGTTTGGAATTATGGCATACGAATGAGGTGTTGCCTCTCAAAGGTTCTGTCGCATTCTCCCATCCGTCCGCACCAGACAGGCAACGCGTCTCACCGCATCCGACAGGAGATTCTGACATGACAGCACCCACCGATCCCGCAACGACCGTCGCCGTCATTGCCGCCCGCGCGGGACTTCCCATTCCAGACGACCGCAAAGCCGCGATTGTCGACGGGTTCATCGAGCTTGAAGCAATGTGCGCTCTGCTGCGCAGCACTGATCTGACGGCGTTGGACGAACCCGCCAATATCTACTGCTTTGACCCCATCACAAGGATCGCATGACATGCCCGATACATTGATTACCGATCATCCCACGACTGCACTGAGCGAGATTTCGATTGTTGATGCAGGCGCTATGCTGCGCAGCGGGCGTCTGACCGCGCGCACTCTTGCAGAGGATGCGTTGGCGCGAATCGCTGCCGATGACGATACATTTCACAGCTTTATCACCGTCACGAAAGAGCGTGCGCTGGCCGATGCCGAGGCCGCTGATGCCGATTTCGCAAAGGGCATCGACAAGGGCCCGATGCAGGGAATCCCCTACGCGCTGAAGGATATCTATGACACAGGCGGCATTCTCACGACCTGCCATTCCAAACTCCTGCGCAATAACGTACCTGCCACCGACTGCGTTGTGGCGGAAAAGCTGCATTCCGGCGGCGGCGTCCTGATTGGCAAGACTGCAACGCATGAATTCGCCTTTGGTGGGCCGTCTTTTGACCTTCCGTTTCCACCCGCACGCAACCCGTGGAACCCTGATCACATCCCCGGCGGTTCATCGTCGGGATCAGGTGCTGCGGTGGCGGCAGGGTTTGTACGCATGGCCATGGGGTCGGATACAGGCGGGTCGATCCGTGGTCCCGCATCCTACTGCGGGACGGTCGGTCTTAAACCGACATATGGTCTGGTGTCGCGGCGGGGTATCTTCCCGCTGTCCTTCACGCTTGACCATGCCGGCCCCCTGTCCTGGAGCGTTGATGACACAGCCGTCACAATGCAGGTCATTGCGGGCTACGATCCACTTGATCCCGCCTCGGCCGATCCTGGCTCGATTGATTTCCTAAGCGGCCTTGAAGACGGTATCGAAGGGATGAAGTTCGCGTTCCCACGTCATTTTTTCGAAGGTGTCGCCGGATTGAGTGACGAAACGGTGACGGCACTGGATACCGCTATCGCTAGGCTAACCGATTTAGGGGCGACGGTGGAGATCGTGACGCTGCCGGACTATGATCTGTTCAACGCGGTTGGCCGGGTTATCATCCTGTCGGAATCCTACGCGATCCACGAAGCCAACATGAAATCGCGACCGCTGGACTATGGCCGGTTTACACATGCGCGCATGGCCGTTGGCGGGCTTTTGTCTGCATCGGACCTGATGCAGGCATTGAGGGTGCGGCGCAGGTTGTCGGTTGCCATGAACAACTCGGTGCTGGGTAAATACGACGCGATCATCGCTGCATCCACGCTCGCTCCTGCGGCGCGCTTCGACGAGATTGATCCCGAAGTGCCGCCTGCTTGGGCGATCCAGACCATGCCGTTCAACGTGACCGGAAACCCGGCCATGTCTATCCCCACAGGCTTTTCAGCAAGCGGGCTGCCGCTGTCGATGCAGATCGTGGGCAAGCCGTTTGAGGATGCAAAGGTACTGCGGATCGGCAAGGCCTACGAAGCCGCTACTGGCCTGACCAATGTGCGCCCGCCATTCATGACGGCAAAAGCAGCCTGACCTACCTCTTTCAAAAGGCACCCCGCCGCCATAGCAGCGGCGGGGTGCAATCACCAGATACGGCCACCGCGACGGGGCCGAACAGAACGGGTAGGCCAGACGCATCCGCGCGGCCAACCCTGACAGACAATGGCCAGGTAAAAAGACATGACCAGACCCTTTACTCCTCCTCCAGCAGACACCGGTGCTGATCCTGTGCCGCTTACGCTTGTGCAGGTGACGCCTGATACCGGCACTGCCAGCCCGTTAGTGCGGCGGGTCCGCATGACGCTGTGGTGGGCAGGTGCGTCGGACAATCTGCGCGGGTCCGTCCTGATGATTGCCGCCTTCTTTCTGTTTGGCGCGATGATGGCCGGCATCAAGGCGATTGGCACAGCCCTGCCGTTGGTGCAGGTGCTGTTCATTCGGCAGATTATCGTCACGGTACTGCTGCTGCCCCTGTTCATCCGGGGGTTTCCAGCAGCGCTTCGGACCAGTCACCCCGGATTGCAGATTCTACGCGGCGCGTTTTCACTTGGCGCGATGCTGTGCGGCTTTACCGCGCTTTTGCACATCCCGCTTGCCGATGTCACAGCGCTTGGCTTTGCCAAGGTGTTGTTCGTGACCATCGGCGCAGTGATCGTATTGCACGAAAACGTCGGCATGCGCCGCTGGGTCGCAACGGGTGTCGGTTTTATTGGCGTACTCATCATGCTGCGGCCTAGCGGCGAGGGGATCAGCTACTACTACATGCTGACCCTGATCGGAGCACTGTTTGGCGCTGGAATCACAATCACAGTTCGCGTTCTTGCCAAATCCGAGAGGACAGAGACCATCCTGTTCTATCAGGCTATTTTCCTGATCGCGTCATTGGCGATCCCCACGGCGCTTTGGTGGGTGCAGCCTGACGCAGGCCAGTGGATGCTGATCGCGCTGGTGGGGATTACCGGCACCGGAGGGCAGTACCTGATCACCCGCGCGCACCAGACCGGCGAGGCGGCGGCGCTTGCACCGCTTGATTTCGTGAGGCTGCTGATTGCGACGGTGCTCGGATACTTTCTGTTTGCCGAACTGCCCGACACCACAACCTTTGCCGGAGCTGCACTTGTTGTCGGCGCGACCGTCTACACAATGCACCGCAACAATGCCCAAGGCACGCCCGCGCCACCAATTTCCCATTCTCCACAATAGTTTGAAAGACACTCAATGTCGCATCATCAACTCAACGCTTCGCCCGAAACCTGCCACTGGGGCTACTTTGACGCCACGTTGCCGCCGCAACTCACGGTACAGTCTGGTGATACCGTCACCATCCGTACCGTCAGTGGCGCACCAGAGGTCCTGCCACCCGCCGGGTTTTACGTACCGCCCGAACTTCTGGACATTCACGCCCGATCTGAGCGACCGCTGCCCGGACATATCATGACCGGACCTGTCGCCATCGAGGGAGCGATGCCGGGCGACGTGCTGGAGGTGCGGATCAACCGGGTCGCTCTGCGCACCGACTGGGGGTACAACGTGATCCGTCCGCTGGCGGGAACACTGATCGATGATTTCCACACCCTGCGCCATATTACCATTCCGCTGGATGCGGCCGCAAATACCGGCCATCTGCCTTGGGGGCTGAACTTGCCACTGGCACCGTTCTTTGGCGTGATGGGCGTTGCGCCACCACCTGCCTGGGAGCGGATTTCATCGATCCAGCCACGCGCACATGGCGGCAATCTCGACAACAAGGAACTGGTTGCTGGCACGACGTTGTTCCTGCCGGTTTTTGTGCCGGGGGCAATGTTCTCGTGCGGCGACGGGCACGGCGCGCAGGGTGACGGCGAAGTCTGCGTGACGGCCATCGAAACCGCCCTGGAAGGCGAGTTTACGTTCGTCCTGCACAAGGATCTGAAATTCGTCTACCCGCGGGCAGAGACACCCGATCACTATATTACAATGGGCATAGACCCCGATCTGGATCAATGCGTCGTTCGCGCGCTGCGAGACATGATTGTCCTGCTCGGCGAAAAGGCAGGTCTCTCAGCCGAGAACGCCTATACCTTGTGTTCGCTGGCAGCCGATCTGCGGATCACGCAAACGGTGAACGGCAACAAGGGCGTGCATTGCATGATTGCGAAAACACTCGTTCACCTAAGCTGACACGTGGCCCGGCCAATCCACGCGCGCCGGGTCCGGCGCGCGTGATTTTTTTAGCCATTGCCGCGTCAGGCTAGGTGCGACGGTACCCGCAGGTGCCAGTCCGTGTCACACTGATAGGCATCCGCGACCTGAAGCACCCTGCCCTCAGCAAATGGCCGGCCATGAATCAGCGCTCCGATCGGAAGCCCGTTGCTATCGAAGCCGCAGGGCATCGAGGCAGATGGCAGGCCAAGGTAATTGGCCGGACGGGTATTAACGGATACGTTCATAAATGCCTCGATCGCGCCTTCGACTCCGCCATCGATGTTGGTTTCATGAAGCGTCGGAGCCTTTGTCCGCAGCGCGGGGGCGGCGAACACGTCGCATGCCCCGAACACCTCAGCTGTAAAGGATTGCAGGATCGCGCCGCGCCGGTTCAACCCCTCGAGATACATGACCGCCGGGATCGCGCTACCGCCATAAAGGCGCGCACTCAGGTGCACGGCATAGTCTTGCGGTGCCTCACGCATCCATTGCGCATGTATCGCCGCCCCTTCGCAGCGTGAAACAATTCCACCATAGGCGCTGATATCCGCCATCAGCGGCAGGGTAACCGGCACCAAAACCGCGCCGCGCGCCACAAGAACCGCCATCGCTTCGTCAAAGGCAGCATTGACCTCTGTATCTATGTCATCGAAGAAATAGTTGGTGGGGATGCCGATACGCAGCCCTTTGACATTACCGGTCAGGGCCGCTTCGTAATCCGGAACCGGCTCTGTCGATGAGGTAGGGTCTTTGGGGTCATGGCCCGAAATCACGGTCATGATGCGGGCACAATCGCGGGCAGTGCGGGCCAGCGGGCCGACGTTATCCGCCGAAAAGGACAGCGGCATCACCCCATAGCGCGACACCCGTGTCTGGGTGCCCTTGATCCCGGTTACGCCGCACAAAGCGGCAGGCAGGCGGATCGACCCGCCGGTATCCGACCCCAGCGATGCGCCGACACAGCGCGCCGCGACAGCCGCACCCGACCCCGACGACGATCCGCCAGTGCAGTAATCAAGGTGCCAAGGGTTATGGCAGTCACCGAAATGCGCATTGTGCCCGGTGGGGTTCTGCGCGAATTCAGCCATGTTCAGACCACCCACCGTCAGAGAACCCGCCGCATGCAGACGCTCGATCACGGTTGCGGTGTAATCGGGCACAAAATCTTTGCGGATCGACGATCCGCAGGTGCATGGCTTGCCAGCCTGATAATACATGTCCTTATGTACCATCGGCACGCCGTGCAGTGGCCCAAGCGGACGACCGGCCCGCTGCATTGCATCCAGCGCTCCAGCCGCTTCGAGCGCTGCGTCGGCCTGTAGCCAAATCGCCGCGTTGATCGACGGGTTGTGCAGTTCGAAGGCCGCGAGCGCCGCCTCTGTCAGCGCGACCGATGTCGTGTCGCCGCGCGCGACAGCTTCGGCCTGCTCAACAACGCTGAGCGTATTGAGTGTTTCAAATCCGGATTCCAGTCTGGTCATTTCGCGCCCTCCCGCGAGTCCAGCAACGCCGCAAGAAACGCTGCCGGCTCATCTTCAAAGCGGGCTTTGCCGCGCAGGGCGGCAAGATCGTTCCGAGTGGCAGCGAACTGGCCTGCAATTTCTTGTGCAGCAACGTTGGGCGGCACGATGCCGGTCCAGAACACAACGGTACTGGCAACAAGGGCCTTGGTCTCTTCGATATCGGACATGGAGGTTCCTTTCCTCTGGTACGGGAGGTGACATTGCGTGACATGATCTGCCCGCCTGGAAATTTTGGATGCAAAATTCCCCCTGCGCCAGCGCCATCCAACGGAACGGAACTTACTGCTCGCAACAGTAATAATTTTTTATTGTTTTATATCAATAATATAACTTCTAAATTTCTTGAGAAGTGCGCCAAAGCCGATTCTTTAGAAAATCCTGAGATGAGCAAAATTGCACACTAAATGACAATTTAGCCCATCAATTGCTCATTTGATAATAGCGCCCCCCATCGATCTAGACGAAAAATGCCCTTAAAATGGACTTTTTTGCATATTTTGGTCGATTCATGTCGATTCTGCAGCTATTTTTCTGCACTGCAGCGATTCGATTGAACAAAATTGGATACAATATGTCAGGCTGATGCTGCCCATATTTCCGGGTGGCCCGTAACGAATCCCCGAAAGGACCCGCCGATGACACAACCTCCCCTGTCACAGACTGAATTTCTTGCGCTGATCACGCAGCAGGGCCTGACCTGCGCCGAAGATGAAATTGCTGACTTTTACGAAGCCTACGGTCTTGTCCGCAGAATGGCAGCGCGCATTCGAAAACCACGCAGTCACATGGTTGAACCCGTTGCAATTTTTTCCCCTCTCACGCCTGCCAGACAATAAAGGTGATCCTCATGACACAGATACCGACCATTGCCGAAGCCGCCAAAGCCTTTGCCGCGAAAAAGATGTCGCCCGTTGAACTGACGCAGGACTGTCTTGCGCGGGTCCGTGCACTGGAACCGGCGCTGCACTCATTTGTCACCCTGACCGAAGACCGTGCTCTGGCAGATGCCCGCACCGCAGAAGCCGAGATCATGACGTCCGGTCCGCGCAGCAAAATGCACGGCATACCCATCGGGCTGAAGGATATCGTGGATACCAAAGGCATCCTGACGACCTGCCAGTCCCGGTTCCTGGCCGATAACATCCCCGATGCGGACGCGGCCTGTGCCGCCAGCCTCGATTCCGCGGGGTCGGTCCTAATGGGCAAGCTGACGACACATGAATTCGCGGATGGCGGCCCTTCGTTCGATCTGCCGCATCCGCCGGCACGCAATCCGTGGAACACCGATCACTTTACCGCAGGGTCCTCCAGCGGGACCGGTGCGGCGGTCGCGGCGGGTCTGGTGCTGGGCGGAATCGGAACGGATACCGGCGGCTCGATCCGTGGTCCTGCAGCGCTTTGCGGGATCGCGGGGATCAAGCCGACCTACGGGCTGGTCAGCCGTGCCGGTGTCGCTCCCGCAGCGTACAGTCTCGATCATATCGGCCCAATGTGCTGGACTGTCGAGGATTGCGCGATCATGCTGCAAAGCATTGCAGGCCATGATCCCGCAGATCCGGCCAGCGCCAACCGTCCCGTACCGGATTATATTTCGGACATTGAAACCGGCGTGAAAGGTATGCGGATCGGCGTTGTGCGCCACTTCCACGAAACCGATCACCCTGTATCAGACGCGATGCAGGTCAGCATTTCAGAGTCAATCCGGCTCTACGAGGCGGCAGGAGCGACAGTCGTCGACGTGACGCTGCCATCGCTACAGGACTGGTCCGCCTGCGGCTTTTTGATCTCGGCGGCTGAGCGGCTCGCAGCCTACGAGGAGTGGGCGATAACGCGGCTTGACACATTCTCAGCGCGAGTCCGCGACAGGATGTTTCTGGGCAGCTTTGTAACCGGGGCCGATTATGTCCAGGCCATGCGCTACCGGCGCGAGCTGTGTACGGAACTGGCCACGGTGATGCAGAATGTCGATATATTACTGACCGCATCCAATCCCGGAGAAGCGCCAAGGATCGACGACGTGCCGCGCTGGGATAACATCGTTAAGCCCAATTTCACATTCCCCTTCAACATTTCGGGGCTTCCAGCGCTGTCGCTTTGCGGCGGGTTCGGGCCACAGGGCCTTCCTCTCAGTCTACAGTTGATCTCCCGCCCGTTCGAAGAGGCAGCGCTGTTTCGCACCGGGCACGCCTATGAGATGGCAACAACATGGCGAACCCAGCGCCCCGCCATGGCGGCAATGACCATGGCTGCCTGACAGACCAAAGCCCAGCGGGCGCCGGGCTTAATGCGCCATCGATGGCGTAGAACCCGGCGCTTGCCCAGACTGAGATTTGCATTGGCTATGACGTCACGGGTGGCGGAATCTGCGTTTACAGGACGCCTGGGCATCTGGTGATCCGGTCACTGTGGAAATCCCTGTCTGCCACTGTCAATGTTTGGCTTCGCTTGCTTGGATTGGGCATTGGGGTCTACCTTGAAGAAATCGCCAAGCCGAAAGCAGGATTTTTTTACAGGCAGTCAGACAAGCAGACGTTTGATCATCTTGCTGTCGGGGTCTGCCAAGCCGTCGATCACATTGAAATGATGTAATCCTTCGTCGATGACATGCGCGCAGCCCCATGCCTCGGCAAGCCAGCGGGCCTGATCCAGAAATACCGGACGTTCTTCGGAACCGACCCAGACTGTGACTGGTACGGGAATCCTTTGGTGCAGCAACATCGGGCTTTCCGCAACTGCCGCCTCCTCATCCAGCCGGAAGTCGGTATTCATGCTGGTTCGCAAGAGCGGGCGCAAATCCGATACAGGCGAGATCGGCATGACATGCTGGATACGGCCTGCTAAAGCGTCGGGCAAAAGACCCGGTTCCAGCATACGGGCTACAAGATGACCACCCGCAGAATGTCCCGCGAGAACGACCGGGCCTGCGACCATAGCCGCAGCCGCTGTAACCGCGCGCGCGATCTGCTGCGTGATATCGGCAATCCGCACCGTTGGGCACAGATCATAGGACGGCATGGCCACCGCCCAACCCTGTGACAGCGCCCCTGCTGCCAGATGCGACCAGAGGCTTTTGTCAAAGCGCAGCCAGTAGCCCCCATGGACAAAAACCATCAGGCCCTTTGCCGCTGCTGCCGGATGGAACAGATCGAACCGCTGGCGCGCACTATCGCCATAGGACAGGTCCAGATCTGCCAGTCCCTGTTCCAGCAACCCTTCGCGCAGGCCCTCGGCAGCGCGCGCCCAGCGCGGGGGAAAATCCGCGGAGCCCGGAATATGGGCCGCGTTTGCATAGGCATCATCCAGATCAGTCATTCACATTCTCCGTCCTGCTCTGGACAAGCCTAGCGTCAGATGCTTTGCCTGTGCCACCTGATAATTGGAGGACGCGCCATGCTCGACAGCAAGACAGACCTGAAATCCCTGCTCAAGGACCCGTCACTGCTGGCTGAAAAGGCTTATATCAACGGCGTATGGGTTGATAGCGAGACAGGGGCGACTTTTGACGTCACGAATCCAGCGCGCGGCGATGTTGTTGCACGTGTCGCCGATCTGAGCCGTGCACAGGTAGCCAAGGCAATTGCCGCGGCAGAAACTGCGCAGAAGGATTGGGCGAAACATACAGGCAAGGAGCGCGCAACGATCCTGCGCCGCTGGTTCGACCTGATGGTCGAGAACACGGATGATCTGGCTACGATCCTGACCGCCGAACAAGGCAAACCGCTGGCCGAGGCCAAGGGTGAAATCGCCTATGGGGCCGCTTTCATCGAGTTCTTTGCCGAAGAGGCCAAGCGCATCTATGGCGAGACCATCCCCGGTCATCAGCGTGACAAGCGCATCACCGTGATTAAGCAGCCCATTGGCGTGGCCGCATCCATCACGCCGTGGAATTTCCCGACTGCAATGATCACGCGCAAGGTGGCACCGGCGCTGGCTGCCGGTTGCGGCTTCGTCGTGCGGCCCTCCGAGCTGACGCCTCTGTCAGCGCTGGCGATGGGTGTGCTGGCAGAACGTGCGGGCATTCCCGCCGGCGTTCTGAACATCGTGACCACAACAGATGCCTCAGAGACCGGCAAGGAGTTCTGCGAGAACCCGACCGTCCGCAAGCTGAGCTTTACCGGTTCCACCAATGTCGGTCGCATCCTGTTGCGTCAAGCCGCCGATCAGGTGATGAAATGCTCCATGGAACTGGGCGGAAACGCACCGTTCATTGTGTTCGACGATGCCGATCTGGATGCCGCCGTAGAAGGTGCCATCATGTGCAAGTTCCGTAACAACGGACAGACCTGCGTGTGCGCCAACCGCATCTATGTGCAAGCCGGTGTCTATGACGCGTTTGCGGCCAAGCTGAAAGACGCCGTGGGCAAACTCAAGGTCGGAGACGGGTTGGAAGCAGGGACGACACTGGGTCCGCTAATCAACGCAGCGGCCATCAAGAAAGTGCAAAGCCATGTGGCCGATGCCACCGCCAAGGGCGGCAAGGTCATTATGGGTGGCGAGCCGTTTCAGGGGCCGGGAAACTTTCTGTCGCCCACGATCGTCACCGGTGCCACCCGCGACATGATCGTGGCGACCGAGGAGACCTTTGGCCCCTTTGCTCCGCTGTTCAAGTTCGACGATGTGGACGAGGTGATCGCGCTGGCCAACGACACGATCTTCGGCCTTGCCGCCTATTTCTATGCACGCGACCTGAGCCGCGTCTACAAAGTCGCCGAGGCGCTGGAATACGGGATCGTGGGCATAAACACCGGCATCATCTCGACCGAGGTTGCACCCTTCGGCGGCGTCAAGCAATCCGGCCTTGGCCGCGAAGGCAGCCGCCACGGGATCGATGATTATCTCGAGATGAAATACATCTGCATGGCGGTTTAATCACTGCGGGGACCTGATCGAACATACCGGGCGGCGCGTGATCGGACTGCTTTAAAAGGGTGCCAATGACACCGTTTTCTGCCTATGTCGCATTGTTTGTCAGTGCCTTCACCTCGGCCACCCTGCTGCCCGGTTCGTCCGAAGCGGTACTTTTGGGGTTTATGGTCGCAGGGGTTGGTGATCCTGTCACATTGGTGATCGTCGCCATCGTTGGCAATCTGCTTGGCTCCATCCTGACATGGGCCATGGGACGCTATGCAGCAGAATTCCGGGACCGGCGCTGGTTTCCAGTTTCGGCTGCCCAATATGACAGGGCAGAGGCATGGTATGCACGCTACGGGAAATGGACCCTGCTTATGGCCTGGGTGCCCGTTATTGGCGACCCTTTGACCGTTGTTGCAGGTGCGATGCGTGCGCGGCTCGCCCTTGTGATCGTGCTGGTCGGTCTTGGCAAAACTGCACGCTATGCCGTTGTGGCAGGTGGCTATTCGTTGTGGGCCGCCTGACGGATCGGGCCTGCAGGTTTAACCCGCAGACCCGCGTTGCTTTGGTGCAATCAGGTTAGTTGACAGCCTTTGCTTCGACCACATCCTTGTCGGTCGCGGCCTGCGATGATGCATTGGCAATCTGGATACGGCGCGGCTTCAACATCTCGGGGATCTCGCGCTTGAGATCGATATGCAGCATTCCATCGGCATGGCTGGCACCTGTGACGCGGACATGATCAGCCAAGGTAAAGCGGCGTTCAAACGCACAGGTTGCGATACCGCGATGCAGATAGCTGCGGCCTGCCTCCCCTTCTTCAGGTTTGCGCGCCGCAACAACAAGCGCATTCTCCCGCACTTCGACCGTCAGATCGTTGGCGGCAAAACCGGCAACGGCAAGCGAGATGCGATAGGCATTCTCGTCCGTTTTTTCGATATTGTAGGGCGGATAGGTCGGTTGGGGCAGATCATTGGCAAACACACGGTCCATAAGGTCCGCGATCTGGTCAAAGCCGACAGTTGCACGGTAGAGCGGTGCAAGATCATAGTTTCGCATGGGTCATCCTCCATCTGAGCGATACCTGTTCGAGCCTTCCTAAATGGGACAGGCAGACATACCAGAGCCCTTGAGTGGCACTCTGATATGTCAGATGTGGGAAAGGAAATCGCGGCTTTCAAGAGCCCATGATGCAAGGATCACGGGCGGATGAATTTGGCCCCTGTATCGCGTTTGACACCGCCCGGAATCACGCGGTTCACATCGGGAGAGGCGTGCAGGAAAACCCCTCCTCCTTCTGCAAGCTGCGCCTTCAGACGGTCCAGCGGTTCTTGCAGTTGCGTCCCTAAAGCCACCTTGGTGCCACGCACCTCGGCCTTGGCCGATACAACCGAGACAATCCGCACCCCATCCGGTCCAAAGGAAAAGATCGGCGCGCCGGAAGATCCAAAATCCACCGAGCAGGACATGATCAACACGCCGTCTTGCTGCCCCATAACACCGCACATTTCCTGAAGAGAGGGCGCGTCAGCCCTGTCATAGGCGTAGGAGACAACCCCGACACGATCCCCTGTTCGCGGGCGTGCATCCGTCAGAAAGGGCACGACCGAGGTTGTCCGGATCGGCTGCTGCAACTCGAGAAGCGCCACATCGTTTCGCACCCTTGTCGAGACAACATCGCCGTCAAAGGCGTAATCTGCATC
>Ga0163215_100375_pt1 | contig 83902 bp, 61 predicted proteins | sample SynspAceP_FD_185934 | JGI IMG/M metagenome (GOLD analysis project Ga0163215, IMG submission 185934) | Saline lake microbial communities from Ace Lake in Antarctica - Synechococcus sp. Ace-P (Hybrid Assembly) | ecosystem: Environmental > Aquatic > Non-marine Saline and Alkaline > Saline | place... | reverse complement strand
CCAACCGCCAACAGCCAACAGCCAACAGCCAACAGCCAACAGCCAACCGCCAACAGCCAACAGCCAACAGCCAACAGCCAACCACCAACCACCAACCACCCATGTCCGTAGCCGCCGACCAACCCGAACGGACCGTTTCGCTTCGCCGCGATGTGCCGGCGCTCGGAATCGTCGCGTTCACCCTGTTGACGTTCGTCGCCGTGCTCACTCACGACGGTGCCGATCCGGTACCGACGTCGGTGTGGCCGATCTCGATGTTCTACACGCCTGACGTTTCCGTCTACCCGGTCAACACGACGATCCACAACGCCTGCGGATCGCTCGGGGCATTGATCTCCGCTGTGTTGCTCGACGCCGTCGGCATCGGCGTGTCGCTGTTAATCGGCGCCGGCGGCGGCATCGCGACGGCGCTGTTGATCCGAGGCCACATGAACGCGCCCGTGCTCCGGTCACTCGGTGGCTGCGTGACCCTGGTCGGCGCTTGCGCCGCCGCCTCGATGACGTCGATCGAGTTGGCCGGAATGCCCGTCGTCGGCAACGGCGGCTACCTCGGCGCGATGGGGTCGACGTTTTTACTACAGCACTTCAACCCCGTCGGTTCGTGGATCCTCACGCTCACGATTCTCGCCGTCGGTTTGTTGCTAACGACCGACTACATGCTCGTCTACGCCGGTCGGAAATTCGTCGTCGAAGGCGCGAATGTCTCGCGTCGCGGCCTCGCTCGTGCGGCGGGTGTCATGCCCGTGACTCTCAAACGCCGCCGGCAACCGTTCACCGACGTCGAATCACCGATCCTACTCGACGGCGAATTGCCGCCCGTGCATGAACAACGCGTCGACCCGCCCGAGCCCACGATCCAAATCCGCAACCCGCAACGAACCAGCAATGAATCCGGCGAGCCATCCGCTGCACCGGCGAACGAAGTGGAAACCCCGGTCGCCGAAGCGGCCACCAGCGTCAAGAGCGGACTCGCCAAAGCCGCCGCGATCACCGCCGGACTCGCCGCCGCTGCCGGATTGACCGCTGCCGCAAAATCAGCCGCCGAAGCGAAAGAAGTAGAACACGAAGTGGAACACGAAGAAGAGTACGAAGAGGAATACGAGGAAGAAGATCCACAGAGCGTCCACCGAAAACTCGAATACGAAGACGAAACCCATGACCTCCGCAACGACGAGGCCCACGAGGAAACGCCACCCGAACCGAACATCCAAATCCCTCGCAAACGAGACATGCGGGAGGAACTCGACGACGCCGTCCAAGACCACAGCGAAGACGTGTCGGACTACCACCTGCCCAGTCTCGAATTGCTCGAAAGCAGCGACGGGTTCGATTACGACGAGCAAGAAGCCGAGGCACGCCGAAAAGCGATCCTCTTGCAAGAAACGATCTGCAACTTCGGCTGCAACGTCCGCGTCACCGACATCCAACTCGGACCCGTCATCGCCCAATACGAGATCGAACTCGAACCCGGTTTACGACTGAACAAAATCAGCGCCCTCGCCGACGACCTCGCCATCGCGTTGCGGGTCCCCAGCGTCCGCGTCGTCGCACCGATCCCCGGCAAGAACACCGTCGGTATCGAAGTCCCCAACGAGATCCGCCAAGTCGTACGTCTTCGTGACGTGATCGAGCAATCCGATTCACGCGTCCACAAGATGAACATTCCCGTGTTCCTCGGCCAAGACGTTTCGGGATCGCCGATGCCGGTCGACCTCGCGAAAATGCCTCACCTTTTGATCGCCGGACGAACCGGGACGGGGAAATCGGTTTGTCTCAACGCGATCATCGTCAGCATTCTGATGTGCTGCAAACCCGACGAAGTCCGCATGTTGATGATCGACCCCAAGATGGTCGAACTGAGCGGTTACGGACGGTTGCCGCACCTGATGCACCCGGTGATCACGGACATGAAAAAAGCCGAAGCGATTCTCGGTTGGGCCGTCGACAAGATGGAGGAACGTTACTCGTTACTCGCCAAAGCCGGTGTGCGACACATCAACAGTTTCAACGATCTCGGTCGCGAAGAAGTGCTGCGACGTCTCGAGGTCGATGAGGACGATGGTGGCAGTGACGTGCCCGACAAACTCCCCTTCATCGTGATCATCGCCGACGAGATGGCCGACCTGATGATGACGGCGGGCAAGGACGTCGAGCAACACATCATTCGATTGGCGCAAAAGAGTCGTGCCGTCGGGATTCACCTGATCCTCGCTACGCAGAAACCGACCGTCGACGTCATCACCGGTTTGATCAAAAGTAACCTGCCGGCCCGGCTGAGTTTCCAGGTCGCCAGTAAAACCGACAGCCGCGTCGTGCTCGATGAAAACGGCGCCGACAAACTGCTCGGCAACGGGGACATGCTGTTCCTTTGGCCAGGAACGAGCACGTTGATTCGCGGTCAAGGCACGTACCTTTCCGATGCCGAGATCGACCGCGTTTGCGACCACTGCAGCAATGGCGGAGAACAGAAATTCATCGGCGAGTTGATGAACTTGAAGGTCGCCGAGGACGGCGAAGGCGGCGAATTGAATGTCGAAAACCTACGCAAGAAAGACGAACTCTACGAAAGTGCCATCGAGGTCGTCGTGCGAGAAGGACGTGGTTCGTTATCGTTGATCCAACGTTGTCTCGGCATCGGTTACGGTCGCGCCGCAAGGTTGGTCGATTACATGGCCGAGGACGGCATCGTCGGCCAGTACAACGGATCGAAATCGCGTGAGGTGTTGTTGTCGATGGCGCAGTGGCAAGCGATGCAAGGTCTGCCCGTCGACGACGAGGATGCGGACACGTCCAGCGACACCGCGACCGCGACGATTCCCAAACTCACCGCCCGCGAGTCCATTGCGAAAGAGCAATCCGACGAGGATGAAGCCGACTACGAGGACGTCGACGAGTAAGGGCTGACGCGGTGGTTGAACCTCTCCCCAGCACCGAGCCCTCCCCCGGCGGCCTCGCGAAAGGCTCGCCGCCGACCCCCCGCTGCCTGGGCGGGGTACGAACCGTGCTCCCACAGGCACTTCAAAAGCGGCACGAACTCACAACCCACCAGGCCTCAAAGCTGACGCCCCCGACCGATGGATCTATCCTCTGAACACTCGGTTCTCCAAACCGAATGCGTCGGGCATGGTCGCGTTCGACCCGTAGCGACACGAACAACAATATCAACCCAAATGCATTGCAGTCGCGGCAACCATCGTTCCCTGAACCCAAGGCCTTTGACCATGCCACTGCACGATTGGACGCGTGTCAGATCGGGCATCGATACAACTTCCATGTTTTATGGATGTCCGCGATCACCAATCAACTCAATCGTTGGCGGTCCTGAACCTGACGTCGTCGCACTCGAGATGGATGAGTTTGAATTTCCAGGAGGCGATGGCAGCGTATCGCTCATGGCGGATGCTCCGCCCCAACCCCAAACCTCGTTCGTCATCGCCGCCGAAACCGAGCGATACGCTTCCAAAGCCAACCGTGTCGCGATCCGGCATTCTCTTGGCAAACTGCTGGCGGTCATCAAACTGGTTTCGCCCGGCAACAAAGGCTCCCAATACGCAATGCGATCATTCGTTCAGAAAACCGTCGGTCTGCGGTACGACGATGTCAACGCACTCATCATCGATCCGTTCCCGCCGAGTGACCGGGATCCGCAAGGCATCCATCCGGCGATTTGGGATGAAATCATGGAAGCAACCTTCGTATTGCCTCCACTGAGGAATCGGACGCGGGTGTCTTACCAAACCCTGCCCGTCAAGACCGCGTATGTCGAACCGGTCGCCGTCGGTTCGCCCCTGCCCGACATGCCGCTGTTTTTACACGGGGACTTCTACGTCAACGTCCCACTCGAAGCGACCTAACCTCGAAACTTGGAACGCGCTACCCGAATCGTTACGGAAATTGGTCGCCTAAAATCCAGGACATTGGACGCCGCCGCTCACGACTAGTAAACTGCCGGGTCACTCGTTTCCCTCCTGATGAGAACCACCCGCCATGTTTGTGTCCCACCTGTTCCGACGATCCCGGCCTATTCATGTCGTGCTGCTGCTCGCGGCGTGCTCCTTCCCGGCGATTCCCGCTACAAAACTCGCTGCCGACGACTCGGTCTCGAAATCCATCCCGACCCGGTCCACCGAAATCATCCCGCTCTGGACCGACGAGCAACTCGGCAGCACCGAGGCCGACGACACCGAAGTGCTCAACGACCGAGGCGATTTCAACAATTGGGTCACCGGGATCAATCGCCCGACACTTTCGATCTATCACCCGTCGAAGGAAAACAACACCGGCACCAGCATCGTGATTTGCCCGGGCGGCGGTTACGGCGGATTGGCGATCGACAAGGAAGGACATGAGGTCGCGATCTGGATGGCCGAGCAAGGCATCACAGCGGGCGTGTTGAAATACCGCTGCGGCGGCGGAGCGAACCAGCATCCCGTGCCGATCCAAGACGCACGCCGCGCCGTGCAAATCATTCGTGACCACGCCGAACAATGGAACGTCAAAACCGAGCGCGTCGGCGTCCTCGGTTTCTCCGCCGGCGGGCACCTCGCCTCCACCGTCGCAACCGATGACGAAGCCGACGTGGCCTTCGCCGTGTTGGTGTATCCGGTCATCTCGATGGCCAAAGGCGTCACCCATGGCGGATCGAAAAAGAACCTTCTCGGCGATTCACCGAGCGACGAACTCGTGCGTGAAATGTCGCGTGACGAGCAAGTCAACGAATCCACCTGCCCGACGTTCCTCGTTCACGCAGCCGATGATAAAGCCGTCCTGGTCGAGAACAGCTTGCGATTCTATTCTGCGATGCAGAAACACGGCGTCGGCGGCGAGCTGCACGTCTACGACCGAGGCGGTCACGGGTTCGGAATGTACCGCGGCGATCGCCCCGCCGACCGTTGGCCCGACGCATTGAAATCGTGGATGCAAACCAACGGATGGATCGCGACGGATGACAACCAAAACTCAACCAAAACCGCCACTCGCGCGTTCATAGACGATACCCAACCGGGCTGGCGTTCGTTGACCCAAGACAATTTCAAACACGTCAACAGCAACGAAGACACCTGGTCCTGGAAAGACGGCGTGCTTTATTGCACCGGCAACCCCGTCAGTGTTTTACGAACCGACAAGCAGTTCCAGAACTTTGAGATATTGATCGAATGGATGCACGAAAAACCCGCCGGCAACTCGGGTTGCTTCGTCTGGGTCACCCCCGATTCGATCGAGAAATTGACCAAGGCAGGTAAACCGGGATTGCCCAGCGGCATCGAGGTCCAGATGCTTGACCACGGTTACACCGACATGATCGCCTCGCGAGGCGGCAAGACCGATTGGTTCGGAACCAACGGCGACGTCTTTCCCGTCAACGTCAAAATGACGCCGTTTCCACCTCTATCACCCGACGGCAGTCGCAGCTACCCACGGAAAAAACTTTCCAACGGCCACGGCGAGTGGAACCAATACTACATCCGCGCGATCAACGGCGAAGTCCGTTTATGGGTCAACGGCGAAGAGGTTTCCGGCGGCACCGACATCGAACCCACCCAAGGATTCCTGTGTTTAGAAAGCGAAGGATCCCCGATCCAGTTCCGCAAACTCCGCATCCGCGAACTGCCCTAGGGCGCCAGAGGAGGTTTTTGATTTGAAATGCGATCCGTTGCTTTCGGGATTGGTCTCGGCGGCTGACCACACTGCGAAATTTCACCTATCTCTTGTCGTGGAACCAACACAGACCGGGTGGTATTGAGTTACCCTATCGACGAGCAAACTCGCATTCTTTTCGCAAACGAGTCACCCGATCATGATTTCTGTCAATCGACGCTCTGGTTTTACCCTCGTCGAATTGCTCGTGGTGATCGCCATCATTGGTGTGTTGGTCGGGTTGCTGTTGCCCGCCGTCCAATCGGCACGCGAGGCGGCCCGGCGGATGAGGTGCAGCAATCAGATGCGGCAAATGGGGTTGGCGATTTCCAATTACCACTCCGCGTTCAAAAAACTGCCACGTGCCTGGTGGCTCGAAACACCGCCCGGCGACTCGTTCAACGGCAAGGTGTGGGGGATCACGATTTTGCCGTTTCTGGAAAAACAGGCGTTATTCGAGCAATATGATCATGCGAATTTGCCGGTCAACGAGCTCAGTCCCCGGAACGTCCGGGTGGCTCAAACGATCGTGCCTGATTACCTGTGCCCGTCCTCCCCAGGCGATCCGGAGTTGCGTCGGTACACGTTTGATGCGGCGGGGGCGGGGTTGCCGTTGACGGCGTCGGACATCGCGCCGGGTGATTTTTCGCCGACCGCGGGCGTGCGTGGCGTTTATGGACATCATGCGTTCCAGCCTTATCCGTCGGATGGACGTGAGGGTGCGATGCAAGTTCTCGGCCCGTTCGGCGGGACGCAAGACGGGACGTTCGCGGGCATTCTCGATGGTTTATCGAACACGTTTTTGATCGGGGAACGTACCGGCGGTAGTCAAATTTACAGCGGCGGGCGTGTCGACCCGGTCGCGACAGCGGCCTTAATCGGGCTCGACGGTGGCGGGTGGGCCGATCTGCTCGGCGGGGAACATTGGATTCAAGGCAGTCTGCACGGCGGGTTGTCGTGGCCGCCCGTCGGTGGCCCCTGCGCCATCAATTGCACCAACGCACGCGGTTACGGTTTTCACAGTTTTCACAACGGTGGCAGTTTCTTCCTGTTCGCCGATGGGGCGGTCAAATTTTTCACACCGAGCGTCGATGCGACCACCTTTGCCAGCCATATCACGCGGCGGAATCGTGAGGTGATTGAATCATCGCAGTGAGACTTTGATAAGGCGATTCCTGTTTAATCCCGTGGATGCCGGATCGACGCCGAAGCGGCTTGATCCGGCCTTACGTCGCTCTTTTTTCCTCCAAACTTTCCCATGCCCACGATGCGTTGCATTTCATTTTTGTTTTTGTGCTGTTTGGTTTGCCCGATCGGTTGCGGTGGACCGGGCGTCGTGTCGGATTGTGTCGCTGCGTCGGGGGTCGTGTTTGTCGACGGTGAGCTGGCCGAGGGCGTGCTGATAACTTTGCATCCGATCGATGGCGGGCCGATTGTCGCGCAAGGCGTCTCGGGACCGCAGGGCGAGTTCGTGATCTCGACGCACGCCCAAGGGGATGGCGCCTCTCCGGGCAGTTATCTCCTTGCCTGTACGTGGGGCACCTACGATGTGGCCTCGCAGACGTATTGCGATTGCCGGCTCGGTGGCAAATACGCTGATCCGCAACACCATCCCAAGAACGATCCGATTGCCTGGACATTGGCGGGCGATACCGACAACGTTCCCAAACGTATCGAACTGACGAGCGACCATTGACAGGCGTTGATAAAAAAGACAGAGTCCGCGTCCACCTTGCTCCCTCGCTTTTGTCCGTTCGCCCGTGCCAGCCTCGCCTTCCCCCGATCCCTCGCTCGCCGCCGACGATTCCGACGGTATCGTTTGGACGCGCGATTTAACGAAACGCTACGGGGGGTTTGAGGCCCTGCGTCGATGCAGTCTTGAGGTTCGCGAAGGCGAAATTTTCGGGTTACTCGGCCCCAACGGAGCGGGCAAAACGACGTTGATCCGGTTGCTGCTCGGGTATCTCCACGTGACCAGCGGGGAGTGCCGGATTGTCGGTTTGGACCCGGAAACGCAGAGCGTCGCGGTGCGGACACGGGTTGCGTATTTGCCTGGTGACGCCAGGTTGCCGCGGCACATGCGGGGTCGCGGTGTGCTGGAGTTTTTTTCACAAATGCACCCCAGCGGCAATTTGGAACGATCGCTCGATGTCGCCGAGCGTTTGGAACTCGACCTGTCTCGCCGGGTCGCGTTCATGTCGACGGGCATGAGACAGAAACTCGCCTTGGCTGTCGTGTTCGGCCCTCGCACGCCGCTGTTGATTCTCGACGAGCCGACCGCGAACTTGGACCCGACCGTTCGCGGGGAAGTGTTGAAACTCGTGCTGGCCGAGCGTGAAGAGGGACGGACGGTAATGTTCTCGTCCCACGTGTTATCAGAGATCGAACAAACCTGTGATCGTGTCGCGTTTCTGCGGAAAGGCGAGTTGGTAAGGAAACTCGTGATGGAGGATCTGTTTCAACGTCACCGTTTGACCGGCGTGTGGGAATCGGATCGAGAACCGCCTCACGGAGTCACTCTAACGGACGCGAGTGATTTGCGCTCCGAGGTTCCGGAGGATTTGCGGGAACGGATCGAACGTTATGAGATTGGGCCGCCGGGGCCGCACGGTCGTCAGGTGAAAATCGACACCGCCGGCGACCTCAGTCCCGCGTTGACTTGGTTGGCCTCGTTGCCGCTCGGGCACGTCCGGATCGAACCCCTCGGTCTGCATACAGTTTACGAGTCAGTTCACTTGGGCCGCAGTGATGCCCGTACCGGAGTCTTGTCATGATTGGATTGCGAGACATTGGTTTCGACCGCATGATGGTTCGCAAGAACATCGGTCAATCGTCGCTCCTGTTTTTCTTCTTGGGATTGGCGCTGTTTTCGTTCGGTTGGGTCCGGGTGTGGGTGATCACGTTGCTCGACATGGGGCAGTTCCAAACCGTGATCGAACAGTTCCGTGATTACGAACGCTTCGCGCCGGTTTCGTTCGACGCGTTGTTCACGTACACGGGTCGCGCGGGGATGACGTTCGATGAACCGATCGTGATTCTGTGTACGGTGATCTGGTGCGTGGCCCGGGGCAGTGACGTGGTCAGTGGCGAACTCGGTCGTGGCACGATGGAAATGTTGTTGAGTCAACCGATCAGTCGCACGCGTTTTCTGATGTCGCACGCCTTGGTCAGTTGCCTGGGATTGCTCGCGTTGTGTTTGCTGTTGTGGGCCGGCATGGTGGTCGGGATCGAATTGACGAGCATCACCGAAACGGTGCCACCGCCGTCGATACGGGTACCGTTTCTCGGTTTCGAATTGCCATTGACGAACGATCCGCCGACGAAGGTGACATTCCCGATGAGCGACCGGGTCGACCCGCAAACGTTCACCGCGTCGGTGTTCCATCTGTTCGCGTTCGGTTTCTTTTTGCTTGGGTTGAGCAGTTGCTTTAGTAGTTTCGATCGTTATCGATGGCGAACGATCGGCGGCGTGATGACCGTGTATGTGATCCAGTTGGTGATGTACGGCTTGGGCAAAGCGGCCGAGTCGCTCGGGTGGTTGCAATCGATGGCGTTCTTCAACTGTTACCGTCCTCAAAAGATGACGACGCTCATCCGTGACGGAGACCTGTGGTCACCATGGAGCCTCACCGTTCCGATCGAGGAGGGAATGTATCCGCCGATGTTCTATCCGGGGGTGTTGTTATTGATGGGAGCGGCATTTTATGCTGTGGCCGCGATCCGATTCCAACAACGCGATCTGCCCGCACCGCTTTGATTTTATAAACCCGACGCGTTTGCAACGTAGCCTGACTCTCCAGAGTCGGGCGTCAACGGAGCAGCATCGCTCGACGACGTAGCCTGACTCTCCAGAGTCGGGCGTCAACGGAGCAGCATCGCTCGACGACGTAGCCTGACTCTCCAGAGTCGGGCGTCAACGGAGCAGCATCGCTCGACGACGTAGCCTGACTCTCCAGAGTCGGGCGCCAACGGAGCAGCATCGCTCGACGACGTAGCCTGACTCTCCAGAGTCGGGCGTCAACGGAGCAGCATCGCTCGACGACGTAGCCTGACTCTCCAGAGTCGGGCGCCAACGGAGCAGCATCGCTCGACTCAAAGAGTCAAGCTACTTAAGCATCGCTCGACTCAAAGAGTCAAGCTACTCATCACGAAAGTACCCGGATGTCGACTCCCGAACATCACCGATTGCAACAAGACGAGTCACGGCAACGGAATTGGAAACGATGGGGGCCGTATCTGTCCGAACGCCAGTGGGGAACCGTCCGCGAGGACTATTCCGCCGACGCTCAATCGTGGAGCGATTTCCCGCACGAACATGCTCGCTCGCGGGCCTATCGCTGGGGCGAGGACGGCTTGCTCGGGTTCACCGACCGCCAATGTCGATTGTGTTTCGCGTTGTCATTGTGGAACGGCAACGATGAAATCCTGAAGGAACGATTGTTCGGTTTGACTGGTCCCGAGGGCAATCACGGTGAGGACGTCAAAGAGATGTACTACTATCTCGATTCCACGCCAACCCATTCATTCGCCCGGGCAATGTATCGTTACCCGCACGCGAAATACCCTTACAAGGAATTGTTGACAACGAACGCATCACGCGGGTTGCACGATGCCGAGTATGAAATTCTCGATACAGGGATTTTCAACGAGAACCGTTTCTTTGACGTCGAGGCGACCTACGCGAAAGCGGACGCGAACGATTTGCTGATCGAGATTGCGATCACCAACCACGGGTCCGACGCTCACGAGGTGACTTTGTTGCCGACCCTATGGTTTCGCAACACGTGGGTATGGGGATGCCGACACGAAGGTTGTTCGTCCAAACCGTCGATCCGAAACGTGACCGATTGCGAGAACCATGTCGTGCAAACGGCCCATGACACGCTCGAACCGTTCCGCTGCGAATGGGAATCGCAGGAGGGCAGCGAATTAGTTTTCACCGAGAACGAAACCAACACCGAGGCCCTGTTCGGCGGCGAGAATTTTTCACCCTACACGAAAGACGCTTTCCATCGTTACGTGGTCGATGGGCAAGCCGATGCGGTGAACCCGAAATTACACGGGACGAAGGCCGCCGCGATTTATCGATGGACATTGCAACCGGGCGAAACGCGGCGAGTGAAAGTACGGTTGTCGGAAATCATCACCTCGAAAACTGCCGCACCGGCAAAGGTCACGTCCGAGAATGCCAACTTCCACAATGTGACGCTGCAATCGTCCAAAAAAATCTCCGTCCCTGGGATTGCCGTTCCCGCCGACGTGACACGCGTGAGCCTCGTGGGTGAGGATTTTAACGCAGTGTTGAACGAGCGACGTGACGAAGCGGACATGTTCTACGATGGCATCATCCCGAAGAATGCCGACGACGAGCAGCGGCATGTGTCGCGGGGTGCGTACGCGGGTTTGATGTGGACGAAACAGTTCTACCATTACATCGTCGCCGATTGGCTCGAAGGCGACGCCGACGTGATGACGCCGCCGGAATCTCGCAAGACCGGACGTAACCGCGATTGGCAACACCTCTATGCTCGCGACGTGCTGTCGATGCCGGACAAGTGGGAATATCCCTGGTTCGCCGCCTGGGACCTCGCCTTCCACATGATCCCCGCGGCGCGGATCGATCCGGCGTTCGCGAAACGGCAAATGATGGTGCTGTTGCGGGAATGGTACATGCACCCCAACGGTCAATTGCCCGCCTATGAGTTTTACTTCGACGACGTCAATCCGCCCGTTCACGCGTGGGGTTGTTTACGGATTTTTCAAATCGAAGCCCAAGCCGGACGACGCGATACATTTTTCCTGAAACAATCGTTCCAACGTTTGCTGTTGAATTTCACGTGGTGGGTGAACCAAGTCGATTGCAACGGCGACAACGTGTTCGCCGGTGGGTTCCTCGGATTAGACAACATCGGCGTATTCGATCGCAGCAAGGGTTTACCCGACGGTGCCCGGTTGGAACAAGCCGACGGGACGGCGTGGATGGCGTTCTACAGTGGCACGATGATGTCGATGGCGCTGGAACTCGCCCGCGACGACAAATCGTATTCGGACATGGCATCGAAATTTCTCGATCACTACATCCGCATCATCGATGCGATGAACCGTAGCGAGAGTGGCGGATTGTGGGACGAGGACGACGGATTTTATTACGACCAATTGCAAATCGACGGCGAGACCGTGCCGATGCGGGTGCGCTCGTTGGTCGGGTTGTTGCCGTTGATCGCCGTCGAAATTATCGACAGTGATCTGCTCGACGAGTTGCCTGGATTCCGCGGCCGTTTGGAATGGTTTCTGAGCAACCGTCAGGATTTAGCGAAACACGTCACCTACGGCGAAAACTCAGCCGGCAAACAGGAACTGCTCGTCGCGATTCCGACGCGAGAACGATTGCAGCGTGTGCTCGCCGTCATGCTCGACGAGAACGAGTTTTTATCCGATTATGGGATCCGGTCGTTGTCCAAAGCTCACGCCGAGGATCCTTACCGCGTGACGATTCGCGGCGTCGATCACACCGTTGCGTATGTTGCTGGGGAATCGGACAGTTGGATGTTCGGCGGGAACAGCAATTGGCGAGGGCCGATTTGGTTCCCGGCCAATTATTTGTTGATTGAATCGTTGCATCGGTACCACGAGTTTTACGGCGACGATTTTCAGATCGAATGTCCGACCGGTTCGGGCAACCTGATGAACCTGCGGGCCGTCGCCGACGAGATCAACCGGCGATTGTCCAACATCTTCCTCTGCCCCGAAGGCGGCGGCTCGCGCCCCTGTCTGGCCGACAGTGGCATGGGGGGTGATGAGAAATTGTGGCAGGACCACATTTTGTATTACGAGTATTTCCACGGCGACACCGGCGCCGGACTCGGCGCGTCGCATCAAACCGGATGGACGGCTTTGATCGCGACCTGCATCGAACAACTCCATGGCCAAATCACCGAGGGAGTCCCCGTCGCAGGGGAGAAGCGTTGAAAGGGGGTTTGCTCCTGATTTCACCCTCCCGAGCGAAGCTGTTGCAATACAAGCCCGACGCGCTGAGCACATCGGGGGAAAAGGTTCGGCAGAACCTCACGTAGGCGAGTCTCTCTGAGACTCGCAATTTGCAGCGTCTCAGAGAGACGCTGCTACGTGGTTCCACCGAATGAATTGTGACGATGTGCTTAGCGAGATCAAAGGGTCACTCGCTAGCGCGTCGGGCTTGGATGATTGCATTACCGTAACCGACTTTTGCAACAGTCCCCGCCGGGATGGGTGAAGTCGTCAACACCCGACCAAGGACATCATCCCCGTCACCGCGCCGCTCGGATCGAATCATCGAGCCCGAGTTCGAGTTTCAGCTGCGTATCGTGAACGTCGTAACCGAGTTCGCGGTGCATCAGGCTCGGTTGGATCTCGCGACTGTTTTGGTATTTATCATTTTCACCGGCGGCGAATTCGCCACACAGTTTGTGATAGGAAATCTGGCAAACTTGCATCCCGGGGTAAATTCGCACCGGTTGGACGCAGTGCATTTCGAGCGTCCAGGTGCCGCAATAGCCGGCCTGTCCGAAACTGCCGCCGGCGTTGATGATGACCCCCAACCGGCCCAGAGAAGTACGGGCGTGCAATACCGGCACGTGCTTTCGCGTCTCGGTATGCTCGACCGTGCGACCGAGGTACAGCGTGCCCGGTTGCAGCGTGAAACCGTCCTTCGGAATCTCGATCCGTCGGTACCGATTCGGGCTGGCCGCATCGAGCACCACTTCTTCATAAACGAGTAACTCGTGATGCAGCGAGAGGTTGTAACTGTTCGCGTTCAATCGCGACGGATCGAAAGGCTCGATCGTCAGATCCTCGCCCATGCGAGCCTGAATCTCTTGGTTGGATAAAATCATGCGAATCGCTCGACAAACGCGTAAGGTGGTCAGTGGGGATGACTTGACAGGCGAACGCGTAACTTAGCGACTTTTGACCCGTCGATGCGGGGCCGCGGTGGCGGAATTCGCTATATTTCAACATTCCCGACTCGTTTGTAACGTTTCGAACGTCGTATTCCCCAAAATCGACAACCCGATCCGGGTGTTTCTTAAAGGCAGACCTCATGAACCCGTTTTCCGATGTGACCCAATTGTCGGACGATTTCGATGGTCAGGTGCGGTTATTCCCGCTGCCAGGTTTGGTCATGTTCCCGCACGCGATGCAGCCGCTGCACCTGTTCGAGCCTCGTTACGTCGAGATGCTGCTCGAATCACTCGCGAGCGATCAATTGATCACCATGGCGACGCTGCTCGATCCCCACACGGTTCCTTTGACGTCGCCCCCGGTCGTCTCGCGAACGGTCTGCATCGGCAAAATCGTTTCTCACGCGGAACTCGGCGGCGATCGGCACAACGTGCTACTCGTCGGCGTTCGGCGAGCGACGATCCGCCGCGAACTCGAAACCTCGCGTCCATTCCGGTCCGCGCAAGTCGACTTGATCGACGACTTTTATCTCCCTGCGGCGACGGGCAAACGCACCGAATTGAAACGCCGATTACTGACCGCGTTCGGGAAAATCATTCCCGCCAAAGCCGGTTCGCAACAGAGTCTTCACGAACTCATGGCGGGCCAAATGGGCGTCGGCCCGATCACCGACATCATCGCCTACACGTTACCGTTCGCCCCCGAAGACAAACTCAAACTACTCGCGATGAATGACGTCGACCAACGAGCCGAGCACCTGATCGGGATGATCGACCGCGGCGATCTTGAATTGGAATCGATCGATCCCGACGACCAGGAATACGACGCCTCATCCGGTCGCCGCCCCGGCAGCCAGTTCCCGCCTCCGTTCAGTGTGAACTGAGTGCGGACGAGCGCTGGCCCCTCTTTTGTCGGCTGGCCCCTCTTTTACCTGGCCCCTCTTTTATCGGTTGGCCGTTCCCTTGCTCGATGGCCCTTTCTTTCTCTGGGGACTGCCTTTTACAACATCGAACGAGGATGGGATACAATGAACGGGTCTCTTTTTCGTCCCGATCATTTTACTTTCTTATACCGTGCCAGCGAACCAACCGTTCACGATTGTCCTTCCAACATTGATCGCAATCACGCTGGGACACTGGGTGATCCCGCTAGCGTCGGCCGGGGAATTGGACTTCACCCGCGATGTTTACGTGGTGCTCCAGCGATCTTGCTTTGAATGCCACGGCCCCGACCGGCAAGAATCCGGATTGCGATTGGACTCGGCTTCTGAAATCGACGATTCGGGAGTCGTCGAAACGGGCGACCCCGCCGCCAGCGAACTGGTACGCCGTCTATCCCTACCTCGCAATCACGACGAGGTCATGCCGGTTGTCGGCGATCCATTGACGCCGACGGAAGTCCAGGCGATTGAGAAATGGATCGCCGACGGAGCACAGTGGCCGCAGGATTTTGAGGCACCAACCCATTGGGCTTATGCGCCTCCCATTCGCCCTGAGTTACCAACCGTTTCCAACCTCGATTGGGTCAAGGAACCGATTGATCGGTTCGTGCTCAGCAAATTTGAAACACTCGGTTGGCAACCGTCGTCTCAAGCTGACAAGTCGGTATTGTTACGACGCGTTCATTTGGATTTGATCGGTTTACCACCCACACTCGAGGAAGTGCTCGCATTCGAATCCGACTCGTCGGACGACGCTTTGGAAAAGGTGGTGGATGACCTGCTTTCGCGGCCCCAGTTCGGTGAACGTTGGGCGCGGCCTTGGTTAGACTTGGCACGCTATGCCGATTCCCACGGTTTCCAACGCGATGATCTTCGCGACCTTTGGGCCTATCGCGATTGGGTGATCCAAGCACTCAACGATGACATGCCGTTTGACCAATTCACGATCGAACAACTCGCCGGCGATCTACTGCCGGGCGCAACCGAATCCCAACGCATCGCCACCGGATTCCATCGATGCTCGCCGACGAACGTCGAAGCCGGATCGTTGCCTGAAGAAACTCGCAGCGAACAGATCATCGATCGCGTCAACACCACCGCATCGGTGTGGCTCGGCTCGACACTCGAATGCGCTCAGTGCCACGACCACAAGTTCGATCCCTTCACCGCCAAGGAGTACTACGAATTCTATGCCTTCTTTAACAACACGAAGATCGAAGCCGTGTTGGGGAATCCGGAGAAGGCGTCTTCGATCGGTTTTGTCGGTGCATCGATGGCGTTGTCGGATCCGGTGAAACAACAGCAACGATCGCGATTGCAAGAACAAAAAGACCAATGGACGCAAAAACGAACGCAGCGTCGCGTCATCCTGACCGAGCAAATGGAGGACTGGATTGTCGAATTGCGAAACGTCATTGCCGACACGCCGCAATCGAATGAACTGTCGGTGACGTCGTTTCAATCCAAAGGCAACACCGACACCTACGAAATCCGTGACGACGGTTCGGTTCTCTTGGTCGGCACCGATCCGCCGGACACCGATACCTACGTGATCGATACAACGATCGACACCCGTTCGAAAACCCTTCCGCCCAACGTCGCGAAGATCGCCGCTCTCAGAATCGAAAAATGGACAGCCCCGCAGCGAAAGGCAATGCTCGATTATCAAGAAGCCATCGACGAAACCACTCAAAACTTCCAAGCCAAAATCGATGAACTGACTGAGCAGATCAAAGCGATCGCGGCGGACACCACGGAGGTGATGGTTGAATTGGAAACGCCGCGAGATTCCTTTCTGTTTGAACGAGGTGACTACCGATCCCCAGGCGAATCGGTACAGCCTGGCGTGCCGGATTGGTTGCACGCGATGAAAGAAAACGATTCAGAAAACCCTTCACCAGATCGTTTGGATCTCGCCCGCTGGTTGGTCGACCCGGCCAACCCCTTGGTCGCTCGTGTGAGCGTCAATCGATGGTGGATGGAACTCTTCGGTGAGGGACTCGTTCGCACACCCGAGGACTTTGGCATCAAGGGCGATCGTCCCACGCATCCCGGTTTACTCGATTGGTTGGCCGTTGAATTCGTCGACAATGGTTGGTCAATGAAACACATCATGAAAACGATCGTTTTGTCATCGACGTACCAACAATCGAGCAAGTTGACAGACGAATTGCTTGAACTCGATGACCGCAATCTCGTACTCGCTCGCGGACCACGAGTACGCATGGATGCGGAGATGGTTCGTGACAATGCGTTGGCGGTGTCGGGTTTGATTTCGCTCAAGCAATCCGGTCCACCGATCAAGCCTTACCAACCCGCCAATTTATGGACGAAAGTGGGCGGCCAAAAATACACTTACGTCGTGAGTCCTGGGGACGAAAAATTTCGGCGAGGCGTTTATGTCGTGATCAAACGCGGGTCGCCTTACCCCTCGTTCATCAACTTTGACGGCAGCCCCCGGTTTGCCTGTACGGTCCAGCGTTCACGAAGCAACACGCCGTTGCAAGCGTTGACGCTGTTGAACGATCCGGTGTTTGTCGAGGCCGCCAAAGCGATGGCAGTTCGCGCCGCGACCGAGGCGAGCGAACAATCCATCGACTCGACTCTCATCAATGAATTCCGTCGCGCCGTAGCACGCCATCCGCAACCCGTTGAACTCGTTGCCCTGCGAGAACTGTTGGAGGAACAGACTCGCGGCTTGGCTCCAGATTCCAGCGAAACGGAGCGATTGAGTTCCGGTGTCTCTTTGCCCGCCAATGTGTCCCCACGCCAATTTGCCGCTTGGTACGCCGTTTCGACCGTACTGCTGAACTTGCACGAAACCATTACCAAGGAATGAAGCCATGAACGATCAATCGATGCAGCTCGACCGGCGAGGATTCACGCAGTCCAGCGGCGTGAGTCTCGGCGCGATCGCGCTAGCGGGCTTGCTCGGCACTGACTCCCAGGCTTCCACGTCGTCGATCGAAAACCCGTTGAAAGCTCGGTTGCCCCATTTCGCCGCGCAGGCGAAACAGGTCATCTATTTGCACATGGTCGGAGCGCCCTCGCAGCTCGATCTTTTTGACGCCAAGCCGACGCTCGAAAAATGGCACGGTAAACCGTGCCCGCCCGAAGTCACCGCCGGACGCGATTTCGCCTTCATCGGCAAAACATCCACTCTCGCCGCGTCCCCTTGGAAATTCAACAAGCACGGTGAGTCGGGACAAGTGATGTCCAAATTGCTGCCCAACCTGGCAACCGTTGCCGATGACATTGCCATCATCCGTTCGATGCACACCGAAGAAATCAACCACGCACCGGCGCAGATGTTTTTGCATAGCGGTTTCGGTCGCGGCGGTCGTCCGAGCCTCGGTTCGTGGGTGACCTACGGACTGGGCACCGAAAACGAAGAGCTGCCCGCCTACGTCGTTTTGCTGAGCGGGCCTCCCGGCGGCGCGGGCACGAGTTTGTGGTCGACCGGGTTCCTACCCAGCGTTTATCAAGGCATTCAATTTCGGTCCGCCGGTGATCCGGTCCTGTTTTTATCCAGCCCCGACGGGCACAGTGAAACGGACCGGCGACGAGTGCTCGACACACTCGGAAAACTGAATCAAACCCACCTCGAACAGACCCGCGATCCGGAAATCCGAACCCGTATCGCTCAATACGAAATGGCGTTTCGGATGCAAGCATCGGTACCCGATCTGATGAACATCCAAGGCGAGACGAAGCAGACGATCGAGGCATACGGCGCAACGCCGGGCAAACCTTCGTTCGCCAACAATTGCTTACTCGCCCGACGGTTGGTCGAACGCGGCGTTCGGATGATCGAACTCTATGATTCGGACTGGGATCATCACGGTGGACTTAAAAAGCGTCTGCCTGAAAAATGCAAGGACGTCGATCAACCGATGGCCGCGTTGATCGCGGACCTGAAACAACGGGGGTTGCTCGAAGAAACCTTGATCGTTTGGGGATCCGAATTCGGACGCACGCCGCTGGCACAAGGAGAGGCGAGTCGAAACAATGGTGTCCCCGGTCGGGATCATCATAAAGACGCCTACACGATGTGGATGGCCGGTGGCGGTGTGAAAGGCGGTGCATCGCACGGGGTCACCGACGATTTCGGAATGGACATCGTCGAAAACGGCGTTCACGTTCACGATCTCAACGCGACGATCCTGAATCAACTCGGCATGGATCACGAGAAACTAACGTACCGCTATCAAGGTCGCGAATTCCGACTGACGGACGTCGAAGGCCGAATCGTACGGGAAGTGCTCAACGGATGAGTTGCTGGGAAATTATGTACGTCAGCCTTTCTAGGCTGACTTCGCGTTTGCCATCGCTAGTCTCCAAAGACTGAGGTGCAAAACGGGAAGCTCGATCGAAACTCTTGACGAGCTCCGCTACGCGTTTTGTCGATTCGCCGTCGCCAGTGACTGGCGAAACTCGCCGACGAGCATCGTCTCATCCCTTTCATGGCGGCGCGACAGCGCGTCTCGTAATCGATCGATCGGGAAATCGGTGAACACCTGGCTGTCCTTCGCCTCGGTGTAGATTCCTTTGTTCAAGTGATGAACCGTCAGCGTCTCGTTTTGAAATCGCCACACCTCCGGCACACCGAGTTGCGCATAAATTGGCATTTTGCCAAGCGCCGAATTCGTGTGTTCGACTTCGATCGCCAAATCCGGTGGCGGCAGTTCTTCCAGATCGATCGTGACCCGACCACGCACCTTCGCTTCGTTGGCAATGTAGTAACTTTGATCACCCTCCAAACCTCGATCGAGACATTGTTTTCGCAGCGTCATCGAGCCTGTCGGACGAACGGGAATCTGTTTGGCGACCCGCCATTCGGAGATGAAATCGTGGATGAGTAAAGAAACCAGTTCGTGAAATTCGCTGATTGTCATGATTTCGAGCACTCCTTTTGCGAAAGTCATTCGCACTCCGCGATTGCCAGGCTTGTCACGCAAGACGACATATTCATCCCACGACAAATCCGCCAAAACCACGGATCGATTCGAACGCGCTGAGCCACCGCTCGGCGCATGAACCATCGGCGTGATCGACGTGGTCGTAGAGGAAGTGGTATCGGTGGACAAGTGCGAACTCCGGTTGGATTGACGAAAGCGAACGCAAACTGCGAAAGATTGAGTTTAACACGGCGAACCTCAAATTTCCAGCGAATGCGAGTCCAATTTCCGTCGCTGGAACGACCACGGTTCCGTCCGAGCGTTTTGAGCAATCCGTACTAAGGTTCATGTCCTTCTCGGCCAGGAGAGCCATTGTCGCTCGGTTCACCGAACCGAAAGCGTTACGGAATATCGCGTGGAACGTTCTCGGCTCGGTGGAATTCGATTCAATCAGTGAGGCATTTGCAAACCGCCCACAGTCTCTCGACTCTCAGTTCCGTCGAGAGAACCACCAATGACCGCTATTTCAATTATTAAACCGACGTCCCGAGTCGTTCGGCGAGCATGGTCGACCGGCGAATCCGTCGCTGGGAGTTCCCGCACGATGCTCGCTTCGAACAAGTCGCCACCACGCCTCACCGAAAACTCACCACGAATCGCAATGCAGAGTCGCCGAGGAACGCAGAGAACAAACGCGACTCGTTTCAATGGGCGTCAATCCAGAGCAAATTTTCCGTTGATTGAGGGTGCTGCGAAGCATTCACTCGTAGAAATCAGGTCGATTCGGTTTCACCCCCATTTTCTCGTATTTGAAAACGGAATACTGTCCATTTCAACGGAAACGCAAACGATAAGCAGGTGCGGGTAATTCATTGCGTATAACTCCATTAGCCGTTTGGGCGTTAACCCCCGTTAAACGCGAGAACCGTGGCTAACGCCAAAACGGCGAATACACCGAAACACTTTCCCGAACCTGCTCAGCTGTTTTTTGTCTAATTTTCGAGTTCTCGGGAGTGAATGAAGAGAAGCTTTTCCTCTCGCAGCGATACAGCCGCCATTGAGCCATGCCGAGGCAACGTACTGACTTCCTCACCGCAGCAGCGTCAGGATCATTCGGTTGGTGCGATGAGAAGTGGATTGAGATGATTTCCTCCGTAAAACACCAAGTTTGTAGTCCAACTCTCGGGGGAGTCAGGAGAGGAAGAGGGGAGAATGCTCCCTCGTTCAGAGACGACCAAATCGCAGGATGACCTAATGACAGGGAATGGAAAGATGAATCAAATCGACCGACGACAATTGTTGGGTGGAGCCGCAGTCGCTCTGCCGTTCCTAGAATCGCTGGCGGTACCCAAGCGGGCACATGCTGCAGAACGTTCCGCCAAATCACCGATGCGGATGGTTTGCGTCGGCCTTGAATACGGGCTCTATCCGAACGACTTCTTCCCCAAGGAAATCGGCCGCGACTACGAGTTGACTGGTTTGCTATCTCCGTTGGTTGCGTTGAAAAACGACTTCACAGTTTTCTCCGACTTGGATCATCCGGGGGTCACGGGCGGACACCAGTCAACGCACACGTTTCTGTCGGGCATCAAATCAGATCAAGCCAAGCAGCATCCCGAAGGCAACGTCACCGTCGACCAAAGAGCGGCTGAGTCTGTCGGTGCCGAGACACGTTACCCATCGATGCAACTGGGGCTGGGTGGTGGCAGCGTCTCGTGGACGCGAAACGGTGTCGAGATTCCACCGATCACGCGACTGCAAACCATGTTTGACGCTTTGTTCCTAGAAACACCTCAGTCGAGGCGGCGGCGACAGGCCGGTGCGTTCGCCGTCAACCGAAGCATCCTGGACGTCGTTGGTGAGGATGCGGCTGCGTTGAAAAAACGAATCAGTGGCAGTGACGTGACGAAACTCGATGAGTACTTCACTTCAATCCGCGAAGTCGAAAAGCGATTGGAACAATCCGAGGCATGGTTCAACAAACCGAAGCCGACGTCGAACTACAAGTTACCGAAACAATTGCCGACCAGCTTCACCGAGGAGGTCGCGTTGTTTTATGACCTAATGAAGCTGGCATTGCAAACCGATTCGACTCGCGTGATTTCCATGGCTATTCACGGATGGCAAGGCGACTCGGGGCTGTCGGGGGTCACCAAGGGCTACCACGATCTTTCTCACCACGGCCGCGATGAATCCAAGCTACGGCAGCTCGGCGTTATCGAACAATTTCATACATCTCAGCTTGCGAGATTTCTGGAAGGCCTAAAACGTTCGCAGGTTGCCGATGACGCTTCGCTGCTGGACCGAACGATGGTGTTGTTTGGAAGTGGTCTTGGGAACGCGAGCTCTCATTCCAATCGAAAGCTGCCTTTGATGCTGGCAGGTGGTGGTTTCCGGCACGGTGAGCACAAGGCCTACCCGGCCAATGGAGGACCGCAGACGCCTGCCTGTAATTTGTATCTGTCGATGTTGCAGCGCTTTGGTGTGGAAACGGATCGGTTTGGAACGAGCACCGGGACGTTGGAGGGATTGAGCTGATGAGCGGCGTTACTAATTTGCGGGATAGCCTGTTCTACGTTTGTTTGTCCATCCTGTTGCTTCTCCCAACAATACTCCTCGCCGCCGAAGCCGACTTCGACACCAAGGCTTATGTGCAAACCTACTGCATCCGCTGCCATGGCGTGGAAGAACAGAACGCGGATCGACGATTTGACTCCCTGGAAGCTGAACTTTCAGACCATCAGACTGCCGAACACTGGCAGGAAATCCTCGACGTCGTCAATCTCGGTGAGATGCCTCCCGAGGATGAGCCGCAACCTTCGGCCGATGATACCAAGCGATTTGTCGCCTCCGTCACGCGTCAGCTTGACCTCGCTCGCGAGTCCCTTGAGTCGGGCGATCAAGAACGATTTCGGCGGCTCAACCGTCACGAATACCGCAACACGATTCGCGATCTGCTTGGCGTGAATATGGAATCGTTCGATCCGACGAGGTCATTCCCAGCCGATGATCGAGTCGACGGTTTCGACAACATCGGCGAACACTTGGTTCTGTCGGACTATCTGTTGCAGTGCTATCTGGAAGCGGCGTCGCGCAGCATCGACAAAGCCGTCCGAACCCGAGCGGACGTCGAGCCCATCGACGAATTGTTGCGAGCTCGGGACATGACCCGGCTCAAATACCAATTCCGCCCGCAGGTGTTTTTTGAAGTCAATCCAACAGGTGACTATGTCGACGTCGGCCACAGCGAGCCGAACCTGCCGCGAGTCCATGCAGGACGATTCAAAGGTGTTCCGGCGGACGGTTACTACACGATTCGCGTCAAGGCAGAAGGGATCAACCGCGAGCACCCGTATTCGCGAAATTCCTTGCGGGTTGATCGCGCCGAGCCGATCAAGATGCAAGTCATCGCGACCGACCCGCGAGTGGCTCGTCCGCAAGCGGGGCAGAATTCTTCCGACCGGGTCGTGGCGACCGTTCCGTTAGAGGATCACGAGTCAAGGTTCTACGAATTCCGAACGTGGATGGACGAGGGCTTCGTGCCCGTCATTCGCTACGCCAACGGGCCGTTGAACTTCAGAACCTCCTTGGTGAAATTGTTGAAAATCTATCATCCCGAAACGCTGACGAGCAATTGGCGAGATGTCTTCTCGACGAAGCCTGCTGAAACCCTCGACGTCTGGATGTCCGACGCCTACGAGGGACCTCGCATGCGAATCCATCAAATGCAAATCGCCGGGCCGGAGGCCAGAGACGATTCGGCGGACGATTTGTTGGCGGACAAGCGGCAGCACGCTCTCGATCAATTCCTGTTTCTGGCCTTCCGCCGCCCACCGTTGGAATCGGAAGTCACTCGGTATCACGCTTTCTTCCAGTCACGGTTGGCCGATGGCGAATCCGAACAGACCGCCTTCCTGACGACTTGCAAAGCGATTCTCTGTTCGCCCAATTTCCTGTACGTGGAAACTCCACCTGACGCAGGCGAAAGCGACGAGCCAGCGTTCCGGCTCGCGTCGCGTCTGTCCTATTTCCTGTGGAGTTCGATGCCGGACGACGAGTTAATGGACGCCGCAGCCAGCGGAAAGCTTCGTCATCTGGAAACTCTGGTTGTTCAGATGCGCCGCATGTTGAAAGACCCGCGAGCGGAGGCGTTTATCGAGCACTTCACGAACAGTTGGCTGCACCTGAATGAACTCGGGTCGATGCCGCCGGACACCCAGAAATACGCGGTGTACTACGATCGGCAACTTGAGCCGTTGATGCGGCAGGAAACACAGTTGTTCTTTGCGGAGGTGCTCTCTAAGAATCTGAGCATCGAGAACTTCATTGACTCGGACTTCACCTTCGCCAATCGTTACCTGGCTGCGCACTACGGTCTGCCCACGATCGAGGGAGACGAGTTCCGGCGAATTTCGCTGCCGAAAAAATCACTTCGTGGAGGGTTGCTCGGTCACGCGAGTGTCCTGACGGCGACTTCCAATGGAGTCGAATCCTCACCGGTCACTCGCGGAATCTGGGTGCTGGAGAACATTCTCGGCACGCCTCCTCCACCGCCGCCACCGGACGTCGAGCCGCTGGAACCCGACATCCGAGGCGCGACCACCATCCGCCAACAGCTCGCCAAGCATCGCGATGTCGCCACGTGCGCCGAGTGTCATCGCAAGATCGATCCGATCGGTTTCGCACTGGAGAGTTTCGATCCGATCGGTTTGTTTCGTCGCGAGTACCTCGATAGCGAGGGAAAGCCCACCGGCACGGTGGAGACCGGCGGAACGTTACCGACGGGAGAGTCGTTCACCGACATCGCTGAACTCAAACGCCTGCTTTTGAAACAAAAAGATCTATTCGCCCGTTGCCTGACCGAAAAGATGCTCACCTACGCTCTCGGGCGTGAAGTTGGCTTTCGAGACCGGCCGGTGGTCGAGTCGATTGTTGACGAGCTTGCCGCACAAGGTGATGGCTTGCAGGACTTGGTTGAATTGATCGTCACCAGTAATGTGTTCATCAATGACTGAATCAAAACGTAGGATAGGCTGCCAGCCTGTCACGAATACTTCATTGACAGGCTGGCAGCCTGTACTACGACACAATTCCCCAAACTGAAACACGTTATGAACACATATCCCCTACCGTTCATCGCCCGTGCTCCTTTACTGGGCGTCCTTTGCATTGCTTCGGGAATGTTAGGACATGCCGATGAACCAATGAGCCGAAAAGCGAACCGACCGGGTCTCGCTGACGGCAAGACGATCATTCCCAAAGCCACCTTGGACCGTTTGGACGAACGACTTGATGTGACGTTCGCACAGTACGGCGAACGCACTTTGCAGATGGACATTTTCCGTCCGAAGGAAGCTGTCGGCCCATTGCCAGCGATCGTCTGCATTCATGGTGGCGGATGGGGAAAAGGCAGCAAAATCCATCATCGCAAAGTCGCTCAAGCTCTCGCTGCGGAAGGCTACGTCACCGCGTCCATTGATTATCGCTTGAGCGGCGAGGCGATCTTCCCGGCCCACATTCACGACTGCAAAGCGGCCGTCAGGTTCTTGCGAGCCAATGCAAAAGAGTTCGGTATCGACACGGATCACATCGGCGCGATCGGCCACTCCGCGGGTGGTCACTTGGCAGCGCTACTGGCCACGTCCGCCGGTGTTGCAGAACTCGACGGTGACGGCGGCAATGCCGAATTCAGCAGTGCGATTCAAGCCGTGGTTCCGATGGGCGGCCAGACCAATTTCCTTTCCGAGCGAAATCGTGAAAAATCAGCGAGTGCCGCGATCTGGCAACAGTTTCTCGGTGGTTCGCAGGACGAAGTTCGCGAGACTTACCGACTCGCTTCACCACTGGCTCACCTCGACAAGAACGACCCGCCAACCTGGCTGATCAGCGGCGAGAAAGACCACCCGAGCACTCGCGCCGACGAGTTGCGGCAGAAGATGAACGATTTTGGCATTCCGAATGGGCTGACCGTCATCAAAGACGCCCCGCACCCGTTCACGGTCAAGCAAGTCTGGTTCGATCAAATGATGAACGCCGCAGTTCCCTTTTTCAACCGAACACTCAAACAACACCCTGCGAGCGTGAACACACAACGAGAAACCCGTGAATGAAAACGCCACCAACTACGAAACCTTCATGCGTCTGCTTATTGAGGAAGAGTCCGCAGTGAAGGCTTACGTGCGCCGGCTCGTTCCGTCTTGGCACGATGTGGAGGAAGTCGTTCAGCAAACCAGTTTGATTGCCTGGAAGAAGTTCGACGAACTTGACGACTTGGATCGGTTCGGGGGCTGGCTGATGACGATTGCTCGATTTGAGGCACTCAAGCATCGACGTTCACTTGCCCGCAGCCCGTTGGTATTCTCCGACAAACTGGCCGAACAGTTGGCTGATTCCACGGGCAGCATCGTCGCTGGCGACGCAGATCGACGGCAAGCATTGGAAGGTTGTCTGCGAAAGCTCGACCAGGCGAAACGAGAGTTGATCCTCAAGGTACATCAGCCGGGAGTCACTATTCGTGAGTATGCCAAGCAAATTTCTCGCCCTGAACAGGCGATTTACAAGTCCGTTTGTCGACTTCGACAGCAACTGTTGAAGTGTGTCAAACAAACACTTGCAGAGGAGGGATTACCATGAACGACTTGCGATTCATGGAGCTTGTCTCCAACTGGCTCGACGGCTCATTAACCGACGTCGAATCAGCTGAACTCCAAACTGAGCTTGAAGTGTCAGTAGGGCGGCGTGGCGAGTTTGCAGACATGTGCGGTTTGGATGCCGACTTGCGGGTGATGAGCGACGACGCGATCGAGGAACGTCGCTACCGTCGCCAGACGGTGGACGTGCTTCAACCACGCTCTGATGAGCGTAGCTACGGCAGTCGGAAATGGGCATTCGGATGGATTGGGCTGATCGCAGCCGCCTTGTTATTAACGATCGACTACGGAATCGGACGTGATCGCAAAGGTAAGGCTGAAGTTCAAATTGCCGAGTCCGAAGGTCCAACGTTCGATAGTCGTTTGCGCGCCACGAACGAAGTCGTCGAATCGGGTTGCGCCGTGGTGTCTCGAATAGTCGATGCCCAGTTCGCTGACGGGATCACTTATCAAGAGGGCGACTCTTTGCAGCCGGGGCTTTTGAAGTTGCTATCCGGTGCGGTGCAAATCGACTTCTTCAGCGGTGCGACGATGCTGATGAACGAAGCTACCGATGTGAATCTGATTAGTTCGTGGGAAGCCGAATGTGCCCGTGGCAAAGTTACAATGCATGTGCCTCCGCCCGCGATTGGTTTCCGATTGATCCTGCCAAGAATGAGAGTCGTTGACCTCGGTACCGAATTTGGTGTCGAGGTTGATGGAACCGAGTCGTCGTTGCACGTCTTCGACGGTGAGGTGGAAGCCCATATCCCCGGTTCGGAAATGCAAATCATCCGCGAGGGCGAGAGTCTCAAAAAGGCGACGGATCAAGCCGCAGTTTCGGGCGTAGCAAAGCCGACCGAGTTTCCCAATGCGGTGCAGTTCGATCAGCGTAGAACGCTGTTTCACAAAAAGAAGTCCAGACAATGGTGGGACTCGATGCTGGCGGTGCGATCCGACGACCGAATTCTCGGTTGCTACCTGTTCAAGAAATGGGAAGCAGATCGTTGGAAACGACTCATCAATAGCTTCACGATTCCGAAGGTCGGATATCGTCACGGATCGGCCGTGGGCACGCGTTGGGTCGAAGGGCGATGGCCCACGAAAGACGCGATGGAGTTCAAGAGTCCCTGTGATCGTGTTCGTATCAACCTTGGGAAAGACAAGTATGACGGGTTGACGATGGCGGCATGGATTCGTGTCGATGGACTCGATCGCAAGTACAACGCATTGTTGATGTCCGACGGATACGAAGACGGTGAACCACACTGGCAGATTGACCAGTCCGGACGTCTGATGTTCTCGGTCAATTCCATTCGGCCCTCGACGTCGCGAGGACGAGAGATGAAGGGACCTCGCCAAAACCAATTTTTTTATTCACCACCCGTCTTTGGCGCAAGCGACAGGCGTTGGCATCACGTCGCTGTGACGTTCGATGCAACGACTGGCGAAGCCGTTCAATATTTCGATGGTGAAGAAGTCAGCCGGGAAGGGAGCGAGCATCATTCGGATGGACGCAAGGTAACGTTCGGAGCTTGCGAGATCGGAAACTGGGGTTTGCCCCTGGAAGGTGTGCCGTTCCCCGTCCGGAATTTGAACGGACGCGTGGACGAATTCCTAATCTATCAGGAGCCATTGTCTAGCGATGAAATTGCGACACTGCATGAACTGGGGGTGCCACGATGATTCGTTTCATTCTCTAAAGAATCAAACCGCGGTCGGCTGATCGTTTTCTACCCTCACGGTCGACAATCAGGCCGAAACAATTCATCTCTGACCAGCAACCTCGGGTTGATAACATCGATCCCAATTTTGTATTCATCAGGGCGAAAGTCCGATTTCTGGTTCATCCGACCGAAGCGTGCGCCGACCCCAGGATCGAGGTTTTTCAAGGCATGGCTGCAGTGTCCCATGATTTGATGAAAAATCGTCCTCGGTGAACCGAAATCCGCCGAAATCCGCCGAAATCCGCCGAAATCCGCCGAGGACCATCGGCACCATGGGCGCACAGCGTTTGCAGGAAGACGCTGGCGACCGAGAGATCCCTTGTCGAGTGGCACCTCTGCAGAGCTCGACTGCGTTGCTTCCGGCTTACATTGTCTACCAGCATCCCTACTCAGGCACCAATCTCGTTGGACACTGCAGTCATGCTTTGAAAACCTCCGGCGCACCCTTCCGCCGGATGAACCCGATTTAACTCCAGGTGGATCGTCAATGAAGTTCCAGTCGACAGCCATCGCACCGCAGCGAATTGCTTGCTTTTTTCGCCAATCCTGCCACCGCACTGAGTCGAAGCGGGTGACGCGTTGGTCATCGAGCCGAACGATTTCAATTCACCGGTGCGACTGCTATCCGATCAAACGGTGCAGCAGGACGGAACGATTGAGCTGGGTTCGTACGGGCGATTGCAAGTCACCGGGATGTCGCCGAACAGATCAAAGCCAGGGCCAAGTCCAAAGCATCGTGACGCAGACAGAATCCTGCAAACACCAGCAGGAAATGGCACTGGTTTCCCACCGGACCGGAGCTTGAGGGTGCCCGAGGAGTTCAATGAAAAACCGGACTATGGCGTGACCGTTCGCTTGGTCAACAAAGAGAGCGGGCTCTTTTACGTCATGGGTGAGGTCAACGCGGCAGGTCCTATCCGTTGGTCGCAGATGAAACGGTGCTCAACGCCCTGATCACCGCCGGCGGTTTATCCGATCGTTGTAACGATCACAAAATCATGTCAACGCGGTCCCAAGCCAACGGCCAACCTCGTGCGATCTTGCCGATCTGCTATCAACAGATCGTACAGCTCGGCGACGTCTCGGCGAATTATCAATTGATGCCGGGCGATCGCATCTACGTGCCCAGCATGACGTTGTGGGAAGACATCAAACGAGGTGTGGCAATGGGCAACGAAAAGAGCTGCCCGCACTGCTAAGCACATCGTCACAATTCATTCGGTGGAACCACGTAGCAGCGTCTCTCTGAGACGCTGGAAATTGCGAGTCTCAGAGAGACTCGCCTACGTGAGGTTCTGCCGAACCTTTTCCCCCGATGTGCTTATGACGACAGCCAACAACAACAACAACAACAACAACAACAACAACAACAACAGAGTTTACCCATCTCGCCACTTTCTTTGTCTCAATCATTTCCCCGAGAGCCCCATGGTATTGTCTCATCGTTAAATGAGCTTTGAAATTTAGATCGAGAGTCCTTTCAGAACTCCCGATCCCTTCCGACTCGAAGAGCCATCGACGCTCGGTTCTCTGAACCGATTGCGTACGGAGCGGTGCGTGGAACGTTATCGGCTCGGAGAGCCGAACGACAATGCTTCCGCGAATCGCCTGAATTTTCCTGCCGCCGCGACTGCTCTTACAAGGCATCGAGTCTGGGCGAACCGCTCGTCGTTCTGAAATAGTGAGAGGCATTCACTCGTAAAAACTAGGTCGCTGTGGTTGCACCCCAAGTTTCTGATAGTTGAAACCGGATTTGAGCGGAAAATACTCGCCGATCACATCGACGGATCGATCCGCGCGAATGGCTGCTTCCATTCTTAGTCCCCAGTAAACGGCATTGACCGTTAAACGCCGAACGCCTGCGTTGTTAAAATCTTCCGCCGAGCCCATCGTGAAATGAAAGATACGGGAGTCGAGATCCCGGTTTCCCGTCCAAGTCTTGGTCCATGCGATCGGCAAAGGCTCTTTCGACTCGTTCGCGGGAGCATCCGGCTCGAGGCTGAGCATGGGTTGTCCCAACACGAGAGCGGTGCAATCGTCGGGGAACGGTGAATTGTCATTGTGACAGCGGTAAACATCGGACGTGCCCCAGATGTTATCAACTCCGGTCAGGATCGGATGCATTGCGTTTTCCGCCACGATCTCGCCGCGTGTGGCTTCACGCTGCCAACCACCGTGATGCCCCATGAACGATCCACCGAGCATTTCCTTCAGACCGATCGAACGATCCTTGACCTTGTATTCGATGTTCCCCCAAAAACCGTGATTGGTTGTCCGCAACGCGATCAACGGTTTACCGGAGTCAAAGTAGTCTCGGAAGTGTTGAAGCTGATCGTCAGGCAACTGCATGAATCGCGATAGCAAAATAACGCAGTCGGCCTGAGCGAGTTGCTCCAATCCAGGGATGATGTGATGTCTTGTTTTATCCTTGAACGGTGCGGGCAGTGTCGGATCGACTTTGCCCTGCTCGTTCACCGAAAAAAGAACCGTGCAATCAAACCCATGATGCTGCGAAAGAATATTGGCCATCATCGGCATCGACTGTTCGCTGCGGTACTCTTGCTCGGCCGCGATCAAGACCACGTGCTTGCCTTTCCCCGGAGCATCGTTGCCAAGACCACTGTTTCCGGGAAACGAAAGCCACTGTTTGCTCACGTCTGCCACAGGCGTGACAACGCTCACCACTGCGGGGACTTCGACAGCGGGAATTTCGTTGAGCGTGTAGTAGGCTTCGGAGTGGAGCAGGTTCTCTTTTTCTACGGAACGCATTTCCTGCAAGTGAAATTCGTGGACGTGTCCTTGGACGAGTCCCTCGACGTCGATCACGACACTCAATCCGTCCTTCGCAACGGTCGCTTTCGTAGTGACAGGCACCGTTTGATCGACTTCTGGACTGCCGTAACCTTGACGGTAAATGTGGGTGAATGTTTTTAGTTGATACGTTTGCGGAAGAGCGGCAATCTCCGGGTCAACCGGCTTCGTAAACGTGATCTCGAAGCCAGCCGGTTTCGCCTTGATCTCTTTCATTTCGAATGGGACCAGCCCCGTCCAATCCAGCCGCTGAATCGCATAGGCTTTCGGTCCACGAACGGGCCAACCCCGATTCGTGCCGCCGGCAATCAACTGGCCCTCCGGCGTGAATTGCAGAGCCAACAGTCCCGTGTCAAACCCTTCGCGAAACGGATAGCACGCCCCTTGCCAAACCCCGTTCACCTGTTCGGTCGTGGCTCGCATCACGACACCCAAACTAAAATCGCCGACGAAGATTTGGTTTTCAAAAGGACCAAACTTTCCACCCGTCTGATCGACCATAAATCCCGAGATCGATCGCCCCATCCGGATGTAAGGAAACACAACCGCATAGGGGACAAGTTCGTCGACCCGTGCTCGCTCGGTTTCCAATCGCGAAGGAGTATTGGGAACAACGGGTGCCGGTCCCATTTCAGGAGCGAGGTCGTACCAATTGAAACTGACCGGATGCCCCATGAAACCACCGGGTTGCAACACCTTGAGGCTGCATGAACCGTTCCAAGGGCCTTGGCTCTCGGCATAAAACATCACACCGTGTTCATTCGGGCCGATGCCGCACGGGCTACGGATGCCGCTACAGATCGGAGTGACTTTCCCCTCGGGAGTGATTTTCAAACACCAACCGCGATAGGGAACTTTCGAGTTGTACGATTCCGAAAGACAGAGCGCGACCCAGACGTTTCCGTCTTGGTCAGGCTTTGATCCGAATGCGAATTCGTGGTAATTGCGAAATCCCCACACATCACTGATCGTGTCGAAACGGTCAGCGCGTCCATCATCGTCGAGATCGGTAATCCGACTGACCTCGGTCTGTTGCGTGACAATGAGCGAGCCATCACGCGACGCGATACCAAAGATCTCATCGAGTCCCTCGGCAAACTTACTGAAACAAGGCTCAGGATATTGATCAAACGCGCCCTCAACCATGAAAATGTCGCCGCGTCGTGTGGCGACGGCGAGTTTGCGTTTATCAGGCATGACCTCGAACGCCCCCGCTTCGACCGCCAATTCCTTTGGCAAGGGAATATCGACTAGCTGGTAATACTTCGATTCCTGCTCACCGGTTCCCCAGTATTCGCCGAGCGGATCCTGCGGGGCACACGCGATGGCAATCATCGCGAAAATTTTGAATAAGGATGGAAACATGTTAGCGGTCACTCCAAAGGTATTCGACGATCACGGTTTCAACTTGTTCGGCTAAAAGCTCCAGCGGAACGTTCAGCGATGGACTCTCACCTTCGTTGCTCACCTCCGCGACATGGTCGGAAGTCACTCGAACAATGAGTCGTTGCCCGATTCGAAAAGAATTGTCGGACTCCGCGACAATTTCTTCGCCTCCGCCAATTCGCAGTCGCAATCCATCATGATCCGTCGGCGAGGTGATGGTGACGCGACGACGAAGGTGAGCCGGTTCATCGGTTGAATCCAAAACCTCATTAGAGAAATCTTCGACCTGGATATTCTCAAACCGATAGCGAAACGTGGGCCTGCGAATTTCGTCGAGACTATACCCTTCAAAAGTATGCCGAGGTGGACGACCCTCATCAATCTTCCAGGGGCCGTCACGATTATCCAAGTCGGGCCCCTTCGCGAAATCGATCGTCCGCTCCATGGCACGCACGTTCCCATGGCCTTGTCCATACCAAACGCCACTGGGGTCAACGAACTTCCCTTTCCAAATCATTGCCAAACGCAGTTGCTCGGTATCGAATGCTAAATTGACGTTCCCCGGATAGCCCACTCCGATCCCCCGTTTTCCAATCCCCTGATAACTGCGACGCAGCATCCGCGCTTCGTTGTCGACGACGATCTCCAGTGGTTCCCGGATGACGCCGGATGGCACGTTCGCTTGGCGGCCCTCGAGTAGATATTGCCAAACGTCCTCCAACTGGGATTCAGGAGTACCCTCGAGGTCGACGCGAATCGCCTTGCCGCCCGGCCAGAACGAAGGCATCACCGTATTGGGGCTGAATTTCTGCGGCGCCAACATGTACTGGTAAAACCAGTCCTTCTTCAACCGCTCCGCCATTTCGGTCAAATCCACCGCAGGCATGGTGTCGGCGGGTTTGTACTGGTAGGTATGGCAGGCGACGCAATTGAGTCCTTTGTTTCCGGCAATCTTCAAGCCGTGCTTTCGCATCTCTTTCGGGTCGTCAATGGCGGCGAACTCGGTCGGTGATAGAGAGTCGGTCGACTGGAAAAGGTCGACCAAGTGCCCGATGTTTTTCTCTCCATATTGTGGCATCCGAGTTTTCATGTAAGGTCGAATTACGCGGTGATTCACCAACACATCACGCATCCATTTCGCATTCAATTTGGCACCCACACCGGTCAGCGTGGGCGGAATCCGTCCTTGATCGCCCAGATTCAAATTCGTGGTTTGAAAATGATGATTGCGATCCGCCGAAACACCGCCGAGGCTATCTCGGCTATGACATGCCGTGCAGTTGTAAGAGGTCAATGTGAAATCGATACGCTGTCGGTTGGTGAACTCGGCTGTCGATGATGCGAGAGCCGCTCGAACATCGCGTTTCATTTCCTCATCGAGTCGATAGCTCGGCCAGTTGCCAACGGTGTCTGACAAGCACCCTTTTTCGGGATTGAGGCTGGCCAGCGAAGCGATTTTCACCGAAGCGTCATCGGTTTCCACGATTCCCGAGTGGCAATTCGCACATTGGAGCTGCGAAAACAATTTTTTCCCGTTGGCCACGAGCGCAAGATCGGTCCGCCAGGCTGGCGTCTCGACACCCGTCGTTGTTTTCGAGTCCTGCCGCAGGTACGCAGAAACATCTTCCGCTTCGCGATGGGTCAACTGCATGTTCGGCATCCGTCCGGATGCCCGAACAACGTGCGGATCCTTAAGGAAAGTAACCAATGCGGAATGGGAATATTTGTTCGACACATTCCCGAGCGGTAGAGAACCCGCCAGCGGTTGCTCGATCGCCTGCTCGTCACGCGGGGCGTGGCAAGCGACACAGCCGAGCGAGTGGAATAGCTCGTTTCCGCGTGTTACCGAATCCGTGTCAGGAGTCAGGTCGGACTCGACGAATTCATTCCCATCGATCGATACCAGGTACTGAACAATCGCCTCGGCGGATTCTTCACGAGCAACCGGGGATTGATGCGAGAGCATGTCTGGCATCGAACTGCCCGGTTTCACTTTGTGCGGATTCGCGATGAATTCTTTTAAGTGAAGTGGATTGAGATGCTTGGCTGACCACTTTAAATCGGGAGCACCCGCACGCACAATCGACTCGCCGGCGACTGACGACGCGTGACAGGCAACACAATTCATTCGCTCGATGGCGACCCAGCCCTTGAGCTCATCGCTGAGTTCCCGTTGAACGAGTGATGCACGATTCTCCGGCGACGCGATCAGCCCCCGTTCCTTGATGTCGATGACGTAACGCAACAGATCCAAGAATTCACCACGACCCTTGAGTTGGTCAATCAGACCGTCTGGCATACTCGACACGGTCCCCGGTTTCGACAACTCGACTTCATCGCGCGGGATCGTGATGAGCTTGCCTGCATCCTGGATATTTCGTAACACGATCTCCTGATCGTCTTGACGAACGACCACGCCCGAGAGAACCTCTCCATCGAAAGTTTGCACAATCAACGGCTCATAGCCCTTTTTGAGCACCTTGGACGGTTGCAACATTGATTCGACGATCGACGCGTCGGTGGCGCTGCGTTCAATCAGACCGAGATTGGGGCCCAAGCTAACTTCATTCCCGGAGGCACCATGGCATTTGACGCAGTTGATATTTCCCTGATGAAATAGGATCGCGCCGCGAACGATGTCCCCTGTTTCCCGCGCTTGCTGGGCGAGTTTGCTCGCGTCTTCGATCACGAGCTGATCCGTCAGTGTCTCACCGTTCGCCATTGGAGCGGTGAAAACCACTGCGAAAACGAAGAAAAATATTCGTCGGAATCGATTCGCTAACATCTGTTCTCCACGATTGGTTTGCTGGTTCACGCACGCGACGGCACTGGTCTGTTCAGTCGTCGCAAGCAGCCTAACCAGATTGACGGCATTCGATAGTTTTAAGTAAGTTTCGATGGTACCGTTCGATCGCGAGTTGTGCGATTTGTTTTCAACGTGTCATACTTTAGTCTTCACGTCTCCGGTTATCTTGAGCAAAAAGTGCAGCAGACGATGAAACCGCGCATAGAACCGAATCCGCCGTTGAGACGATCCGTTTCGTCCATCGAGGTATCGGTTTTGTCGGTGCTGTTCGATGCCGCCCCGGACATCGCGTTTTTCGTCAAAGACGTGGAGGGAAGGTATGTCGTGGTGAACGATTCGCTTTCAAGGAGACATGGTTTACGAACCAAGGCCGAGGCGATCGGAAAACGTCCGAGTGACCTGTGCCAGGGCGATTTCGGTCAAGTTCCCGAGAATCAAGACTCGCACGTACTGCGGACGGGCCGATCGCTGGTCGATCACCTGGAGATGCAATGGAATCGCCCTCACGACCCGATTTGGTGCATTACCACGAAGCTACCAATTCATGGCGACGATGGTCAGGTCTGCGGCTTGGTTGGATTTTCTCGGGACGTGCGAGTTCCGCTCGAGCGTGACGAGATTCCGCAAGGGTTCGCCGCCGCGGTGGAAGAGTTCGAACTCACACTTGCCGACGACATCAGGCCGGCGTGGATCGCGAGGCGTTCCGATTTGACCTCGCAGCAACTGACACGACTGATGAAAAAGATTTTTGGTCTGACACCGTCGCAGTTCATCACGCGAATCCGAATCGCTGCCGGATCGAGGCGACTGCTTGAGACGAGAAAGACCGTATCTGAGATCGCCAACGAGTGCGGTTTCTGTGACCACAGCGCGTTCACAAGAGCGTTTAAAAACGCGACCGGCGTCACTCCAACAGCATTCCGAGACAAATAAAAACAGGTTGCCGATCATTTCTCTGCGTGGTGAGCTTTCGTTGAGGCGTTGTTTTCAAAATCGCCAATACTGAGGCTCATACTGCTACCTCCGCCAAGTGTCCTCGCAGAATGGAACGTTGCTTGGCGTTGAATCCGGAGAGCTGGCCGGTCAGGTCGAAGCAAGCGTCAAAGTCAGCGTTCTTCGACGCCGCGATGAGGTCGGCCTTCAAGGTCAATTCGATGCTTTCCCAAAGGGGAAGACAAATACGCCTGAGGTTCTGCGCCTGAAAACGCAAGTCACCGCCTCTCATCTTGGTTGAGTAGCTGGACACGAATAAATGCGCAATGCCCGAGAGCAACACCGCCCGCAGTGATTCAACATCCCAGTCACCGGCGGTCGCGTAATACAGGTTGTGATGCGGATAAAGTTCGCCTTTCTCGGCGACGATGTTCGCACCACCTTTGATGTCAGGGATCAAAAGTTTCGGCGTCGTTGTCAACGCCGGGTGGATTCGGTCAATCGTGCGATACCCATTCGCGGGTGATTTTTTTGCAACATGGCGGCCAAGCAGTTGATCTCGGTGCTTGGCAAAATACGCCGCCAGACGAGGGGATTTTTTTAGATCAACTAATTTGCCCGACTCGGCGAACGGGTTAACAACGCCGAGCCCACTCCACATCACCTCGCCGCCTGCAACGTCTTTTGTGGTCGCTAACGGTAGTTTTCGATCGTCCTCGACATTGAGGGTTTCAAACGGTGAGATGAACACTTTGTCGGCACCCGTGGCAACGCCAATTCCGACCTTGCAGCCAACATCCTCGGCAGCGGGATTTCGGCTTCAATCTCGCGCAGCAATCGGGAACTGTCGCAGCCCGTGACGATCCACGGAGCCTTTCCCTGCGTCAAACCATCGATTCGGATAATGTTGTTGTCGACATTGGATGCTTCAGTGCCGAGTGAATTTGCGAGCGACGAAAGAGACACCGAATCGATCGATGGATCAGACGCGACGCAGGTGATCCCCGACTGTCCGCGACGAATCAGGGTAATCGCCGGATAAGCAATCACGTCCGATTTAAACGCCTGCGTGTTTGAGTTTGGCAAGCAACGCTTGACTGGTCACACGAAAAGACTCAGCGTGAAGCTCAACGGCACTTAGGCAGTCGCTGAGCTCGCACATTCCTGGGAACGTCGGTTGGCTAGGGGCAGGCTGGCGAGCCATTTCCACTCCGTTGATTCAATTGCCGAGCATTCTCGGGCGAGAATACCGTGGCGGCGGTGCAATGCACACAAATGTTGAGGGAACAGCTTACCGCTTGTAACCTGGGCGAACCAGCTTCCCGGTTCGTTTCGATCACGGCTCCCGGTCTTAGCGCCAGGAGGTGTGACGCTGGTCACTATCGGGCGACTCATTACCAAGCCCTCTTTTTTTAGCGAAACGCGTAAGCGAGCGAGCACCCCGGAGTCCGTGCCCCTTGCTCATCGTGAGATGAAATCGCAGGCTCTTTCTGGCCTGAATCCTACCTTCGCATCACGGCGAGTTTGAGATAGACTCAGGATCCGTCTCGGGAACCTCCCCATCGGCGAGGTTTCGAGGTCCGGGCGACGTTACCGCGTTCCAACGATGGTTTTTGCTGGATATCGCGGGTAAAATAGGTAATCGGTTGTTGTCCGGTTGTCGCAATCTTCCGAAACAGCACTCGCGCTCGTAGCTCAGTTGGACAGAGCATCGCACTTCTAATGCGGCGGTCGCAGGTTCGAATCCTGCCGGGCGTGCTGTTTTTCCTCGCCCAGCGAGGGTCGAGGGGTTTCTCATCTTGATTCTTGCCGCGTGAAACCGCTAAAAACGGTTTCTCAGTCGACAAGTGTATCGCGATGATTAATCCTCCGCCCCCTCGTTTTCTTGCAGTGGCATGATGCAACAACCTTCCCCCTCGCTCAATTCCGGGTCCGTTTTGGACGACACGAGTGTGGTTTCCCAGGCTGCCGAAACGGCGAACAACACCGACACGACCAACATCATCGAATTTCCGGGGATCGCCGATGCCACCGCGACTCTGATCAATAACATGACCAATGGAGACTTCGCGGGTTTCAGTGCTTACGTGATGATTTACCTAGCGCCGGCGGTTTTGTCGGCGGGGATCGGGTTGTTCATCATTTTCATCGGCTACTTGGTCGCGAAATACCTGATGCGTGTGATCAGCCAACCGGTGTGCCGCCGGGTGGATGAAACGCTGGGTAAATTCGTCGGCAAGATGGTTTTTTACTTAACGATGTTCGGTGTCGTCGGAGCGGTAATGAGCAAACTCGGGGCTCCCTTGGGTGGCCTCGCGGCGATGTTGGCCGCTGCCGGTTTCGCGATCGGATTGGCGTTCCAAGGCACGCTGAGTAATTTCGCGTCAGGTGTGTTGATGCTTGTTTTTCGTCCCTTCAAAGTGGGCGATATCGTGACGGCGGCAACGGTGACCGGCAAGGTCAACGAGATCGATTTGTTCACGACGACGCTCGACACGCCGGACAACCGCCGCATTATCGTGCCCAACAGTTCCATCGCGGGCGGCACGATCGAAAACATGACGCATCACGCTCATCGCCGCGTCGAGGTTTGTGTTGGCGTTGAATATGCGGCTGATTTGCAAACGACTCGCGACGCGTTGCAACACGCAATCGACAACCTCGCACATCGTTCCATCCCCGGAGAAGGTCGCGGTGGCGCGGTCGTTTTGGCTGGGCTCGGCGACAGTGCCGTTCAATGGAAGGTTCGGTTGTGGGTAGCGGGGAAAGATTTTTGGCCGGTCAATGAGCTGTTGATCGCCGAAGTAAAAACGCAACTCGATGCCGCTGGCGTTTCCATCCCGTTCCCACAAATGGATGTCCACGTGAAATCCGGCAGCGAAGCGGTCATCGGATCAACAGCAGGTTCGGCGGTACGTCCGAGCCGTCGGGCGTCGGATCGCTTGGCCGGCTAGACCGTCCGCACTCGCAGCCCCGCATAAGCTGCGGGGACGAAGACCAACGCCAGTACCGTCGCTCCGGCGACGCCGCCGGCGATCGACACCGCCATCGGCGGCCAAAAACCGCCGCCGTCGAGAATCAACGGAGTGAACCCGGCCATCGTCGTCAACGTGGTTGCGACGACATGCCGGGAAGAGTGCATCACCTCAGTCACGATCGCATCGACGTTGCCACCGGCTGCATCCGGATTGGCCCGGATACCGGCGAGCACGACAATGGAATCGTTGATCGCCACCCCGATCAACCCCATCGTCCCGATGATCGCCATGAACCCGAACGAGAATCCGCTCAACGCCAACGCTCCCATTCCCAAACCGACGGCCAGCATGGCGACGACGGCGATGATGCCCGCCATTCGAAACGATCCGAACGACAGCACCATCGTCGCGAGCATCAACACGGCGAGCACACCGACGGTGGAAAACAGATTACCGATCGCGTCGTCGCGTTTGGACGCCGCGCCGCCGTATTCCAATCGGTAACCGGTCGGCAGTTCCTTGCCGAACGCGGCAAGTTTTTCTTCCAACGCCGATTGCACTTGGCTGGGCAAAACCCCGACTGCGATTTGAGCGGCCACCTCGTTCATCCGCAACCGATTCAACCGGGGCAGCGCCGCCGATTCGGGTTCCAATTTCACGTCGGCGAACGCGGACAGCGGCGTCACCCGGGCATCCGAGGGAGTGTTTCCCGCGAGCACCAAATCGACGCTCCCGATCCGTGCCAAATCGCTTCGATCGGAATCTCCGACGCGGACGACGATCGGTAACGATTCGTTCTCCTGCAAAATACTCCCGCCGCTGCGGCCTTCGAGCGACGTCACCAATTGCCGCGCAATTTCGCTCGGCGACGTTCCCGCCTGCACTGCCGAGGCCTCATCGATCTGAAAACTGATCTGCGGCAACACTTCAGATAGATCGGCTCGCACGGACGTCACATCCGGCATCTCCGACAACACCACACGCACGCGTTCCCCTAACCGAGCGAGCACGTCGAGGTCGGGGCCGAACAATCGCACCTCGATCGGGGAACCAAACGGAGGTCCTTGTTCGAGTTGTTTGACGAGCACCCGCGAGGACAAAATTTGCCGATTCACGATCCGCTGTAGCTCGGCGATCCGAGGTTGGGGATCCTCGCCCGGCGGAATCCTCACGATCGCTTGCGCATAATTCGGCGAACCTTTGCGACTCGCAATCAAGTTGTAATAAAACGGCGGCGCGCTGGCACCATAAAACCAATCCAAACGCGTCGCCCCGCCTTGGCGAGCCAACCGGTCCACACGCGATGCCGTCGCCCGCGTTTCAAAAATCGAATCGGTGGCCGGACCCTCAATCGTGATCTGAAATTGGTCGCGTCCGCTCGGTGGAAAGAACTGTTCTTCGAGAAACGGAAAAGCCGCGAACCCGGCCACCGGCAAGAGGAATGCGAACAGTACTCCTTCCCACGGTCGACGCACGAAACGCCTCACCAACGATTCGAACGCTGAGGTAACCCGAGGTAAACGCAACCCCGTCGATGAGTCGGTTTGCCCACGATGACGATCGAATTGCCTCGCCGCGAAGGTCGGGATCACCGTCATCGCCAAAAACAAGGATGAGAAAATCGCCAGGATCACGCTGATCGCGATCGCGCCGACGAACTCACCCGCCGGTCCCGGCATCAACGCGATCGGTGCGAACGCGAGCGCAGTCGTCAACGTCGATCCGAACAACGGCACCGCCAAATGCGAAACGCTCTGCGACATCGCGTCGGCCGCCGACGCGCCGTCGCGAACCCGGCCGCGGACCTCATCAACCATCACGATCGCATTGTCGATCAACAACCCCAACGCAATGATCAAACCGGTCACCGACATCTGATGAATCGCGATGCCAAACATCCGCAACCCGAACAACACCATCAAACTGGCCAGAGGCAACGTCAACGTCACGATCAACGCACTCCGCCAACCCATCAAAACCCAAATCACCACACCGACCGCCAATGTCCCGAGCAACAGGTTGAGCGACAACGAAAGCAAACGCTCGTTGACATACTCACTCTGCCGCATCACCACATCGATTTCGATTCCGGCCGGGAGTGTTCGTTGGTACTCGTCGAGCATCACGTCGGCGGCGAGCGTCCAGTGATCGATGCGGTAGGCCGAACGCACCATCACGCCGAGCACGACGGCATCGCTCCCGTCGAGAGTGGCGGCAACCGACGGCGGCGTGGGTACGCCGACTCGCACGTCGGCCACGTCTCGCAATCGCACGTCGCGACCGCCACTGCCGGCGATCGGTGTCGAGCCGAGTTGTTCGACGGCGTCGAATTGATTGTCAACCTCGATCAAAATTTGCATCGAGTCGCTGCGGAGTTGACCGGCCGATCCTTTGGCGTCGAACGAACTTAATCTCGCGGCGATATCGGCGGGCGTGATCCCCATGGCGGCGGCGCGAGTCGGATCAACATGAACCCCCACCTCCTCGCCCGGATCACCAAACCGCTCGACCAAATCGGTTCCCGGCAACGCCTGCAATCGGTTTTGCAGGTCGATCGCGAGACGTCGCAACACGCGGACGTCGGCGGCTTCCTCACGTTTCCAGGCCAGCCCCACGATCATGGCGTAGGCGCGGACTTCCAATTCGCGAAACTCGGGCCGCAGCGCACCCGGCGGTAGATCACCAATGCTGTCTTCCATTCGACTGCGGACGCGCGACCAAACAGTGTCGCTCTGCGTCACATCGTCCCGCAATTCGATCGACACGGCACTGATTCCGACACGGCTGACCGAGCGCAGTTCTTTGATCTCTTCGATGTCGCGAAGTCGATCTTCGATCCGTTCGGTGACCAACGTTTCGACCCGTTCGGCATCGGCGCCGGGCAGACGTGTGTGAACGATCGCGACGCGTTGGACCAAGACCGGGTCCTCCATCCGCGGCATCACCGCGATCGAACTCAGTCCCGCGACGGTGATCAACAGCAGTAGCAAAATGAATAAACGTCGATCATGAAAAAACCGTTTCGCCGCCACCGCGATCCAGGTCGACGTCACGTTCGGCGTCGGCGTCATGTTCGAGGTCATGGTCGGGACCCTTCGCTCGCCGAGAGATTGAGTTCCCTTCCCTGCGTCGTGTTGGTCGGTTCGGACGATTCGAGCGGACGGATGCTCACGGCCACGCCGGGGCCGATGCGTGCGGTTCCCTCGGCGACGATCCACTCGTCCGGTTTCAACATTCCATGCACGAGGACGACACTGCCAGCGGTGCGTTCGACTTGGATTTCACGCCGCTGAATGATTGCAGGAAAACCATCGGCGATCTCAACGTATCCGCTCGCTTCGTTTTGATCTTCTTCGACCGCCACGTAAACCGACCACAGCCCTCGGACTCCTCGTACCAACGATTCCGTCGGCACCCAAAAAGCCCCCGAGCGTCCAGCGGAGAATTCGCGTGAACTGTTCGAGGCGGCACCGCGACCCGACCACGGAACCCAGAGCGTGGCGGTTTGTCCGACGTGAATCGGCGGTGCATTCGCGTCCGGTTCGAGTTCCAGCTCCACGCCACGGGTCCGGGTGGTCGGATCGATCTGGGGCTGCATCCGAACGATCCTCGCTTGCACTTTTCCTGCGCTGGTCTCCAGTATGCTCGATTGCCCGGAAGTCGAGGCCGAGGACTCGGTGCCGACGAGGAACCGATCCCCCACACGCCAATCACGGGATCGATTCGGTGGCACGCCGAAATGGGCGTGCAGCGGGTCGGATTCGAGAATTTGGAAAACCGGTTGATCCGGGCCGACGATTTCTCCCTCATCAAAATGCCGCATCGCGATCACGCCTGCGAACGGTGCCACGATCCGGCTGTCGTCTCGTTGCACCTCGATCTGCTGCCGCGCCGCCTGAGCGACCGCGAGATTCGCTTCGGCGGCAGCGACGTGTTCGACTCGCGTGCCTTCGGCGAGTTCGTCGAACCGGGCGGTGGTGGCCGCCAGCGTCGCCCGTAACTCGTCGACGGCGAACTTCGCGTCATCGAGTTCTTGGTCCGTGCCCGCCCTGCGTTGACTCAACTGATCTTGTCGGAGCAGCCTTTGTTCAGCCGATGCCAATTGAGCGTCGAGTTGACGTACCTGAGCCGCGGCCGCTTTCAAAGTTTGTTGACGTGGTCCCGCGATCGCTTCGTCGCGTGCCGCCGTGGCGGCGTCAACTTCGGCATCGGCGATCAACGCACGCACATCGAGATCGGCAACGTCAAGGCTCGCTAGAACCGCACCGAGTTGGACCGAGTCACCCTCGTGCACCAGAATTTCAACCAACCGTCCGCTCCGCCGCAGCGCGAGCGAACTCGAACGCCGCGCTCGCACCTCGCCACGGTATTGTTCAAATATCAAAGGCGATGGACGCTCTCCGGCCCGGAAAACCGCCACGTCGACGCGGCCGAATCGAGATGACCCGGTATCAAGCTCATCAGAATAACCATTGACTGCACCGGAGCCTGATGCGTTGGAACCCGATGCGTTGGAACCCGCTGCGTTGGAACCCGATGCGTTGGAACCCGCTGCGTTGGAACCCGCTGCCCCTTCACCGAACAACGACAGAGTCAGAGAACCCAGCCGACCCGTCATGGCGACGAGCACGACCGAAACAATCAGCGTCAAAGCAGTCAAGGCCAAAATCGCAACGAGTTTCTTTCGTCGACGAAAGTCTCGGGGAGGCGCCGTTTCATCGGGACGGATGATCGCTTCACTCATTCAAGCGCCTCCTGAATCGTTTCAACGCGGATAATTTCAATGTGTTTTCGCAGTCGCGGCGTGATCCGTTTTATGAATTCTTCATAAGAAGCCGAGTCGTACAGCGGTCGCCACCCGATCTCATCGAGCAACGCGTTACAGTTGCGCCGGATCGCGGTGCGTGCGTCGGAAATTCCCGCCATGGAAAGCGAGGGGCTCGTCGCCTCTAACACCAGCCCGCCGTACACCAATGACCACAAACCGAACACGAGTTGCGACACGGTCGCTGGCATTGTCGTCGGATCATCGACAATCAAATCACCCGATTGCACCGCCGATTCGACGACGCCGCTGAGGCAGCCGATGCACTGCTGTTCACACTGCGTCAAAACCTCGCGACGGCCCGGCGAGGTTTTCTGCCACACCGGGACATGCCGAATGATTTGCTCAATCGCGAAATCGTCCGGCAGGCAGTCCACATAAACCTCGGCCGCCATTCCGATCGCCGCACAACATTCACGCGGTCGGTCGCCCAACGTCACCGCAAAGCGAAACAATTCCATCCGCCGACGCACCGATCGGGTCGCCAACGCCAACAGAATTTCCTCTTTGTTGGGGAAATGGTTGTAGATCGTTCCTCGGGTACATTGCATCTCCCGGGCAATCGCCTCCACGTTGACCGCCGAAAGACCTTGTTCGCAGATGATCGGAAACACGGTATCGAGAATCCGAGCACTTCGCTGGCGAATCTCAAGTTGCTTGGCCGTCAACGCGGCGGGTTTCGGTTGGGAGCTGGTGGCGGATTTCATGCTCTCACTATGGCTGCCACTTAAAACTTGACAAGTCGTCAAATTTGACATTTTGTCAAAAACCTGCACTCTTCATGGGCTCGCTTCGGAGGTCGTGCGGCTTTGGCGATCAGGGCATCGACCCCGGCTGAGAAATCGGTTCAGGCATGAAAAAGAAAACCGAGAGCAATCGTGAAAACTATCAGAAACGCCAGTCGTTGAAACGAGAAACACCCAGGTATCCCGGAATGAATTTTCAAATTTCACCAATATCGCATGGTGAAGTGCATTATTCGTTGCGAGATCATTTTCATTGGCCGGTCCGAACCTTTTCGGTTCATCCGACGGAAGCGTGCGCCGACCCCAGGATCGAGATTTTTCAAGGCATGGCTCCCGTGTCCAGTGATTTGATGAAAAATCGTCCTCGGTGAACCGAAATCCGCCGAGGACCGTCGGCACCATGGGCGCACCGCTTCTGCAGGAAGACGCTGGCGACCGAGATATCCCTTGTCGAGTGGCACCTGTGCAGAGTTCGACTGCGTTTCTTCCGGCTTACGTCGTCTACCAGCATCCCTACTCAGGCAACAATCTCGTTGGACACGGGAGTCATGCCTTAAAAACCTCCGGCGCACGCTGCCGCCGGATGAACCTGAACATGGACGGATCATTTAGTGATCCTTCGACTTTCGGCGACTACCGTGGGGGCGTCCGCGCCGGTGTTTCCGATGGTCTAAACTAGGATTCTTCTTTCATCGCGGCAGCGTGCTGCGACTACTCCGGGTCTGCTGTGGTCCCGAGTGACGGGCGGCCTTGGTGTGGGCCGGATCGCTCCAGGTTTACTGGAGGAAAATCCTCAAGGCAGATCGATGCCTCTGGCTCTTATCCTTCGTTTTGCCTCGGATTTCACCGTCGGCTTAGACGATGGTTTGCCTTCATCACCGCGAGCGATGAATCGGGACGAAAGGGGGACTTCACCGGTCGAGCTTCACGAACCGTTTTCCCGAGGTGAATCACCAAGCACGCCAACGCTTGAACGACGACGAACCGTCCATGTCGCCGCCCCACGACTCAGTTCGTGAACCACGACTCAGTTCGTGAACCTTGACTCAGTTCGTGAACCTTGCAGTTCACGCGCGAGATCGGCTACCGTGAGGTGAAGCTGTCCCAGACCACTAGCGGATCTTCTCGTCGGGCAGTTCGCCTTTGATTCCTTCGTCCATCGGCATGGTGTCTTTGCCGCCGTCGTGGGTTTCGGCAATCCGCTCGTCCAATTCGGCGCGAAGCGTTGCGATCAAGGACGCATGCTGTTTTTCGCCGATCAAATTCGTCGTCTCCTTCGGGTCGCTTTTCAAGTTGTACAGCTCCGCCATGTGCCGATCCTCGGAACCGTCACCATGCGGGTAACGAATGTATTTCCATTGGTCCGTTCGTAACGCACGCACGTTCGGCGTGTACGGGAACTGCACCTCGTAGTTGTATTCGTAGAACCAACTCGTTCGCCAATCCGGATCACCCACGGTGACCAGTTTCTTCCAGGACCGCCCGTGCGTGCTCGGCAAGGGATCAGCCTGGCAGATATCGAGGATCGAGGCGGCGAAATCTAGCGTCAACGTTTGCGACTCGACGACTTGGGGATACTTCGGTGAAATCAATCTCGGATACCGAACGACCAACGGAATCCGCAGCGACGGTTCGTGGGCGGTGCGTTTATCGACCATTCCGTTCTCGCCTTCGAGCAACCCGTTGTCGCTGGTGAAAATGAACAACGTGTTGTCGAGTTCTCCCGTCCGTTGTAAATAATCATAGATCCGTCCGACCGAATCATCGACCGACAGAATCGTGCCCCAGTACGCTCGCACCATCTTTTCGAAATCGAGCATCGCGGCGGCGGAGTCGTCCGGGAATTCTTTTCGCCATTCGAACAACGGCCCGTAGATACCGTGCCACGTGTTGAGCCGCAGCTTCATCCAGGTCGGTTTGTCGTCGAGCTGAAACGCGGTTCGCGGGTACGGCACTCGGACACCGTCGAACACGCGTTCGTACTTCGGTTCGGGAAAGTAGAAACTGTGGGGGGCTTTGTGGCCGAGCATCAACAGGAACGGTTGTTCCGATTCCGATTCCTGTTGTTGCATCCAATCGATCGCCATGTCCGTCACGACGTTCGTGTAGTACCCCGGCACGACTTTCCGCTCGCCGTTATTTTCGCGGAACTCGGTATCGAAATATTGGCCTTGGCCGCGGTGGGTGATGAAGTGATCGAACCCAGGCCGTTTGCTGTCGTCGTCCTCCCCCATGTGCCATTTGCCGATGTACGCGGTCGCGTAACCCTCACTTTGCAGTTGCCGTGGGAACGTGGGCAGTTCCTCGGGGTAGTCGGTGAAATTGTTCACGACTCCGTGGGTGTGAGCGTAAAGACCACCGAGGATCGACGCACGACTCGGCGAGCACAGCGACGTGGTGCAAAAGTGGTTTCGAAACAACGCTCCTTCGGCGGCGAGTTGATCGATCCGAGGCGTTTTCAAATGCGGATGCCCCATGCAACTGAGGGCTTCGGCACGTTGGTCGTCGGTCAAAATGAAAACGACGTTCGGACGCTCGCTCGCGTAACTGAGGGTGGAGAGAAGCGAGACCGCTAGAAACAAAATCAGAGGTTGCCAACGCATGATGCCGGTGGGGTTTGACGGAGGGAAGTGGCAACGGCCGGGAACGGCGACGAATGCCAGTGGGGATTCGCGACTATCTTACCTCGAATCGGGCGGCGATGCGGTTGGCGGTAGATCGGTTGCCACGATCTTGGCGGATTTCCCAATTGCAGTCACCTCCGCGTACATCCACCGATCGTCGTTCGGCTCCATCCGCCGCTGCGTGCGAGATCGGTTCGGACGACCAGGCGAGTTTTCCAAACCCCGTTTGCCGTTCCGCTTCCAGGTGCCTATGCTAGAGTTCGTGCGGCGAATGCGAGTGAAGCAGTTCTTGCTCGGGAATTGCGGAGCGGAGCCGCGTATTCTCTCGTACTCGCCTCCTTCCAAGAGATATCGCCATGCCTTTGTTCGAAATTGAAACCGACGCCCACATCATCATCACCTGGGCCGACGACGAATCCGCCGCCCAAGTAGTCGTGGACGACGCCTACCCGGAGGACGACGTGCTCCGGATCACCAAACGCCCTCGCGATTCGTGGGTGATCAGCAAGGGAGCCCTCGGGTTGACCGACCGCACGGTGGATCCCTGCATGATCGCTCGGGATTGCTTGAGTAAATCGGCGGGCGACAAAGTCAACGCGATCCGGTTGTACCGGATGGAAACCGGTTGCGACGTTGACCAAGCCCGTCGTGCGATCGAATCGAATATGGTGATGGGATGGTAACCACGCTCGCCCGAGCGTGGTTCGGCGATCAACGATCTGAGCCGAAGACGGGTTTCTCACTCGCCTGGTTACCGTTGTTGCTCCTGCCGCTGGTCGTGGGCTGTGACGGTTGCCGGATGACCAGTCCGGCCGATGAAGAGGCACGACAACTCGAACAACAGCAACCGCCGTTCACTTCCATCGCCGCGAAAGCTTACCCTGGCAACCGTGCCGACGCGGGCAACGGTGGGTTCCCAGACGGCAGTGTCAAACCGGGCCACTGGGCGAGCGTGGAGCTGACGATTCGCAGTAACCGCGACGACCGGCGTGGCACCGTTTTAACGCGGGCCGAAGTCACAAAATCCGAAACGATTTTCAACGACGACGCACTCGCCCCGGATGAACCGGATTCCGCGAAATCGATTCTCGTGCGCCGGCCGGCGGTGCTGCCCAAGGGTCAACGTCGACGTCTCGACACTCGGTTACAGGTGCCCGATCGCGGCAGCAGGACGGTCGATGCGGTTCGCTTTGACGGCGATTTTCTCGCCGGGGATGCCAGCGGCGCGCTCAGTCTCCGCCCGTCACAGTTCGCCGCGATGCCGCCGCAAACTTACTTCTTCGTCATTCTGACCGACCGCCCCGAACGATTCGTCCGACTGCAAACCGCCGATTGGGTTTCCGCGTTCGAGAGTGACCTCTCGTTTGCAAAAAGCAGAGATAACTACCGGATCGTGATCCCGCCGACGCAAGGCATCTTACCGATCGCCGAAACCGCACTGGATTGGACGTCGACGTCGGTTTTATTATGGGACGATGTCCCGACAACCGCACTGACGCCTTCGCAACGAACCGCCGTCTTGGATTGGCTGCACTTCGGCGGCCTGATCATTGTCAACGGACCCGCCGGTGTGGATTCGCTCACCGAACGGACGTTCCGAAATTTGTTACCGATCCGTGCCGAAGGTGTGGAGGAACTCAGCAACGACGCGGCGATGCAATTGATCCGATCGCAGAGCATCTTGACCGATCCGTCGATCGATCAGGTCGGTGCGGAAATCGAACAATCGGTTTCGCAGATCGCGATCGCCGGACAAACGCTCGCCCCCGACGCCGTCGCGATCGGCGAGGGCGGGCTACTCGTGGAACGACGCGTCGGTCGCGGCCGGATCGTGCAGAGCCGGGTGGATTTGATGAGCGATTGGTTTCTGAAATGGCGATCCTACGACAGTTTCTTTAACTCCGCGATTCTGGGCCGCCCCCCACGCGTGTTCCGACCGATCCCAAAACAAGAACTCGCCGTTCAACAACTTCCGATCCCGACCTACGTTGACGGGCAACCCGTCGAGGGGGAAGACTCCCTCCCGCTGCGTCAAACCTTCATCGGCGTTGAATATGACTTCGCCGATCCGACAATCAATACCGCCGTGCGATGGTTTTCCCGCGACGCGAGAATGCCCGCTGTTTTGTCGGATGAGCAATCCGATGTGATCGCGTTAAGTGAAACCGAACCGGGGACTGGCCAGTCGATTGAAAACATAGAACCAGACGCTGCACCGGAACGATCTGAAAACGCGACCGACACCGAGACCACCGTGGCGTCGATCGATCCGTGGCTCAGTTCAGACACGTGGCCTCACCCGACCAGCGGTTTGGGTGGATGGAAGAACGACAGCCCGTTGGTATCGTGGGGACGCGAAACACTCCGCAATGAAATCGGTTTGACGATCCCGGATTCGGGACTCGTTTTTCGCAGCCTGTTGGTTTATTTGATCGTGTTAATTCCGGTCAACTACATCCTCTTTCGGATGCTCGGTCGTTTGGAATGGGCATGGCTGGCGATCGTGCCCTTGTCGATTCTCGGCGCGTTGTGGGTCGCCCGCGCCGCCCAGCTCGACGTGGGGTTCGCCCGCAGTCGCAACGAGGTCGCGATGTTGGAGATCCCGAAGGATTATTCACGGGGTCATTTGACCCGGGTGATCGGTTTGTACAACTCGTTGGCGAGCCAGTACCGAGTCGATTTCGCGTCGCCCGATGCCGCGATCGAGATGATCCGAATGGGTGCGTCGGCGAAGGACCGAGAGGCGAATTTGTTCGGTACGGTGGATCCGGAATTGAGCTTCGGTTTCGAGGCTGGCCCCTCGCTCGACAATATCTCCGTCGGCAGTAACGCGTACGGAGTCGTTCATACCGAACAGATCATCGACGTCGATGGCGTGATCGGATTACAAACCGCTGCACCGGAGTCGTCGGAAGAATCCGCCGACGCATTGACGACGGACGACGCGGTGGTGGTCAATCGCTCGTCGCTCGAATTGCTCGATACTTTTGTGGTCGAACGTGATATCGACGGGGAGGTTCGAATTGCGCCTCTCGGGACATTATCGAGCGGTTCGAAGAAGCCGATTCGGTGGCAACCTGCCGCCGGCGTGACAGTGCCCGGCGATTTGCCGATGGGCATGACCGACGTGATCGAGCGGTTACTCGGTGCGGGCACGTTGGTTCCCGGTTCGGCCCGTTTGGTGGCCCGCGTCGATAATCCGCTGAGCGGTTTGACGATCTCGCCCGATTGCAAACAGGTCCGATCGCAAACGGTCGTGCTCGTGCATCTGGATTATCCATCCCGTCCCGAGGTTCAGACGGACAAGAATCTCGTCACCGATTTCATTCGCAAAATCGTCCGGACCAAGGAATCGAATAACCCGGCGCCTGTAACGTTGCCGCGCTGAGTTGGCGATTGGTGTTTGGCGATTGGCGATTGGCGATTGGCGTTTGGCGTTTGGCGTTTGGCGTTTGGCGTTTGGTAAGTCTATAGATTCACACCAGCCACCAGCCACCAGCCACCAGCCACCAGCCACCAGCCAACAGCCAACAGCCAACAGCCAACAGCCAACAGCCACCAGCCAACAGCCAACAGCCAACAGCCAACAGCCAACAGCCAACAGCCGGCTACTTCGTGTCGTAGCCTTTCGGGTGAGATTGGTGCCAACGCCAGGCCGTTTCGACGACTTCGCGGACGTCGGTGTATTTGGCTTTCCAGCCGAGGACTTTTTCCGCAAGCGATGCGTCGGCGATGAGTTCGGCTGGGTCGCCCGCCCGTCGCTCGCCCATCACCTCGGGGATATCGTGGCCGGTGACGTCGCGGCAGGCGTCGATGATTTCACGAACACTGATGCCCTTGCCCGTCCCCAAGTTCACACAGATTCCCTTGCCGGGTTCCAAACGTTCCACGGCCCGCAAATGAGCGTCGGCTAGATCCTCGACGTGGATGTAATCGCGGATACACGTTCCGTCGGGAGTGGGGTAATCGTTGCCGAATACGGTGATATGCTCACGTTGCCCCAACGCGACTTGCAATACGATCGGGATCAAGTGCGATTCCGGTTCGTGATGTTCGCCGATCGTGCCGTCGGGGTGGGCACCGGCGGCATTGAAATATCGCAATGCCGCGTAGGAGAACTGGTACGCGTGAGCGTAATCGGCGAGTGCCCGTTCGATCACGAGTTTGGTGAACCCGTAGGGATTGATTGGATTTTGCGGGGTGGTTTCGGCGATCGGCACCTTGTCGGGTTGCCCGTAGGTGGCCGTCGTGCTGCTGAAGACGATTTTCTTCACCTCGGCCCGCCGCATCGCTTCCAATAATGACAGTGCGGCGACGACGTTGTTTTGATAGTACGAAGCCGGATCTTTGACCGATTCGCCGACTTCGGCGAACGCGGCGAAGTGCATCACCACGTCGATCGAGTTGTCACGCAGTGTTGTTTCGACGAGGGCAGAATCGTTGAGATCACCGACCACCAACGTTCCCTCGGGGACGGCCGCGACGTGACCGCGCGAAAGATTGTCGAACACGACCACATGGTGGCCCTCGCCGATTAACCGGGCGACCGCGTGCGAACCGATGTACCCGGCACCACCTACTACCAAAACATTCATCTACGTCAATCCAAACGGGAACCTAGGTCGATAAGAATCCAAAGAGCGTGCCATGGGCACTGCCGCCTAAGATAGCGAATCGACAGGAAACCAACACCATGGCGAAACGACTGACCAAACTACAGCAACTGCAAAACGGGGGCGAAACGGCCGCGAAAGTCGACTCGGGCGATACCGTTTACTCCGATTTCATCGTCTATCTCCGCCGCGAATGCCATTTGGCGAAAAACACGATCGAGGCCTACAGTCGCGACATGAAGCAATTTATCGCGTGGCTGAATGGACGAAAGCCCGCCGACATGAGCGTCACCGAGTTATCTGATTTCATTGGTTTTCTCAGCGACCGCGACCTCGCCCCGGCATCGATTTCGCGGAACATCGTTGCAGTGCGAATGTTTTACAAATACTTGCAGCTCGAAGGACTCGCCGTCGAGAACCCGGCTGAGTTGCTCGCGACGCAGAAAGCGTGGCAGCGGATGCCGGGGGTGATGTCCCCCAGCGAAGTCGACGTTTTCTTGGCATCGGTGAAGAAAAGCGATTCGTTTTGGGAACGGGACCGGGCGTTGCTCGAGGTCCTCTACGCGACCGGATGCCGCGCCTCAGAGGTGTGTTCGTTGAAAGTGCGAGATTTGACGTTATCGGAAAAACATCTGAAGTGTCACGGCAAAGGCGACAAGCAACGGATGGTCCCGATCGGCGGGAAAGCGATCGAAGCGATCGAGTTGTATTTGTCGCATTCGCGAGGCATCCTCGCCGCCCGGGCACCTGCGTTGTGCGACGAGTTGTTTCTGTCTCGCAACGGCCGAGCGCTCGACCGGGTTCAATTGTGGCGGCTGGTGAAACGGTATGCCGAGCGAGCGGACATTTTATCGGAGATCAGTCCTCACTCGCTGCGGCATAGTTTCGCGACGCATTTGCTAGCCGGCGGCGCCGATTTACGACAGGTCCAAGAGATGCTGGGTCACGCCAGTATCCAAACGACACAAATTTACACGCATGTCGAACACAGTCGATTGCAACGCGTTCACCGTGAATTTCATCCACGGGCGTGAACATCAGTTTTTCGGACTTGCGTCATTCAAATATCAATTCATCGGCCGGGCTCCACTGCATTTTTTCCATCACTTCGCGGGGCAACCGGGCTTGGTTCCGATTCGGGTCGGCGATCGGTTGCACCATCGCTTCGGTTTCCGTCGTTAAATCGATCAGCGTCCCATCGCTGCATTGCAACACCGGGTGAGCGTATCCCTTGATCGGACGCCGGATCACATCGGCGACGATATCTTCGTTGAACTGCACCCGGCTGCCCAACGGGAACAACGACTCGACGTGTAAGAACGCTTTGACGACCTCGGGATCGAAATAGTGATACCGTGCCTGATACAGAATCACGCCGAGGGCGTCGTGCGGCACCAGGGCGCTGCGGAAACTCGTGCCTATCGTCAATCGCAAATACGTGTCGCAGACATTCAAGATTCGTGCGTAAATGTTTGCCCGTTTGCCTTCGATGCCGAACGGATAGCCCGACCCGTCGTACTGCTCGTGAACCTGTTCGATGGACATCAACACCGCGTGTGGGATGTCGGAAATTTCACGCAGTGCGTTGGCTGAATTGATCGGGTGTTTGCGGTACTCCCACATCTCCTCATCGTCGAGCGGCCCGCGTCCGGGGATCATCAGAGCCGGGTCCATCGTGTACAAACCGATGTCGTGCAACAGACCCGTAGTCCCGATCTCCAAAATGGTCGGCCCGTCGAGTCCGATTTCGGTGCCGACGGCCATCCCTAGCACGCTGAGTTTGACGCTGCGGTCGGTCAACGACATCGACTCACCCGCCGAGACCACATCGGCAACGGTTTGATCGTGATCGTCGATAATGGCACTGGCGAACGCAGCCGAGAGGTTTTCAAGAGCCTCGATCGTTTGTAATTTGCGTTCGGTCAGTTCGATCCGCATTCGTTCGAACTGGTCTCGTGCGAGTTTCACATGCCCACGCAGGATCTCTCGCCGTGATAGGTTGATCGGCTCGTGGTGCCGGTCAACCAAATTGTCTTTCAGGGGGACGCCCTTGGGCCATCTCGATGGGTGTTCGGAGTGGAATGCGGAATCGCGTTTGGACGAGTTTTTTTTGGGGCGACGCCGGGGTTTGCGGGCATCGGAGTCAGGATCAATTCGGCGCAACGAATCGACATCATCAGCGCTGACCGAGAGTTCTTCGATTTCGCGATCTCGCAACCCCTGGATTAAATCCTCGGTAATGGTCGTGCCCGCTCCGAGGAGCAGCAGTCCTTGATCATCTTCGAGAGGAGAGCGACAGATCGCACCGACGTGCAAATCATCAACCGGTATCATCACCGTGCCGCTTTCTTCCGGTGCAGTCTTGGCTGCGTTGTTCATCGTTTGCCCCGATTTGAATTGGAAAATATGCTGCGGGGCTATTATTAACTCATCGTTGCCATCACTCCGATGACGCAACGGCCCCTCGTCCCAACGTTAGCCCTCTTTCTGCGGGTTCAGATTAAGCATCGTGCGAATTGGAGTCACATCGAGCGGTCACGCACCTATTTTCCGAACGAACGCACCGTTTGTAACGGTTAACCGCATTGTCGTTCGGCTCTCCGAGCCGACAATGTGTTTGATCGTCGCGATTTATAATTCCTGGCGTTGATCTTGCTGCGTGTGGGGACTTGCAGGCTAGCAGCCTGCCCTACGAAAACAGCATGGCGAGCCATTCAGACTCGTCACGCTGTCGTTATCTTGATTCGTTTCAAAATTCGTCGATCGGCCGAGCGAAAAACCGTCTCGGTGATCCGGACTATCAGAGCCGGATTTCACCCGGCAGAACCTTCTCGCCTAGGTTGTTTCGGCTCGATCAGAATTGGAAAACAAGACCCAAGTCGATTCCGTGGACGAAGAACGAATCGGTTTCCAATCCGGCGAAGATTGGACGTTCGGCTGGCAAGACGCCGCCGCCGGCATCGGGTTCGAGATAGGTGCCGTTGATGTTGCGGTTCATGTTGTCGCCGATCATCAACACGTCATCCCACATGATGAACGAGTAACCGACCGAGAATTTCATCGCGGGACCGAGTTTGTAGGCGAGCTTCAAGTTCGCTTCCGGAGCGAAGCAGAAGTTGCTCTCGCTGTAGGTCCGGTCGGGAGTGTTGGCGAACACACCGCCGGGGACGGCGGGCGTGCCGACACGCTGACGCGAACCACGATCCATCCACGTTTGGTCCATGCTACCCATGTGAACTTTCGTTAGGGCGGTCAATGTCCAGGCACCCCGTCCGACCGAACTCAGGAAACCGAGTTGGCCACCAAAGAACCGGTTTTCGGCCGTGATGTTGTCGATGAAGATCGTATTGATCCCAGCACCGGCACCGGAGGTCTGAGTCGTGTTGGCGACGAGCGTCAATTCTTCATCGATACCGAAGTGCGAGAAACCGCCGATGAAATCGCTGCGATAGCCTTTGCCACCGAGCAGACGCAACCGTCCGTAGCCCTCGGTACCGTAGATCGACAATGCCGATCGTGCGGCGACCGAACCGGTGAAGTCGTCTGCTCCTCCGGGACCATCGTTGAACATGATCTGCAACGAGTTTTCTTGGTCGGCGACGAGATCCGAGTCAAAGAACGGAATACCAAAACCGCCAGCAGCTCCGGTGCCCTCACGAGCGAAGTCATCTTCCGATTCGCCGAGCATCCAGAATCGTCCACCGATGCCGAAGTCCTCACTCAGCATGAAACCGCCGTCGAGACGGAAACCCGCTTGCAGGTCACCACCGAACGCGTTGTTTCCGCCGAACGCGACCTGAGCCGGTGGAGGTCCTCCGTCCAGTTCGAGTGACAGGCCCGGGCCGTTGGTCGAAACCAACGGCGACGTCGAACGCACCTGTGGGAACCACAGCAACGCTTCGGCCGTCATCCAGACGCCCGTTTGGCCGAAGATGCTCCGGCGAGCCGGGCGGCACGAACCGCCGCAGGAATCTCCACACGAGCTACCGCAGACACTGCCGCCCATGAAGTTGCCGCCCCTGGAGTCGCCCATCGAAACGCCGCTGCCGACGTTGTCAAACCTACCCATACTGTCGTATTGTTGTTGAGGTAGATTGTCACCCACGTAAGCGACCGGTTTGATATCGCTCGGGAAATACTCCGCCTCCGTGACCGCGTTGCCGCGACGAGCGGCGTTGTTCGCAGTCATGTTCGCTGACGTGGCGGCCTCAGCCGCCTCGTCGTTATACAGGCCGCCGACATAGTCGGACGTTTCAGCAAAGTAAGCGTCGTCGCCGTACTCGCCTCCATATCCGTTGTCAGCCGCCATTGCGGTGGTCGTACCAGCGGACAGCAGCGCTGCCAACGTTAACATCTTCCATTTAGTTTTCATATTATTCTTCATTGGGTTTCTCGTGTAGTCCGGGAACACGGGATTGATCTGTATAACGGAATCGACCAGATCGACCCGGTTATTCAGATCGAACGGAACGGAAGGCACAGATCACGGAAACTGCCTGGTTTGACGCGATTTGTCGGAACATCTTCTCTATCCCCCCAAGATCGCAGATAAAATGTAGTTTCACGTTGTTTTCACCTCGCCGAAACGTCCCATTTCCACGTAAAACCCTTGTTTTCGTCCTCGCGATTCATGCGATTTTCGCGAGATTTCGACGAGTGATCCCCGTTGCCGAGCGTTTTTCACCTTCGGATCGCTCCGACTCGCACTCCCGCGACCCTCTCGCCCACGCTGAAACGATGTCCGACTCGACCGTCTCCCGATCCGAATCGCCTGAAAACCAGCAACCACCCGGTGCGCCCGCGTCCGTCCCACCGGCCAACGCCACGACGCCGGGGCCGCCGCCTATCCTCGAGGGCCACGAACCGGAAAATACCGGCCTCGCCGAAGTCGATCTCGAAACACCCGACCCCACCGCACCCGACCCCACCGCACCCGACCCCACCGCACCCGACGTCGCCAACGTTCGACGTGCAGGCGACCCGAGTGCGTCGGCGACGTCCTACTTCTCGGCGCGCAATCTCCGCCCGCGGATGATCCGGTGGCGACGGCAACTCGTCCGCGTCAACGAGTTCGAGCCGATTCTGACCCAAGAATCTGATTTAGACATTCGCAAACGCAGCCTCGCGCTGCGGTACCGCGCCATGGCCGGCGAAAAACTCAGCACGCTGTTGCCCGAGGGCTACGCCCTCTGCCGCGAAGCCGGACGGCGGTCACTGTCCATGCGGCACTACGACGTCCAAATCGTCGGCGGCATCTCGTTGTTCGAAGGACACATCGCCGAAATGCAAACCGGCGAAGGCAAAACCCTTACCGCCACGTTGCCCCTGTACCTGCACTCACTGCTCGGCAAAGGAGCCCACCTGGCGACCGTCAACGACTATCTCGCCAAACGCGACGCCGAGTGGATGATGCCACTGTTCGAGATGCTCGGTGTGACCGTCGGGATCATCCAAACCCAAGACGACCAAGGCGCTCGGCGGAAGAGTTATTCCGCCGCGATCACCTACGGCACGGCCAAGGAGTTCGGGTTCGATTTCCTTCGCGACCGGTTGCTGTTGCGTGCTCAGAACCGAATGCAAACCGAGATGCTGGGAGGTGGCGACGGCGGGTTCTCAAATTCCGGCGACCAGATCGTGATGCGAGGCATGCACTTCTGCCTCGTCGACGAGGCCGACAGTATCCTGATCGACGAGGCACGCACGCCGCTGATCATCGGCAGCCTCGAAGACACCGTTCGCGATCAAATCATCGAGTCCTATCGATGGGCATCGGAACACTCGCCGAGCTTCGAACTCGACGAACATTTTGAAATCGATAACGAAACTAAAAAAATTGAACTCACCGCACGCGGACGCAGCAAAGTCCGGGCGTTGCCCAAGAACGATCTCGTCCGCACGATGGGCCTCGTCGATCTATACGAGTACATCGAACGGGGAGTCAAAGTCCACCGCGAGTTTTTACTGAACCGCCAATACGTGATCCGCCCCAGCGAAAAGGATCCCAAGATTGACGAGATCGTGATCGTCGACGAGTTCACCGGACGTCTCGCCGAAGGACGAAAATGGCGCGACGGGATTCATCAAGCGATCGAGTCCAAAGAGGGGATTGAAATCAGCGTCCCGACCGGCCAAGCCGCACGGATCACGGTCCAAGATTTGTTCTTACGTTATCCCCACCTCGCCGGCATGACCGGGACGGCCGCGACGAGTGCCGGCGAACTGCGTCGGATCTACCGCACGCCTGTCGTCCGCGTCCCCACCAACCGACCCCCTCAACGCAAACGACTACCACCGCGCGTATTCGGAACGCTCGAATCAAAATTCGAAGCGATCGCCAACGAGGTCGCCGAAATCCACGCCATCGGCCGGCCCGTTCTGATAGGAACGCGGTCGATCGACAAAAGTGTGTTATTGTCGAAATTGCTCGAAGGCATGGGCATCGAACACGAGGTACTCAACGCGAATAACGTCGAGCGCGAAGCCGAAATTGTCGCGGCCGCGGGCGGCATCGGACGCGTCACCGTGGCCACGAACATGGCCGGACGAGGGACCGACATTAAACTCGCCGACGAGGTCGAAGTTCGCGGCGGTATGCACGTAATCTGCACCGAACTGCACGACGCCGCCCGGATCGACCGCCAATTGATCGGACGCTGCGGACGCCAAGGCGACCGAGGCTCCTACCGACAATACCTCTCACTCGACGACGACATCCTGAAAGGCGGACTCGGCGTCCCGAAATCCGAAAAACTCAAAGCCCGCGGAGCAGCCAACACCGGCAGCGCCGACCGTCTCGCCACGTTATTTAATCGCGCCCAACGCAAAGTCGAACGGAAACACTTTCGCGACCGCATGGTCCTCATGCACCACGAAAAAGAACGCAAGAAAATGCAGCGAGAAATCGGTCAAGACCCCTACCTCGACACACCGGATTGATCTGTCCACCCTCGCGAGCGAGGCAGCGAAGCAGCGAAGCAGCTTCGATTGTTTGGCGTCTACGCGAATTTTAGGCGGACATTTCCTGAAAGTAGGACGGGGGGCTCGCGAACGGGCTCGTCGGCGTGGACACTTGGGTCGGCGAGACATCCGTGAGACCGAACCACTGGGGCGGTTGGCCGGGGGTTTCGACGCAGATCGAGACCGGACCGCCGAAGTCATCCGCCGTGACGACTCGCTCCCGTTTGCCGCCGATCGTGACCGTCACGCTCTCGAAACAGATCGCCCCGTTGATCTGACCGACCGGGACGCCGAAGGATACGAACGCAAACCCGTTGAGTTTGCTGGTATGGAGCTGTTTGCTGTTTCGGTAATACGTGATGAATGTTTTGGTCATGGAAAAACCCCCCGTGATTGAATGACGCGTCAGTGACTGGACATTCCTAAGGTACGGCGAGGGGTGGACACGTTTGGTCAAAAAGGCTGATTTCCGCCATTTCCACAGGGTTCGGTGGCCTGCCAATAGGCCGCCCGCAGTCGTCCTTCGATCTCATCGGCGTCACAGGAGACAGAAAGGAGACACCCTAACAGGGGGCCGTGGTTGCGTCGCCGCGACGGCAGGGATTGTGTCGTGACAATCGTTCCGAATTGGGAGGCAATCGCTTCCATGATCACCGTCGTGGCCTCGTCCCGGGAATCCGCCACCAAGACGTGGCGGTGCAGGGCGACGACATTCCACGCCACCTCCGACGGCACCGCATCGATCAGACGCAGGTAGTTGCGACAAAGGGCGGCGTCGCTCGTGGACCCGATTCGTTCGGGGGGAGCGGCAAAAGAAGCATCGAATCGTTTCGAAAAACTCACCGGCAGACTCGTTGAAGGACACGCTGCATCGAACTCGTTACCAGAGAGTATCAGAAAATGTCGCGAACTTTAACGGCAGGTTTTAATCTGCCTGTGACATTTTTGTTTTGCCCGTCATGAGTGAAACAAGGATCAACGTCAGCAACGACAGCGGGATCGTCACGATGCCCGGTTGGCTGAACGGAATCGGGCTCATCGCCGGATCGATCCCGTAGACTTTGTCGAACGTGTCGGCTGACAACAGGATCCACCCCAGCGAGCTGAACATGCCGATGACGACGCTAGCGATGATCCCGGCTGCGGTCGTGCGTTTCCAAAACAGCAGCATCACCAGGGCGGGCAGGTTCGCGCTGGCGGCGATACTGAACGCCCATCCGACGAGGTAACTGACGTTGAGGTTTTGGAACCGGATCCCGAGCACGATGGCAATCGCTCCGACGACGACGGCGGCAATTTTCGCCACCTGGACCTGTTGAGCCTCGGTGAACTCGATGCCGAGCACGCCGCCGAGGAGGTCGTGGGCGACGGCGCCGCTGCTGGCGAGAATCAAACCGCTGACCGTGCCGAGGACGGTCGTGAACGCGATCGCGGAAATGATCGCGAACAACCAATCGCTCATCCCACGGGCGAGCAGCGGCGCGGCCATGTTACTGTCCGTCACATCGAGCATGCCGCTGGTCATCGCGCCGAGTCCGAGGTAGAGCGTCAGGACGTAGAAGAACCCGATGCTGGCGATACCGACGATCGTGCTCTTTCTTGCCGCGGCGGCGTCTTTGACGGTGTAATATCGAATCAAAATATGAGGCAACGACGCCGTGCCGCAGAACAACGCCAACATCAACGAGAGGAAATTCACACGGTCGGTCAACTGACCGCTGCGGATACCGGCGAACGTCGGATGCTCACCGGGGCGAAGGATTTGAGTACCCTCGGTCGGTTTTTGGAAATAAACGGTGGTGACGTCGCCGCTGGTGTGCGTGATTTTTTCGCTGCCCCACAACGTCACCTCGCTGCGGCGAAGAACATCGAAAAACTCGATCGGGCCGAGCGGGCCGGTGGTTCCCTTTTCGTTGGTGTACTCGGCTGGCAAACGCGTGACCTGTCCGACCGGGCGGAGTGTTCGTTGGCCGGGTTCGCGGCCCATCGGCAGTCCACCGATTCGCGTCTGATCGTCATCGGTGAGCGTGACCGCCTGAGCCTCGCGGAGATAAACGCCGTCATCACGCGCCTCGATACGATAGATGTCAAAACCCGTTGCGAGTTCGTTCGATTCGTTGTTGGCCTCGTCATCCGATTCAGCCTCCTCAACCGGATTCACCACGGATTCGAATCGAACGTAACCGGTCGCCGTTTGCCAACCGTCGCTCGACGCCTCGTCATCGCCGTACAACGTTCGCCCGGCGGCGGTCGCGATTTTGAGGGGATCGATTTTCTCGGGATCATTCGTCTCCGAATTGGCGATCGCGAGGGGGCCGATCGTTTCAAACGCCTCGCGGTCGGTTTGAAAACCCTTTTGCAGCACCATCACCACGAGCACGGCGCTGAACACGACCAACAGAGAGCCTTTGAGAAACTGCACCCATGTCGTCGAAACCATTCCGGCCGTCACCACAATCGTGATCACCACACAACCGACCAAGACCACGCCGACCCAGTGCGGGAAACCGAGCAAGGGTTGGATCAGAACACCGGCGCCGACCATTTGCGGGATCAGGTAAAACACGCTCACGATCAACGTGCTGATCCCAGCGGCGGCTTTGATCCCGCGCGAATCAAACTTCGCATCGAGGGCGTCGGCGAAGGTGAATTTACCCAGCCGTTTCATCGGTTCGGCGATCACGAACAACGCCACGATCCAACCGGCGAGATAACCGATCGAGTACAGAAACCCGTCGTAACCGTAGGCCGCGATCATCCCGCATATGCCGAGGAACGACGCCGCCGACAAGTAATCACCGGCGAACGCGACGCCGTTGATGAACCATGGGATTTGACCGTGGGCAGCGAAGTAGCCGGCCGACGATTTCGCTTTGCCGCCCAAATAAAAACTCAACCCGACGGTGAAACCGACGAACAGAAAAAAAACCACCACCGCGATCATCGAGGGATCGTAAATCATTTCGATTCTCCCGTCACCGCGGACGTCGAGGAGGATTCACTTTGAGAGTCGCGTCCTGGATCACTGCCCGAGTCACTGCCCGAATTATCACGTAGTGCGAACCCGTAGACGAACGCCATCAAAATCGCGACGAGAATCAAACCGAACCCGTAAACGATCGCGAGGTTCAAACCGGCGAAGACGACCGTTTCCATCGAGTCGGCCGCGAATGCGTTCAGAAAAACGAACCCGAGATAGAACGACGTGTAAAGGGCAAATAACGTCAGACCCAATCGCGACGCGGCGGGTTCTTCCAGCGACGGATTCGGTTTGGTGGGGGAGGTGGCAGACAAAGAGACGGCTTTCGATCGGAATGACGCAACGACGCGTTGGGTGCGGGGGGTGGGGAGGTTCGACGCGTCAGAGAATACCCGATCGGATCAGCGTTGTGTTTTCGCGCGCGCGTTGCCGAGTTCGGTCTGGTTGTTCCGATACCCGTTTTTGTACAACCGAAGCTGAAAATCCGACCATCCCGAAAATTTCGGCGTCCGTGGCCATGCCCGCTCTCATCCCTCTCAATTCGCTCACTCGGTCATTGACGCCGGAGGTCTCCGATTTCACTGGGAAACCGGACGCCACTGGGAAAGCTCCGGCGAGTGCGAAACTCGCCAGCGATCATTTTGCCGGTGTCGATGCGCTGCGAGGTTTCGTGGCGATCGGCGTGGTTCTGTTGCACGCGTGCGTGCCCTACGCTCGACCTTCGATGGCGGGGTTGAGCTGGAGCGTCACGACGGAGGCGACGAGCGGTCCGGTGACGGCGCTGTTCTGGGCGATCGAAATTGTGATCATGCCGATTTTCTTGGTCATCGCCGGTTTCTTTGCGGCCCGAAGTTTCGCGACTCGCGGCGCGTGGTCGACGACACGGTCTCGGTTGCACCGTCTCGGGAAACCGGTTTTGTGGGCGGTGGTTTTTCTGCTGCCGATTGAATTTTACATTTGGATGCTCGGTTGGCTCGCCGAGGGGCAAGTCACGGTTCGCGAGGTCCGCCGAATGAAATTCGAAGGCGGTGTCGATCAATATCTATGGGGTTTGTGCCATCTCTGGTTCCTGCCGTATTTGATGTCTTACGTGGCGTTGGTCGCGCTCGCGTGGAATCGAATTTCGAATTTGTCGCCGGAGCGTGTTGGCCGTTTTGCGTTGACAGGTTGTTTCCTTGTCGCAGTGCTGTCGCTGGCCTTGCGTCCCGAGGTCGTCTGGGGATTTCAACACGCGTTTTTACCGGTGGCTTCGAAATGGATTTACAGCGGGGCGTTCTTTGCCGCAGGCGTGTTTTGGTTTCGAATGGATCCGGATTTAAGGCGTTTGGCGGAACAGGGAACACGGATTCTTGCGCCAGCCTCGTTATTGATGATCGCTTCGGTGGCGACAGGGATTTGGTGGCTCGACGCGATGGGCGACCCCACGCAATGGATGGCCGGTGGATGGGCCAACACGGCGTCATCGAACACGGCGTCATTGAACGCCGATCAAACCGCGGACGGGTCGACGGTCGGTGGTTGGATCGTTCGTTTGAGTTTGGCGATATTGACGGTGGCGTCGGCAGCGGCGTTCACGTTCGGGTTGATCGGCGTTTTTCTATCACGAATCCGCCGGATCGGTCCGGTCGTTCGGTCACTCGCCGGCGCGTCGTTCTTGATCTACCTCCTCCACCATCCGGTTGTCGGGCTGGCTCACATCTCGGCTCGGTTCGCATTACCGAACGTTGCACCGGAGATCAAAGTGGTCTTGGTCACGGCGCTCGGCGTCTCGGTGGGATGGTCGGTCAGTTGGTTGGCCGCCTGTCACCGGGAACGCGTTGCCGGTCGCCGGAATGACTCCGGCGAGGTCCACACATTGGAATTCCCCACGATCGGCAACACGGCGCCGCGTCGCTCGCGGGCCGCGTGAGGTTTCCTCACTTGGGGATGCTCTTTGGCGTGCGCTTGGTCAATCGATCGTGAAGCCGATTTTGACGGTGACCTGCCAGTGCGTGACGTGGCCCTCGCCGATCGTTCCGCGGGTCTCGACGACTTCGAACCAGCTCAGCCCGCGGACGGTCCCGGCGGCTTGGCCGATCGCGTTGTTGATGGCGTCTTCGATCGACAGCGTCGACGTTCCAATAATTTCAATTTTCTTGTAGGTGTGGTGGGACATCGTTTTTTCGATTCATCCGGCGGACGCGTGCGCCGGAGGTTTTCAAGGCATGACTCCCGTGTCCAACGAGATTGGTGCATGAGTATGGATGCTGGTCGACTACGTAAGCCGGACGAAACGCAGTCGAACTCTGCACAGGTGCCACTCGACAAGGGATATCTCGGTCGCCAGCGTCCTCCTGCAAAATCGGTACGCCAATGGTGCCGACGGTCCTCGGCGGATTTCGGTTCGCCGAGGACGATTTTTCATCAAATCATGGGACACGCGAGCCATGCCTTGAAAAACCTCGATCCTGGGGTCGGCGCACGCTTCCGGCGGATAAACCGTTTTTTCCGAGCGTGCTCGGTGGATGGGACAATCTGGTTTCAGAGAACCACCCCCCATCGTACCACGCCAACGAACTGCGATAATCGCTTCGCAGCGACTCATCTTGTCGCAGTCGGCGGAGCTTGCCCGGTCGCGATTACGTTGGGATTTCGCGGTGGTGCAACGTGAGCGTCGAGGCGGTTTGAATCGCTTCGATTCCACCCGGCCAATGCCCTAATGAAACCCTCCGACGCCCCGTCAGTCGGGTTTCTATTTTGACCAACATTTCTCTCTCATCACGCGTCCGTTCTTGATCGATCGGCGCCGTCGCGATCGCCCGAGCCAAGCGTCTCCAATGACCATGAGTCATCTCACCCCGCGACCACCCCAGCAACGCAAACACACGCTGGCAAGCGGCAGTGATGATCGGGAGCTCATTCGCGAGGTCATTGTGGTGAGACCAGGCGGGGAGTCCGCCCGCGGTACACGATCTCGCGTTGGGCGATCGCGAGGGGACGGAGGTCGAGCCGGCGATGGGGCCGGGGCGAATGAATTCGATCATTGAGCGACATGAGTGCTCGCTCGCTCGGTCGGTTTCGCCGGGCGGGTCGACGACGAAGGCGTCAATCCATTGCTCGGCGAGCCGGTTAAGAAATTCGCCGTGTTGCGATTGCACCTCGGCGGCCCGGCGGATCGCCTCACCGGATTTCGGGAATCGCTCGCCAATCAACGGCAGGATCGTGTGCCGGAGCCAATTCCGAGTGTACCGTGTGTCGTCGTTGCTGGCGTCCTCTCGCCACGGTTGCCCGATTTCAGTCAACGCCTGCCGGATGGTTGCTCGTGCGCTTAGCAACAAGGGACGCCGGATTACGAAATCGCTGCCCAGAGGTGAGGCGTCGGACATTCCGGTCAACCCGGCGGGCCCGCTGCCGCGGACGAGATGATGCAGGATCGTTTCAACCTGATCGTCGGCGGTGTGCGCTAACGCGATGTACCGACACCCGGTCTGGGAAGCCAAGTCGCCAAAGAAATCTCGACGCATTTGTCGCAAATCGGCCTCGGCATCGCTCGTCGGACTCTTTGCCGGGCGACCGACATGAACCGCGACATCCCAACGTTGCCCCAGTTCGCGGACGAAACTTTCGTCTCGGTCGGATTGCTCGGCTCGCAATTGATGGTTGAAGTGGGCGATCAGCAACGTCGCATTGGGCTGGTCAGGGGACGAGTGACGTTGCTGGTAACGTTCCATCATCAACCGAAACAGGGCGACACTGTCGGCCCCACCACTGCATCCAACGATCACCCCCACTCTGGTGGAATCGTCGGACCACGCATCACGGAAGGTTTGAGAGAGCGTTTCCCAGACCCGCGTCATTGCCCGGCTGGCAAGGCTCCCGGAGCCATCGGAATCCCACCGCCCGGTCCAGCGGGAAGTCCACCAGCGGGAAGTCCACCAGCGGGAAGTCCACCAGCGGGAAGTCCGCCTGGGGGAAGTCCACCTGGGGGAAGTCCACCCGGGGGAAGTCCACCTGGGGGAAGTCCACCCGGGGCGGCGGGGACTACAGCTGGATTCGCAGCTGGATTCTCAGCCGCCGCACCGGCGGCAGGCGGGGCCAAGGGAGCTGGCATTCCCAGCATTCCCATCCCTATTCCCGGCATACCACGCAAACGTGGGGCGATGTCGATTCCGTCGAGATCTTGTTCTTGCTGGACTTCAATACCCGCGAGTGCCCCGAGTGCCGGCCGTTGGGAGTTCAACGCGTCGGTCCACATTTCTAACGAACTGAGGTACTCGTCGCTGATGACCTCGTTGATTTCCAGAATCTCCGCAACCCATTTTTTGATCCCTTCCTGTTCGGCGGCGGGTACCGCAGCCATCAAACCGGCAGGTGGCTCGAGCATCTCGCCTCTCGGCGACCCGGTAGCTCCTCGTAAGAGTTGTTGGAGCATGAAACTAAGCTTCCGCCGAGACAGGTCGACTTCGGGCGGCTGGGGCGGAGCCTCTGCTTGCAACGGCCCGTTCATTCCCATGCCACCCATTCCCATGCCACCCATTCCCATTCCCATTCCCATCCCCATGCCATCCATCCCCATACCGTCCATATCCATGCCCGTGCCACGTCCTCCTCCTCCCATTTCCATATCCATGCCCATGCCCATTCCCATGCCACCACGCATGGAACGCTGATTGGCAGCGGTATTTTTCTTCTTCGCGTTGGCACTCTTTTCGAGAAACTCGATCGGTTGCGGCGGTTGCTGTAACGCGGGGGTGGGGCGTTGACGGGAATCGAAACGTTCGATCTCGGAATCAAACGCTTTGAACGCACGGACGGCCCATTGTTTGGTGACCTCGTCGGGCTTCTCCACCTTGCCTTGCAGTTCTTTGACGAATCCGCCTAGTTTTGATGCGGAGTAAATCGCAATTAGGTCGGGCTGTGTTTCCGAGGTGCTGATGCTGATCAATTGAGCCCCGAGTGCCCCGTCGTCGGGTGACCGCATGTAGTTCAAAATATCGACCGCGAAACGCTGCAGATACGCGTGTGCCTGCGGATCGCGACCGCTCGGCGCTTCGCCGGTGAGCAGTTTGTTCATTTCGTTGATCAATGCTGTTCGATCTTCGCCCTTGATGGCGGGAAAAGCGAGTTGTACGTAGTGATGAATGCCGTGCAAGGCCGCCGCCCGAACTCCGTCGTTCTCTTTCTCGTTGGCGTAGAGTTGGAACATCACCGTGTAGCTGTAACTCAGCGGCAGGGGCGGTCGTCCGCCGGAGAAATCCTGCGGACGCATGTTGAGCCGAGACAACGCATTGATGGCATTGATCCGGGCAGCCGGGAGATAGTTGCCCTCGGCCACCATTTTCATGCCCGAATAGGTACTTCTCAATAATTCAATCGCGCCAGCACTGGAGGAGCGTTGGGCTCCATCGAGATCCCCAATCACGTCCTCGATCGTTTCGCTGATCTTTGGAAGATTCTCTTTTTGCGTGATTTTCCACGGGATATAAAGCCGCAGGTAGAACTGCGCCTCCCTCACGACCGAGGGGTTCAGTTTGGCAAGGTCTTTGGTGGTTTTCAACTGCGAGACGGCTCGCTCAAGATCCTTGGCGTTCTTCTCGTCCTTGTACTTGGCGAACTGCTCCGGCAGTTCGACAGTTTCAAAACGTTGTGCCGACGCGATCCCTCCAAGCAGCCATCCGACGATCACCGTGACGACCATCGACCACCACAGTCTCACCGCCCAAGATCGTCGCTGACGCTGCAAACCGAACGCATTCTCGGCTTCTTCAAACGTGATCGCGCGGGCGTCGTCAAACCGGATCATTGTGCCATCGGGATCGCGCATCGTCGGGGTGGGAAGGGGAAACTTGGGGAGTTCGTTGTGCAAACGCACGTGGCCACCTGTGAGTTGAGAAGAGGAGTCGGGGCGGGTTTCGCGTCAAACCGTTTGTAGACCCATTATTCACCGAAACCAAGTCCCACGTCAACGAAAATCAGGAGCACTCGGCAAATTCATCACGTCAAAGCCGCCGTTTCGACGACCGAGGGCGGTAATCCTTGCTCATTCTCGACGATACTCAGTCCTCTTGTCCGCGTAATCGCTCGGGGCGGGGAGCGATTCGGATTCGGGTGATTCCGATTCCCACAACTGTTTCAAAAAACGGCGGCACCAACCGCAGCCGGTACCCGCACCAAAGCACTCCGACAACTCACTGGCCCGACGCGGTCGTTGAACCCGGATGTACTGAATCACCTTTCGCCGAGTGACGTGGAAGCACAGGCACAATTCGTCATCGTCGGTCATCGAATTCGTTTTCGATGCGAAAGTTCCGCGAGCCGGGGCGATTCCCGTCCCGGCTTCGTAGGACAACGGCAACTAGAGAATCGAGGGAGCAACGATCAACTCGCGGTGGAAATGGAATGAAGTCACGTGCCAATCCGCTTTCCCAGTCTCTTCGTTGGGCGTCCACTGCAATTCGACATGGACTTTTTCGCCAACTTCCCCCGTCGGATCGACCCAGAGCGTGTCGACTTTTTCCGTGTTGTACTTAACAAAAACCCGCGGTGACTGGGCCAATTCCCAAGGGATGTCAGGACCGGCTGCGGAAATTTGATCGGTCGCGCCCCCGTTGGACGGACCTTCATCACTTTGCTCGCGAGCGATGAGGTCCTCTTGATACTGCTTGATCAGGTTCATCTCTTTGACCTGACGGTTGCGGGCTTCTTTTTGCAATTCGCTGGCCAACTCGATGTCTCCGTTACCTACCAACTCCAAGAACTCGCGGGCGAAATACTCGGCTTGGCCGCCCATCGTGGATTTTTTCGCAAACGGAATGGTGAAACCGGCGGCGAGAAAACCCGAGGCGAGCACGAGTCCGATGACCGCAGCGGTGGTCCCGGCTGGACGTCGTCCTTGCCAGGGACGCATCGCGATCACTCCGAAGACGATCGCTGCGATCGGCAGGATCAACATTTGCCAGGCCACGAGGGCTGAAAAACCCAACAAACCCAACACCAAGCAAATTAAACCACTGGCGCGAAACGGCGGCACCTCGTCCTCACTGACCACTTGGTAGCCGACCTCGGCACCCATTTTCGGAATCGAAAAACCGTCGGTTTTGGATCCGTCCGCTCGCGTCATACCGCCGTACAACGACGCGGTCGAGGGCTGGGACGCGGTATCACCACTCGCAGTCGATGCGGCATTCGCCGGCTTGGAAGAGGCGTCCGTCGAGTTGGAATCGGTCATGGCGGCGGCTATAAAGGGCGGCGGCAAAAAAGGGTTGCTTTCGAATCGAACAGAAACACCCCAGCACCTACGCAGCGTGACGACGAATGGTTTGCTCGGTCGCGGCTTCGTTTTGCGAAAAATCGAATTCGCGCGAGAGCTGCGATTTCGAAATCAATCCCAATGCGTGCGTCAAAAACGCCGCCGAGCGACGCGACGCACCCGTTGTCCCGTACTTCTGCCGCAGTTCGTTCAAATCCGCCGTCACCCGCCGATAATAAAATGCGTCGATCAGCATCGCTCGCGTGGTCTCTTGAAGAAAATCGATTGCCGGTTCCGGATCGCCCACCGAAACGAATTCCGGGAACAGTTTCCGACCGGCCATCAGGTTCGGCAGCGTCAGGCTGTCGACACGCAGGACTCGTTTGCCGACCGCGTGCAGCAACCGCCCAACCCGGTAAATCACGGCCGCCGGCGTGCCGCGAGCCATCAACTCCAAACTGACCGATCCGCTAACCATCATCGCACAGTGTGCGGCTTCGATCACCTCGGATGTGCGGTCGACGAAAAAATCGATCGGCAATTCGCGATCCGCTTCGTTCAACTGGTTGCGACACCATAAACAATGTCGGTCCCGGTAGGCGGCGACGGCGTAACGCACCGTTTTCGCCGTGTCTGTCGACTCCCGGTTCAAATCCGCGTGCAAGCGCCGGATCGTTTCGAGCATAATCGGGAAATTGCGTTGCACCTCGTGGTCCCTCGATCCGGGCAAAACGGCCACGGTCGTGGCGGCCGCCGACGGGAGATGGCGTCGCTCGGGCGAGACACTGTCGGCGGGCCGTTGCAGTTGCCGCATCGAGATCGGGTCGAGCCGTTTCTCGGCCACGGCGTCGAAAAACGGATGCCCGACGAACGTCACCGGAATGCCTCGATCGCCGAAAAACTGGGTTTCGATCGGCAGCACGGTTATCACGTGATCGACGCTGCGACGCATTTTTTTGACCCGCCAAGCGCCCCAAGCCCACAGTTGGGGCGGACAGTAGTAGTAGACTGGAATTCCGTATTTCTTCGCCCGGCGAGCGATGTGCCAATTGAATCCGGGGAAATCGACCAACACGACGCCGTCGACGCCGCCGGCCGCAAACGCTTCTTCGGCTTGGTCGGCAAAACGAAAGAAATCTCGCAGTTTCGGCAGCACTTCGAGCAAACCGACGACCGCATGCCGTGTCAAATCGAGATCGATCGAGCACCCTGCGGCACGCATTTCCGGACCGCCGAACCCACGGCAGATCACCGACCGCGATTCCGGACGACGCTGCAATTCCGCGATCAGCCGGGCCGCATGTTGATCGCCACTGGGTTCGCCGACTGAGAAAAAAAGAGTTTTGGTATCCACGTTTGCCTTCGCCAAAGCGAGTCGTCCCAACCGCTGGAGGAGCGTTGCCTTTGAAATACGACCCTTATCGGTAATCAATCCGCAGGCCGCGATGCAAGGTGTCTTCTCAACCAGGGAAAACTGGGTGCATGACAGGGCCTGCAGCTTGGATTGGGATCGGCGTGAAATGGCTGATGATTTACAAAGAGAGCCACACAGCCGGCAACTTGAGGATACTCGTTGAAGGATATTTGCCATGGAAGACGGCACCGAACCGACCGACCACCGAAGATATCGCCGATCTCGTTGTACAGCGACTCGTCGAGGGTGGCGGGATCCCCGATCTCGCCAATGCCAACTTGATGACGATCGAGGAACAGACCATCAAGGAAGTGGACCGGGTTACCCAAATCGTCATAAGCGAACTGATCAGTCAGCAGTCCCAAGAAGCCGATCCGGTGACCGCCTGCCCTCAAGTACAGCAAGCAACTGACGCCGAATAAGGCTCAGCATCGCTCCTTGCAAAGCAGGCGAGGCCAAGTGAAATTCAAAACCGACGTATCTCATTACGAAGCTTGCCGCCTCGATTTTTTTCCCTCAGATGAGAACACTGAAGTGTGACGTCGACATCGAGCAAACGCCCGCGGTGCTCCCAAAAGGTCGCCATCGCCGCAGCGAGAGACCGATCCTAAGCAGGTTCGGGAAAGTGTTTCGGTGTTTTAGCCGTTTTGGCGTTAGCCACGGTTCTCGCGTTGAACCATGGCTAACGCCCAAACGGCGAATGGGGTTGGACGCAATGAATTACCCGAACCTGCTGACAACGTGGCCCGCCGCAACTTGCGAGCTCTCGCCGAACGAAAGATCGCTGCCAAGCAATGCCAGCGGATCGCCATTCGCTGCGGCAACGAAAGACTCGACGAGCAACAACACGGCCAAAGCGACGATGCACCGGCGAACGATTGGAGCGGACGTGCCGCAGTGATCCGCTGGTACAAACGATCGTTGCGACCCGGCAGGGATACGATCATCTCGGGCTGGCGTTGGCGGCCGAACCGTATCGACGTGGTTTTAACAAAGCCAAAATCAAAGCGTTCATGGGCAACGGCTTGAAAGTGAACTGGTCGTTGTGCGCGACTCAATTCTCGACCTGGTGTATCCCCGAAGAAGCAAGAAGATAGCAAAAGGGTCATCCGAGCGCTCCAATCGGAAGAACGAACTCACCTTCCGATCCGGGTGGGTCGCTACGATGGACACCTCTTTCGCTTATCTCAATATGCGTTTTGCACTTCGGGGCCCAACATGGACGACTCGACAGGTCACGTCACTACCCTTCGAGACGCTCTGCGACTTCATCAGCGGGGCGACGTCGATGCGGCCGAGTTGGCTTATCGTGAGGTGCTCGCACCTGACCCCGCGAATGTCGATGCTCTTCATCTACTGGGAATGTTGATTCTGGAAAGAGGCCATTTTCAAGCGGCAGAGTCGCTACTGCGCTCGGCGGTCAGTGGCTCGCCCAGTTCGGGGACGCTACGTAATTCACTGGGCGTCTGCCTCATGCGACAAACTCGCGATGAGGATGCCTTGATCGAATTGAGTATCGCTTTGAAACTCGGTGAGCCCGGTGACGATACATTGGAGAATCTCGGCGAGGTGAACGCGCATCTTCATCGAGAACAGGATTCGATCGATTGCTACGAAAAGCTACTCCGCGACTCACCCAACCGGGAGGGTGCCCGCCGAGCCCTCGTCGCGGTGCTCGAAAGTGCCGGCGAATCACAACGAGCCGCAGATCATCTTTACGTACTGGTTTGCCAAGACGCGGCGAGGGAGCGTGATGTTCTCGCTTTAGCGAATCGTTTGACGCGGATCGCGAACTCGGAATCATTGTTGCGTGATTGTCGGCGTCGCTTGTCCTTGATTCCCGAGCATGTTGGATTGAACCAGCTCGTTGGATGTGTGTCTTGGCGTCGAGGCTTTCGCCGCAGCACTGCGTCCACCTCCGCATTCCTGAGCAGCGTGAGCTTATCGATTCGGCGATCAATCATTTGGAGATCGCTGCCAAACGCCGTCCGAGTTACCTCAGCTACGATCTAGTGGGCCGGAATTTGATGGAGGTGCATCGCCCCGAGCAGGCACTCGATTGGCTAAAGCGGGCGATCGAGATCAATCCCGAATTTGCACCCGCCCACGAGTGCTACGGCGCGGCGCGCCTGAGCCTGGGGGAAACCGATGAAGCAATGAAGGCGTTTCAAACTTTCTGTGGAATACCCAGCAGCGTGTCTGCACTTGACTCAGGACCAGTTGCGGCAATTGCGAACCGAGTATCTTGACGAGGTGGACCGCAAGCTCGCGGGAGAAACTGGCCGAATGAGGTGTCGGTTTGCGATCGATAAGATGCCGACTAACTTTCGCTACCTCGGCCTGATTCGACAGATTTTTCCTGACTCACGTATCCTTCATGGGGTTCGCGACCCGCGCGACGTTGCCGCCTCTTGTTTAGAGCAAAACCTCGCATGGCCGTTCTGTGTGCCGACTGACCTAGCAATCTACATTCAGCAGTACCAGCGAATCATGCGACACGCCTCGGCGATGATCGGCGATGATTTATTCACCCTGCACTATGAGAGCTTGATTGCCTCGACGAAGAGCGAACTCAAATCGCTGTTTGATTTCCTCGGTCTACCCTGGCAGGAGGAGTGTCTTCTTTTTCACCGATCCAAACGAGCAGTGAGCACACCGAGCAAGCAGCAGGTTCGCCAACCCATCCACTCTGGCTCGGTCGGAAAGTGGAGACGTTACGCGGACTTCGCCGAGAAGTTCTTTGAGTCGATCAAACTATCCTCTTCAAACCACGGTGGGGACATACCAGGTGACCATCCTTTTCCGTAAACAAAATAGTCGATCAGCCATGCTGATGCGTCATCTCTTTGATCCTAAAAGGATCGCAGCGATTAGCCGGTGGTTTGAGCGCAGCGAACACCACCGGAATTCGATGTCCGACGCCTCCCCCGACCCTGGAAGGGTCGCAGCCTTCGCCGTTGAGGAGATCCCAAAGGCGTTGTGACACCCTTCGGGGTCAAAACGCGTGCTTCTCGCGGATGTCCGGCGGTGTTCGCTGCGCTCGACCGCCGGCTAATCGCTGAAGCGCCTTCAGCGTAAAGAACAAAAACCGGACAAGATCCAGTCGCTCGAAAGCGAAGCTTTTGAGCAGACCACAGCCATGCCCCTGAACAGCTCGAGCGGGAAGCACGTGTCTGCCGTCCAGACACCACGCCAGACATCATTGAAAAACTACCTATCTTTCCAATTTCGAAAAAATGGTCGATTTCCTTCCAAAATGCTTGGAGCTGGCTGATCACTGCGGTAGAAGAGCCGCATCAATGTCTTCGACATACGTCATTGAGCAGCTTTTGGGGATGAGATTCCCTCGACGCCAACAGCCTTTTCAATCTTTCTTCAATCGGTAAGAGAACGCAGTATGTCAGTGCTAGATCGCGGTGGACTCGCAAGACTGATTCCTACCCGAAGGTCGAAGAACCGCCGCAATCAACTGAATCGAAAACTGACCAAGGAGGCACTCGAGCGACGCCAATTGTTGGCAGCAGATTTCGCCGGTGATGACATGGCCTCCGCCCAGGTTGCAACTCTTCAGGCAAACCAAGTCGTTGAATTGGATGGTTCGATTGGCGATGGCAATCACGCAGGCCGGGACGTCGATCTGTTTCGTGTCAACCTGACTACGGGACAGACGATCGATATCGATATTGATGCGAGTTACACCGATTCGGGCAACTGGCTGTCATCGTTGGATAGCTATTTACGTGTATTCGACGATGCAGGCAATGAACTCGCCAGTAACTCCTCAGCAATGGCCGACGGCGACAATCAATACGCGTCCTATGCCCGCGACAGTTTCCTCACTTTTCAAGCTCCCGCAAGCGGAGCTTTTTTCATTGGAGTTTCCGGCGAATCCAGCTACTACGATTACGAAGGCGGCGCCGGCAATCACGCCTACGATCCCAACGTAGCGGGCAGCGGGATTGTCTCAACAACGGGTGCCTACCAATTGCAATTGCTGGCCGGCACCCCGACCGGCCCGTCACTTTCCGTCAGCGATCCCACCGCTTCGGAGGGCGACGGTACTCTGACATTCGAAGTGCGTTTAAGTGAGGCGGTCACCGAGACGGTCACCGCCACCTATTCGACAACGGGTGGGTCGGCAACGGCGGGGACCGATTTCGCCGACTCGTCCGGTACACTCAGCTTCGATCCAGGCGAAACGGTTCAAACAATCACCGTCGCGATCTTCGATGACAACCTAGTTGATGAACCGAATTACGAGTCGTTCACGCTCACACTGACGAACGTGCTCGGTATCAACGTCGCCGATGGAGTTGCCCAAGGAAGAATCGCGAACGATGATTTCTTGCAAGGCGATACCGAAGGAGATGTGCTCGCACACGCGCACGCGGTACCACTCCAGGCAAATCAGACTGTTGAATTAGCAGGAGAAATCGGCGATGGTCACTTCGGGGATCGCGACGTCGATATGTTTCGAGTCGATCTGACCGCCGGTCAAACGGTTCAGATTGACGTCGACGCCTCTTCCACCGATGACGGGAGTTGGCTTTCTTCGCTCGACAGTTACCTCCGAGTCTTCAACGATGCGGGTGTCGAACTGGCCCATCATTCGTAGGCTGTCGCGCCCGGTGATAACCAATATGCCTACGACGCTCGGGATAGCTATCTTTCGTTCGCAGCACCCGATGACGGTACCTTTTTCATCGCGATCTCAGGTGAATCAAGTTCCTACGATGCCAACGGCGGATCGGGAAACCACGCTTATGATCCGACTCTGCCGGGCAGTGGTGTGGCATCCTCGACGGGCGCCTATCGATTGCAACTGACGGCGGACACACCGAGCGGTCCGTCACTGTCGGTTGCCGACACGCAGGTCTTCGAATCCGATGGCATTGTCGATTTTGAAATCCGGCTTAGCGAACCTGTCACCGAGACGGTCTCCTTGACCTACGCAACGAGTGACCAAACGGCTTTAGAGGGGACCGACTACACGCAAACTTTCGGCTCGATTTCCTTCGCGCCCGGCGAAACACTGAAAACGATCTCAGTGCCGGTCCTCAATGATGATCTCGTCAATGAAGATAACCTCGAATCATTCCTGTTGACGATTTCGGACGTCAGTGGAATCATCGTCGCCGACGGGGTCGCCGAAGGATCAATCGTCAACGATGATTTCGCACTTGGGGACGCCGAAGGCGACCTCCTCGATCACGCCAAACCCATCTCAATCTCAGCGGGCCAAATTTTTGAAGTCGATGGTGTCGTCGGGGATGGCAATTTCCTGAACCTCGACGTTGATCTGTTCCAGGTCCAACTGAGTGCCGGACAAACCATTGAGATCGATATCGATGCGAACTACACCGATCAGGGGAACTGGCTCTCGTCATTGGACAGCTACCTCCGTGTTTTCGACGTCCAAGGCAACGAACTGGCCAGCAATTCCTCAGCGACCGCGACGAACGATTATCAGGATGCGTTTTACGCTCGGGATAGTTTCTTAACCTTCCAAGCCCCCAGTGAAGGTGCGTTTTTCATTGGCGTTTCGGGCGAATCGGGTGCGTACGATCCGTACAGCGGTGGAGGCAATCGGACCTACGATCCCAGTATTCCCGGTAGCGGCGTCGCCTCATCGACAGGTGCGTACAAACTGCAATTGATTTCGGACTTAGAGATCGTCACCGATGATGACAATAGCGATCCGACCACCAACTCTCCGATCATCTTGATCGACAGCAATTTCGTCGCTGCCGAAGGCGTCGACGACATCCGGACGATCACCTTTTCAGGACAAATCTCAGGGCAGGCGTCCTCCATCGAAGTGGACGTCAACCTGGATGGTTCAGCCGACTATTTTGTTAGCATCCATTCCGATTCAACCTTCAGCTTGACATTCGACGAACCAGACCAAGGCGTGCCGCAACTCGCGTATGCCTTGGTCCAGGATGGTTCCGGACTTTCCTCTTGGCGGACGATCGATACCTTTCTGCCCGAACCACCATCGGAGAATCCCGCCGATAGCATCACGTTGACGGTGGAGCGAATCATCGGCGATCCCGATGACGCCATGTCGGCGGTTGAAACTCTCCGAGGCACTCTCGATGGTGCGGCCTTGTTTGACTCGGTGACATTGGATATCGATTACGACGGAGACGAGTTCGCCGATACCTACTTTGACGTTACCGGCACCACCGAATTCGATTTGAATGTTTTCGAAGGCGCCATGTCTCCATCCGCTGTGGCGCGATTAACCCTGATGGACTACTCGTCGGGGATGCAATCGCACTCCCCGTGGGTCATCGTCACCACGACGGATCTGCGAGTGGCAGAGGATCCGATCGATGATGAATCGGATCCCGAGAACACCGGAGACGATCCCGAAACCGGTGACGACGGTTCCAGTTCGAGCGAGGGAGGTACCGACAATGGGCAGTCCAACGGCCAAAACGACTCGCCGCTGTTGCAGTCCATTCGAAGTGCGGTTGCGGATTCAACCTCTCCCGTCATCGGATTGGCAACTTCGTTCGCCTCGGCTAGCGACAACCACCTAATCGTTTCAGGAACGGTCTCCGAAACGACCACCGGTGCCGAGTTAACAGCATACAAACGCAATGGAACCAGCCTCATCACGCTCGGAAGCTCTTCGCTCGCGACGGACGGATCACTCGACTTCCGAATTTTCGTAACGGGAGAACTCTCGGCGGGTGACGAAGTCATCGTCCACCAGCACGATGGCAGCGATACGCTCGGCTCGGTTTCAGCAGTGTTCACGGTGGCAGCGTTCACTGACACCGATTCCGACGGCATTTCCGAATCGATCGAATCCGCCGCTCCCGGCGGCGATGGAAACGGCGATGGCATTCCCGATGCACAGCAGGCCGAGGTTGCCACACTCATCGAATCGGCGACAGGAACGACAACGACGTTCGATGGTGGCGGCGCCACGCTCGTCGGCGTCCGTAACGCAGTTCCATCGGATCCAACCGTTGCCGCCTTGGTCCCCCAAGGATTGTATTGGTTCGAGATCCACGGGGTCGCCGTTGGCGGAGTCCACGCGATCAATGTCTACCTGGATGCTGACAGCGATTTCGGCGTTTGGATGAAACAGGATGTCGCCACCGGCGAAATGAATGAGTTCCTGTTTGATGGAGAAACCGGTGCGGTCAAGACTGACTTTGGATTCACGATCTACTTCGAAGACGGCGGGCGAGGCGATGACGATGGTTTCGCCAATGGCATTATCGTCGACCCCAGTGGACCGGGCTACGGTATCGGTGGTGAACTCAACATCGGCTATTGGCCGTCTTCGCCGTATCTCGACAACGTCGAGATCGATTCGTTGCCGGGCATCCCCTCGGGGCTGGACGACGATTCCGAGTCTGGTGGGAATAACGATCTCATTCCCGACTCGATCCAGACGAGCATGGCGACCGCGTTGCAAACCTATCAGGGTGAGATCGCAACCCACGCGAGCACCTACCAAGCCGATGTGGCGACCGCCAACGCCAAGTTCGAAAGCTCCAAGACGACCGCAGGAGATAACTATCACGACTCGGCTGCCTCCGCGTCCAACGCCTATCAATCCACCCACGATGGATTTCTCCCTGACGATTTGCAACCTTTGCAGGATGCAATGACCGTCGCGGAGGAAGCCTATCAAGTCGCGTATGCGACCGCCATGCAGGCAATCTCCGAACGGGCAATGAACGAAGAAATGGCCATCATGGGTGCCCAGTCCACTCGCGACACCAACGCCGAAGAAGCCTTTCAGGATGCGTCCGAGGAGATCTATGAAGCCGCCTACGAGAACTCCGAAAGCGATGACGATATTGACTGGGACGCCGTCGCATCGGACATCTCCGATGCACAAGAAATACGTGACAATGCCCTCATCGAAAGCGCCAAAACAGCGGAGATTGCCTCCGCCGAGCTCGCCAAAAGCCTCGCCGACGACGAAGCCAACGCTGCGAAAGGTGAATACGACGCGATGATGGATGCCGCCAAGGAATTGCAAAAAGCGGCGACTGACAACGACTACGATTTCAACGACGACATGATCGAAGCGTACGCCACGAAACAGCGCGCGATCGCGGCCGCATCGGCGACCTACACCAAAGACATGGCCGATGCCAACGACACACTCGCGACCGACCTCGCGAACGCCCTGAAAACTCGATTGAAAGACGACAACGCATCGAGCACAACGTACAGCAAGGAAATCGCCACGCTCCAGTACGGTGCGGTGGTCGCGAACGAGACCGGCTCGACGTCCCGTATCTCGACATTCCGAGTCGCGGTCGCACTCGCGGCGAAGAACGTCCAACACGCCCAACTCGATGCCGAAAAGTCACGACGCGATTCCTACATCGATTCCGATGCCATCCTCGATGGCGAGATCGCATCGGCGACCGCGCAGCAAACGAAAGATCAAGCCGACGCGAGCCAAGCCCATTCCGAGTCCTTGGCCGATGCGAGAGAGTCCTTCAACGACAGCTTCTCTACTCAAAATCGAACCGATTCGAAAGACTATAGCGACGATCTAAACACACTAAACAAAAAGCGTGACGGCATCGGGCGCGATTACGACAAATCGATCGCCGGGGTGAACAAATTACGAGCGACGCGGACTGCCGAGGAACTCGAAGGGAACCGGAAAGCGCAAGCCCTCAATTCCAACCGATTCCAAAACGGTCAAATCGATCAGGCAACCTTCCTGGCCGAATCGACGAGCCTTGCAACCGAAGCGGCGAACAAACGACGTGATATCGCGAAAGAAACCCTCGGGAGCCCGCCTGCCCCCGCTGAGGATCGCACGCTTCCTGAACTCGAACCTGATGAAGACACTACCGAATCGCGAGCGTCCATGCAGCGATTTGTCGATGGATCGGCTGCGTCTAAAACCAATGCGGATGCTTATGCTTCGAGTTTGGCGAGCTTCTCATCCTCCCTCAAAGGGTGGTCCCAGGCTTACGAATCCTCGGCCAAAGGCGCCAGCGACAGCCGCGCCGACGACAACGGAACCGCTCAAGAAACCGCCGAAACTGAGATCGCAACCGCGCTCCAGGATTGGACAGGCGAGATCGCGACCGCCGAAGCCGATTACACCTCCGATGTCGCAAGTGCCTACTCCGATTACAACATCGCCATGGCCGCCGCCGTCGTCGCCTACGAAAAAGGACTCGCCCAGGATCGCAAGAACGCGATCGAATCCTACGCCACGAACAATCCTGACAACATCTGGGCAAAATTCGAAGCCGCCAAGGCTGCCGCCGATCTCACCCGCACGAATTCAGTCGCGGACGCCTACAACACTTACGTGGGAGCGACCGCACCGGCCGAATCAACGGTCGCCTCCGAGGTCGCCACCCGACAAGCCGAGTACCTCAACGACGAAATCGACGCGGCAATTGTTTTCGAAGGCGATCTCGTTACCTCTTACAACACCTACCAATCGGACCTACGGACCGCCAAGTCAACAGGACTGGGCTCACAAACGAGTGCGGTGAATTCCTTCGAAGCCAGCCTCGCGACCGCGAACGCAGTTTTGCGAAGCGCCGAAGATGACGCGAATTTCTCACGCGATCTTGGCAACATGATCGCATTGCTGAAGGCCGCGTATGCCGCCTACGGTTCAGATAATCCAAACCAAACTACCATTCTCGCTCAGAAACGCAGCGACGAGGCCGACACCGGTGCCGAATTCGCGTCGACCATGATCGCCGCGAGGAAAGCACAGCGTGAAGCCGCCGCCGATGCCTACGAACAACGGAGCGCCGATCTCGCCGATGCCTCCAACACCTTCGTCACCGATTCCGGCAACGCCAGCCGTGACCATCAGAAACGACTCGCCGATGCCGCGAAATCCTACCAGGACAAGATCGCCGACGAGGCACAATCCTCGCAAAAAGACCTCACCGACGACCGGCATACCTATCAAATCGCCATGATCGACGCCGACGAGGCGTACACGAAATCCGTTGCCGATGCCAACGAAATCCACGCCAAAGCAACCGCCGATCGGTGGGCTCAATTCGACAAGGATCTCGCCGCTCTGCGTGAAAGCGCCGTGGCCGAATGGGCGGGTGATGGAGTCAACGATCCGATCACCCGGTACGAACAATACGTCATCGACGTCTACGCCGCGCAAACAGGCTAGACAGGCCTCAGTGCCGACGCAACCAAAGCCAACAAGCACGCCATCGCAGACGCCAACAAGGATTTCGTCCACGACGTCGCAATCGCCTCGGCAACCCAGCAACGTAAGTACGCCGACGCAGTCAAAACGATCAACCGCGACGGCGCCGACGTCAACAATACCTTCGAAAAAGACGTCATCGACGCCCGCACAACCGAAACGAAATCGCGAGCCGATGCCGTCGCCACCGGCATCGATGAGGGCGCCTCCGGCAACGGCACCTTCGGGGCCGATCTCGCGGGAAAAATCCGCGCCTACCGCACCGACACCATCAGCGATAGCGAAACCGCCGCCGGTGATATTGCCACAGCCGAAGAAAATTACCACCGCGACCGCAACCAAACCGATCTCCAAAATGCAATGAGCGAAGTCGCCGGAGAATCGGAAGTCGCCATGGCCGCAGCGGACAGCAGCAAGGCGTCCGGCATCGCCACCATTATCGATACCTGGGGCGGTGCCATGGCCGATGCCTTCGAAACCCAAGCAACCGACGAAAGCACCGCCGTCAACACCCGGATCAACTCCCTCACCGCCGCGTGGAAAACCGCCACCGATGAGGGTGACACCGACTCGCAAGACTACTGGTCCTCACGCCGGTCCGCCGACGAAACCTACCACAACGATGTGCAATCCGCGGTGGCGACGTTCACCTCTGAAACAGGGACGGCCTACGTCACCGCGACCGAAGCGTTGGGCGACGCCGACCAAGCCCTCGCCAAAGCACTGGCCGAAGCCGAATCGAATCACCACGTCGGAACGCAAACTGATCTGATCGCCGACATGCTCGCGTCCTACGGACCCGACTTCAATCCCCACGAAGCCTGGGAAATCCGAGTCGCCCAAGCCCAATTGGCTTACCTCAACGATTTCAAGACTGATTTCATCCCCCACGCCGAAGACGCCGCCGAAAACGCTGCCGATCACGCCGACGCGATCGCCTCCGCCTCAACCGGTTACGACAATGACCTGGAGTCGGCCGCGACCACCTACGTCAGTACCACGGGCGGGAAATACACCACCTCTGCCGATGCCGCCAGCACCGACAAACTCACCTTTTACGGCAAATCGACCGCCGCCACCGTCAAACACGCCGACGACAACGCGTCGGCGAACGATTCGTTCGTCGTCGGCATGTCAGGAACCGCCGCCACCGCCGCCACCGACCAACTGAAAGCGGAAACCGTCTATTATAAAGAACAGGCCAATCAGAGGCATATTCAGGCGCAAAGACAAAACTATCTCACCCCAACCACGCCGCCAAGTGACGATTTCTTCGATGACTATAACGATGCTATCGCCGAAACGAACTACGGTTCCTCCACCGGCAATTCCAATACTTGGGCTACCTGGAAAAGCAACATTATCGATGCCAACAAAGCGTACATCGACTCGATCGCCGACGCCCAGGCAACCGTCGCCGGTGACGTCGCCGGGCACAACCAAACCCTCGGAGACGACTACGCGAACGCCGACCACGCCTACGGTATCTCCGCCGCCGATGCCGAGCAGTCTCGTGACAAAGCCATCGCCGACGCCGATCGAACACACCACATCGATTCTGCCACAGACCACACGGACGCCCTGCTCGCCCATTACGCCGCCGCCAAAGCGGTGATGTTGACCTTCGCATCAGTCCCCGACGAGAACGTCAAACAAACCGTGGCCCACGCCATGGCCAACGACGCCTGGGTCAAAGAACTCGGCCCCAAATACGTCTCCCAGCAAACCGAAATCGCCGACGCCACCAAGGACTACACCCACGCAACCGTCGATGCGATCCGTGACGCGACGGAAGCGTACCTGGACGCACAGAAGGATTTCGCCGTTGCCGCCAATGCCGATGAAAAATCCGCAGCCACCGACCGAGCGAACTCACTCAAGGATGCGATCAGAGCCAACGCCGCAGCGATGTCGGGTTTAGAAACCTCTCGCAACAACGCCGACAAAACTTATTCGTTGAAAATTGCGGAACTGCGGCGGGACGCTGAAATCGCCGCCGGCCATTACGGCGAGCCCACGCCCGACGCGACCAAAATGGCCACCGCTGCTGCCGCGAAAACCGCCGCCCTTAATACCGCGTCCGAGTTACTCTCCAACGCGATGAGTACGGCGGTCAACGATTACTTCACCGCCGGCAACGACCAGGCCCTGCAATCGCAAATCGATGCCGCCGAAAACGCTCACGATTACGCCACCGACGTCGCCGACGCGGTGAGGGATCTTGACAAAGCCTTCAACGACGCGTTTCGAGATTACGCCAAAGCCGTCATCGACGCCAACGCCGACTACGCGATCGCCGAAGTCGACGCCAACATCACCTGGTTGGCTGCCGTGCAAGCCGCCCACACCAACCACTGGACCACGACGGCGCACGATGCCGCTGTCGCCCACCGTGACGACCTCGTCAACGATATTAATGCCGACCGGACAACCGCCTTGGCCGCTGCCGACACGACGCACACCCAACAAAACACCGCGATCACCGACGCCCATGCCGAAGCGCTCGTCACCGCTGACGAGGATAAAGCGTCCATGATCGGCGAAGCAAACGACATGCACCTCACGACGACGGAGGATGGTCACGGATGGATGATTGTCCCATCGATCGAAGCTCCTGAGTACTTTGGCGCGGAAGTCTCCGTCGGATTCGAGCTGAACACCGACATCGACGCCATCACCACCGGTGCCCTCTCCTTTCGTGACGGTGGGGAAGCGTTTCAGATTGGCTTCCCCGGCGGGTTTGGCGGACTGCTTAACGAACTCACCAGCTTTGCGACCGCACCGCTAGCGGTCCTATCGGAAATGATGTACCAGAAACCGAGCGTCACCACCCTCACCGCCGCTGGTCACTTCATTTTAGACGTGATCGGCTTGATACCCCTTTGGGGAATCGGCGCCGACTTGCTCAATGCCGTGTGGTATCGCATCGAAGGAGATACGTTCAACGCGGGCCTCTCCGCTGCCGCCGCTGTTCCCGGAATCGGGTACGCCGCAAACGCCGTGAAATACAGTTGCGGTCTCAAACGGGCCACCCGTTTCGCCGACATCGCCGCCAACATAGGCGTTTCGGGCGTCGGCATGATCGAAGGCGGCTACATGATCTCGTCCGACCCCACCTCGATGGCCGGCTACCTGCAAGTCGCCCTCGGAGCCACAGGCATGGGAATGAACGCCCGGGCCGCCTCCAAAGGTTTCGGGGGCTGCTTCGATGCCGGAACACTCGTGCATGTACCCCTTGATGAAGCCGCCGTGCACGATGCGGTCTGGGCAGGCGACATCCATGATCCAAGCTCCGCTCTTCCCACTTCGGGCAGACGCGTTGGGGGTGAGGGGCTTTCACAATCGCACTCACCGTCAACCAACAGCGACGATTGGTGGCGAACCGGTGGCACGCCGCCCAATTTCCAGCTTTCCTCCGAATTCGATTGGCTCGATCAGCATCTGGATCTCCTGATCGACGAACCCCCGACCACGATGACTCTCCCGATCGAGTCGATCCGACTCGGCCAACGCGTCATCGGCGAGAACCCCGAACCCTACGACGTCGCCCCTGACTTCACCGATCCTGTCCAAGAGCAAACCCGCCGCATCGCCGGCACCGTCTTCAAAGAAGACGGCACCGCCGTCGACGTCGAGATGC